>Ga0233430_1005307_pt1 | contig 11297 bp, 9 predicted proteins | sample SI_118_April2016_2_FD_179883 | JGI IMG/M metagenome (GOLD analysis project Ga0233430, IMG submission 179883) | Seawater microbial communities from Saanich Inlet, British Columbia, Canada - SI_118_April2016_150_MG | ecosystem: Environmental > Aquatic > Marine > Inlet | place: Canada: British... | reverse complement strand
ATCATCAAAGGCCGCTCAAGTCATTAAAGTTTAAAACCCCTTGGGAATTAATACAACAATGTTATAATGAAAACCGTGAAAGATTTAGAGAAGACCCCAACCATAAGATTGTGGGACTAAACACTTAATCAACTTTAGGTAGGCTAATTGTTAAAATAAGAATTCGGGCGTTATGATTAATATACGCCTTGTTAAGGTTTAAATTATGAGTGTATATATTACAGATTATGTGTCAAATCCAGATATTGAGGAAATTGTTCTTCCGGGGCTTATTACTCAATGTAAAGAAACTGCAGAGGTGCTATTAGTGTGGCATCAGAAAATTGATTCTAATTATCTTGATCAATTTCCCAAGCTTAAGGGTATTGTGAGATACGGTGTAGGATTTGATGCTATTGATCTTGACGCGGTTAATAGCCGAGGAGTGGTTTTTTGTAATACTCCAGATTATGGAACTGACGAAGTAAGTGATACTGCAATTGGAATGATAATGAGCATAACTAGAGGAATTGTTCGTTATGATTATTTTTGTAGAAATTATAAAAGAAATTCATGGCAAGAGAATACTATTACAGATTTAAGAAGGAGTAGTCAGTTAACTATTGGTGTTATTGGAGCTGGAAGAATAGGTGGGAGTATTATCAGAAAGGCAAAATCTATAGGGTTTGTTGTTGTATTTTTTGATCCCTATAAAGATCGTGGTTATGAAAAGATGTTAGGCGTTGACAGGGTAGATACTTTAAATGGGTTGCTAAAAATATCAGATGTAGTATCAGTAAATACTCCATTAACGAACGAGACAAGAGGCCTTGTAGGCAAATCATTTATTTCAAAGATGAAGCATGGTGCATCATTTATAAACACTGCACGTGGAGAGATAATGGTTGATGTTGACGATTTTATTGAGCCTATAAAATCTGGTAAAATATCCGGACTTGCACTTGATGTATTGCCTAAGGAGCCCCCAGAAAATAAGGGTTTGATTTCTGCTTGGAAAAATAGAGAAGAATGGCTAGATGGTAAGGTCATTATCAACCCCCATACGTCATACTATACTCAAGAATCATATGAAGAAATGAGAAGAAAAGCTGCATCTAATGCAAAAATAATATTGGATGGAGAGACTCCATACAATATTGTAACGATATAAATAGAGTATCTTTCGAATTATGATTAAGCTATTTTATAATAGGTTAAAAAGTTTTGGACTAACTAGCCGACAGGTTTTTATCCTTCTTATTTTGCCGCTGTTAGCAACAATTTCAGAGATTTTTGGTCTAGGAATCTTTTTACCTATTTTTCAATTTATACGCCTTGAAGGGGATTTAAATGCCTTGAAAGTAGATTCTGAGGTTTGGCATTACTTAATAAATTGGTTTTCTTTTTTTGAAATTAAACCATCATTATTGGCACTTTTGTTAGTAATATTTTCCATGTTTCTTGTTAGGCAAGTATTGACTTATATAAGGATAGTATATACAGCTTCAACAACTCAACGTTTAATTCAATTGCAACGCAATAAGTTGTTTGATAAGTATTTAAATGCCAATACCTCGTATCATGATAAAACCCCTGTGGGAAACATTGTGAGCATTGTATTAACGGAAGTTGAGAAGGCGGTGGGAGGAGCAATGAGCCCCATGGAATTATTAGTTTATCTCATAATGTCCGCTGGGTATTTGACAGTTCTTTTTATGCTGTCTTGGCAAATGACACTACTAGCTATATTAGTTATTATTCCAGCAAGTATTGCACCCAAAATGTGGATCAAAAAGAGTACGATTATAGGAAGGAATCTTGTAATTGCAAATAAATCAATGTCAGAGTTTTTGGTTAGTCGTTTAGGGTCTCCTCGTTTGGTTCGCTTGTCGGGTACAGAAATAGCAGAAAATAGTGAGTTTCAACGTTTAACTCTAACTCAACGTAAGTATAGGGTTTCCAATGCTATTTTGAGTTCAAAAACAGAAGCGACTATGGAGCCGATTATAATTGGAATTAGCCTCATTTTTCTTTATTTTTCATACACTATATTACAAATGCAGGTTGAGGTTATTGGTCTATACATGGTTGTTTCTATGCGCCTTACGCCAGTTGTGAAAAGTATAATGATGCAAGTTCAATCATTACAAGGGGTGGTAGGCTCTATAGAGGCTTTGGAAAGTCGCATTAAAGAAATGGAAGATTCTGTAGAGCAGGATTCTGGAGTGTCTTCTCTAGAAAATATAGATCAATATATTTTTCTTGATAAAGTTAGCTATTGTTATCCAGGTAGTAGTAGTAATACATTAAATAGAATTTCAATTAAAATCAGAACCAGCCAAATGACAGCGATTGTCGGACCTTCTGGTAGCGGAAAGTCTACATTGGTTGATTTATTACCGCGTTTACGAAGTGTTACAGAAGGTGTTATTAGGATTAATGGAAAGAATATTCAAGAGTACAGTTTAAAGGGCCTACGTCGATTAATTGCTTACGCTCCACAGTCGCCTCAGATATTTAGTGGTACGATTAAAAACCATATTTTGTATGGAAAGAAAAACGCAACAAGCAAAGATATAGAAAGAGCAATACAAATGTCAGGATCAGAAGAGTTTATTAATGGGCTGCCCGATGGCCTTAATACTATTTTAGAAGAAAATGCGATCAATTTATCTGGCGGACAGAGGCAACGATTAGATCTTGCTAGGGTATTAGTTAAAGATGCAAAGATATTGATTTTGGATGAGCCAACTAGTAATTTAGATCTAAAATCAGAAAAAATATTTAATGAGGTGTTGGCAACAATTAGAAATAAAATGGATATTACGGTTGTTATCATAACGCATCGTTTGAAAAGTGTTGTAAATGCAGATCAGATTATTGTAATAAATCAAGGTAGGGTTGAAAACAAAGGAAAGCACTTTGAATTGCTAGAACAAAAGGGTTGGTATGCTAAAGCATTTAATTCACAAGAGTACAGTAATTAGCAACTGAATTAGTAGAAGAAAATTAATAATAATTTAAGGTGGTTGGGATTGTGAATATAAGAATTGATAGAAAGAAAATGTTAACTCTGTCTAGCTCTAGTAAAGAATGGAATATATACACTCATCCATTTTTTATTGCCAGAGATATTTTTTAGCAAGCGTTAGAAATGGGAGGATTACATATGATTAATTACTTTATAAATGCTAAAAAATACAACTGGAAAACTATAAAGATAAAGCGTATTGATATTACATATATAGGACGTTATAAATCAGTTCATAAATTATTAGTTTACCTTCAACAAGAGGACGTACCAAAGGCATCAAAAATAAGAGAAATCGCTAATAGCATGACAGGTAATTTTGCAGTTGTTGTGGAAACTGATAATTGGTTATTGGGTTTAGTCGATCGTATTAGTGGCTATCGATTATTTTATCGAAACAATCAAAATGGCTGTATTTTGTCAAATTCTCCACGCCGACTAATGGATGAGGGACAGAGTCGATTAAGTCCCGATCTAGAATCTATTATAGAGATTAAGATGGCAGGATATCTAAGCGGCAATAGAACAATGGATAAAAATATTTTCCAGGTACGTGCGGGAGAAGTATTGATATGCAACAAGAAAACTTCAAGCTATACAATTGATAGTTATTATAAATTGTATTCCAAAAATATTAGATCTCAGGACAATAATGCATTAATTGAAGAACTAGATGATATTACTAACACAATTATTAGGAGAAATATTGAAGATGCCAATGGAAGGGTAATTTGGGTGCCTTTATCAGGAGGGTTGGATTCTCGTTTAATTGTGTGTAAGTTGAAGCAATTGGGTTATGATAATATACGTACATACTCATATGGTATAAATGGGAATTTTGATGCTTTGCGTGCTAAGAGTGTCGCATCAACCCTTGGACTTCGATGGGATTTTGTGCCAACTTCACCAGAGGAATCAAGAAAGTTCTTTCTTTCAAAAGAAAGAAAGAAATACTGGGATTTTGCTGATGGCTTGTCTGTTGTGCCTAATCTACACGGAATGTTTGCTCTAAAGAGTTTAATTAAATCAGGGAAGATGCAATCAGGTGATGTGGTAATTAATGGTCAATCAGGTGATTTTATTACTGGACAGCATATACCTATAATAGGTAAGCATGAAGCAAGTAATGATTTGTTGTTGAATCGAATACTAGAAAAACATTATTCACTCAGAAAAGGATTGTTTCTAAGTTCAGAGTCACTAAACCTAATGAAAGGAAGGATTGAAGAATCATTGGGAATCTGTAAAGATGTAAATAATTATCAAGATTTAGCAAAATCTTATGAGTATTGGGAGTGGAAAGAGCGACAGACAAAGCGTGTGGTAAATGGTCAGTGTAATTATGACTATTTTGGATTGAATTGGGAGTTACCGCTTTGGGATCTGGAATATTTGCAGTTTTGGGAGAATCTCCCTTTAAATCAAAAAGTTGGCAGAAGTTTATTTGTGGAATATCTTAATAAGATGAATTTTTATGGTTTATTTGATGATTATCAACCTTTTATGTCGAGATGGCCAAAAAAACGTATTCATATCCAATTTATTGGAAACGTATTAAGTAAAACTTTCGGCAAAAATGTATCTAATAAGTATTATAGAAGGCTAGATTGGTATAGTCAGTATCAATATATCTATGCATTAACTGGAAGAGATAAATATGAGCGTCATTGGGATGATTATAAGGGACCATTCCCATATATGACAGACATCTGGTTAAGTGAAAATATAAAGATGTAAATTTAAGTATTAACAATATCAGGTAAATTCCTTGCTTGATATATCTAGAAAAAAGCAATTTAAGTTATCATGATGCAAAAAATAATTTTATATGTCTAAATATATTTTTACTGTAACTGCCGGTCGATCTGGACAAGTTTCTTTAACAGAAATTATCAATAGGGCTGCTATAAATTGTCATGCAGAAGTCGAGTATCCAGAAATAAAACCCTTTTTCAAGGGTGTATTGGCAAAATATGAGTACAAGTTAAGGAGAAAATTTATAGAGACAAACGAGTTGCTTGGTAGAGGTAACGTGCTAATTTCTTTTACAAACAATAATATTACCTATCTAGCAGATATTGCCAAAAAAAAGAAAATCTTAATCGATGCTCTTTTAGGAGGCGAATCTAAGACTTATTTTGATGTAGGCAAGCATTTTTCTAGAGGCCTTCATCTTGGTTTTGATCAAATCTTAGAATCATATTCTTTGGTACTTTTAGTGCGTGACCCTATGGAGAACATTTTAAGTTTTATACGAAGAAATAAAGACTTCTATCTTGATAATAATCATCCGTCAGACTCTATGAATCAATATGTGTATATTAAAGATAGGTATACTCCAGTGGAGCTATATGCGTGGATATGGGTTGAAACTTACTTAAGGTTTCTTTCTATGATAAAGTCTGATAAAGTTATTTCCTATCATGTATTACATACTCAAGATTTAAATAAAAAAGCTAAAATTATGAAATTATTTGAAGTATTAGGCGTTAAGGGTGACTTTCAAGATTTCCAAGCAATTAGAATGAATACAAGTAACCCTCATGACGCACCATTGACTAATGATGAAAAAGATCAGTTTTTTTCTTTCGTTTCAAACTTACCTATAAAAATATTAAATGAGATTCCTATTATTAAAAAATACTATTAATAGTATTTTTAACACAATTAAATTTAGATTAAGAGAATTTATTTGTGGATGTTTTTATAATTCTTTTATTAAAAAAGACCTAAAGAGTTTTTTAGATCTTACTATACATCGCTCAGTTTTTGAGATATTACCATTTAGTTCAGGTTGTATTAATGCAAAATGTAAGCTTCCGAGGAATGAATCTGTTTTGGTTATAGCGCCTCATCCAGATGATGAACTAATAGGCTTGGGCGGAACAATACAACTACTTAGAGAAAAAAACTGTAAGGTTCATGTTGTTTACGTCACAACGGGACAGGTTGGCAAAAAAGATAAAATTAGAAAAGAAGCAACTTCTGTATGTAGTTTACTTGGTATTCAATACACATTTCTTTCAAATAATCCTAGTGAAATAGATTTATCAGAAGGTTTAAAGGTAGAAAAAATGATTAGAAAACTTAAAATTCGTCATCTATTTACTACCTTTGTAATGGATGACCACGATGATCACAAAAGAGTAAACCAAATAATTTATCCATTTGTGAGAGATATATACCAGTTGAAAATCTGGATGTATCAAATTTATACATCCTTACCAACAAATTGTGTGGTTGATATAACTGAAGTTGCAAATAAAAAGTACAAAGCATTATCCAAATACACCAGTGTTAAGGGTGATAGAGATTGGGTACATTATTCAAAAGGTTGTGACATGCGCATGTCAAGATTCCTAAAAAGTCGTAATGCTCTTTATGCGGAATCATTTCTTGTTGTGGATTCTTGTAGCTATTATGATATGTGTAATATTTTTTTCTCAAATGATAAAGAACTAATTTACAAAGCTAAGGTGTATTTAAAATGAAGATGCAAGTGTATCAATCACCTGGAGACTTGCCAAAAGAAGTAGAATTATTTCTTGCTAATACTAAAGACATAAATGTTTTTAACTCCAATCAATGGAGCGACATTGTACAGCACAATCCATTTTTGACAAGAATCTATGTATTTACCAATAAGAAAGCAATTCGTTTTGTATTCTTTGTTGGAATTACTCAAAATAATAAAAAAAGATTTGCTTTCATAAATAATAGAAAATTTGGAGGGTTGCTCTGTGTATCGCATGATACAAAGGCTACTGCTTTAGCGTTTGATAAAATGTGTTTAGATTTAAAAAAGAATAACATTGACGCTATCAGCGTAACTATCAATTCATTTGATGGTCACTATCATTTTATAGGCAGTATTGTGGATAGATTAGATATTCAAAAATTCAATTGCGACCTTGTTCTTGATATGTCAAATGGTGTAGATTCAATTATTTCTAGGATGTCTAAAAAAAGAAGATCTAACTTAAGATCCTCATTAAAAAAAGACTATTATGTTAACAGTATAGATGCCTCATCTGCCCCTGAAATAAAGGATCTGTACGATAAATTTATTGCCAATAAAAGTGGTAAAAAAATTAATAAAATATATCTGAATAGTTTGCTAAGTAGTGATTTAACCACCACTTTGAGTATTACCAATAATCTAGGAGTGATGCTAGGATTTGTGATTTTCATAATTGATAAAATTAATAAGGATGCATTCTATTTTATGTCTGTTATTAACCGTCATGAAAAATCTGAATATGTAATAGAAAGAATTGTTTACCAATTTATTATTGATAATGCAGACGCGATAAATAAGTTGAATTTTATGGAATCTACACCATCATATGATTCTGGGGTTTATAAATTTAAATCACAATGGGGTGCAGAGTCGTTTCCCAATATCACTGTAGAGAAGTATTTTGGAACTTTTTGGCTAAAAAAATACCTAACCTCTCTTTTTATAAAATTTATTAAATGAAGGTGATTCTCCCCTTGGTTGGTGATTCTGTTGGCGGTAGCCATTGGTCGGTTATTGAGTTATATAAGGAGTTAATAAAGGCCAAAGTTGATGTTCTGATAGTAATTCATCAAGCAGATGGTCGGTTAGCAGTGTTTCTTAAAGAAAAAAATATAGATTTTGTTGTTTTTCCGTTGAGAAAATTGGCCGGAGAGTCTCCGGCTATTTTTAAGATTTTTCTCGGAATCATAACAAATTTTTATAAGATATATATGTTTGTTAAGCGGCATAAGGTACAAATTGTGCATGGTAATGATCTAAGGATAAATTTAACTTGGTCATTACCTGTTAAGCTTGCAAGAAAAAAATTTATCTGGCATCAAAGGACAATTCTATCGTCATCTCTATTGTGGCGAGCAATTCCTTGTTTGTGTGATTATTTTATTGCCATATCAAACACGGTAATGAGTACTGCACCTAAAAATATTAATCCCGTTAAAAAAAATACTATAACGAATCCATTTGATACCACTTGTGTTTATGATCATGAAATTTCCAATCAGTGGTTAAAAAAGAAATATAAAGTAGGGTTAAAATATAGGTTAATCGGTTATGTTGGACGTTTGCAATCATATAAAAATATTTCTTTTTTAATTAAAGCTGTTGACATTCTTATACGTTCAGATGTAAGAGATGTCAAATTGTTTATTGTAGGAGATGGTTCATCAGTTCATGTCGATGAATTAAAGCAACTCGTTGCAGATCTTAAAATAGAAAAACATATTGTTTTTACTGGCTTTATTAGCAACCCTTTGAAAGTGATAGCTGCCTTAGATGTGCTTGTAGCGCCAAGCACTATCGATGCATTTGGCCGGACTTTAATTGAGGGAATGTTGCAAAATACGCCAACTATTGCAGCCAATTCTGCTGGTCATGCTGAAATTATAAGTAACGGCTTTACAGGGCTTTATTATAATCATGGAGATATTGACAACCTAGTAAGAGAGTTAAACTTTTTTTTGCAAAAGTGCCCCATAGAAACTAGAAAAAAAAATCGCGCAAGAACTATTGCTGTTAACCAGTATTCAGCATATAAGCACTCAACTAGAATAATAAAAACTTATAAAAAAGTGTTATCTCAATGATCATTTTTATTTTGCCTCAGTTTTCAGGCGGAGGTGCAGAGCGAGTTACTATTAACCTATTAACAGAACTTCATGATCGTGGCTATTCAGTTGGAATTATTGTTTTTAACCAAGTTGGGCCGTTAATGTCAATGGTGTCAAATGATATACCAATATACAATCTGGGAACACTTACACTAAAAAGTTCAATTATTCCATTAGTTAAAAAACTACGACAATTAAATCCAAAAGTGATTTATTCTACTCTAGGTTATATCAATGTTGCTCTATTAGCTATCCAATGGTTATTGCCACGAAAAACAGAAATATGGATTAGAGAGGCAAACCTTCCCTCAATTAGTTTGCCAAATAATTCTCAGTCAAAGCTAATGCCTATACTCTATCGATTGCTATATAGAAAATCCAATAGACTAATTTGTACCTCAATAAAAATGAGAGATGAGTTTATTTTTGATTTTAAAGTTCCCAAAAGAATTATAGGGATATTACCAAACCCTGTCGATGTAGAGGCGATACGAATATCTGCTTTGCAGATGAAGCGCTTCGATAAAGGAGGGGTCTGCTATGTAGCCGCTGGTCGATTGGTTTTTCAAAAAGGTTTTGATCGCTTATTGTGTTGGTTTAGTGAGTTAGAGGATAAAAAATCAACACTTACAATTTTAGGTGATGGTAATCTTAAAGACGAGTTGGCTAAAGAGGCTGAACTCTTGAATCTTCAAGATCGAGTTATTTTTTTAGGATTCTGCAACAACCCTTGGCAATGGTATGCAGGTGCTGATGTTTTTTTGCTTTCATCACGCTGGGAGGGGATGCCTAATTCGGTACTGGAAGCTTTAGTTTGTGGCACACCGGTTATAGCTACAGAAGAGTCGGGCGGCATTAAAGAGGTTGTTGACGATAGTGAAACTAATAGTGTTAATATTGCAACCAACCCCCAAGAATTTATTCATTTTATGAATAAAGTAAATAAGAAAAATAGGAGGCTTACGCATGATTCTTTGTTGCCAAAGAGGTATAGAAAAGAAAATGTAATTTTCATTATTGAAAGGTGGTTAAAATCGGATAAAATCTCTTCATCATGAAAAAAGTAAAATATATTATATTGGGTGCTGGAGTATCAGGGTTGGCATTTGCGGCAACATTAAAGAGAAAAAATGAAAATAATTTTATTATTATAGATAAAGAGAATAGTGTTGGCGGATTGTGCCGTAGTAAAGAAGTAGATGGCGCTCCACTTGACATAGGGGGCGGGCACTTTTTAGACGCGAACAATCAGAAGGCCCTAAATTTTCTATTTAGCTTTCACCAAGAAAGCGAGTGGAATAAGTTTACTAGGGTTTCTAAAATAGAATCAAAATACGGTGTAATTGATTATCCATATGAGTCCAACATATGGCAATTTCCGATCGATACTCAAATTGATTATTTAAAATCAATAGCCCAGGCAGGGGCAAGTAATAATTTAGATATGCCAGAAATTTTTTCTGAGTGGATTAAATGGAAGTTAGGGAGTAAGGTGGCAGATGATTACATGCTTCCATATAATCAAAAAATATTCTCAATGGATCTTAATCAGTTGGGTACTTATTGGCTATATAAGCTGCCAAATGTTTCATTTGAAGATACTTTGAAATCTTGTCTGGAGAAAAGAACATATGGCTCAATGCCTGCACATGCATCTTTCTACTACCCGAAGGTTGGTGGTTATGGAGTAGTTTGGGAAAAAATCGGTAATTACCTGCAAGACCACTTATATTTAAAAACCCCATTAAAAACACTTGATCTAAATAATTTAATAGTTAATGGCGACTTTCAGGCAAGTTATATTATAAATACTATACCGTGGACTGAAATTCTAAACTTAATCGATAAAAACAATGTTATTCCCTCTGCTATAGAAAAAGATATTTACTCCTTAAAATATTCTGGAATAGATATTGATTATTATAATAAGAGTGAAAAGACAGATGCGCATTGGGTATATGTGCCAGATATTAATACCTCTTACCACAGGAGGCTGGTTAGAGGTAATTTTATAGATGGTGCCGCAGGGTATTGGACAGAGACAAATTCTAAAAGAAGAATTGATAATGATGAACATGCCATAAGATTTAAAAATAAATACGCCTATCCCATAAACACGGTACATAAGCCGAAATCAATTAAAAATATAATAAAATGGTTTCAAAAAAAAAGTATCTATGGTTTAGGAAGGTGGGGAACATGGGAGCACATGAATTCGGATATTGCTACAGTAAAAGCTATCGAGATGGCAACTTTGTTTAATGAAGGAAAATTCGATGAGTAATTCAGAAAGCATATCAGTAGCACTTTGTCTATTAACATGGAATGAGATAGAAGGCTGTAAAGTAGATCTTCCTCAAATTGACATGAAAAAGTTTGATCAAGTTTATGCTGTTGATGGCGGTAGTAGTGATGGTACAGTAAAGTATATGGAAGAGTGTGGTGTGGAAGTTATAATACAACCAACAAAAGGCTACAATCAAGCTTATTTGTGCGCCTTTCAGCAATGCAGGTGTGATGCACTAATTTTATTCCACCCCAAAGGCACGGTTTCTGTTAAAGATCTATATAAATTTAGGGGTTATTTTGAGGAAGGGTACAGCCTTGTAATCGCTAGTAGATTGTTAAAAGAGTCCTCCAATGAAGAAGACTCTTCCTT
>Ga0233430_1005306_pt1 | contig 11298 bp, 8 predicted proteins | sample SI_118_April2016_2_FD_179883 | JGI IMG/M metagenome (GOLD analysis project Ga0233430, IMG submission 179883) | Seawater microbial communities from Saanich Inlet, British Columbia, Canada - SI_118_April2016_150_MG | ecosystem: Environmental > Aquatic > Marine > Inlet | place: Canada: British... | reverse complement strand
GATCCGGTCTATAAGGACAGCTGCGTGGAATTTTTCTTCACGCCGGGCTCAACTGCCGATCTCGGGCGCTCCTATTTCAATATCGAAATCAATTGCGGGGGCACCATGCTTTTCTGGTGGCATCCGGAAGGAAAGGAGGCAATCCCCGTTGCCCCGCAGGATTGCGACAGCGTTCACATCGGCCACACGCTGCCGAAAATCGTCGACCCTGAAATCGAAGCCCCCACGACATGGACACTGGAATACCGATTGCCGTTTTCTGCAGTCAGGAAGTATTGCCCGGGGGCGAGCCGGCCTGAGCCGAATGCCGTCTGGAAGGCCAATTTCTATAAATGCGCGGATGCGACCTCTCATCCGCACTGGCTGACCTGGTCCTTTGTCGATCACCCAACGCCGCAGTTTCACTTGCCGGAATACTTCGGCACCCTGAAGTTTGAATAGGGCGCCGGGAGGGGACGCCCCACACATATGCAGGCTTGCGTCGGGCTGCAACCATGGGGTGCGCCCACACCGTTCCGATTCTATTTTGCGGCCCTGATCAGACGCTTCAGATCTCCAACCGGAACGGGCAAGAGCGTGTCTTCATCCACATGAAGCGCCGCCCACGCATTGGCGCCTGTCTTGACACCGTGCCGCCTGTCAATCAGGGTCTGGCCGCCGGTGAACTCACCTCCGGTATCAACATCGACCCCGGCACGCTGGAATTGAAGCACTTCCGGGAAGTTTCCTTTTCACCGGGAACCGCTGTACCGCAAGCCGGAACCCGCATCTTCCATGTCCGGCCGGAACAGCGCGCTACCCGGCCACGAAGGGCTACTCCGGATGGAAACTCGCCAAGCGCCACAACATGCCATGCAGCGTGAGGCTCACCCTCCAGACGTCATAACGGACCTGCCGTCGGCTGCCGGTGTCGAAATCGGAGCAGGCCCCATGGCCTTGGCGTTCAGCCGCAATCCGCTTGGCCATCCGCAACAGCCCGGGAAAGGTCCGGTGGGCGGGGTCGGCGCCGTAAATGATCCGCCCGTCGGGCTGCATGGCCCGGATTACCACCGGTGTGCCAGCGGCCAGGTCGTTTAGGGACTTGCCGATCAGCTCCCACGGCGAGAAAATCACGCTCACCGCACCGCGGTGCTTTCCATCCGGGCCGGCAACAGGGTATTCCACATCCACCGCCTCCATGCCCTCCACCGTTCGAAAAACCCGGCTCATCACCGGCCGACGGGTGCGGTTCAGGGTCCTGACCTGTTCCTGGTCGCTGATGTCCATGCCCTCGAACGACCGGTAGCGTGAAGGTTCCACCAGCAGCATTATCCCTCGGGGGCTGATGGTGCAGGCATCGATCACAATGTCCGCATTCCGCAGCTGCAGCTGCCCGACGACCGTTCTGGCGGCATCCTGGTCCAGGTCAACGGCGGAAAGCCGGTGGGCCGCCTCTGCCAGATCCCGGTCGAGCGCATCAAGACGCCTGGCAACCGCCTCGGCCGCGGCCATCAGAATCGGGGGCGTCCCTTCCGGGCAGTGCCGCAAAACGCCTTCTCCCGCTTCAGACCCGCCGGCGGATCGGAACTGGAAAACCAGCCCCGCCCCCAATGCCATGAATATCAAGACCCAGCGATGCATGTTTCCTCCAACATATCGGTGCTGCGGTGTGTCTGCCAAATTGGCCACTCCCCCCGACGGACGAACACGGCACCGGTGAAGGGCATTCATTCAACCGCCCCTCAGGTTTCTCTGCTTTGCTGAAAGGCAATCGCACCTTTGCGCATCGGCAGAAATCGTGCCAACCCGAAAGGGAATGTGAAGGGAACCCGGCACCGGGTCTCGGCGAAGCTGGGCCGCTGTCTACTGGGGCTTTGTAGATAACTGCATTGGTTTTTCATTTTACCGTGGCGATCCGCTCTCTCAAAGGGATGTTTTCCGAGTGAACGCCGGGCGTCTGGCCGCGCAGGTCGAATTCCAGTTCCACCCCCGGCCGGAAGATGAGGGCGTGGGTGGACCCGCCGAAGTGGAACATGCCGAGCTGGTCCCCTTTTTCCACATGCTGTCCTTCGTAGACGGTGATCTCGTTTGAAGAGACTTCCGCCATACCCACAAACAGAATGGCCATCAACCCGATGTCCGGATTGTCGGCCTCGATAAAGATCAACGCCCGGGCCGCCACCTGCGTGATGTAGCCCTGGGATTCGTTGGGGCTTACCGGGTCGAAGCCCGCGGAAAGGGCACCGGCGTAGTAGGATCCGTCCAGAATCCGGGTCTTTACGATTTTTCCGCTCACGGGGCTGTGCCAGCGGTGGTAGCTCAAAGCGCTCAGAAACGCCTGGTAGACGGTGCCGCCGTCGAACCGCTTCGCCAGGGGGTCGCCCGCCATCATGTGGGTGAGTGAATAGGGCTGGGATTTGATCCAGAACCGGTCCGTGAGGCGGACGTTGGTGGCAAGCCGGTAAGGGGCCGACTCGCAGGCGTTGGCGATCACGGCATCATCGTGGGGCTCGGCCACCGGCCGGCGTCCCGGGCGGAAGCGGCGGGTGAAGAAATCGTCCCATGATGAAAAACCGTGGTAAGGCAGGGTCGGGTCGCACTGGAAATCCGTCACGAAACCGGGCATGGCCGCCATCGCATCCCGCCCGAACCACCCCTTTTCAGGATCGTCGCTCAGCACGTATCGTGAATCGGCCGAACTCAGGAACACGGCCCACTGGTTCAGGATCTTTTTCAACTGCCGGTTCACCTTCTCGCTGAGGAAGGCGGACGCCCCCGCCGGCGTTCCCATGGCCCAGTTGATGACGGCGTTGATGGGAAACCCCACCATCCCGGTCGTGTTGAATTCCGGGGCCCGGGTCAGAACGCGGTTCATCAGCTGCAGCATTTGATGGTAGTCCCGAATCTGCGGCACACCCGTGGGATCGTTCAAAAACGGGGGCTTTCGCGGAATCTGGTCGAACATTTCCGTAAAGCGCATGAACAGCTCGGGGTCGGTTTCGATCAACTCCTTGAATTCCTGGATCACGGGGAGAAAGGATGTATTTTCGGTTTGCGCCCGGGCCGGCACCGCCGACACAACCAGGCCAATGGAGAAGAACACGATGAAAATACCGAATAGCACTCTGTTTTTTTTCATAACCCACTCCTTTCTTGTAACCATTCACGGGGATTAAACGCACTATGTGTGCGATATACTTATCCTGTAAGCGTTTACAGGGTGCCGTAGATGCAAGGCTTCGGGCACGCAGACGTACTTGTCGTACTTCAAGTGCCCGATAACGCAGCAGATGCGGTGCCCTGTGAACGCTTCCCCTTTCTTCAGGGTTCGGGATGGTAACCGGGTTACCGGGAAACGGGAAGGGTCAACACCGGCGCTGTCTGGACCTTCTTTTTTTTCATTCCAGCCGTCCATTTTTTTGGCCTTCGTGACCGCAGCAATTCTTGGCGGAATTAATGCAATTACCGGGCCATCTTCAGATCCGGAACACGGACACCCGCCGGGGCCGGGGCCCTTCCTGGAGAATTGCTGGGGACGTTGCACCCATTTGCGCATTTATGAGGAAAACATAATAGGCCCAAACGGGGTCGCATGCGACCTCCTCCTTCGGTGTTGAAATACGGCGACCGCAAAGCGTACATCGGCTCGCGCAAACCCTGCGGAATGCGAAACCCCTTGGGTGCGAGGCCCCCCCTCAATCTGTTCGACGCCGGGGGGTCGGTGTTTTCAAACGTCCTCGCCTGCGATCCGGGTCGGCACGGATAATCGCACCGCAAGATCGTGGTGAGGTACGGGTGCGGTTTATCCGGGATGTCGACAAAGGACGGTTATAGCCGAAAAAAAATGCATCCGATACCTGAAACGATACGGATCGTCGATGACCAGGAGATCAACCTCAAACGGCTTGAAAAGGTCAAAAAGGCACCCCATGCGGTTCGCCCGCAGGGCTTCGGCGATGAATTGAACCGCCTTCTGGCCCCGGACGCTGTTTCCGGCCCCATCCAGCGGCGGCGAGAATGTGGCCACGGCGTATTTTCCGGCCACCATGGCCAGTATGCCGCCGCCGACCCTGCTTTTTGCCGGAAGGCCCGTTCGATAGAGCCACTGCCCGCTGTTTTCATAAAGACCGTTGGTGATCATCATGGTCAGGACTTTCGCCACGTGCCGGCTGTCGATGACCCGCCGGCCCGTGATTGGATTGACACCGCCGGCGGCCAGGGTCGCTCCCATGGCCGCAAGGTCCCGTGCCGTCAACGCAATGGAATACTGGCGCGTATACAGATCCAGCGCTTCGTCCGGGTCGGCGTAGAACCGGCCGTAGCTTTTAAGCAGCAGCGCGATGGCCCGGTTGTGGAGGCTGGTCTGCGACTCGGAGCGGTAGACGGCCTCGTCGACCGTGAGGCTGCGGCCGGCGAAGTCGTTCATGGTCCCGATGATCCGGCAGAGCGTAAAGACCTTTGAAATCGATTCGACGGCAAAGGGGTGCCGCGCATCGCCGATTTCATAGGCATTCCCGTTTCCGATACGGCCGCCCTATCCCGCAGTTTTGCGAAACGGTGCTCTTGCGCCACAGCACCCAGCGGGGTCAACGCCACCGCAGACGCGGCCGTTGCCTTTAAGAACGCTCTTCGAGTCAGTCTTTACTGTCCTGTTTTCAACCCGTTTTTTGCCATATCGCACCCCCTTTCCACCCGTCCGGGAAGCCGGCCCTGGATGAATCGAATTCGACGTTTTCCTGGAAATGGACCAGCGCATCTTCTACAAACACTTCTTTTAGGCAACTACCGTACCACTTCCAGAACCGGATTTTCGGTCCGAAAAACATTCGCAGGCTCTTATTTTAACAAATCACCTCCGACGTGGCTCTCAGAATGAAAGCACCCCGGAGAACCACGGCTCCCGGAAGCCGGTTTCGACCGGGCATCCGCGGACAGGAGCCGGGTGGCACGCTTGTTGCTTTAACTGCAGGCACCCGCTGGTTCGTGTGGGTGTGGACAAAATTTGTCGAGCGGAAACCTTTTTAACAACGGAAAACAGCACGTTAAGTGGAGGAGGCGCACCTGCGGAAATCGACCGTGTCGGCCGTCGGCTGTACTTCCATCGCGGATTCGTCCGCCAGCCCCGGTGAAAATGTCGTGTCAGCCCGAATCGATCATCTGTCCATATTCGGGATCGCCCTCCTCACAGCGGAATGCATCGCCTGGGCGGGCGGCCTGGCCAACAACTCATAACGACCGCAAGGGCGCCGGGCTGTGATCGCCGGATCGGGTGATACCAAACGATTCATGGAGAGGTTGCATTTCATGCGGAGAATGTATTCGGGGATCTTTTTGACGATTCTGGTCGCTGGCCTTGTGCTGTTCATCGACGCGGGGGCATCCTCGGGAGGCGAGGAGCAAAAGGCCGGCCCACCGGACGAACCGTTCGATGTGGAGCGGGTCGATGTTTACCCGCTGACCCGGCTCAATACACGGAGTCCAAGATCTACCCTCCGGAGCCTCCGGGAAACCGTAAACCGCGCCTTTCAGTTTCAAATCAAAGGGGGGGCCAGAAGCAGAAAGACGATGGAACTGCTGGGCCTGTCCGCAAGCTGTCTTGATCTGAGCAAGGTCCCCCCAACGCTGGTGGAGATGGTCGGGATCGAATCCGTTCTCATGTTAAAGGAGATTCTCGATCGGATAGAAGTACCGGCATACGAAGAAATCCCCGATCATGATGCCATGGAATCAAATCGGTGGTCCCGCTGGTCGATCCCCCACACCGAAATCACGATCGCCCGGGTTGCCGACGGACCCTGCCAGGGGGAGTATCTCTTCACGTCCATGACGGTGGACCGTCTTCCCGTTTTTTATAATCGGGTGAGGCATCTTTCTTATAAACCCGGCGCAACCGATGGTTTCTATGAATCCTACATCTACTCTCCCGGCTGGATGATCCCTCACAAGTGGGTCGAGCAGGCCCCGGGCTGGGCCAAAGCGGCCTTCCTGGGTCAGGCGGTGTGGCAGTGGCTTGGCATGACCATTTCATTCTTATCGGGAGCCCTTGTGATATGGCTTGTCTACCGGATGGAATATCAGCGGCCCAGCACAAAAACGGCTTCTGCGTGGCAGGCGCGGAAACTGCTGTTCCCTGTCAGCGGAATGATCCTCTCCATGCTTATCGGATATTTTGCCGACGCCCAGATCAATATCACCGGCACCGTGCTTACGGTGATTTTGATTGGATTGAAATTGAGTTTCTATACCTTTGGCGTGATCACCCTTTTCGTGCTGGGAAATGTCTTGGTCCGCGGGTTTACCGCATCATCGCGACTGAAACCGAAAAATCTGGATGCCAATCTGGTCACCCTATCCCTGCGTGTCGGCATATTGCTCTTTGTTTTTGCCCTTATCTGGGTTGCGGCAGGCGATTTCGGCCTTCCGGTGACGGCCATCTTCGCCTCAGCCGGTGTCGTCGGCGTTGCCGTCGCCCTGGCCGCCCGCGAGACCCTGGCCAACTTTTTCGGCGGCGTGAGCGTCTTGCTGGATCGACCGTTCAGAACCGGCGATTACATTGTTCTCGACTCGGGCGAACGGGGCGAGGTGATGGAAATCGGTCTTCGAAGCACCCGGATCCTGACAAGGGATGAGGTCCTCATCTGTGTGCCCAACTCGCTCATTACCAATGTGAAGGTGGTGAACGAAAGCGCTCCGCTGCCCCATTTCAGGGTGCGCATCAAGGTGGGCGTGGCCTACGGCACCGATATCGGCCAGGTGGAGGCGGTGCTTCTGGACCTGGCGAAAAAAAACGATCTGGTGGCAAAAGAGCCGGCGCCCCGGGTCCGTTTCCGGCGTTTTGGCGACTCCTCTCTGGATTTTGAACTCCTGTGTTGGGCCAAACGGCCCCATGATAAGGGACTGCTGACACACACCCTGAACGGAGAGATTTACAGAGCTTTTGGCGCCGCGGGCATCATCATCCCCTTCCCACAACGGGATGTCCACCTGAATGCGCCTCCGGCTACCGGCATCTCCTGAACAAAATAGGTTGAAATACACCCTCAGATCGTTTGTCCCGAACAATCCCCCCCGGCGGTGATCCGTTCTGTCTGTGTGCGCAGGCATGGCCCGGGCAGAGCGGTTAATGGGCAGCAACGCTGAAGTCAGATAACAAAGCGCCAGTAAAGATAAAACAGCGCGAATGCGACCAGAAAGAGGATCCCGACAATGGAAAGAATGTTCAGCCAGCTCGGGATGCGGGCGAAATCCGGCATCTCGACACTCCGGACAACCTTGTAGTTGAGAACGGCCAGTACCGGAGCGGTCAGAAATGACAGGGTGGTGGCCAGATCGACCATGAAAGTCATACTATCCGCAAACGCGGAGATCAGCAACAGAGCGCCAAAAGCGGTAAAGAGAAGAGCGCCCCAGTAGGGCGTGTCGATCCCGGTTTCCCTGTCCGACGGCCTGGTTTTCAGCAACAGCCAGGACTGTTTCAAGACTCGGGGATAGGCATCCAGAACGGTGATGGTGGTGGAGAACATGGTGGTGAAAACGGCCAGGGCGACAACCGGATAAGCCCAGGAGCCAAGGCACTTGACGTAGAGAGACAGGAAAGTATCGGCAAATGCGCCGCCTGCGGCTGGCAAGCTCTCTCCGCTGCCGTACATGACCAGCGCGCCCAGAGCCAGGAACAGCAGAGCGACAAAGGCCGTGCCGAGATAACCGATGTTGAAGTCCAGAAGGCTTTGCCGAAATGTCGGCTTTTGCGGGCTGATCCTGGCTTTTTCCAGGTTCCAAAGACTATGCCAAACGGAAATGTCTATGGCAGAGGGCATCCAGCCTATCAGCGCGGCCATGAAAGCGATCCCTTGCTTGTCGAACAGAACCGGCGGCACGAACCCGGCTGCCGGCGGGCTGGGACGCCACAGGGCGATGAAAACGGCCGCCAGGGTCGAAAGGCTCAATACGACGATGATGTATTTGATGCCGCGATCCAGAAGGCTGTAGGATCCCAGCCCGAGCAGCAGGACGCACACCCCCATGAGAATGGCCGACCAGATTACCGGGGACAGGGCGATTCCGCTGATGCGGGCCGCCAGGCCGGCGGTAACGATCGTGACCGCCCCTGTAATGGCAAACATGGTTGCAAAAGTAAGCAGCAAAAACAGGTAAAACCAGATGCGCCCCATTCCGAGATAGGCATCCAGCAGGCTCTTGCCGGTCGCCGCCGCGTATCGGGGCGCAAATTCGAAAAAGGGATATTTGAAAATATTGGCCAAAATGACCACGCCGACCAGCATGAATTGGTAGCTGGCCCCGGCACGGGTGCTTTGAACCACGTGGCTGACGCCAACCGCCGCACCGGCCCACAACAACCCGGGACCTAAACTGCGAATGAAACCATAGGCACTTTCACGGTTTTTCATAACTGGCATTTCCCTGGCCGCACAATCAACTGTCAACAGCTGACATGCTGTTTAGCGATCACAAGATGTTCTCTTCGTTTACTGATAAATGTATGAGATTTTCGGGCATTTTTCGCTTCGCACAAGGGAAACCTCCTGGAAATGTGGCGCCCCCCTACTCTCTCGAATTGGTCATCCGGTCCAGTTCGGGGTTGTCGGCATAGGCCCGGACGCTTTTTCCAGGCCCGCCGGAGCCCGTTTCCTGCTCAGTATGAGGTGCAGATGCCGAAATTTTTCTGTGTCGAACAGTCGTCCAGAAAACCGTCCGGGATGCCCCCCCATCTCCTCGGCGATCTCCTGCAAAAAGGCGACGCGATTGCGGGCCGCCTCCGGGTTCCCGGCGCCCGGCCCGCACTCGACGCCGCCGTTGATGAGATTGATGATAACACCGAAATTGGCCGCCGTTCTTCCGCACGCCACGTCGTTGCTGGTCCGAACCCCTGCGGTGCCGGCATCCGTCGGCGTCAGGCTTTATCTGAAGCCTCTTTCGCCCTGCGAAGACAGGCCGGAAGCTCTCTGAGAAAAAGGTCCACGTAGTCCATGCCTCTTCGCACACGGTGCAGCGTGTATGCATTCATCAGGGTGGTGCGGAAGACCACCACTTCGCTGGCAATCCCTTTTTTCCCCTGCCGTTTCAACGCGGCCACCTTCCGGGGCGGCACCAGGCAGTCCGCCCTTATGCCGACCTTGGAAAGGAGGTGACGGATGACCTCCGGATTGTAATGGTCGAAATCAAACTCGGTGTGGGACACGATAAAGCGCCGTGTCTGCACCGGTTGTTCCGGGTCGATGGACAGCTCCTGGTACAGGGCCGTCGAAAAACGGTTCATCCGTTCCAGTTCCGTATTCCCGGCGATGTTGAAGATGTAGTCCAGGAGGTTGGTGTCCGGTACGGCCAGCGGCAAAACGATGAACTCCCCTGCCACAGTCTGGGCAAACGCCTGGAGCCTTCGGTGGAAATCCCGGCCGATCCGGGCGGTTTCACCCAGCAGCCTGCCGTAACCGCGCGCATCGGGGGGAATCACCCTGTGAGACAGGAAAACGGAGGCGGCCGCGGCACCGGGTTTTGACCCCTCCAGAATGTATTTTCCGATGTAGATTTCACCGGGCCTCCGCGGTGCCGACCCGCCCAGTGCATACGCCGCCTCCTGCGCCACCAGTTCTTTGCACCGGCCGTCTTTGAAAACAACCGCCCCGGCCGGATAGGGAGCATAGCCCAGCTTGTGGGGGTCGACGGTGGCCGAATCGGCTTCCCCAACCGCGAGGTAGCTGTCATAGACGTGCCGAGAGGGCCAGCCCCCGTATTCTTTCTGCATGTCGGAAAGTGACCGGAACGCACCCGAACCGTTCCGAAAACAGGATGCCATGTAACCGCCGTAGGCCGCGTCGCAGTGCATGAAAAAGTTCACCCCCTTTTTGCGCATCTCTTTGCGTATCGCCGCAATTTCGTAGATCGGGTCCACGGCGCCTTCCTCGGTGGTGCCCAGCACCCCCACCACTTCCACGACCGGCCGCCGCTTTTTGCGCGCCCTTTCCAAAGCCTCCCGGAGCCGGTTCATGTCCATTCGATAGTCCCGGTCGATGGGAATGCTCTCCACCTGCGCCGAGCCGATCCCCACCGCCCCGGGCCCTTTTACCCAGGAGTAGTGCATGGTCTGGGGTGCGCACATCACGGGCACGCCCATGGCGTCTGGTCCCGTTAACCGAGAGAAAAAGGCGCAGTCGCCGAGACTCAGAATATCGTGGGCCTTTAAGCGTGCCAGGGCCTCACGTGCAGTCTCCCGCGGGTCCGCCGAAGGCGATCGATCCACATGGGCGCGCACCAGCCGGTCCTTAAGGTCCAGGGCCTCTGCGGGCGAGAGGTTGACCAGGTCCCAGGCGGTCATCTCTCGCAGCGGTCTTTGCTCATCACCGACCGCAACCCCCGTTAGCCCCAGGTCCTCTGCGGCAAAGCGCACCGCAACCGGAAGGAATTTCAATGCCTTTGCCACCCAGATGGACTCGATGTTGGCCAGCGTGCCGCCCGAGGTGATGTGGCCCCAGGTGCGGGAGAGTTGTTCCATGCCGGAACCGAATCCCAACATTCCGGCCAGTTCCCGCCCGACCTGGAGCTCGAGCAGGGTGGTCACGGGTGATGCCTCCCATGAAACGTTGTTCGGGTTGTAGAACAGCGCGGCGATGTAACCGATCAGCCCGGGCAGGGAGGTGTCGGCAGTCATGTGTCCGATGTAGCGCGGGGAGTAGAAGGGAATGTCGGCCTTGAGCTCTCCCAGAAGCATGAACAGCTCGGACTCAAAATGGGCCATGAACCGACGGTACTCTGAGCTGTTCTGGTCCTCCGACCGAATGGCCGGGGCATCTTCAGGGTGGAAATTCCGCCGCCAGAAAACGTAGTCCCGGAACACGCGCAACAGCAGCTTTTCCACCTCTTCACCGTTTTCAGCCTTCGGCCCCATGAAAAGGCCGTTCAAGTCCACGGGAGACAGATCCTTCCGGGGCGATAAAAGCGCCTGGAGCCCCTCGTCGTCGGCCGCCTCCAGACTCCGATTCGGCATGGCGTGTGCAATCTCTTCCACACTCAAAAGCGGAAACAGCCGCTGCTGCAGGATCAGCGCCGCCGTTGCCGCCGATCCGGCCTTGAGCAGCTGCCGTCTGCTGATCTCTATCGGTTTCATTATGGAATTCCTCCTTTTTCAGGGGCCGAGCCCCCGTTTTTCCTGCGCCGGGTTACCGGGACACGGGAATGGTCAGCACCGGCGCCGTCTGGTGTCTTTCCGAGGTGTCGGTGATCCCGACTGACCAGAGTATCCGGGTCAGTCGGAAAATCATCTTGGTCCTCTGATCCGTTTCGTCGATGTAGAACCAGAATCCC
>Ga0233430_1005301_pt1 | contig 11313 bp, 10 predicted proteins | sample SI_118_April2016_2_FD_179883 | JGI IMG/M metagenome (GOLD analysis project Ga0233430, IMG submission 179883) | Seawater microbial communities from Saanich Inlet, British Columbia, Canada - SI_118_April2016_150_MG | ecosystem: Environmental > Aquatic > Marine > Inlet | place: Canada: British... | reverse complement strand
TATGAGAATGAAAAATCATGCAATCAGCAGTTTCTTAGCCTGTTGACAGATGCCTTGATCCTGGCCATTTTTCCGGCTTCACATTTCAGGAGAATTCACGATGACGACAGCGGACAAAACGACGATGGCAGGCCGTATCCACGAAAAACTGACCGCTGCGTTTCAGCCTCAAATGCTGGAAGTCGAAGATGAGTCCTGGCGGCATGAAGGCCATTCCGGTGCCAGGCCGGGTGGTGAAACCCATTTTAAGGTTGAGATGGTGTGTGAGGCCTTTACGGGGAAAAGCCGGGTGGCGCGCCAACGTGACGTCTATCGCACGTTAAAAGAAGAAATGGATAGCACCGTTCATGCTTTGGCTTTGACGACACGTGCGCCAGGAGAGTGATCTGAACGGCCATCAACTGGCGACGACAATTTCTGAAACAATATTTGCCTGAATATACTGAGTTTTCGGTGCAGACCGCCGGAAACCACCTGATTAATCAAAAACACAACCAATGATATATATTGTTGCAATTATTATCATAAAATGATTGTGACTACTGATATGTATGTGATAAAAATTGCGTGTGGAAAAATTATAATCCTCGCCTTTTTGGATTGGTTTTGTTCTGAAAGTTCGTCAGTGAGTACAACAGTCAGCAAAAATGTCTTTGTCGGGAACCAGCGTACCAGTGTTCGGCTCGAATCTGTTGAATGGGATGCGTTGGACGAAATCTGCCGTGACAAAGGCTGCAGGCTGCGGGATATCTGTCTTGAAGTTTCTGGTGACCGGGATCAGGGGCGCTCGTTTACATCTGCCTTGCGGGTATACTGCCTGACTTATTTCCGAAAAAAATCGCAGCTGGTTACGCAAGGAAACCCGCAATCCGGGCAGGCTTGATCACTTCCGCCAACCCGGAAACGCTCTAGATAATCAGCAACAGCAGGGCAGGCAGCGTAATAAATGACAGCGCTGTCGAGACAACAACCATGCCGGCAACGTCGCCTGGTGAATTGTTGTAACGCTGGGCAAAAAGATAGTTGAAGACGGCCACCGGCATCGCAGAATCAAGAATAACGACGCCGCGGGCCGTACCCTCAAGTCCCAGCAACATGGCCACGCCCAGGCCAACAGCCAAGCCCATGCCAAGGCGAAATACTGAAAGCAGCGTGGCACGCCCAAGGCGTGTGATTTTCAGGTTGGCCAGTGACACACCAAGCGTCATCAGGATCAGGGGAATTGTCAGGCTGCCAACCAGGGATGATGTATTCGCCAACCACAAAGGCACTTCCATGTCGGATGTCATAAAAATCAGGGCGATTACCACCGCATAGATCAAGGGCGTTTTTAGCAGTGCAACGGGTGACGATTCGCCGGAACTGATCCACTGACCAAGGGTAAAATTGCTGATCGAGGTTACGGTGAAATAGGCGATCCCGAGTGCAAGGCCCGGTTCCCCAAAAGCAAACAAACATAACGGCAACCCGGTATTGCCGGAGTTTGGGAAAATCAGTCCGGGTAAATAGGTTTTCAATGGCAGGCGCAGCACCCACAGCAAGGGGATGCTGGCGACAATAAACCCGGCCAACGCCAGCAGGGCAGCACCGGCAATTTCTGTGAAAGCGGCGCCGTCCAGACCGGTTCTGGTCATGGTCGAAAAAACCAGCAGCGGAGTGCCGACATAATAGGTCAGCTTGGTGATAAAGCCTGTATCCCAGGCCTGCTTGCGCCGCGCCCAGACGAAACCAATGCCAACACTGATCAGCACCGGAGCCATTATGGCAATCAGCTGATCCAGCACCTGTTAGCTGTTTTCGGGGACTGTCGCGACCGGCGGCGTGATACGAAGGCTGACGATCTGATTGCGCTGGCGGCGTAATATTTCAAAGCGAAAGTTGTGAAACGTAAAGCGCTGTCCCGGCACCGGAATAACGGCAGCCTCATAGACCACCAGACCGGCAATGGTTGAAGCTTCTTCGTCTGGCAGGTCCCAGTCATAGAGGCGGTTCAGATCCCGAATGGTCATTGAACCATCAATGATATATGACCCGTCGCTTTCCTTGCGGATGCCCGCCACATGCTGATCATGTTCGTCGGAAATATCACCAACGATTTCTTCCAGAATATCTTCCAGCGTGACCAGTCCCATCAAGGCACCGTATTCGTCGACGATCAGGGCGAAATGGGCGCGCCGTTGGCGGAAGGCATTCAGTTGTTCGCGCAAGGTTGTGGTTTCCGGCACAAACCAGGGCGCAGAGGCAACGGCCACAATATCCAGGTCGTTCAAATCACCTTCATGGGCCGAAATCGCCCGCAAGACGTCTTTTGCATGCAGTACACCGACAATGTCATCTGCATCGTTGCGATAGATCGGCAGTCTTGTGTAGCTGCTGCCGAGCACCTGATCGACAATTTCCGAACTTGAATCGTCCGCATTGATCAGTTCCATGTTCTTGCGATGGATCATGATTTCATCAAGGGCAACATCCGACAGATCAAGGATTGAGCCGATCATGTCGCGCTCATGCTTGACGATGTTGCCATCCATGCTGTGCAGATCAACCGTGCTGCGGATTTCCTCCGCCGCACTGGTCAGTTGTTCGTTGGCGCGAACGTCAATGCCAACAATGCGCAAACTCAGGCGCACAATAATTTGCAAAAACCGGGTTACCGGCGACAGCACGAAAACGAAGGCGCTGACCAGCGGAGCGACGGCCAGGGCGGTGCGGTCTGGCTGGCGAAGGGCATAGGTCTTTGGCATGATTTCGGCGAATATCAACACCAGAGCGGTCATGCCAATGGTGGCATAGGCAACACCGGCGTCGCCGAAATATCCGATCAGGATACTCGTTGCCAGGGCAGAAGCCAGAATATTGACCAGATTATTGCCAAGCAAAATGCTGCCGATCAGGCGGTCTTTTTGCTCGCTCAGGCGACCGACAATTTTGGCGCGTCGGTTTCCCTTGTGTTCAAGATGATGCAGGCGGGCACGACTGGCCGCTGTCAGGGCAGTTTCAGAGCCCGAAAAAAAGGCTGACAAGACAAGCAGAACGACAATTGCCGCAATGGAAATTAACAGGCTTACGTCCACTAAAGTCTCTGATTGCCCCCTCGATAGCGCCCAACACGGGCCAGGTCGACACGATCAAGCCGTGTCCCGGTTATATTAGGCGATTTTTGGATTGATGCAAAAGTATTAACGTAATCCGGGAAAACGAATGGTCAGGCAGATCATTCCGTTGAAGGCCTATTTTGTAACTTCGAGAGACAAAAATTCCTGCAAGTCCTTGCCGTCGACTTCACGGGTGACAAAACCCTGACCGATGCCATGGGCAAGAATGAAGGTTATCTGTCCGGCGCTGACTTTTTTGTCCTGCCCCATATGCTGAAACAGTCTATCCGCTGTCCATTCGCCGCTTTGGCTCTTGCCTGGAATATCAGAGATATAAATCGGCATGCCGCATGTTAATAAATGTTGCTGCAGCCGTTCGGCGTCAGATTGTGGGCACAAACCTGCATGTACAGAATAATCAAACGCCATGCGCATGCCGATGCTCACGGCTTCCCCATGGCGCAATCCGTCGCCGTAGCCCATTTCAGCTTCCAGCGCATGTCCGAATGTATGGCCCAGGTTCAACAGCGCCCGGTTGCCGGTTTCCCGCTCATCCCCGGCAACGACACGCGCCTTGGCTTCGCAGCTTTTGACCACAGCTTGTTGGCGCAAATCGTTGTCACCGTTCAGCAGGGCGGGACCGTTTTCCTCCAGCCAGGTGAAGAATGACAGGTCGTCAATCAGGCCGTATTTTACAACCTCGGCGTATCCGGCCTTGAGTTCCCGCAGTGGCAGGGATTGCAAAACTGAAATATCAGCGATGACAAGCTTTGGCTGATGGAAGGTGCCAATCAGGTTTTTGCCTTGCGACGCGTTGATCGCGGTCTTGCCACCAACAGAACTGTCGACCTGCGCCAGCAAGGTTGTCGGGATCTGGATAACGTCGACACCTCGTCGCAGGATGGAAGCGGCAAATCCGGTCAGGTCGCCGATAACGCCACCACCCAGTGCGATGACAGCGTCGTTGCGCTCAATCCGTGCGTCGATCATTTGCGCCAGCACTGTTTCCAGCTGCTGAAAACTCTTGCTGGCCTCGCCGGCCGGGACGATGATGGTCGACCAGGGGATGCCCGTGTCCGTCAATGACGTCGTCAGGGTTTCAAGATGTATGCCGGCGACCTGGTCGTCCGTCACGACGACAACCTTGGCAGAATCGGCTGCAGATAAAACCGCGCGGATCAGTGATCCGGCATCCGGCAGCAGGTTTTCGCCCACAATGATGTCATAGGACCGATCACCAAGATCGACCCTGACGGATGTTGCGGCGGAGGTCATGTCTGTTCTCCGTGATTTTCCACAAGTGCCTTCATGGCCCTGTCGACGACGACGCTGTGAGGAGAATCGTCTGTTTCAACGGAAATATCAGCTGTCTCATACACGGGATAACGCTGATCCATCAGGTTTTGAAGAATTTCACGTGGATTGCCATTGTTGAGCAAAGGACGATGACTGCGCCTGCTTGTGCGCTGAACCAGGATTTCCAGATCGGCTCGCAGCCAAAGGGAATACCCTTTTTCCTTGATCAAGGCGCGCGTGGTTTCGTTCATGAAAGCGCCACCACCCGTCGCCAATACGCAAACTGGTCCATTTAGCAGACGCTCTATGACGCGGCGCTCGCCATCCCGAAAATAGTCTTCGCCATGTTCATCAAATATTTCCTGAATGGAACAACCGGCGGCGGCTTCGATTTCGTTATCGGCGTCCACAAATGGCAAGCCCAGACGAGCTGCAAGACGTCGCCCGATGGTACTTTTCCCGGCCCCCATCAAGCCAACAAGTACCAGTGAACGATCCAGCTCAGGCAAGACGCCTGTGGGCTGATCATCGTCATTGGTGTTGTTGTCTGTCATGCGTGGCTCCTGGTTTCAGCGTTTGGCGGCGGCAGTCGTTGATCACAAATCCCCGAATAGGTAGACTGACGCAACTTTGCCACAATTCAGAGACACAATTGTCGCAAGATCAATGTTCGGTAGCGTCTTTGACCTTGTCGGTGTAAGGGTGTATCTGCTGGTTCCGGCAATTGTCATGACCGTAATAAATGAGCGTACCCCTGAATTGCAAGGCAACGGGGGCAGATAAAGAAAGAAATATGGGGCCGATGTACCGGACAACATTCATTATCGTTATCTTGCTTGTGACGGTTGTCGTCGGCGGCGGTGTCTTCCTCGCCACATGGGACATCCCTGCACCCTCGGAAAAGGTCGAGAAAGTCCTGCCCGACAAACGGTTCCCACGCTAGGCCCAAAGATATGCATAAAATTGGTCATCTGAGTAACAATCGGACGTTCCGGGTTCTGTCTGCCGCAGCCCTGCTTGTTGTCACAGGGGTACAATTCAGCCCGGCCATGGCTGGCAATCCGGTTAAACTGGTCCCTGGCCAGAAGACGCAATCTGCAACAAACCCGGACCCCGCTGCACCAAAGCCTGTACCGGTTCTGGGGCAGGTACCGGCCTCGACGGCTGCACCGATTGAGGTTCAGCAGGTCCCGGCGGCCCGTGCCCCCCGTGCGCTGATCGCACCGAAACAACCCGTTGAACCAGAGAAACCGCGGCGTGTGATGACGCTGACAATTTCCAGACCCAAGCCCGCAACGACCAAACCGGCGTCAGATGAAAGTACTGCCAAACCCTCTGCCAATATTTCCGGTGGCGTGGTTGTCGGGGAACTGACGGAGCTGGATCCTTCTTCGGTTGGATTGCTCGATCCAGGCAATGGCGGCTTTGGCCCACACATGTGGCAAGGCAGCGACCGCACCCGCATAGAAACTTTATTGCCACGCCTGCCGATGGGATCGCTGTCGCTGACGATGCAATCACTGGCCCGGCGCCTGTTGCTATCCACAAGTGCGGTGCCCGTGGGCAAGGCCATTGCGCCCAGCTTGTTGGGTTTACGTGTTGAACGCCTGGGTGCAGGTGGTCTGACAAATGAAACTAATCAGCTTCTAAGTCTGGTTCCTGCCCGCCTGAGCGACCCGGCCTTTATCAAAGCCAAAATGGAAGGGCTCTTGCTGAGCGGTGATCGCGCCTCATTTTGTGTGCGCATCGAAGGACTGGTCGCGGAAGACCCGAACCCTTACTGGCTCAAAGGCCTCGCTTTTTGCAAGGCGCTGGAAGGCGAAGCCGAAGCCGTGGATATGGCGGTGTCAATTTTGCGCGACCAGGGCGTAACTGGCGACGAGACCTTTTTCACCCTGGCACGTGCCTTGACCGGCGACGAACAGGCCGTTGTTCATAGTCTGATTGACCCGTCACCTTTGCAGCTTGCGATGTTACGGGCAGCCCAGCAGCCCTTGCCAGCGGATGCCGTACCGGGCGCCAGCCCTGGTATTTTGCGGGCCGAAGCGACAATGGCCAATGCCGATATCGAAGTCCGGCTGGCTGCTGCTGAAAAGGCAGAAACGGCAGGTGCTTTGCCGACCGAGCTGTTGTCCCAGATCTATGCCGGAATTCAGTTCAGCGAAGATGAATTACAGAACTGGAAAGCACAGACAGAAATAATTCGTGGCGCGCGATTAAGTGCCTTGCTGTTTCAGGTGGCATCCGTCGACGTCAACATCCAGTCCAGGGTCGAAGTCTTGATGGCAGCGTGGCAACGCGCACGGGCAGAGGGTGGATTTGGTACGATGGCGAGGGTTACATATGACCTCACCCGTGTGATCGAGCCCTCAGATGATCTGGTCTGGGCCTCGGTGGATATTGCCCGAGCCTTGTTGATGGCCGGAGATGTTAAATCCGCTCGACGCTGGTTTGACTACGTCAGAAACCTGGCCTTGTTGCCAACCGTTAAGCCGCAAGTCGTGTCGCTGACAGTTGCTGCCGATGCCGATACCGCCGCACCGGGTGCTACGCCGACGCTGCCGAAACTTGCGTCGACAGAACCTGTTTCTGTTGTAGCGCCGACCCCTGTAACACTAAAACGGCCGACAGAACTGGCGGCTAAAGCGGTGCTCGATTTATGGCCCCTGATGCAGCTCGCTGACTCAAATGGTGAGCTGGGCTGGAATCCGAAAGCCATCGACGCCTGGTTCCCCTTGCAGCAAAAACTGTTGGGCGAAGCCGTGGCCACCGAACGATCAGCCCTGCTTTTCATATTGCTGGATGCGTTGGGCTATGATTTGCCGGATCAAGCCTGGGATGGATTGCTTCAAGGGTCACTGACGATCACAGCCTATGTGCCGTCACCAGCGCTGGTCCGCAGCCTTGAAAGCGCATCATTGAACAAACGCCTTGGCGAAACAGTGTTGCTGGGATTACTGGCGCTTGGGGATGTTGGACCGTCCAGTGCGGCACCTTCCACCTTGCGCACTGTCATCCGGGCTTTGAACGGTGTTGGCCTTGCAGCAGAAGCCCGGGCCCTGGCGCTGGAGGCTGCGCTGGGTCGGGGATTCTAGGGAACGGCTGACATGAAAGGTGACAGCAGATACAGCGAAACCTTTCTTGAAATGATGGCGGTCGAGCGTGGTGCCGCCACGAAGACGATTGAGGGCTATCGCCGCGACCTTGATGATTTTGGCCTCTTTTCAGCGACCAGATCAGGTGTCCTCGACGAAGCCTCAACAGAAGATATTCGCGCCTATGTCGCTTCGCTGTCTGACCGGGGGCTTGCGGCCTCAACGGTCTCCAGACGTCTGTCAGCGATAAGACAGTTTTTTCGGTTCCTCTACGCAGAAGGCCTCAGGTCCGACGATCCGACAACAACGGTGGATGGGCCGCGTATTCGCAGGCCCTTGCCAAAATACCTGTCCGAAGAAGAAGTCAGCATTTTGTTGGCTTTTTCGCGCAAATCAAAGGGGCCTGAGGGCAAACGCCTGGTCGCTTTGCTGGAGGTATTGTATGCCACAGGTTTGCGGGTGTCTGAACTTGTCGGCCTGCCACTTTCGGCAATCACACGCGACGTACGGTTCCTGATCGTACGTGGCAAAGGCGGCAAGGAGCGTATCGTACCCATCAGCGATCCGGCTCTTGAGGCCTTGGCAGCCTATCGCGATGTCAGGCTCTATTTCATTCCTGAAGGCGCTGAATCCCCGTGGCTGTTTCCATCCAGAGGGAAGTCAGGCCATCTGACAGACCGGCGCTTTGCCCAGTTGCTGAAGGAACTGGCCATCAAGGCGAACATCAAGAAATCCAGGGTTTCACCACATGTCTTGCGACACGCCTTTGCCAGCCATTTGTTGGCGCATGGTGCCGATCTCAGGGCGGTACAACAAATGTTGGGGCATGCCGATATATCGACCACCCAGATATATACCCACGTTCTGGAATCCCGTTTGAAAACGCTGGTCGAAAACCACCATCCCCTCGCCAACCGCAAAGATTAAGACGCGGGCAGGGTTACCAGCAGCCAGGGCGGACTTGCGAGCAGCGGTCGGTCGTGCTACTTGCCAGCAATCCTTTTTGCAGAGAGTTCGCTCTTCTGACAGCCTATAAATCAGCCCCCACATCGGCCCCCCGAAAAAGCAGGAGTTTTATTTCATGAGTTTCACTATTCCCCAGGACGCTACCGCACGTTTGAACCGCTCTGAACTTGCCGTTCCTGGCAGCAATCTCAAGTTTCTGGACCGCGCATTGCAGTCGCCTGCGGACGTCGTGTTTCTTGACCTGGAAGACGCCGTTGCGCCTGACGACAAGGATAATGCCCGCAAGAACATCATTCAGTCCCTGCAAGATGAACGCTGGGGCAAACGTACAGTCAGCCTGCGTATCAACGGCCTGGACACACACTATATGTACCGGGATGTCATCGATGTTATCGAACAGGCCGGTGAACATCTTGATCTGATCATGATCCCCAAGGTGGGAACAGCTTCGGATGTCTATGCGCTGGATATGCTGGTGACACAGGTTGAGGATGCTGTTGGCCTCAAGAAACGTATCGGTTTTGAAATGATCATCGAAACCGCTCTGGGCATGGCCAACATTAACGAAATCGCTGCCGCCAGCCCACGTAACGAATCATTGCATTTTGGTGTTGCTGATTACGCTGCATCGACCAAGGCACGCACCACAGCCATTGGCGGACCGAACCCTGCCTATCACGTGCTGACAGATGCCGATGAAGCCGGAAACCGTGACATTCACTGGGGTGACATGTGGCACTATGCAATTGCCCGTATGGTTGTGGCCGCACGCGCCAATGGCCTGCGTGCCATTGACGGCCCCTTTGGTGACTTCTCTGATGACGCCGGATATGTGGCCCAGGCCAATCGCGCAGCCGTATTGGGCTGTGAAGGCAAATGGGCAATTCACCCCAGCCAGATCGGTCTTGCCAATGAGACCTTCACGCCGTCAAAAGCTGAGGTCGACAAGGCCAAAAGCATTCTGAAAGCCATGAAGGCAGCAACTGATGCCGGTTTGGGTGCTGTTGCCCTTGATGGCCGACTTGTTGATATCGCCTCGATCAAGCAAGCCGAAGTTATGGTATCCGCTTCCCGCCAGATCGCAGCGGCTGACCGTCGCCTCAAGGCCCTTGCCGACGCCGGCAAGAAAGCGACTGGTAAAAAGAAGCCAGCCAAAAAGGCTGCCAAAAAGTCAAAAGCAAAAAAATAGATACCGTTAATCGAAGGCGGACGGGGAACCAGTAATTTCCTTGTCCGCCTTCATCACTTTCTCTGATCTACGTGACGTGCTAGAGAATGTGGGTACTTGAATTTTCATATGTTGCAGGGTCACGGCTTCGTCCACATATCCATATATTGAAGTTTGACCCAGGGTCAGTTGATGAACAGTTTTCTGGATTTTGAGAAACCACTTGCCGACTTGGAAGGCAAACTGAAGGAATTGAAGCATCTCGCCGAAGATGGCGATGTTGATGTTTCGTCTGAGATTGCCAAACTTGAGTCCCGCTCGGATATGCTGCTGCGGGAAACCTATGAAGATCTCGGTGCCTGGCAGAAAACGCAAGTGGCCCGTCATGCGGATCGCCCTCATTATCTGGACTATGTCGCTGGATTAATTGACGAATTCACGTCGCTGGCCGGAGATCGTGGTTTTGGCGAAGACAAGGCCATTCTGGGTGGACTTGGGCGTTTTCGCGGACGTTCGGTGATGGTTATTGGCCAGGAAAAAGGCTCAAACACCGCAGATCGTATCAAACACAATTTTGGCATGGCCCAGCCAGAAGGTTATCGTAAAGCTGTGCGCCTGATGAAGCTGGCGGAACAAAACAATATTCCGGTCATCACATTTGTGGATACCGCAGGTGCGCATCCTGGCGTAGAAGCCGAGGAACGCGGTCAGGCCGAAGCCATCGCCCGTTCAATAGATGTCGGCCTTAGCCTGAAGGTGCCGTTTATCAGCATCGTGATTGGTGAAGGTGGCTCAGGCGGCGCTATCGCTCTGGCAGCTGGCAACGTTGTCATTATGCTTGAACATGCGATTTATTCCGTGATTACGCCGGAAGGCTGCGCCTCCATTCTCTGGCGCTCCGGTGACAAGGCCCGGGATGCTGCCGAGGCCATGAAACTCACGGCACAGGATTTGTTGAAATTGGGTGTCATCGACACCATCGTCAAGGAACCTCTCGGTGGTGCCCACCGTGGTGCCGAGGTAACGATCAAAGCGACAGGTGATGCATTGGCAGAAGCTCTGGACAATTTGATCGACAAGGACGGCGACACCTTGCGCCTCGAACGCCGTCAAAAATTCCTCGATATGGGCCGTGCCGGAATCGCCTGAGCGTTATTGGTCTGGCGACAACTGACCGCCAAAGAACGCCTGCATATCCGCTATTAATTCTGCCGGTTTTTCCATAGCTGCAAAATGACCTCCGTCTTCCATATCGACCCGATAGACAACATTGTAGGCGCGTTCAATCCAGCTTTGCGGAGCCGGGGGAAACAGATCATGCGGAAACAGCGCGAAGCCACAGGGAACAGTGACGCGCTCGCCTGGTCCCAGGTTTGCGGCGCTGCCGTCCATTAATCCGATATAAAGCCAGTTGGCCTGATTGATGTTGCCGTTAACCCAATAAATCATGATGTTGGTCAGCAACCGGTCCATCGAAAAGGGTGGTTTCTGGCTACCATCTGCACCGGGCCAGCCATGAAATTTTTCCGTGATCCAGCCCGCCAGGCCTGCAGGAGAATCGGTCAGGGCATAGGCCAGCGTCTGGGGCTTTGTTCCCTGGATAGCCTGGTAGCCACCTTCGCGTTTCATGCGGCCCTGCAATCGTTTGATCCAGACACTTTCTTCTTTTGTCACCGGCGGCGTGCCCGGACCC
>Ga0233430_1005271_pt1 | contig 11364 bp, 10 predicted proteins | sample SI_118_April2016_2_FD_179883 | JGI IMG/M metagenome (GOLD analysis project Ga0233430, IMG submission 179883) | Seawater microbial communities from Saanich Inlet, British Columbia, Canada - SI_118_April2016_150_MG | ecosystem: Environmental > Aquatic > Marine > Inlet | place: Canada: British... | reverse complement strand
AAAACCATGCCGACCTTGGCCCGCAGCGCCACGACATCAACTTCGCGGGCATATAGGTCGTTGCCGTCGAGGCTGAGGGCACCACTGACGCGGCAACCGTCGATAATGTCGTTCATGCGGTTCAGACAACGGAGAAACGTACTCTTGCCACAGCCCGATGGCCCGATCAGGGCCGTAACCGTATTGGCCGCAATGTCCAGGTCGACCTGAAACAGGGCCTGCTTGTCATGGTAATGGACATCGACGCCGACGGCCTGGATTTTCGTATCCAGAAGCACGTCCCGGTCTTCATCCGTGGTGAGAGAACTTAGGCTCATTATTGTACCTATCTACCAACGTTGTTCGAACCGGCGTCTTAACAGAACGGCGCCCAGGTTCATGGTGATTAAGAATGCCAGCAACACGATGATCGCCGCCGCTGCGCGTTCGCCAAAGGCGCGCTCCGGCGCATCGGCCCAAAGAAAGATCTGTACCGGTAGCGCCGTTGCCGGATCGGTCGGTCCGGTCGGGATATCAACTATGAAGGCAACCATGCCAATCATCAACAAAGGTGCGGTCTCGCCCAAGGCCCTGGCCATGCCAATGATGGTGCCTGTCAGAATACCCGGCATGGCCAGAGGCAGAACATGATGCCAGACCACCTGCTGGGTCGAGGCGCCGACGCCCAGGGCGGCTTCCCGGATAGATGGCGGCACGGCCTGTAGGGCCGCCCGGGCCGAGATGATCACCGTGGGCAAGGTCATCAGGGCCAGTACGACACCGCCCACCAACGGGGCGGAGCGCGGCATCGCAAATGTACCCAGCAACACTGCCAGGCCCAACAGCCCAAAAACAATCGAAGGTACCGCCGCCAGGTTATTAATGTTGACCTCAATCAGGTCCGTCCAACGGTTTTTGGGCGCGAATTCCTCCAAATAGACCGCAGACATCACGCCAAGTGGAAAAGCCAGAACCAGGCAGATTAATAGCGTCAAAAGAGATCCAACGGCAGCGCCGAGAATGCCTGCCTGCTCCGGCTCCCGGCTGTCGCCGGATGAGAAGAAACGCCAATTGAAACGCCTTTCCAGTTGGCCGCGCTGTACCAGAGCGTCCAACCAGGCAACCTGCTTGCTGTTGATCCGGCGATTGCCTTCGCCGCCCGCGCTAGCCAGGCCCTTGAAGAACATATCGACATCGTCCCCTGCGGCCACCCAAATTCGTTTGCGTTGGCCGATCAGGCTTAGATCCTGCATAACCATTTCCTGGATTTCATAGACGGCACCGGTGCTGATCAGCTTGCGCAGGGCCCGTTTGTCCTGTCGCCCGCCGACCTTTGGAAATGCCTCTTTCAGAGAGGCCTTGACCAGCGCGCCGTAGTTGGCTGCGATGAGGGTTTTCCGCTGCCGCGTGCCGGTGGGATCGATCATGTTTTCATCAAAATAAATATCCAGGGCGATCTCCGTTTGACCAAAAATCGTGTACGCCTTGGAAAAAACTGAGGAAAACAGCGCAAAGAGACAGAATAGGGAGATCGCCACCGCCGTGATGCCATATAGTTTGAAACGGCGTTCGGCGCGATGCCGCCGCCGCAACCGCCGTAGCCGCCCTGTGGCATCCTCGCCATGGCCGATGCCGACGTGATGATTAGAGAGGTCAGTCATATTTCTCACGGTACTTTCGCACGGTCATCAGAGCGATGATGTTGAGCCCCAGAGTGATGGCAAAAAGAACCAGGCCCAGGGCAAATGCGGCCAGGGTCTTGGCGCTGTCGAATTCCTGATCGCCAACCAGCAAGGTCACAATTTGCACCGTCACCGTGGTCACCGCCGCGAATGGATTGGCGGTTAGATTTGCCGCCAGTCCTGCCGCCATGACCACGATCATGGTTTCGCCGATGGCGCGGCTCATGGCCAGAAGAATGCTTCCGACAATACCCGGCAATGCCGCCGGTAGGACCACGCGCAGGATCGTCTCCGACTTCGTGGCACCCAGGCCATAGGCACCCTCGCGCAACGCAACGGGCACGGCGTTGATGACATCGTCTGAAAGTGATGAGACGAAAGGTATGATCATGATACCCATGACCAGGCCCGCGGCCAGTGCGCTCTCGGATGCGACGTCGAGGCCCAAAAAGGTACCCAAATCACGGACCAGGGGCGCTACGGTCAGGGCGGCGAAAAACCCATAAACCACGGTTGGTATGCCCGCCAATATCTCCAGCATGGGTTTGAGGACGGCGCGGGCGTTCCTGCCCGCGTATTCGGAGAGATAGATCGCAGACATCAAACCAATGGGCACCGCCACCGCCATGGCGATAAGGCTGATCAAAAGGGTGCCGGCGAAAATTGGAACTGCGCCAAAAGCGCCGGAGGAACCTACCTGGTCCGCCCGGAGGGCCATTTGCGGGCTCCATTTCAGGCCGAACAGGAAATCGGCTATAGGCACCTTTTCAAAGAAACGAATGGTCTCGAACAGCAACGACAGCACGATGCCAATGGTGGTGAATATGGCCAGGGCCGAACTGACGACCAGCATGGCACGTATACATCCCTCAACCACCCTACGGGCGGGAAATGCGGGTGTAATCCGGTTCCAGGCGAAAATTAGGCCCGTGCCCGCGATGGCGATGCTCCCCACGGCCAAGGCAAAAAGGCTTAATTGCTTCAGGCGTTGGTAGTGTTCGGCCCCGCCGACAAGAGAGGCGTCGGCCCCGCCTGTGCCGTTACCGATGCCATTTCGAAGCGACGCGAAGGCAAGGATTTTGTCATAGAAAAGATCCAGGCGTTCGGCGGATAGCGACCGCGCCCCGTCCGGCAGGCCGGAAAGTACCAACCAACGGACTGCCGCCGGCTCGAGGGCCAACCACGCAAGCACCAGCATCAACGCGGGCAGAGCGCACCAGAGTAAAACATAACCGCCATGATATGCCGGCAGCGAATTCAGACTGCGGGCTTGTCCGCCCGCCAACGTCAAAGCCCGGCCGCGTCCCATGCGAAATCCAACCATGGCGATAGCCAGGATCGTGATGACGATGACAGAATGGGACATTGGCCGGGCTCAAACGATGCTTCGGATCACATGGAAAGATTAATCAGGGCGGTAGCCTGCTTGGCGGTTGTTGCCCGCTCCGCATCTGGTAGCGGGATCAGCCCCTTGTCCGCAAGATAGCCGTCCGGGCCCCAGGCCTGATCATTGGCAAATGCGGCAACATATTCTTGCAAGCCGGGAACCGTCCCCACATGGGCCTTCTTGACATAGAAGTACAAGGTCCGCGAGATCGGATAGGTACCTTCAGCGATCAGCTCGAATTCGGGCAAGACACCGCCAATGGAACTGCCCTGCAATTTGTCCCGGTTCTGATCCAGGAAGCTAAAACCGAAAATCCCAAGCGCGAGCGGGTTGGCCTCCAACTTCTGCACGATCAAATTATCGTTCTCACCGGCTTCAATAAAGGCACCATCCTCACGCAGGGCATGGGCGACGGCCTTGAAGTGTTTCTTGTCCGCTTTCCGCATCGCCTTGAGCAGCGGAATTTTCTTCGCGCCGCCTTCCATGGCCAGCTCAACAAAGGCGTCGCGGGTGCCTGATGTCGGCGGCGGCCCAAGCACCTCGATCTTAGTGGCAGGCAGGGCGGGATCGATTTCGTTCCAGGTCTTGTATGGGTTGACCACCAGCTTGCCGTCAATCGGCACGTCCTTGGCCAATGCCAGGAATAGCTGTTTCAGAGTCAGGGACATCTGTGCGGTTTTACGGGAATTAGCCAGTACGATACCGTCAAAGCCGATTTTGACCTCGACGATATTCGCAATGCCATTCTTGGCGCAACGGCTGACTTCCGAAGCCTTGATGCGCCGGGAGGCGTTCGTGATATCGGGATGGCTGGCACCGATGCCGGAACAGAAAAGCTTCAGGCCGCCACCCGAACCGGTGCTTTCCACGACCGGTGTCTTGAAGCTTGATGTCTTGCCAAACCGTTCGGCCACTGCCGTGGCGAATGGAAAGACCGTGCTTGAACCGACAATGCGGATTTGGTCCCGAGCCATCGCCATATTTGCTGTACTTGTCATGGCAACCGTTATCAGGGCTGCCATTGTCAACGTTGTCTTGAGCATGAAATACATTCCTCTATGCTTCGAATTGACTGTGGTGGATCATCCACCATGGCCGTGAAGCTAACCTACGAACGCTGCCCTTTTATGACACTTGTATTGCAGTTTTATGACAGTGACGGCGATGCGCCCGCCGATTTTCAGAATGGCAAAAAAACGGTGAAGGTGTTGCCTTGTTCGACATCGCTGTCGATGATCAAGCGGCCCCGATGGTGATTGACGATATGCTTGACGATGGCAAGGCCAAGGCCCGTGCCGCCCATATCGCGGGACCGCCCCTTGTCGATACGATAAAAGCGCTCGGTCAATCTTGGCAGTTGCTCCGGCTCAATCACCTCGCCCTGGTTGGTAATTGCAATGGCGATACCAGGATCTCCCACATCCGGTATGCGCGTGTGGCGCGTGACCTTTATTTTGACCTGGGTGCCGGTCCGTCCATACTTGACGGCATTATCGATAAGATTGTGGAAAACTTCCGTAAGCTCATCCGCGTCACCGGCGACCTGCGGTGGATCGGGGGGAAGTTCAAGGTCAATCGTCATACCCTTGTCATCCGCCCGCGCGGAAACAGATTTTAAGATCTCGGCCAACAGCTTGGAAAGGTCGACAGCGCCTGTGGGCGGTATATGTTCACCGGCCTCGACGCGAGAGAGAGACAAAAGGTCATTGACCAGGCGCGCCATACGTTTTGCCTCCCCATCCATGATACCTAGAAACCGCGCCTGTGCCTCGGCATCCTCACGGGCCGGTCCTTGCAGGGTCTCAATAAACCCGATCAGGGACGACAGCGGAGAGCGAAGTTCATGACTAACATTAGCAACGAAATCGGCGCGAATACGCTCTGCTTCCCGGGCCGCAGTTACGTCGCGCAAAAGGCAGAACGCACGCGCGCCATCGCTGTTGCGCGACGGCAGATTGGCGACATGTAATTCAAAGACCAGATGGACGGGCGCGGCTTGGGTGAAAGTTGCATCGGAACAAGGTGCGCCGGCCAGGACGGCATCTACGGCATGGAGGGCGGCGGGATGACGCAACATCATCGACAGGTCACTGCCGGGCTGAAATTCGCCGAGCAACGCCCGCGCCGGTTTGTTCGCGGCCACCACTTGGCGTTCGCTATCAACAAGTATGGCCGGATCGATCAAGGCATCCAAAAGGGCACTTGTATTTTCTTCCACCATTCAACGGTTCCGTTCAAGTCGCAATTCACCCCTACGCAACCAATCCATGTGGACCCGTCGATGCAGTCACCACGATGCGGGACAAGGCGCGAAGGATCAACAAATACGCTCCAGGTAGGTTCGTGACCAATCAATTTTTTTGGCTCATAATGCCCACACCGAAAGTTGCATTAAAAATGCAGTTCGGCTTGAAGCGATTTTTTTCTTGGAAATATCGGGCCAAATGTGCGTTTGATCAATTTCTTAAAATAGCCGATTTGGACTAGGAGTGCAGGCATGCTGAATAATGTCGGTCTTTATCTTGGAAAACGGGCTCATCTGAACCCCAATGTAGAAGCGATTGTTGATGTTGCCACGGACCGGCGGTTCAGCTTCAGGGAAGTTGACGAGCGCGCGAATGCGATTGCCAATGCGATGTTGGCAAAAGGGATTAAGAAGGGTGACCGCGTCGCCATTTTGATGATGAATGGCGTTGAGTTTTTTGAATGTTTCATGGGCCTGGCGAAAATTGGTGCCATATCGGTGCCGCTGAACTGGCGGCTTGTGGCTGACGAGCTAACTTACATCCTCAAAGACGCAGGCGCGGTTGCGTTAATTTATGGCGGGGATTTTGGCGCAGTTGTCGCTGAAATCCATGGACGGGGCGACGACACCGACATTACGTGTTGGATCGAAAATTCCCAGGGCGCGACGCAGCAGTTGTTCGCCGATGCCTATGACGATGTGCTCGCCGGCGGATCAACACAATCACCTGAGATTACCGCAGGGGGGGATGACGATGTTTTTATCATGTACACATCTGGTACAACTGGATTGCCAAAGGGGGCCCAACATAGTCACAATACGTTGACCTGGGCCTTGATAACCGCCAATGCGACCTGGGATATGCGTCCCAAAGACCGCTACTCAATCGCCTTGCCAATGTATCACATAGGAGCATTATTGCCGGTCGCCCTGACCGCATATACTGGTGCGACTGCGGTTTTGATGCGCGAGTTCAATCCAAAACTAATGTGGGAGCTTATAGAAAGCGAGCGGATCAATTCGACCCTGGCCGTCCCCGCGATGCTGAACTTCATGCTGATGGTGCCCGATTTCGACAAGTATGATCTTTCCTCCCTTCGTCTTATCACGTCAGGGGCGTCTCCGGTCCCGGTCAGCCTAATTGAGAAATACCGCGATATTGGCGTGGAAATCCACCAGCTTTACGGCTTGACCGAAGCATGCGGCCCCGGAACAATGATTAGCGCAGAAGACGCGATGGAACGGATCGGCTCCGCCGGCAAAGGCTTTTTTCATACCTCGGTTCGGGTCGTGAACAAGGCCGGTGATGATGTCGCACCGGGCGAGCCGGGCGAGTTGCTGGTAAAGAGCGCACATATCATGAAGGGATACTGGAACAATCCCAAAGCGACAGCGGAAACCATCCGGGATGGTTGGCTCCACACAGGTGATATCGCACTTTGTGATGCCGACGGTTTTATCACTATTCATGATCGGGTAAAAGATATGGTGATTTCCGGCGGTGAGAACGTTTATCCGGCGGAACTGGAGAATGTCATAATGAGTTGCCCCGGCGTCGCCGATGTTGCCGTGATAGGCCAGGCCAGTGAACGTTGGGGCGAAAGCCCGTTTGCCGTCGTCGTGCGCAACGATGATAATTTAGCCGAAGCGGACATCTTGAAACATTGTGACGGCAAATTAGCCCGATTTAAGCAGCCCAAAGGCGCCGTGTTTATCGATGAAATTCCCCGCAACCCAACAGGTAAACCATTAAAACGGATATTGCGCGAACAGTTTCCGGGACCAGCCAGGGAATAGCTAGTGGTGCGAGCGAAACAGAAGAGACCTTCTGTTTCGTGTCTCGCGCACCACGATTCTAAAGAGTCTAATGGTCTTTCGATCCTAGCGGATGGGGACCATCCGTTAGAATCGGACCACTAGGTATTCAAGACTTGTTGTGTAATAGCCGCTATTGCGTGCAAAACGAACAACACGAAGTTGATGAAAACAAACGTGTCTTTTGCCAAGCCGCCTGCTAAATTTACGTCCCTACAGGGAGGAAACCACCATGACCGAGAATATCCTAGTCGTGCTCACCAACCCGGTTCCAGGGAAAGAGGACGAATTTAACGAATGGTACTCAAACATTCATCTACAGGAAATTTGCCAGCTTTCGGGCTTCAAGTCGGCCCAGCGCTTCAAACTGGGCGATGCCCAGATGGGGCCAGACGGCGCCCACCGCTATCTCGCAATCTATGAGATTGACGGCGACCCGGCGGCAGCTTTGGAGGCGCTGAAGGCGGCAAGGCCAGATCTAAATATGACGGACGCGCTCGACCCCGCTTCGATATCGACTCAAGTCTTTGGTGCTATCACCGGCATGGTGACGGCGAGTTAGAAATACAGCGTCTATTGCCTGGGCCATCCGGCTCGGCTTTCAAAACCCAGACCGGTATGCCGCCCTCTCGCCCGCGTACGTGCTGTACACCGGCCTCTACGAAGTTATTTGAAATTGCCAGCCTCGCATCACTGGCTTGGTCTATCGCCATGACCAAGCTATCGCTGAGGACAATTGGCGTCTTCAATTGGCGTGTAAGTTGTTCAAGGCGGCTGGCGATATTTACGGTATCGCCGATCACGCCATATTCCAGGCGACGCTCGTTACCTATATCGCCGGCGATGACCGGCCCGTAATGGAGGCCAATTCCGATACGCACCGCTTTGTCACCTGATGCCGTCCGCTCGCCATTCCATGCCGCAAGCGCCGTTATCATATCCAATGCGCATTGTAGGGCATGGCCGGCGTCATTGGGACCTGGTTCCGGTGTACCAAAAGTGGCCATGAGCCCATCGCCGATGTATTTGTCCAGGGTGCCTTCATTATCGAAAACCGCCTGCCCCAGCCGATTATGGTAGTCGCGAAGCAGTGCGATCACATTGGCAGCGGGCTCCCTCTCGCAGAGTTTCGTAAAACCAATTATGTCTACGAAAAGGACCGCGACATCCTGCTGACGCACGGTACCGAGCAGTTCGTTCGAACCACTCAGGCGGTCAACCACATTGGGCGAAAAATATCGCGCGAGATTGGCCCTCGCCCGTTCCGACAACGAACGGTCCGTCACTAAGCGCCGCGAGCGCCCAACAACGACCGCAAGGCCGCTGGCGACGATCAGGCTGGCCATAATCTCGATAAACCAATGGCCAAGATGAACGAAATTCGGATTGCCCAGCGCCTCAATAAAGGCCTCGGGAGAGCGTTCAGGTAAATCTATGTTGGTGAATACGCCCGGCTGATTGACCACCCACAACAACATACCCGTCCGCGCCGCGACGATGCATGCACCACACCACATAACCAGGCGCTGGCGAAAACTAAATGCGCTCTGCATCAGAAAGAGAAAGAACAGTGAAAAAAGACTTCCCTGCATCGCATACGCCGTCGGCCGCCCGACCTCGGAGAACGGATTTTCAAAAGTCAACGCGACTGCGAGCAGCGCGCAATCCATCGCAACAAAAAGGTACTTGAGCAGATCCATATGGAAGCGCCATTTCGCGCAGAGAAACTGCAGAAGACCCAGCAAGATAAAAGATATCAGTATCGAAAGGTCGAACGCGTAGGCCAATCCGCTGTTTGGATTGTCGATGATCTGCCAGGCCAGGAGGATCAAAAGGGCGATGGTCCTGGTCTTGGCGGCCAGCATCAGTCCCTGACGCTCTTCTTCCGCAAAGGCGCTCTCGGATCGATGCTGCAAACGCGCGCGGACGTTTCGACTGGCCTCCGACATGGCGCAATTCTAGCACCAGGTGCTTGATGAATCCATGCATCTCCGCTCCTGGTGCTTTTCGATGGCAACCACCACGAACTACGATTTCCGGGGCTTTCTACATTATGACGTCCACACGATTATATTTTCATCACGTCCGCGCACGGATTGGGGGCCTGCATTTTCAAAACCTGAAAGCAAGGCTTCGATTTCTGTGTCCGGTTCGTCACGGATGGCTGCGACAAGATCATCGCTCATGGCCATGCGCACGCCCAGGGACCGGGTCAACTCTTCCAGGCGGCTCGCCACGTTGACGCTATCGCCAAGCACAGCGTATTCCAATCGGCGTTCCGACCCGATGTCGCCCAGGACCACTGTGCCATGGTGTATACCAATCGAAACCTGGATTGGTTCAATGCCTTCCTCGCCGCGTTCCCGGTTCCATAAATCCATTGCCGCAAGCATGGCGCGGCCACAGCGCAGCGCGTTGCCCGCATCATGTGCGCTCGGATCGGGGTTGCCGAATGTTGCCATCAAACCGTCGCCCAAAAATTTGTCCAGGGTACCCTGATGATCGAATACGGCCCGTTCCATGCGTTGATGGAAATCCCGCAACAGCGCGACCACGTCTTCGGGGGATTTTCGTTCGGCCACGGCGGTGAAGCCGACGATGTCCACGAACATCACCGCAACCACCTGCGAGCGCACAGCCCCCAAAGGCTGATTTCGCGTGGCCATCTGGTCAACAATATTGGGCGGAAAATGACGCGCAAGATTGGCCCGTTCCTGCGCCACGCCCGCTTGGTTGATCAACAGTCGATTGGTGCGCTTGCCATTCAGCGCAAGGATGCCCACCACGATCAGAAATATCACTATTTCCTGTATGCGGGCGGGGACCAGTGGATCATTGGGGTCGACGAATTCAAGCATCCTCTCATAACCCTGGAAAGCGATAGTCAATTTTTCCGTAAGTTCCGGGATTTCGGTGCCAAACAGAATTACCAGGATAAGGGCAAACAGCCAAAGCCCCGTCGTCCAGGTACCGAAGGCGATGATTGTCCGCCAGGAATAGGCCATGGTGGCGCCTGCCAGCAGGACGTAAAAATAGCTGAATTCGCCAAACTCATACTGAAACGCCGTGGGCCAAGTTTCATGGGCGAAGTGATTGGGCACAACCATGACAAAGGTCATCAGGGCCAAATCGCAAAAGATAAGAAACAATTCCAACCTGGATTGCGCCACGCGCCCGGCCCTCAGCTGCGCCCATCCGATCAAGGCGAAACCGGCCAATATGGCTTCATAGTACAGCACCTCCCACGAGAAATTGAGGTAGAGGAGGAGCACGGCAATGATGGCCAATGCGACCCAACGGGCCCGTATCGCAAGCAACAATCCCTCCCGCTTATTGGCGCTTAGGGCCTCAAGCAGATGCTGGTTGGCGCGGGCCAGATCATCCTCGCGCAGGCCGACGGGCGGCTTAGGGACATATCTTCTTAAAAGGTTCGTCACCGAGTTTTCGGTCATGCCGGCTCCCTAATGGCGGAGATTGCGTTGTTGCGAACGAAGTTTTGCCACATAGCTGACAGACACTGTCGTCTCGGTCAACGAAACGAGCCAATTAGCCACCATGTCAGCGTTGTATAGGGATAATGAATTTTTGCCGTCACTTAGCGACCATCTTCTTAGAACCGATTTGCACCGACAAGTGTACTTGGTTCGCCCGGTACTTTCCCTGCCCCAACACCCGCAGAACTGACGCAGCTGCGCTTGGGACAAATGAACCATGTTTGCCCCCTTCCCCTCTGCGTACATTAATTTAAACTGTTGGGCATCGTGACAACATTCATGGGGGATAAATAATGTCGATTTCCGATAGTGCACGCGATTTCTTTGAGGCCTGCGAGACCGGCAAGGGTTGGGAGGGTTGCAAGGTATGGTGCCACGAAGATGCCGGCTTTTCCTGCCAGGCCGATGCCTTGGCGGATGTTGATACGTTGGCTGGTTATGCTGACTGGATGCAGGGATTGCTGGGGCCCATCGCCGACGGCCACTATGAACTAAATGCCTTCGCCACCGATGAAGCGCGCGGCACGGTCGTCGCAGCGGCGGTCTTCCACGGCACGCACAGCGGCGAAGGCGGGCCGGTGCCGGCCACCGGGCAGTCGGTTGCGGTAGACTATGCTTATGTCATGGAATTCGATGGTTCAAAAATCCGGCACATGACCAAGATCTGGAACGACGGCCATTCATTGCGGGCGCTTGGCTGGGCTTAATGCGCTGGTGGATCCTACTGCTTCTGTTTCTGGCCCGGATCGGCCAGGGATTTCC
>Ga0233430_1005249_pt1 | contig 11397 bp, 12 predicted proteins | sample SI_118_April2016_2_FD_179883 | JGI IMG/M metagenome (GOLD analysis project Ga0233430, IMG submission 179883) | Seawater microbial communities from Saanich Inlet, British Columbia, Canada - SI_118_April2016_150_MG | ecosystem: Environmental > Aquatic > Marine > Inlet | place: Canada: British... | reverse complement strand
CCCAAAACCTAAACTACGAAAATTATTAATATCTTGCCGATCTCCCGGATCATCAATTTTATTCACGGCCACTACAACTTTAAGAGCATAGGGTTGTAGCATACTGGCAATATGTTTGTCTAAAGGCTGTACCCCTTCTCGATAATCTGTCAGGAATACTATTTTTTGCGCTTTTTGCAAAGCTGTTTGGACAGATTTCTCTATTTTGGCTTGGAAAAAATCTTTGGTTTTGCTAAAAAAAATACCTCCGGTATCCATCAATAAAAAATCCATACAGTTCCAAGTAATAGGACGCGCTAAAACGTCTCTGGTCACACCTGGTTCTGGGGCTGTAATAGATTTTCTCACGCCTAAAACTCTATTAATAAGCGTGGATTTTCCGACATTCGGTCTACCAATAATTAAAACTTGTGGTATTTTTTTCATAATGGCGTTTATTATAACTTATCTTGTAGTTATTCGTCACTTGTTCCTATTGCCTTCTCTTAATCCTCTCGCCCGTTTTCTTGAAATGGGAGCGGGGTGGCCTAAGTTTCCGCTTTGAATATTAGCACGAATATACTACAATTTAATTTGTTGAAAGGAATTATCTATGCAGACCGGAGACAATATTAAAGCTCAAAACGCCAATTGGAAATTTGATGAAGCAGTAGCTCAAAATTTTGATGAGCATGCCGAAAAATCTATTCCACTTTATAATATCGGGCATGATCTGATTGTAAAATTATCAGACTTTTTTTTGCAGGATGGGTCTATATGTTATGACATTGGCTGTTCTACAGGTAGTTTACTACAAAAACTCGCTATTCATAATGCGCATAAAAACGTACGTTTTATTGGAATTGACAATCAAAAAGCGATGTTAACAAAGGCGCAAAAAAAATGTAAAAATTTCAAAAACATTGAATTTATACATGGCAATATTGAAGATATGGATTTGGAAAAAGCGGATTTGATTGTCTCCTATTACACAATGCAGTTTATTCGACCAAAATATCGACAAATTTTATTTGATAAATTTTTTAAGGCTTTGAATTGGAGTGGCGCTTTATTACTTTTTGAAAAAGTAAGGGCCAATGACGCACGTTTTCAAGATATGATGACGGCGCTGTATACCGACTATAAACTGGATCAAAATTATAAAGCCGAAGAAATTATGAATAAAACTAAAAGTTTAAAAGGGGTACTAGACCCTTTTTCTACTCAAGCAAATTTGGATTATCTGCAAAGAGCGGGATTTGCAGATTATATAAATATAATGAAATATGTGTGTTTTGAAGGATTTTTAGCTATAAAATAAAGGGTATTACACCCTGTCTTTTCGGCACTCACTCTGTCATGCAAATTTGAAAATTTGCGCGACTCTCGTTCGCTTGAAAATAAAGGAGATTAAAATTTAATGGATTTAGAAATTTTGAAAGATATGTTAAAGGAAAACCTACAAACTAAAATTGATCTTTTAAGTAAAGATCTAAAAACTAATGATTTTGATAGTATACTGAACGTAGCCCATCAATTAAAAGGTAATTCTGGAGCTTTGGCTCTAGGCTACAACAATGTCAATGATCTGGGTAAAAAACTAGAAAAAATTGCAGCAAAAAAAGATCTGCCTGGCATTAAAAAAATTATTAAAGAATTACAAACTATTCAAAAAAATATTCGGTGAATTAATTTACTTTTGAAAACTGAGTCATAATGCTTTGAGCTGCTTTTTTGCCTGCGCCCATAGCTTCGATAACAGTAGCTGCTCCAGTCACAATATCGCCAGCTGCCCAAACATTAGCTAAAGAAGTCTGACCAGCCTCGTTTTTCACGATAATATTACCTTTAGCATTTAATTCTAATCCCGGAGTAACTGTAGTTAATAAAGGATTGGATTTGTTACCTAAAGCCATAATTACAGAATCAACTTCTAAAATAAATTCTGAGCCAGGTATAGGAATCGGACGACGACGACCAGATTCATCTGGTGTACCCAGCTCCATTTTAAGACATTTAATAGCTTTAACGTTTCCTTGTTCATTACCCAATATTTCAATTGGGTTAGTTAAAATTTGGAAAATTATTTTTTCTTCTTGGGCATGATGTGACTCTTCTGTTCTGGCTGGCATTTCTTTTTGGGTACGACGATAAATAAGGTAAACCTCTGCTCCCAATCTTTTGGCGCTACGAGCCGAATCCATGGCTACATTACCGCCGCCAACAACTGCTACTTTTTGCCCTATTTTGACTGGAGTATCATATTCTGGAAATTTGTAGGCTTTCATTAAATTAACACGTGTTAAAAACTCGTTTGCAGAATATACACCGCCTAAATCTTCGCCTGGAATATTGAGAAAAGAAGGCAGGCCTGCTCCAACCCCAATAAAAATTGCTTGATATCCTTGCTGAAAAAGTTCTTCAATATCTACGATTTTCCCTACGACCATATTGGTTTTAATTATAACGCCTAATTCTTGTACTTTTTCTATTTCTTTTTGCACAATAGATTTTGGTAAACGGAATTCCGGTATACCATAAACCAGTACACCGCCAGCCTGATGAAAAGCCTCGAAAACAGTGATTTCAAAGCCTTTTTTTGCTAAATCTGCGGCACAGGTAAGGCCAGCTGGACCAGAACCAACAATAGCTACTTTCACATGGTTACTTTTTACTTGAGAAACTTTTTCTGTACTATGTGTTCTTTCATAATCAGCCACAAATCTTTCTAATCTACCAATAGCTACGGGCTCGCCTTTAATACCTAAAATACATTTTTTTTCGCATTGACTTTCCTGGGGACAGACTCTACCGCAAACCGCGGGTAAAGCATTGGTTTCTTTAATTTTTTTGGCAGATTCCAAATATTTTTTTTCTTTAATCAATTGGATAAATTTCGGGATTTGGACTTGTACCGGACACCCTGAAACACAAGGAGAATTTTTACATTGTAAACAGCGAGAGGCTTCTAATAACGCTTGTTCTTCGGTATATCCTAAAGCAACTTCTTCAAAATTTCTGATCCGTAATGCTGGTTCTTGTTCTGGTATCGCTTGCCTTGGTATTTTATTCATTTTTTTCCTTATTTTATATTATCTAAACGACAGAGATGTTTTTGGGTAGCGACTTTTTCTTCGTCTCGATAATAATTTAATCTTTTAAAAAGATTATCAAAATCTACGTCTAACCCTTCAAATTCCGGACCATCCACACAGGCAAACTTCGTCACTCCCCCAACCTGTACGCGGCATCCGCCACACATTCCTGTGCCATCAATCATGATGGAATTTAAAGATACGATTGTCGAAAGCTGATGCGGCCTAGATGTTTCTACTACAAATTTCATCATAATCGCCGGGCCAATCGCAAAAACCTTCTGAATTTTTTCTTTGTTGATCAGTTCTTTTTGTACCTCGGTCACTAACCCTTTACGGCCAGAGGACCCATCGTCTGTAACGACATAAAGCTCGTCACTAACAGCTCTCATTTTATCTTCCCAAAAAAGCAGTTCTTGGTTACGAGCGCCGATAATAGACAATACGCGGTTACCGGCTTTTTTGAGGGCTCTGGCAATAGGATAGATAGGGGCTATGCCCAAACCTCCACCTATACAAATAACCGTACCATAATTCTGGATATGTGAAGCGTAGCCCAAGGGACCAATCAAATCTAAAATCTGGTCACTAGTTTTCAAAGCTCCCATCTCTTGCGAAGTCTTACCTACTTCTTGCACAACTAAAGAAATAGTACCGGCTTTAGCATCAAAATCAGCAATGGTGAGTGGGATGCGCTCACCTTTTTCATGTAATCTGATAATCACAAATTGTCCAGCTTGCGCTTTTTGCGCTAGTTGCGGATGTTTGATCACAAAAAGTTTGGATACCGGGGTTAAGACTTGTTTTTCAATTATTTGATACATTTATATGCTCCTTTAAAAAAAGTTATTTTATCAATAAAAAACTATTTGCGATAGATATAGGTTTGCAAATCAGGAAAATTATTTTGGAGAGTGTTATCAACATAAATGGCGGTAGACAAAACATCCGCCTGTATAGCGGTAGGGGCGATAACCGTGACTGAGCCATAAGCTAATACGGGCATACCTGTTTTCGGATTGAGGATATGCGAATACTTTTTACCATCTTGATGAGTATAACGTTCGTAACCGGCACTGGTAGATATACCCTGATCAACTAATTCTACAGTACGAATAACCTGGGTAGTTTGATGTGGATTTTTGATACCAATTAACCAAGGCTTGTTTTCTTCATTAGTACCTAAAACATAAATATTTCCGCCACCATTAATCAAAGCTTTTTGAATCTTATGTTCTTTTAAAATGGTCACAATTTCATCTATGGCATAACCTTTTAAGATCCCGCCTAAAGTGATTTGAGCCTGATTTTTTAAGCGTACTGTTTTAATTTTAGGATCCAAAATAATGTTCTGATAATTCACTTCTTTTAAAAGGGACTGGGGGACTTTAGGTATAGTTTTTTGATTTTTTGATTGTTTATAAAAATCTATTAAGGGTTGTACAGTAATATCAAAAGCACCGTTGGTATCCTGCCCCATTTGTTGCGCGTATTTAAGAATTTTAAACAAATCCGCATTGATAGGCACATTATCTTGATGTGCTGATTTATTGATTTGACTAAGCTGGCTTTGCGGGTCAAAACTATTGCCCCATTTCTCAATTTCCTGGACACGTTTGATACATTTGGCAAAAACCTTTTTATCTAGAGTGGTGGTGGTATAAACCGTAATCGCAAAATAAGTGTCCATGGCCACAAATTTAGTAGATTTTTTTTTGTATTTAGCAATGTTTTCAGAGGAATTAGTTGTGGTTTGTTTTGATTTTAATAAGACTGGGGTTGCAGAAGTTTTAGGAGTGGCTTTTGTGGGTAAAAAAGCTATCCCGCTATTAAAATAAGTTGTGGCAGGGATAAAAGCATAAAGCTGGTTACCCCCTAAAAAAATTAATAGTAAAACAATTATTATTTGACGGTAATAATTTTTCGTGGACATTTAGTAGATACTTCCCTTAATTTTTCTAATGAAACTTTCTGAGAATTTTGATAATCAACGGTTGCTAAAAAATCTTTTAATTGAAAACTACCTTGTTCTTCATTTTTGACACAAATACCACAACCAATACACGATACGTCACAAACCTGACGCGCGACTTTGCCTGGGTCTTTAGAAGAACATAAAATAAATACTTCCTGATTTTCAGGAACCATTTTAATGATGGATCGGGGACATTCCAACACACATTTCTCACAAGAAATACATTTTTGTTCGTCCACAACCGGTAATCCGTCAGAGTTCATAGCAATAGCTTCTACGGGACATACTTTGACGCAATCGCCATGTCCCAGACAACCATAAGTACAGGCTTTAGTGCCGCCACCGGTAATGTTTTCTACGGCGCAAGATGGATAACCATTGTATTTTTCAGCTCTTAATTTAAGATATTTTTTGGAGCCTGCGCAATGAACTTTGGCTATAAGCTTAATTTGGTTTGGGTCTTTGACAATCTTACGGCCCAGCATTTCAGCGATATCTTCTTTGGTTTGATCATTGCATACCGGGCAAATAGTAGGAGATTCTTTTTTAGTAACAATGGCGTCTCCACAAGCTCCACAACCAGCAAACCCACAAGCTCCACAATTAACGCCGGGTAAAGATTCGATTACTTTTTCTACTAAAGGATCTTCTTTAACAAAAAACTGTTTATTGGCAAAAACTAAGACTAAGGCCCAGAAAAGACCCAGTATACTCATACCTAAAACAGCGATCATAATATTTTGCATAATTTCTCCTAACTAATTAGACCGGCAAATCCCATAAAAGCCAGGGCCAGAGATCCCGCGGTCAAAAAAGCAATGGGCACACCCTGAAAATATTTTGGCACATCGGCAAATTCTAATTCTTCACGAATACCAGACATAATGACCAAGGCTAAAGTAAAGCCGAAACCGGCTCCTAAAGCAAAAAAAATGTTTTGCATTAAGCCATAGTCTCGCAACTGTCCAAACAAAGCCAAACCAAAAATCGCACAATTTGTAGTAATTAAAGGCAAATAAATACCTAAAATATTATATAAAGGTTTACTGGTTTTTTTGACAAACATTTCTACGACTTGAACTAAACTGGCAATAACCAGAATAAAAGCAACATAGGTTAAATAAGTTAAATCAAATGGTTTGAGAAAATAAGTGTTGAGTAAATTAGTTACGATCGCGGTAATAGTCATCACAAAAGTTACGGCTAAACCCATGGATACTGCGGAACTGGTTTTTTTGGAAACCCCAAAAAAGGGACAGATACCTAAAAAATAAGATAAAACAAAATTATTAATTAAAGCTGCAGAAATAAAAATCAAAATATATTCAACCATTTTTACGCTCCTTAATCTTTTGCATTGCTGCGATTAAAAAACCCATGGTCAAAAAAGCGCCGGGCGGTAAAATCATAATTAACCAAGGTTGAAACCACTCACCTAGTATAGGTACTCCTAGCCAAGTACCGTTACCAAGAATCTCTCTGATAGAAGATAAAACAATTAAACCAAAAGTAAATCCTGTCCCCATACCTAAGGCATCAAAAAAAGATTTTACAACCGTATTTTTAGAGGCAAAAGCTTCTGCTCGGCCTAAGATCAGACAATTGACCACAATCAAAGGAATAAAAGGTCCTAAAGCTTTAGAAATACTTAAAAAATTAGCTTTCAAGAAAATATCTGCAATCGTAACCGCGGTAGCAATAATGACAATATATCCGGCAATTCTGATTTGTTTGGGAATAATATTTTTTAAAAGAGAAATTACAATATTTGAACTAAGCAAAACAAAAAAAGTAGCGAGGCCCATAGCAATACCATTGATTACACTATTGGTTACCGCTAATACTGGGCACAAACCTAAAAGCTGGACCAGCATAGGATTTTCTTTCCAAAGTCCTTTTAGAAATTCTTGCGTATTAGTAGGATGTACTGGTGTACTCATTTTAAATCGCCTCCTTTTTCAAGAAAGGTTTGATTTTGGTTATTTTTTGATTGATCAAGTTAACCACGGCGCGAGAAGAAATAGTTGCGCCCGTAATAGCTTTGATCACGCCATGTTTTTTATCAGAAACACTTTTAGAATAACTGAGCGGTACTTTTTTAGTATAATTTAAAATTAGTCCTACAAACTCATTTAAAAAAGAAGCGTCCATAATTTTTGTGCCTAAACCAGGTGTTTCAGACTGTTCTAAAATTCTAATACCTAAAATTTTGGTTAATGTAGGATCCACACTAACTAAGGTTTTGATATTAGCCTGAAAACCGCTGCCGTCAGCTATAAAAGCATAGCTTATAAATTGGTCTTGTTGATCATACATTTGGTAAAAAATCGTGTCTTGGATAGTTTTTCGGTCATATTTTGCCGCCGTAGGGTTTAGTTCATAGAGAGCTGTTTCCAAAACTTTTTGTTCATTAAGTTTAATTTTAGAAATACTTAAACTCCAGGTTATAGACAATAATAAAGCAGATAAAAAGGTGATTGCCACTAAAACAATAATCATACGTAAAATTAAGGATTTATTCATTTATTGACCACTCCTTGTCCAAGACGACGGGGCCAGGTATGACGATTGATTAAGGGAACTAAACCATTCATAAATAAAATGGCAAACATCACGCCTTCGGGCAAACCTCCTAAAACGCGGATAACCATCACTATAATGCCTATGCCTATACCAAAAACAATATTACCAAACGGCGTAACCGGAGATGTCACCAAATCTGTAGCCATAAAAAAAGCGCCGATCATTAAACCGCCGGCGAAAAAATTATAAAAAATAGTGCCAGCTTGCCCTTGGGTAAAAAAATTAAGAAGTACGGTCATCAAGGCAACTGCTGTAAAAATGCTTAAAGGAACCCGAAAATCAATAACTTTTTTGTATACTAAAAACAACCCGCCGAGCAATAAAAACAAAGCTGAGGTTTCGCCCAAACAGCCGCCATGCATGCCAAAAAACAAAGTTTGAAGACTAGTGAAAATATGTTCGAATTTACTTAATGCTAGTGGTGTAGCCGTGGTCACGGCAGATAAATCTGTATTAATAATTGGCACAGTCCAATTAGTCATTAAAAGCGGAAAACTAATAGCTAAAAAAGCTCGGCCAAGAAGCGCCGGATTAAAAATATTGTAACCTAATCCGCCAAAAAGGGCTTTGCCAATAATAATGGCAAACCAGGAACCTAAAAAGCCTGTCCATAAAGGTAAATTAGGAGAAAGACACATCGCCAATAAAATACCGGTTAAAACAGCGGAAAGGTCTTTGATTACCCAAATATCGCGTTTACGCATATACTGCATCAGCATTTCAGCACTCACGGCACCTAGGACACAGGTTAAGGTGAGCCAAAAAGCAGGTAACCCAAAAACATAAAAACCCCAACCAAGAGCTGGTAACAAGGCATAAAGAACTAAAAGCATCGTTTTACTAACATCTTCCTGGGTATTGATATGCGGTGCGATCGCTAAAGTAAATTTCCTTTTTTGCATTTAAGATTCCTTTTTCAAAACTTCTTTTTTTTGGTTTTTAATTTTACCATATTTAATTAATTGTAAAATGGGTCTACGCGAAGGACAAACAAAAACGCAACTACCACACTCGATACAATCTTTCAGTCCTGCTTTAAGCGCTAAATCTAATCTATTATTTTCAATAAACTTAGCTATTTTAAGGGGGAGTAAATTTACCGGACAAGCAGTGACACATTTTCCACATTTGATACAAGGCGACAAATTAGTAGAAGCTATTTCTGGAGCAGTTAAAGCCAGCAGCCCGCTCGTAGATTTAAGCACTGCCGTCATCGCATCAGCTTGTGCTAACCCCATCATGGGACCACCAACTACTAACCGTTTGGTATTATCGGAAATACCTCCACAAAAATCTAAAATAGCTTGAAATTCGGTACCTATTTTAACTCGAATATTTTTAGGTTGTGAAATACCTTTACCGGAAACAGTAACCACTTTTTCGATTAAAGGTTTGTCATAAATAAAAGCTTCGGCAATCGCAATAACCGTATTCACATTTAACACCACGATACCTACATCAATAGGTAGACCGCCGGCTGGGACTTCTTTGTTGGTGACAGCTTTGATCAACATTTTCTCGCCACCTTGCGGGTATTTGGTTTGTAATTCAACAACTTTAACGCCTAACACTGTTTTGATTTTCTGGCTTAAAACTTGAATAGCTTGAGGTTTATTGTCTTCTATACCAATGATAATACGATCTACTTTAGTGGCTTTTTTGATAATGTTTAAACCCGTTAAAAAAAGGTCTGTCATTTCCAATAAAGCGCGGGTATCAACGGTAAGATATGGTTCACATTCACACGCATTAATAATGATCGTATGTAATTTTTGTGTTGGTTTAGTCATAAATTTAACATGCGTAGGAAAAACCGCGCCGCCTAAACCAACGATGCCTTTTTCTTTAATAGTTTCTATAAATTTATCTTTGGTGATTTCTGCTAAATTAATTTTTTGAAGGTCCCAAGTTTTGAGCGGAATATTTTTGTCTCTATCAATAATTATCCCGGATATGTTTTTGCCTAAAACATAAGGAACGGGGGCTATTTTACGCACAGTACCAGATATAGGGGAATGTATGTTGGCTGAAATAAATCCGGAAGCAGCAGCTATTTTTTGTCCTTCTATTACTACATCACCAGCTTGAACTAAAGGAGTTGCCGGAGAACCTAAATGCTGGTTTAAAGGGAGATAGACTGTATCTGGTAATAAGAAATCTGTTATGGGTAGATTTTCGGTGAGTTTTTTATTTTCCGGAGGATGAATTCCGCCTTTAAATGTTTTTAACCTTTTAAAAAAATGCATCTACAACTTTCTTTTAAGTAAATATTAGTAATCTGAATTAATAAATTGATATTAGGAAACTAATTATTAGTAATCTGTTTCTATTTTAATAAAACTTACCCGAAATTGTAAACTGGTTTTCTCACCTCAACGGGCGATATTTACGTTTTCGCGTTCAATGTTTTCCCTAAAACCTTTTATTTCTTTATATTTGTTAAGAATATCATCTACATATTTTTGGGTCGTATTGTCTAGCTCAGAATTGGCTCTTGTGACTGCCCCATACCCTTTGTAATAAGAAGCGAGGGAAAGAGAAACCTTTTTAGAACTATCCGTCCATTTGCCTAATAAAGATTTTAAATACTGTACTGTACCACTCACATTTTGTTTAATACTAAACGGATCTTTAATACCCAGAAGTTTATGATTGAAATCCTTAATCTGTCCCAGCCCTTTTGCTCCGGTGGAACTAACCGATTTTCTATTAAAAGCTGATTCCCGAGCAATGACCGCTGCGGCAAACTTTGGGTCCAAATCATGTTCACGGCCGTAATCCACCAAGGATTTAGCAATCTCTTTAGCATCTTTGATCTGAATTTTTTTATACTTTGAAGTAATGTATTTTAAAATAGATTTATAGTCTGTATCCCTTTGGTCATAAGTTACTTCTTCTACAGAACCTTGGGCAATATTTAAACGAGATGGAGTGGGCTTAATCTTGGTTTTGGATGGAGCAGGTGTCCGCCAAGGATTACGAGGTACAGCTGTCTTAGTTTCTTCTTGCTTGAAACTCTTTTTAAGCGAGTCTGTCGGAGCTTCTTTTTGTGGTGAAGAAAAAAAAACAATAAATAAAATAGCCACTATAGGTATAACTTGCATAATATAATTTAAATAATACCAAATTTAGATCTAAATTGACAAAATCTTAATAGTTTTTTGTAATTCTTGCTACGCTTGAAAAAAGGATTCATATTTACTCACTAATTTTTCTGATAAAGCTTGATAATCTAGGATGTTTTTAATAGGGCGCGGAGCTATTCTTTGATTGTCAAAAATAAAAAACAATTCTTTAGTAGCTACGGCATCCGCCAAAGCCCGGTGAGCATTGGCATGTAAAATTTTGTATTTTCTGGTTAAGGCCGTTAAAGAACAGCTGGGTTCATGATTGGCTTTAGCCCATTTATAAGTACAAATTACCTGATTACTTTTTAAGTCTATTTTGTGGCGTAAAGCGGCAGTATACAACCACGGAATATCAAAATCTGTATTATGGGCCACAATTTTTGCGTTACCTACATAATCCAAAAAAGCCTGCAGACTGTCTTTAAGTGTGGGGGCATTTTCCACCATCTCATTTGTGATACCCGTGATTTTAGTAATAGTTGAGGAAACCGAATTAGTTGGTTTAATAAAAGTCTGAAAAATATGTTCATTGCCTTCCTCATCAATTTTTAAGGCACCTATTTCAATAATATTGTTTTTGGCTATATCCAAACCCGTGGTTTCAAAATCCAAAAACACCAAAGCTTCACTTTGCGCG
>Ga0233430_1005222_pt1 | contig 11436 bp, 10 predicted proteins | sample SI_118_April2016_2_FD_179883 | JGI IMG/M metagenome (GOLD analysis project Ga0233430, IMG submission 179883) | Seawater microbial communities from Saanich Inlet, British Columbia, Canada - SI_118_April2016_150_MG | ecosystem: Environmental > Aquatic > Marine > Inlet | place: Canada: British... | reverse complement strand
CAAGCCCCTGATTGCCGAACTGGCGTTGGGCAAAACCCTGAGCGTGGAACAGTCGCAACTGGCCTTTGACATCATGATGTCAGGCGATGCCACCCCGGCTCAGATGGGCGGCTTTTTGATGGCATTGCGTGTGCGCGGGGAAACTGTCGACGAAATTACCGGCGGCATCATGACCATGCGCAGCAAGATGGTGCGCATTAACGCGCCAGACAATGCCATTGACGTTGTTGGTACCGGTGGAGACAGCGTTGGCACTTATAACATCTCCACAGCCTCCAGTTTTGTGGTGGCAGGTGCCGGTGTGCCGGTCGCCAAGCACGGCAACAAGGCTGTGTCATCCAAATCCGGAACCGCAGATGTGCTGACGGCACTGGGTGTGAATCTTGAATATGATATGGTTCTGGTCGAAAAAGCCCTGGCGGAAGCCGGTATGTGTTTCATGCTGGCACCACGCCACCATGGCGCCATGCGCCACGTCGGCGGTGCCCGGGTTGAACTTGCCACACGTACGATCTTCAATCTGTTGGGTCCTATGTCCAATCCAGCGGGTGTCAAACGCCAGCTTGTTGGCGTTTTCTCCAAAGAATGGGTAGAACCCATGGCCGAAGTCTTGCGGCAATTGGGATCAGAGCATGTCTGGGTCGTTCACGGCTCGGATGGCCTGGACGAGATGACAACAACCGGACCAACATATGTTGCCGAACTCAAAGGCGGCAAGATCACGACCTTTGAAGTTTCGCCGGAAGATGCCGGTCTGCCTGTGGCGAAACTGGAAGACCTGCTGGGCGGAGATGCGGAAACCAATGCCCTCGCGTTAAACGCCTTGCTTGATGGTCACGAAAGCGCCTACCGCAATATCGTCATCTTGAATTCAGCTGCAGCACTGATCACAGCCGGTGTCACAGATGACCTCAAAAAAGGTGCCGAACTGGCCGCGAAATCGATCGACAGCGGAGCTGCCCGCAAGGTCCTGGAAAAACTGATTGAGATTTCCCACGAAGTCCTGCCTGATCCCGAAGAGGAAGAAGACGGAGACGACGCGGCGTGAGCGATGTCCTGACAAAGATATGTGACGACAAACGCCTTCATGTCGCGGCATGTCTGGATCAACGTCCACTCGACAAGATAGAAGCTGCTATTTCCCTTGCACCACCGGTACGCCCATTTCGCGCGGCTTTGCAGGCGTCGGTTGATTCTGGCCGCTATGGTCTGATCGCTGAAATCAAAAAGGCATCACCGTCGAAAGGTTTGATCCGCCCTGATTTTGACCCTCCCGCACTTGCGGGTGCGTATGAAGCTGGTGGTGCGTCATGCCTTTCGATCCTCACTGATGTGCCCTATTTTCAGGGCAGCGATGACTTCCTGGTTGCCAGTCGCGCGGTGGTTAGCCTGCCTGTTTTGCGTAAAGACTTTATGGTCGACCCCTATCAGATATTTGAAGCCCGTTCGTTGGGGGCTGATTGCATTTTGATTATCATGGCGGCTCTGGAAGATGCTGAAGCAAAAGAGCTGGAGCGTATCGCCCATAGTCTTGGCATGGATGCCCTGATCGAAGTTCACAATGGCGAAGAGCTGGAGCGAGCAAACACACATTTAAATAGCAGCTTGATCGGCGTCAACAACCGCAATTTAAAAACCATGGAAGTTGACATCGCCATGTCGGAACAACTGGTGCCGAAAATGCCGGTCGGCACCCTGGCAATTGCTGAAAGTGGTCTGGGTTCGCCAGCAGACCTTGCGCGCATGAGCGAAGCAGGCGCCAATTGTTTTCTGATCGGCGAATCCCTGATGCGCCAGGATAATGTTGAAGATGCTACACGTACGCTGCTTACCAAAGAGCAACGATAGAGTTTCGGAAAGAACGGGATCATGAGCGGGTTCACACATTTTGACGACAAGGGCCAGGCCCATATGGTCGATGTCTCCGACAAGGAACAGACCAGCCGTATAGCGGTCGCCGGAGCCACCATAACAATGTTGCCGGAAACCCTGGCGCTGATCACGGACGGCGGCATTGGCAAGGGCGATGTGCTGGGCGTTGCGCGCCTGGCCGGGATCATGGCGGCGAAACGCACGTCAGATTTGATCCCGCTGTGCCACCCGTTGGCCTTGAGCAATGTGTCGGTTGAACTGACATGTGATGTCGAACGCCATGCTGTCGACATTGAAGCGACCTGCAAGTTGAAAGGCCGAACCGGCGTCGAAATGGAAGCCCTGACAGCGGCCTCTGTTGCCGCTTTGACAGTTTACGATATGTGCAAAGCAGTCGACCGCGGCATGATCGTTGGCGATGTTCGCCTTATACACAAGTCCGGCGGCAAGTCCGGTGAATGGAATGCCAAAGCCAGCAAGGATCAATCATAGATGTCTGAAGCCCCTTCCCTCATGCCTGTCGCCGATGCGCGAGCCCGCATTCTTGACGCCATGTCGACGGTCAGTATCGAAAGTGTTTCACTTGCACAAGCCCGCGGCCGGGTATTGGCTAAAGACATCCTCGCGCGTGTTACCCAGCCGCCAGTCGCTGTATCTGCCATGGATGGTTATGCCGTTCGGGCCCGGGATGTTGCTGCAGTTCCGGCAACACTTACAGTCATTGGCGAAGCACCAGCAGGTGGCGCTTTTGAAGGCGATATCGGCGAAGGCCAGGCTGTGCGTATTTTTACAGGTGGCCCCGTGCCGACAGGTGCCACAGCGATCGTCATCCAGGAAGATACAGAACGGAACCAGGATCAGGTCACAGTTTTGGAAGCCGTTACTGAGGGGCGTTTCATTCGCCCGGCCGGTCTTGATTTTTCTGCCGGTGATGTGGGGCTGGAGGCAGGTAGAACATTAACTGCGCGTGATATCGCCTTGTGTGCAGCCATGAACGTGCCGTGGTTACGGGTGCGTCGCAAACCGCGCGTTGCAGTTCTGGCCAATGGCGATGAACTGGTTATGCCAGGGGAAGCCATCGGACCAAACCAAATCGTCTCTTCGAACAATGTTGGACTATGTGCCCTGATCAATGCTTCAGGTGGTGAAGCCATCGACCTCGGCATTGCGCCTGACGATGCAGATGGCCTGATGGCCATGGCCGCCGGAGCCAGGGGTGCTGATTTGCTGGTGACCATAGGCGGTGCCTCGGTTGGGGACCATGATCTGATTCAATCCGTGTTGGGCGAAAAAGGCCTGGAAGTCGATTTCTGGCGCATTGCCATGCGCCCTGGAAAGCCGCTTATTTTTGGCCATTTCGGCGACGTGCCTATGCTGGGCCTTCCAGGCAATCCGGTATCAGCGCTGGTCTGTGGCCTCGTATTTTTAAAACCGGCAATCGCTGCCTTGCTGGGTGCCAACGCCCCCGGTCTCGAAACCCGAAGTGCTGTCCTTTCAGGTGACCTCGGGCAGAATGATCAGCGTCAGGATTATTTGCGGGCCACGACAACAAAAGATGCTAGAGGTAATCTGGTTGTTACGCCGTTTGGCAAACAGGATAGTTCGATGTTGTCCCGCCTCGCTCGCGCTGACGCTCTGATCTTGCGCGAACCACATGCACCAGCCGTCAAGGCTGGTGATGCAGTCGATATAATCGATCTGGGTCCCCTGGGATATTAAGGCCCCCGGGGGCAAGCCTGAATCTTATGCGTTTGCAGAAGGCTCCGGGTTATCTGAAGGTGGAGGAGCATTGCGGCGTTCGTCCATGAACTGATCAAACTCTGACTTGTCCTTGGCCTGTCGCAAGCGCTCAAGATAACCTTCGAATTCGACCTGCTCTTCTTCAAGACGCTTCAGCGTTTCTTCGCGATAATCGTTAAAAGCCGAATTACCGCTTGCTGATGCGTGATTGTGGTGGTGATGACCACCGTAGTTACGCCATTTGCGGCGTCCCATCTTCCAGCATTTCATTCGTCCACTCCATGATAAGTAAGCAAGGATTGCCAATCCCGCGGGCCAGAAAAGAATGAAACTCAGGATCATGACGCCAATCCAGGCTCCTTTTCCGTGTTCATCCAGTTTGTTGACTATGTCCATTGTATCCTCATGTAAATGTTATTTACATTATAGAAATAGGGACGATAACCCTGGCATCAAGGGATAAATTTAAAAAAATACGCTGCTGCAGAATTTTGGCTAAGCGCCACTCAAACCAAGACCATCCAGATAGATCAGAATATTGGCTTCCAGTAACGCTTCCGGGGTCATAGGAATGTGCCGACGCGCCGCATCTCCCCGTCCAAATAAAGACGCGATGCCGTGCGACATAGTCCAGACATGCAGGGCCATCATCAAGGATGGCGGACGTTTGTTCTCAGGCAATGTCAGGATCAAGGCATCGCATGCCCGGCGAAGAACCGCGAAAGCACGCTCTGTCGCCTGGGTTAGTTCCTTCGTACTGCCGGGCGAGACCCGAGCCTCAAACATGGCCGCAAAATAGGCTGGCTCCTTGCGAGCGAAGGCCAGATAGGCTTGACCCACATTCTTGAACGCCGCAAGGGCATCTGGTTTACCGTCATTCCAGGCAGCGGTCAGAGCGTCCGAAAATTTGTCAAACCCGCGGCTGGCAATGGCTGCCATCAGGGCTTCACGGTCCTTGAAGTGACGATAAGGAGCCGCCGGACTGACCCCGACAGCGCGCGTAACCTCGGCAAAACTAAAGCCGGCTGGACCCACCTTGGCAATCAGATCCAGGGCAGCCTGCACCAAGGCCTCCGCCAGGTTGCCGTGATGATACCCCCGCTTTTCACTGTCTTTTCCGGATTTGCCCATGTGAAGGGTAGTAACATTATTAGGGGACAGACGTAAACAGATCATGGAATGACAAATTCAATCGGCCCGCTAGTTTCTGCTTGACCACCAATGAGAACCAAAGTAGAACATAGATAATGTTTTGGTTTTGTTCCTCTTCATAATATCTGGGGAAAACTCGCAGAACCAGACCATTGTAAGGATCGAATAGTACTGATGAGGAAGCTCCTGATTTGTCGGGCACCTCTGGTAATTAACTGCTTTTTCTGGATGGCGAGGGGCTATGCTGACGAGAAAACAACACGAACTTCTTTTGTTTATTCACGATCATCTCCGTCAAAACGGTGTTTCTCCTTCTTTCGATGAAATGAAGGATGCGCTGGGATTGAGATCAAAATCCGGCATTCACCGGTTGATTACGGGTTTGGAAGAACGTGGTTTTATTCGTCGATTGCCACACCGCGCCCGGGCACTTGAAGTCCTGAAGCTCCCTGAAACGGTTGGCTCCGCCCCACCCCCTCCTCCGGCACCCGATCAGTCCGGGTTTTCTCCCAGCGTAATCAAGGGAGAATTTGGCCAGAGGGTTACGGAAGTTGAGCCGGGACCGGAAAGCGTCAGCTTGCCGCTTTATGGCAAGATCGCCGCTGGTACACCAATTGAAGCCTTGCGGGATCAAAGCAATATGATCGATGTTCCCGGCGGTATGCTGGGGCGTGGCGACTATTATGCGCTGGAAGTTGCCGGTGATTCGATGATCGACGTCGGAATCATGGATGGCGATACCGTTATTATAGAACGCGGTGAAACGGCTGAAAATGGTACGATTGTTGTTGCCCTGGTAGATGATGAGGAAGTGACGCTGAAACGCATTCGGCGCAAAGGCAATTCCGTCGCCCTGGAAGCTGCCAATACAGATTATGAAACACGCATCTTTGGTCCGGATCGGGTTCAGGTTCAGGGCAAACTGGCGGGGTTGTTGCGGCAGTATTGATTAATCGCCTTCGGCTACTTCAAGGAAGAACGGCAAATTTGTCAGGCTTGGTGGATGCAGAATTTGTCAATTTTGGCTGAATTGGTTTTCGCGTCGACCTTAAACGCGATGGCGACCACAGTCTTTCCCCTCTTTCGCCAGCGACTGACTTCACGATCATGCGCCCATCCTCACCAATCCACAGGGCGTGGGCACCATCACGCCACAAATCGAACCGGTCGATGCGGAGAGATGGTTGGAGACATTTTTTCCTTAAAGGCACAGTGCTGATGACAGCGTCAGCTTTGGCGCAGTCTTCCTCCAAAGCCCGAATATCGTGAATAATTGCAATGGTTTGTCCTTTATTTTGATACTGACATCCGAGTGAGTCACATTGAAGGCCAAGACCTGTCCTGGTTCCATTTGGTCTTGGCCCCCTATAGGCATGCAGACTATCGGCGTTGGATAATCCTTGCTCAGCCAGCCAGCTTCTCAAGGTAAAGCTGTCGCGACGATTGTTTACACGAAGAGACCCGTCGACAGCCATCACCCCATAGAGACGTCCATTTCCATCTATCATTACAACGGGTGGCTTGACGGCAATCCAGAAAACAATGCCTGCGGCGATCAGGACCCCACCCGGCCAAAATCCGGCAGGCTTCAATTTCTCAGGATCATTCAGGCAAATCCACAAACCGCCCAGCGCCATAAATGCGAGAGCATAAATCGGCATGGCAGGCAGTACCTGTACAGCCCCTGGCCAGGCAGCAACGGTTTGGGCAACGTCGACGACGATGTTAATACCAACACCCATGGGTGCCAGTGCCCAACTTTCCAGACCAAAAGGCATCAGGACAAATGCCGCAAGTGCCCACGGCATAATCCATAAAGCCATTACTGGCACTGCGATGAGATTTGCGGCCAATCCCCAGGACGCCAATCTACCGAAATGCGCAACTGCGACAGGTGACGTTGCCAGACTGGCGACAACGGTCGTTAAAGCGACGCCAAGGACATACAGCATTACACGGCGACCATATCCCTGCCCCCTGCGCAAGGCGGAAAGCCGGGGCTGACTGCGCTCATAAACCGCGATCAAAGCGACCACTGCTGCAAAGGACATCTGGAAACCAGGTCCAGTCAGGCTTTCGGGCGAAAGAACAAGAACAACACCCGCAGCCCAGGCAACAAGCCCCATGGATATGGCCCGTCGATCCAGCATGACAGCAACAAGAACCAGCCCGGTCATCAGGAAAGCACGCTGCGTCGGTACTGTCGCGCCTGTTATCAGCAGATATACAAACGCCCCCGCCAGAGCCAGTACGGCGGCAAATTTCTTGATCGGATATCGCAGGGCCACTGGTTCAACCAGAGCAAGGAGGGCGCGACTGACAAAGAAAATCAGGCCAGACAACAGTCCGATGTGTAATCCTGAGATGGCCAGCAAATGTGCCAAACCCGCATCTCGCAGTGCCTGCACGACACCTTCCGGAACGCCACCGCGTTGGCCGGTCATGAGTGCCGCAGCCAGATTTGCCGGTGTTTTGTCTCCTGAAAAGGCTTGCAGTATCCGGTGCGTAACATGTTGACGCAGTTCGGCAATATGATTTCGCCAACTACTTTCGTTTGCCCGGCCAACTATTTTCAGCTTGCCAAAACTGTAGCCCACCGCACCGATCTGTTGAAACCACGCTCGACGGACAAAATCAAACCCGCCGGGCCTGGCAGCCTCCGGCGGGGGCATCAGTCTGGCCCGAACCTCAACCAGATCGCCTGGGCGAACATCGGGTTGGTCAAATCGTGACGTTATGCGAACTCTGACGGGTGTTTTTACCGGATCCAGCTGGCTGATTGCCAATTTCCCAAGCGTGACCCGCAAGCCACCTTTTCGAAAATCAATTTTTTCCACAATTCCGGTCAGATCAACAGGTGGTAGTTTACGTTCGATAACCGGTGCTACAAGACTGTTCGCTCGCCATTGTACCAACGTGAATCCAGCGGCAACAAACATCGCGAAAATCATCAACAAAGCTGCCGTATGTGTTCGCCGCAAACCATATACGGCCAGCGCGAATACCAACATGAGAACCGGTGCCAACCAGAAAACAGGTTCATGGTCCAGGGCAAAATAGGCAGCGGTTCCCATGGCAAAAGCCACAGGTAACCAAAGTGCCTGACGGCTGGTTCCTTGAGCCAACAATGTGGAAACGTCGAAAACGGACTTCAATCCGTATCCCTTTGTCCCTGACAACTGTTTTGTTCTCTTCAACAGATCAAAATCCCGTATTTCCAGCTCAATTCCGTTGAATGAAAAATAGGCGCCAACAGTCGCACGGCTGAAACGGATGTGTTAAACATTGCCGTCCAGAAAACATCCCAGGCGACAGCGCATACATTCGTATGACATTATGTTTGGTATATGCAGTGATCTGGGCCCGTTTTTCTTCAGGAACTGGAATTATCAAGCCCTATGACTGTGATTACCCGATTTGCACCCTCGCCCACAGGTTTTCTGCACATTGGCGGTGCCCGTACCGCTTTGTTCAACTGGCTGTATGCCCGCCACCATGGCGGACAGTTCAGGTTGAGAATAGAAGATACGGATCGTGCACGTTCAACGCCTGAAGCGATGGAGGCCATTGTCGATGGTATGCAGTGGCTGGGTCTGGATTGGGACGGCGAAGTTGTCTACCAGTCACAACAAGCGGATCGTCACGCAGAGGTTGCTCGCCAGTTGTTGGCAGACGGAAACGCCTATTATTGCTATTGCACGCCTGAAGAGCTGGCTGAAATGCGCGAGAAGGCCAAGGCGGAGGGACGTTCGCTCATGTATGATGGGCGTTGGCGGGATCGAGACCCATCCGAAGCCCCGGCCAGTGTAGATCCTGTTGTTCGCCTGAAAGCACCTCAGCAAGGTGAAACGATCATTGAAGACCAGGTTCAGGGTAACGTGAAGTTCAAAAACGACCAGTTGGACGATATGGTCCTGCTGCGTGGTGACGGAACACCCACATACATGCTCTCGGTTGTTGTTGACGATCATGACATGGGCATCAGCCATATCATGCGGGGTGATGACCACCTGAATAATGCTGCTCGCCAGGCGCAGTTATACAAGGCCATGGGATGGGATATGCCGGTTTTTGGTCATATTCCGCTGATTCATGGCGCGGATGGTGCCAAATTGTCCAAGAGGCATGGTGCGCTGGGCATCGAGGCCTACAAGGATATGGGCTATCTGCCGGAAGCAATTCGCAATCACCTGCTGCGGCTGGGTTGGGGCCATGGTGATGACGAGTTTATTTCTACTGAACAAGCCATCGAGTGGTTCGATGTAGATGGGTTGGGAAAATCGCCGTCACGGTTTGATTTCAAGAAACTGGATAACATTAACGGATACTATATTCGCCAAAGTGACGACCAGACCCTGATCAACCTGACTTTGCCAGGCTTGTCCGAGACCATTGGCAGGGATTTGGGTGAAGTTGATATTGAACGCCTGACAGCAGCCATGCCTGCTTTAAAGGAACGTGGCAAATCAATACCTGAACTTGTTGAAAATGCTATATTTTTAACAGATACAAGACCGTTGGAAATGGATGAAAAATCAGCATCCGCGGTTGCCGGAGATGCCCCGAAACTATTGGCAGAAATAAGCGTATATCTCAAATCAACTGAGGTCTGGGATCATGATGCGCTGGACGCTTGTGTGCGGCAGTTTGCCACAGACCGTGAAATCAAGTTTGGCATGGTTGCCCAACCACTGCGGGCGGCCCTCACCGGACGTGCCAAAACCCCCGGAATCTTTGATGTTTTAACGATTTTAGGCAAGGAAGAAAGTCTTGCCAGGGTCGCGGATATCAGTACCAAACAAGCGTAATTGGCCACAAATCAGGCCGGAACGTTTCCCACAACGACCAATACCAAGTATAATAGACGCAACCTCGTCCGCCGCATTTTTCGCCGGTGGACTCATAGTAAAATAATACTGCAGGAAGGACGAAACATGGCCTCAGATAAGGCAACGGTTGATTCTGCCAAGTCGATGACATTGACTGACGGCGCGAGCGGCGAAAGCATTGAGATGCAAGTACTTCAAGGGACAGTTGGTCCGGAAGTTGTTGATATCCGCAAGCTTTACGGTCAAACAGGCCGCTTCACGTACGATCCGGGATTTGTCTCAACGGCAAGCTGCGAATCCGCCATCACTTATATTGATGGTGACGAGGGCGTGTTGCTTTATCGTGGTTATCCAATTGATGAATTGGCCGAAAACAGTGACTTCCCTGAAGTTTGTTATTTGCTTTTATATGGCGAATTGCCATTAAAGGCCGAAAAGGACAAATTTGTTCACAACATCACTTATCATTCGATGTTGCACGAGCAATTGCAGCGCTTTTTCCAGGGTTTTCGTCGCGATGCCCATCCCATGGCCATCATGTGCGGTGTCGTTGGCGCATTGAGTGCCTTCTATCACGACAGTACTGATATCAATGATGAGCATCAGCGCATGGTCGCATCGCATCGCCTGATTGCGAAAATGCCGACAATTGCTGCCATGGCATACAAATATTCCATTGGCCAGCCGTTTGCCTATCCACGCAACGACCTGACCTATGCCGAAGATTTCCTGCACATGATGTTCAGTGTTCCTGCTGAAGAATACAAAGTCAGCCCGACCCTGGCTAAAGCCATGGACAAGATATTTATCTTGCACGCTGACCATGAGCAAAATGCCTCCACCTCAACAGTACGTCTTGCAGGTTCATCCGGTGCAAATCCGTTTGCTTGTATTGCTGCCGGCATTGCCTGTTTATGGGGCCCGGCGCACGGCGGTGCAAACGAAGCTGTTCTCAATATGCTGGAAGAAATTGGATCGGTTGATCGTATTCCAGAATTCGTCAACAAAGCCAAGGACAAGGACGATCCATTCCGGTTGTTTGGATTTGGTCACCGCGTCTATAAAAACCATGATCCGCGTGCAACTGTTTTGCGCAAAAGCTGCCACGAAGTCCTGGACGAACTTGGTGTCCGGGATGAGCCATTACTTGAATTGGCTATGGAGCTTGAGCGGATTGCCCTGGAAGACGAATATTTCGTTGAGAAAAAGCTTTATCCCAACGTGGATTTCTATTCCGGTATTATCTTGCGCGCTATGGGTATTCCGACATCCATGTTTACTGTTCTGTTTGCCCTTGCCCGCACAACTGGCTGGGTAGCACAGTGGAACGAGATGATCGGTGACCCAACGCAAAAGATTGGTCGTCCACGTCAGCTCTATACAGGTGCGACACAGCGCACTTACGTTCCAGTCGACAAGCGTTAGGACTGCACCCGTGCGGGGCAATTCATATCGTGGAAACGCAGCCTTGCCGCAGGCGGCCAATGACCCAGGTCAGCCCCCTGCGCCCAGGCGGCGCGGTATCCCCGCCCCTATCAACGACAATCGCCCGCCGCTGTGGCGTCGTCGCTGGGTACAGCTAACAACTTTGGTGGTCCTCTTGATTGCCGGAAGTGCGGGCTGGAAATACATTCCGGTCTTTGTTTCCTGACGACCTTGTCCATACAGAAATAGAAAAGGCAACTACCCTGAACAGTAGTCGCCTTTTTTAGTCGTTGGACTGATTATGCTCTAGTCGCGTTGAACCAGCTCAATCTTGTACCCATCAGGGTCCTCGATAAAGGCAATGACGCGGGTACCACCTTTAACAGGGCCTGCAGGACGGGGAATATTCAGACCGGCC
>Ga0233430_1005218_pt1 | contig 11447 bp, 12 predicted proteins | sample SI_118_April2016_2_FD_179883 | JGI IMG/M metagenome (GOLD analysis project Ga0233430, IMG submission 179883) | Seawater microbial communities from Saanich Inlet, British Columbia, Canada - SI_118_April2016_150_MG | ecosystem: Environmental > Aquatic > Marine > Inlet | place: Canada: British... | reverse complement strand
ATATCTGCCTGAGCTGAAATATAAGTATAGTTATTTTATTTTCTGGGCTGTCATGGTCACTGTGGCCGGTGCGCTTATCGTTTATTTTAAACGAAAGAACTGGTTTTAAAAATTCAGGCTGATATTATTTATTCTCTGAAGAATCAGATGCGGCAGCTTTTGATAGCAATCGAATCCCTCGTGTATCCTCCACAAACAATTGCAGATGGGGATAGGGTATTTCTATGCCAGCCTTGTCCAGCGCAAGCTTGCATTTTTCTGTATATTCAAAAATAAATGTGTACTGGTCATCTGAGTTTTCGATCCAGAACCGCAGTTGAAGGTTAACACTACTGCTACCTAAATCTGTTACGATTACTCTTGGCAAGGGATCCTGCAGTATTCGGGTGTCCCCTTTGGTTGTTTCTAAAAGGGCTGTTCTGGCAGCACTGATACTTTCCTTATATGCAATACCGATGGGGATTTTAACACGTATTTTTGGTGTTATGGTATAATTAATGATGCGTTCCTGGGATATCTGTTGATTTGGAACAACCACTGTTTCATTGTTAAATGTTGTGAGCACCGTTGTTCTTAATCGTATTTGCGTAACGGTTGCATCCAGTGTCCCAAGCGACACCCAATCCCCTTCTTTGAAAGGCTTGTCAATGATAATCACAATACCGGAAATAATGTTGCCAACCGTATCTTTTGCAGCAAAAGAAAGGGCAAGCCCTATCACCCCAACCCCAGCCAACAGAGATTTGATATTGATCTGCAATTGATCGGCAATGGTAAGAAATGCAAAAATATAAAGCCCAACTCTCGCGCCTTTAAGGAGAAGATTAGTCGGCTCTTTCTCTACTTTCATTTTTTTCAGAAACGAAGCGAACACCTGCTGGATCAGTTTGTTTGCAAACCAAAAAAGAAAAAATAGAATCATCGCCATCAATACATTTGGTAGATAACCAAATACAAGGTTTGACAAGGTTTTGACATCAAGGCTATTTGATAATTTGGATAACATAATTTTATCCTTTCCATATTTAATTGAAGGCTATATCATAACTGAGAGACATTTAAAGATCAAGCCAGTGTATCTTAAGACGGCTTCAGCGTGAATAAACCCTGTTTTTATTGTTCAAATTTTAACCAGCCGGGTAGATGTAATGCTATTTAGTATAACTATATCATGTCTTTTAATCGTTTGCAGTCTGTGTCAGTGGGTGGCCTGGAGAATCAAACTCCCAGCAATTATATTCTTATTGTTCGCAGGTATAGCTGCAGGTCCTTTAACTGGTATTTTGAATACAGATGCACTCTTAGGAGCACTTTTATTTCCGTTTGTATCATTCTCAGTAGCCATTATTTTGTTTGAAGGCGCACTCACCCTTAAATTTGATGACATTATAGGGTTGCAAACCGTTGTCAGAAACATGGTGCCTGCTTTTTGGTGGAGACGTAACTTACGCAAAGTTGGCTTCAAAGTTGTCATTAGATGAATCAACTAAATTCGTTAACTTTTTATAATAAAGGTGGGGGGGAAAAAATATGGTAAAGATAAAATTGATTATAAGCCTGGTTTTAGTCGCGACAGCACTCATCATTGTTTTCCAGAACACACAGGTTGTCGAAACCAGATTTTTATTTTTGACAGTGGCCATGCCGCGGGCGGCACTTCTGGGGTTATCAATGCTGATCGGTGTTTTTATCGGTATTCTTATGGCTTTGGCTTTATCTGGAAAAACCTCACCGAAAGAGTAACCGTTTAATGCTGATATCAACCTCGAAAAATCATTTTGAATCCATTATCCGGCAAATGATTACTCAGACCCTGAGCATATTATTATCCAGAAAGATTAGAGGCGAGCAATGAAAAATTCTCTAAAAGAAACAGAATTTGAAAAATCGGTAAAAAACAAGTTTAACATGTATAACAGTTTGTTCTTAAACCTTCCTTTTCAAAAAATCACCAATATTGGGTTGCTCATTCCCCTTCTGAATCATGAGTGCCGACAAGGACTTGAATCCGGAAAAGAGCCGTTGGAAATTTTAGATTCCTTTTTCAAGGTTCACACAACTCTTAAATCAGAAAAAGAAAGAATTGATTTCATGTTTAGGGTGATTCAGTATGTTGAAAGACAGGTTGTTCTTTATGACAGTGTGGAAGATGGGGCTTTTGCACAATTGTTGAATTTTGGTAATCATTTATCTCTCAAGAGCTGTATCCGTATTGCAGACAGCCAAAAAAAAATGCCGAACCTGCTCGAGAAACTGTCGGATTTCAGTGTGAGAATTGTATTTACAGCTCATCCTACCCAGTTTTATCCGCGTTCAGTACTGGATATTATTGCCAGATTACGATGCCTTGTTATCGATAATAAAATCAATGAAATAGACGTTTCACTTCAGCAGTTGGGATTGACGTCTTTGCTGAACGATAAAAAATGATGTTGTAAAGGTATAGCGGACACCTCGAAAAGCGTGTATAAGAAACCACTTTTGGAGGAAAAAAAATGAGTAAGAGAAAAAAATATTCAAAACAGTTTAAAAAAGATGCTATTAATTTAATAATCAAAGAAGGATACAAAGTATCCGAAGCAGCCCGTAATCTTGATATACATCACAGCACATTAAGACGTTGGAAAAAAGAAATCGAAGCAGAAGGTAATCATGCATTTCCAGGTCAAGGAAAAATGACACCTGAAAAAGAAGAGCTTTTTAAACTCCGCAAAGAGGTCAAGCGCTTGAAAATGGAGAGAGAAATATTAAAAAAAGCGACGGCCTTCTTTGCAAAGGAGTCAAATTAAAATTTGACTTTATTCGGCAGCAAATGGAGGCCTTTCCCATAACTGTATTATGTAAAGTTATGGAAGTGAGCCGAAGTGGGTTTTATAAATATTTAAAAATTCAAGCTACAAAACAAATTGATCAGGATTTTACTTTAATTTCAAAGGTTAAAGAAATATTCGTTGAAAGTCGAGGCTCCTATGGAGCCCGAAGAATTGCTAAAAAATTATGTAAAGACGGCCAAGAAACAAATAGACATCAAGCCAGAAAACTAATGCTTAAAGCAGGTGTAAGCGTTAAAACAAAAAGGAAATTTAAAATTACCACTGATAGCAAACATAATCTTCCTGTGGCTAATAATATTTTAAATCGAGATTTTGATGTAAAATTAGCTAATATGGTCTGGTGCACTGATATTACCTATTTATGGACTCGCCAGGGTTGGTTATTTTTAGCAGTGGTTATAGACCTTTTTTCCAGAAAAATTGTTGGATGGTCTATTGACACCCATATGAGGGTATCTTTGGTCAAAGATGCATTAAAGATGGCATGGTGGAAACGAAAACCTGGCAAAGGCCTCATCCATCATTCAGATCGTGGAAGTCAATATGCCAGCCATGAATATCAAAAGTTACTAAATGAATACAAATTTATTGGTAGTATGAGCCGTAAAGGCAACTGCTGGGATAACGCTGTTACAGAAAGTTTTTTTCACACTTTAAAGACAGAATGCGTTTATAAAAAAACTTATTCAACAAAAGAGGATGCAAGGTCTGATGTGATTGACTATATCGAAATGTTTTACAATTGTAATCGATTGCATTCATCTATAGAATATAATTCTCCAAATGAATTTGAAAAAAGTTTCAAGTATAAAAAGATTGCCTGAATTTGAAAACAATTATAACAAGGGGGCCAGCCCCCAAACCCCCGGGATTTAACGCTTAATGGGCTAATGCATGTGAATATGACCGAGCATTTTCATGCTCGGTCACATGCATAAGCCACCAGATTCGGTGCTCAGGTTGCTTCCCAGCATAGCCTTATCCCCCGATCTGGCATGATTGAAATAACAAAATATAGGATTTTTGCAAGTGCTTTTTTTATATAAAAAGGGACTTGAATTGAATGTTGCTTAACCTGGTGTCTTTTTTTCTTGACCACATCAATATTTAGTTTAGTAACTACTTTCCATTCTTCATATTTTTTTAATTTTTCAATTCTGGATTTTAAATCAGACACCTGTTTGGATTTTGGTGATAGTTTAGCACTACTATTTATCCATAAAAGCCATTCTTTGTTACCTTTAGATTGATTGCATTTTCCACAACTAGGAACCAAATTTTGAATTTCAGATATATACCCAGTTGGTTTTTTGTTTAATACTAACGGTCTAAGATGATCCCATTCTGTATATTTTGAGCCGCAATAAATGCATTCAATAGTTTCAACTGTCATGCCAAGAAGTTCTAGTGAATCTTTTATGTCATTTTCAGACGGATGCATAATTGGAATAATTGAATTCACAAAGGCATTGGTTATGCTGGAGGATCTTCCTGTAATTTTCATTGGAACAGGCATCTTAAAAACTTTAAAATAATTCATAAATTCTCCAAGGCTACTGCGGTTAAGCCGCCTGGAACGTTTACATCACTCGGCAACTAAGTGGTGCCACTTTTGCGGTTTTTTGCAAAAGACGTGATGCTTTGTTGATCGGGTGTATGTTGCATGTTTGACCATTGTTAGAAAAATGAAATCTGTATGTCGCCTCTCTTTAATGGCTGGTATGAAGTTTGTATAGTTATAGGAATTTGGGAGTATTGTTTGCCTAAGACTTCCTTAACTAGATTAAGCGCAACATCACCTCTTTGATTTCTTGCTATGAATATTTCTCCCGTTACAAGTGGATTAGCAATTTCCTTTAAATCAGATGTTATTCTAGATGCCGAAAAACCCAATTCTACTAGATTTGCAGTAAACTTAGTTGCAATATCTATATGTGCTGGCCTATTAAACACCAAAACTGTGTATTTGGAATTTTCTGATAAAGTCTTTATTTTGTTTTCAATCTTCTCTTTTTCGGCCGCATAATCACTATTATTGCTTGTGTCATTTTCTTTAAGCTTATCTAAGTCTAACTTTAGTGATTTTATTTCTGATTGGAATTTTGTTATTGAGGAGTTTAGTTTGGCCGTATCGGTTGCACTATCTTTTAGTGCATCGTTAAATTCAATTTTAATTTCTCCTATTGTTGCCTTATTAATGCTAAACAATATTTTTTCGGCAAAACTCGAATTGAAAATATATACGAATAATATTAGAACCAATAGCGGATAAGCTATTTTGCCCAATAGCTCTGATAGGACTTTAAACCATTCTAGCGTAGTGTTGTTATCCATTTTTTTATACCAAAGTGTTTTTTATTGACTAACAACTAACTGTGCAGGTCTGTTAATCTTGTAAATTTGAAGAATATCCGACCAGATAAATAAAAACCTGTACCATGAATTCTGTATCAATATTTTTAATATCTGTAAAGGCTTATCGACAATTCAACTTTGGCGAAAATATAATTTAATCAGGAAGGATATGCCAAAATGTTTTTTATTGGAGATAAAAATCATCATTATAGATGGCATAATCAGGTCGTTAGGCAGTGACTATATTGTCTATATACAGTCATTGAAACCCCATGTTGGAAAGACGTTTAATACTTTTTCAAGTACTTAGTCTATTTGCTATTCTGCTGATGATCGGAAAATTTCATTCTCATCATTACTGATCATTTTTTGAAAATGATGACAACTCCCCGCAGTGCTTCTAATGATAATTGATGGTGTGGAATTTTAACAGCGGTCATTTGTTTGCGATTCTTATTTTATGGTAAGCAGGATATATTAATAATCAGCTATTCCTTTTTCTTGTATGATAGCCAATACCCGTATTGCACTTCAATGAAATTGCCATATTCACTCATGATTGCAGCCACGTTTAATTTTACTTTTTTAGCTCTTGCTCTTATTGTGTTCCCTGTTCCGTCTTCAATCAATTCTTTTATATTTTTAGGCTTTATTACTAAGATCTTGCCATGAATTTTATGGTTTTTTATCTCAATTGCAGGATGTTCTTTCCCTTTAATCAAAGCATCACATATCTTTCCAACATCTGTTTTTATATAGTAAGGTTTAGCTCTATAAGTTTCTGGTTTTGGTCCGGCAATTTCAACAATTTTTTTAAATATATTTGAAGTATTATCTTTTTTCAAAATAACAATTTTAATACTATGGGGTGGTGGACCGTGTAGGCATGAATGTGCAATATCACCTATCACTTCATCACACCAGACATAAGCATGAATAAATGGTTGGGGTGCGATATTATTAACACCACCACTTATTGTATCCCAACGAATACCGCTTAATCCGTCAAAAGGAATTTCAGCCATTCTGTGGTCGTTAAATTGCCTTCTTATGCAAACCATTTCCATAAAACCGTCAACAAAGATTATTTATTCTTGTTAATCCGATCCCTCAACTTCCCGGTACATTTGAAAGTTACAGCTCTTCTTTTTTTCAGAATCATCTCTTCACCGGTAGCAGGATTTCTTCCTTTTCATTCACTTGAAATTTTCCAAAGCCGGATATCATAATATCCTCTCCGGGTACCAAGGTTGATTTAATGATTTCAAGAAGATTTTCAATTGTATCTATTGCTTCAGATGTTTTGAGATTATTATTTTCTGATATTTTCTCAACGATTTCTGTTTTGGTGAGCGCCAAGGGATGTTGCTCCTATTGCGTTTTCATCAATATTAATTTTTGCTTCTCGATATATTTATTGTTTATGATAGGGGGTTGTCAAGAAAGATAAAGTTAAAAATCGTTTTATACACCTGAATTTACACGTATAATACCAATAGATTCAATGAATGTTGAATTAGCTTTTTGTTGAAGTATGTGGGTTGCCCCTGTTGCATAGTGCTCCAGGGGTGATCTGTTTTTATATTAAGAACCCTAAAGATTTTCCTGTGCAGAAGGCTAACAGGGAAAGTCTGGGGTATTAATTCATTCGAAAAATAAAGTTTGCCCACAAGTAGTCCTCACTGCCTGTCAGTCACGAGTCCATGAGCCTTTTTTTTGGAAGTTGTCGCTGTAATGGAAATTTTACTCGTCACTCATGATACCATTATTGCTCTCTCGATATTATTGGCCTAAGGTGCAAATTAATAGGTTTTTATTCTAAAAAAGAAAGATCTATATCAGAATATCTTATTATAACAAATTGAAAAGTGCAGCATAGTTTTACTGGCTTTCTTTTCTGATCACCTATCCCGGTAAACCTGCTTTCCGAAGAGTATCGATAATTTTATCTATAGTTTCTTGATGCTTATATGGAGCCAAATTAACATAATATTCAACTGAGAAATTTGGATCTATTCTTAAGATTTCCACTACAGCCTTACCGGCCTCTTTAGAATGATTTAATAAACTATAAGATAAAACTAATATAAGATAAGGGTGTAGTTGCTGATCAGAATTTTCTTTCATAACCTTTTTAGCAAGCTCTATTGCTTTTTTATATTCTCCGTTAAGCCGATAAGCCGTAGCGAGAGAAAAATAATAATGAGGCGGTGGGGTTGGATCGAACCGAAATGCTCTTTTGAACAATTTAATGGCTGGTTTTATTTTCCCTGAATAGGAAAGTATAACCCCCAAATTAGCATAGGCTGCAGCTCCATTCGGGTTGAGCTCAATGGCCCGCTCTCCTGCCTTAATTGCTTTGTCGTGCTGTCTCTTAAGCAGGTAAATTGAACTCAATAAACAATGAACCTGGTCATGGGAATCATTTAGGGCGAACGCTTTTTCTGCATTTTTTTCAGCTTCTTCAAATGATTGTAGTACAGAATTACTCCACCCAGAAAAAAGATCTAAAACATGAGTGAAGCCCAACAGAATGTACGGCCATGCCCAGGAATTATCTAGGTTGATCGCTTCTTTTAAAAAAATCCGTGCCTGCTTATTATCTTTTTCGTTGTAGCGAAATAAGCAATTATTTCCACGCGAACACTTATCATAAGCCTCAATATTTGATGGCTTATCTGTTGTCCAGAGACGAGCCTGTTCTCCAGCCGTCAGATTTATTGTCATTGCACCAATGAGTTCAATTGTTATCTCATCCTGTAAGGCAAATATATCAGTCAGGTCTCGGTCATAGCGTTTCGACCATACGTGATAATCTGTTGCGGCATCAATCAACTGTGCTGTTATCCGCACTCTATCGCCAGCCTTCTGAACACTTCCTTCTAGGATGTATTTCACACCCAGTTCCTGTGCTATCTGCTTGATATTGGTCAGTTTACCTTTATATGCGAAAGATGAATTTCTTGCAATGACAAACAGATGGCGAACCTTACACAACCCGTTAATAATCTGTTCAGTCAGTCCATCACTAAAGTATTCCTGACTTGGATCTCCGCTCATATTGTTGAATGGTAACACAGCAATTGATGGTTTTTCAGGCAGTCCAAAAGTCTCCTTCACCAAAGGTTTTGACTGACTGGGATCCAGCAGAACCTTGTATATCCGAACAGGTTCCTGAATATTTTTGACTTCATGCTCTCCAAGAAATTCAAAATTTAGTTCAAGCTTGTCTTTTACATGATCATATGTGTTCCGGGAAATGCATATTCCACCAGGATCAGAAATTCCCTCTATCCGGGAAGCAATGTTCACCCCACTTCCATAAATATGATTTTCATCTTCTACAATGTCCCCAATATTTATACCTATTCGAAACTCTAATCGTTTATCTTTTACAAATTTTTCATTCTCTTTCTTGAGTTTTTTCTGGATGTCAACAGCGCATTCTACGGCATTCACAGCACTTGAAAACTCAGCAAGAAGATTATCACCGGGGTTGTCAACCACACGGCCGGAATTCTGTGAAATGCTCTTTGACATTATAATTCGATATTCCTTGAGTATTTTGATGGTATGCTTTTCGTCATCGGACATGAGGCTGCTGTATCCCTTGACGTCAGCACTTAAAATAGCACTAAGTTTTCTTGTGGTTTTTTGATCTGCTATCATTAAATTCTCCCAAGTATTTTTTAATCAATTTAAAAGCAAATCATCCAGATAGAGGGCAATATTGAGGAGCGACAAAATTAATCACTAAACCAGGATTATAGCCACTTAAGTCATTTGAAATATACTAATTTACATAATGAGGGTCAATAAAATTATTTATCTGATCATTGATCAGAAAAATGTAATGAAAAAGGGGGCCTTAGTGGAAGAAGCCAACACCCCTAAGTATGTTTTGTTTTAACTCCACTTTTTATCTTTACATGTCCTTTTTAAATAGGTTTAATAATGGGCTGAATGAAAAAAATCAAACTAATAAACTGGATAGACATTTTTTAATGGAGAACCGATTCGGACCCGAATATGCATCCATAGAAGACGGAGCGTTTATCGCCAAGTATAAGGCTGCCTGCTTCTGCGGGACAGTTCGATACGAGGTGAGCGCCGATCCCGTTGATGCGAAAATTTGTCATTGCCTGGCTTGCCAAAAACTACATGGTGCCCCCATGCAATGGGCTGCCATCTTTCACAAACGCCATGTGAGATTAACAGCCGGTTTGAATCACCTGGTTTTTTATAACAATGAGCAAGACAGGCATGAACGTATTCTGCCCTGCAAAGTCAGCTGCGGCAAATGTGGAACTCCAATTGCTGATGAAGGGCGTAGAATGTGGCTTGCCTTCCCACCGTTGTTTAATTTTGGGCATCGTACCAAGGTGCCGGTTTCATTCAAACCAACCTGCCATATTTTCTATGACATGCGGGTCGTAGAAATTATGGATGATCTGCCCAAGTGGTCCGGACACAAAAATTATTCCAACTTACTGTAAAACGGTAAAGATCTTTCTAAAAGCTTTTCATTTGAAGTTTTTATGAGTCAGACTTTTCTTATATCATCTATCGAAAAATTTTTATCAAATGGATTCTGGATTGCTAAACCTGAAAAGAAGGGCTGGTTAAATTAGGGATCGGTATTTTAATTTACAAGTATCTATGTAATTACAGAGGATAGTGTTCAGGTCATTTTTTATTAGAAATGCCAGCAATGGCAAATTTAATAAATGCTGATTTATCCCGAAATTTGGACTCCCGGGACTATTTATTAATAGTCCCGGGGGTTTTTGAATCAAAGTCTGACACAGGGCCGCAAACGTACCGGGTAGTATTTCACCATTTAGAAAAAATGGCGACATTGCCAAATTTTCTAAATGGATATTTTTAGAAAAATTTATTATCCCGCCGGTTGCTCAAAAGCACGTCAGGCATATACTTATCCTAAAGGGTCTGGCACGGGTTGCCGGTATTTTTTTCAAACAAGGGTCCGGCTTTAATAAATCATCACAGTATTTGCACCTGCGTCTCCATATTTTCTTTTTCATAGGCCTGGTACCTCCTCAGATCTATGATCAGTCTATACGAAAGGCTGGCGGGGTATTATTTAAAAAATAAGGGGCGGGGTCTGCGGAATCAGACAGGCGGGGTAAACTCGCAACAAAATAAACTGGCAACATAATTGGAGATTCATTTTACAGCAGTCAAATCCTGAAAAATATTTTCCAAAATCGTGCTCACTTAACTGTCTGAACCGTTCTCCGTGAATCCTCAAGACGGATTTCATCGGAACCCCGTTTCATGGTCAGAATCTTGCAACGCTTTGAAGCCACAAACCGTTTCTTCCAGTAAGGATCTTCCAGGCTTGAAAATGCTATTCCACGGCTGCTGCTGGCATGAATAAACTGCCCGTCCGAAAAGTACATACCGACATGATCGATTCCTTTTTTCTTATTATTATGGGAAAAAAAAATTAAATCACCCGATTGCATATTATGGTCATCAATTTTCTTGAGCCTTGAAGAACGGAATTGGCCACGGGCGCTGAATGGTAGCTCGATATTGTAAAGCCTGTTATAAACGATCCTGACAAAACTTGAGCAATCCATACCCTTTTTCGATGCACCCCCTCTGCGATAGGGAATGCCAAGGTATTCTTTGACTTTGTTTTTAAACTGCTCGCCGGTAATACCGACTGTTGACAATGAGGAACCGGGCTGCCATTCCATGTCGAATGCATGAGAACTCGATATGGCAATGATCACACAACAAACAATCCAAATACAATTTTTAGGAAACAAAGCGGTTCGGATCAGTCCATATAATCGATTCATTATCGCTGGCCTCACTATTTGCCTGTAATAGTCATGGAGTCTCTTTCTTGTGTAAAAATTCCTATCTCGTCGGAAAAATAGACTATTTAATATATCCTTGTCAATCCCGATTAGGGGTATCACCCCGATTCATTCGCTCATGTATGCTAAGGAATATTTTTTTGGGAACGAAGGTTCGAATGGGTCGTGGTAGTAGGGCCGGAAACGGCCGCAGGGGTGACATCTTTTTGTAGGGTCTAAACTTCTATCTCATTTGCTCACGATTATTGCCTTGGACTATTCAACCAGGGGAGCAGATACGAAAATACTACTATGTTTTTTTTATATTATATCGTTTAATATGGAAGAATGGCTTTTGATGCTGGTTCTGGTTCATATAATTGAATGCCAGAGGACAGAATATTATACTTTCAAGACACAAGATATA
>Ga0233430_1005217_pt1 | contig 11447 bp, 6 predicted proteins | sample SI_118_April2016_2_FD_179883 | JGI IMG/M metagenome (GOLD analysis project Ga0233430, IMG submission 179883) | Seawater microbial communities from Saanich Inlet, British Columbia, Canada - SI_118_April2016_150_MG | ecosystem: Environmental > Aquatic > Marine > Inlet | place: Canada: British... | reverse complement strand
TCTCCTGAAACGCTTCTTTACCAAAAGAGTGAAACGCTTTTCGGCATGGATCAGGCAAAAAATGCTATCCGCAGAGAAAATCAGGTCATTCTTGTGGAGGGTTATTTCGACCAGATGCGGGCAGTGCAACATGGCATTGAGCATGTGGTTGCAACTTGCGGGACCGCCCTGACCTCCAAACAGGCAGGAGTTTTGCGCAACCACGCAGAAACCGCGATCCTGGTTTTCGACTCCGATCCCGCGGGAATATCTGCCGCTGGAAAAGGATTTGATATCCTTCTGGAGCATGGATTAAATGTGAAAATCGTGGTTCTGCCCGAAGGCCAGGACCCGGACTCGTTCATTCACGAACAGGGGACTGAAAAATTTCTGGAAAAAATCCGCGACGCCAAGCCTTTTATTGAGTCTTATATTGATAGGCTGGTCCGGGAAACGCCGGGCAAAACTCCCGCAGACAGAGTTGAAATGGCGAACCAGATTCTTCCTTTGCTGGCAAAAATCAAAAACAACGTGGAACGAACCGCCTGGCTGGAAAAATTTACCGGCATAACAGGCATTGACGATCTGGCTTTTTTGAAAGAATTGAAAAAAGCTTTTTCTCAAAACCAGACCCGACTGACCGAACCGGAAAACGATTCGGTCTCCCTTTTAAATCTGGAGAAGCATTTAGTTCAACTGATTCTTTCCGACAAGGAAACGGCCCATGCAGTTCTGCTGGAGTTAGACCCGGGAGAATTTTCAGACCCCGCTCTGGGAACCATTGCCCAAACCTGTCGGCAAAAAATCGATGCAGGCGAAGACCTGAGGTTAGACCAACTACTCGACCAAACCGAAGACCCGGGGATCAAAAATATTTTATCCCGGTTAGGATTGGAACCTCTAGAGTTTGACACGCCCGAAAGAACCATTAAGGAATGCGTCCAGAAATTCAAAAGTATTCGCCTTAAAGCCAAAATCAAGGACCTTAAGTTACAACGTGAACAAGCTTTCAAATCCGGGAAGGTAGAGCGGTCGGAAGAACTGAAAGTGCAACTCAATGAAATGTATTCAGCCTTAACTCATTAATATATAGTCCAAACATAAACGCGTATTTAGGAGATTCACCCAGATGGCCACAATGGAAAAACTGACCCATGTATCAGAAATCAATCAGCTGATATCACGCGGCAAGGAAAAAGGTTATTTGACCTATGAAGAGGTCAATGATGTCCTGCCCGCTGATGTTGTGACCCCGGAAAAAATCGATGACCTCATGCATCTTTTTGGTGAAAATGAGATAGACATCGTTGACACCACAGCCAAAGGTGAAAAAATCGCCGCCGCCAAAGGTGGGCCCGGTAAAGGTGATGGCCCCGCCGAAGGAGCCCCGGCTTCCAAATCGGATGCCGTTTCCATTGATGATCCGGTTCGGCTCTATCTGCGTGAAATGGGAACCATTTCCCTGCTCACTCGCAAGGGGGAAGTGGAAATTGCCAAGAGAATTGAAGCAGGACAAGATGAAGTGCTCGCGGCAGTAGCCAGTTGCGCAGTCACAACCCGTGAACTCATCGCTATGGCAGACCAGGTTAAAAAAGGGGATCTCCTGATCTTTGACATTATCCAGAGCCCTGAGCCCGAGGAAGACAAGGAACAATCTAGAAAACAGGAAGCCAAAAAATTTCTAAAAAAAACCAAAACTCTGAAATCGGAATTCACCAAACTCGAAAAACTCCAGATCAAACTCGAGAGCGGCAAGTTGTCTGAAAAAATGCAGGCCAAAACATCCGAGCAGTCGGAGAAACAACTGAAAATTGTTGAAAACAATATCTCAGGCTTGACTCTCGCCATCGATGAAATGGACGGCCTCATCGAAAAAATCTATGGGATCGCCTCCGATTACCGCGAAGCAGGGAAACAGGAAAGAGTTATCGAAAAACAAATGGGCATATCTTTGGCCGGAGTCAAAAAGCTGGCCAAAAACTGGACCAAACAGAAAAGCGTCAAGGTCCCGAAGGGGAAAGTGATCACCCGCGCCCAGTACGACAACTTCATAAAACAAGTGCAGACCGGGCGCCGGAAAATCAAAAAAATAGAAAAGGAAACATTAACCAGCAAAGACAGTCTGTTAGCTACCGTGAGGTCTATAGCCCGCGGTCGGGTTAAAGAAAAAACCGCCAAGCGAGAACTGGCAGAAGCCAACCTCAGGCTTGTGGTCAGCATTGCTAAAAAATACACCAGTCGAGGACTCCAGTTCCTGGACCTGATCCAGGAAGGGAATATCGGCCTCATGAAAGCGGTAGATAAATTTGAATATCAACGGGGCTACAAGTTTTCGACCTATGCCACCTGGTGGATTCGGCAAGCCATCACTCGCGCCATTGCCGACCAGGCCAGAACCATCCGCATTCCCGTGCATATGATCGAAACCATTAACAAACTGATCCGGGTTTCCCGACATCTGGTTCAGGAGCTCGGACGCGAACCCGTACCGGATGAAATCGCCGTCAAAATGAGCCTGCCGGTGGACAAAGTCCGCAAGGTCCTGAAAATCGCCAAGGAACCCATTTCCCTGGAGACACCTATTGGCGAAGAAGAAAACAGCCATTTGGGAGATTTTATCGAAGACAAAAAAGTCTTGTCGCCAATCGACTCGGTAGTTAAAAAGAACCTGAAGGAACAAACCTTGAAAGTTCTCTCTACCCTGGCATCCCGGGAAGAAAAAGTCTTGCGAAAACGTTTCGGGATAGGCCTGGACTCTGAACACACCCTTGAAGAAGTCGGGCAGGATTTTGCAGTCACCCGCGAACGTATCCGGCAGATCGAGGCAAAAGCTCTGCGCAAATTGCGTCACCCCAGCCGGAGCAAAAAGCTAAGAAGTTTTATCGAAAGCTGATCGTGTGGGCCTATAGCTCAGTTGGTAGAGCCCCCGGCTCATAACCGGTAGGTCGTAGGTTCGAATCCTGCTGGGCCCACCATATTTTACAAGGACTTATGGCTTCGGCCGTAAGTCCTTTTTATTTTGGGTAGCGTTCTGGGTAGCATTTGGAGGGGAATCCCGCCTTAAACTTTCAATTTTTGCTGGTGAGTGGCATTTTTTTGAAACACCGTTTTGATAACCTGCAGGGCTAAGATAGAAAAAATAAATTATAAAATGTTAAAATATTCCAAGTTGCTATCAGAAAACCATATTTAATAAGACTTAAGGTAAAGATTATGCAATTCCCATTTGAGAAACTAAAAATTCACTCGTTTCTGTTATCTAACATTGTTGCTTTATCTCTCGGGTTTTCTGGGTGTAGCGTCCTCAAGGAGTCGCCCATTCCACTTTACCCATTCCCAGTTCATAGTTTTGCTCCGGAAGTACCCTTATTGCCGGATACACAAAACACCCTATCAGGTCAACTTCAAGAAGATATTGATAAAAATATACGCGAAGGCTCCATTATGACCATGAGAGGCGGCCGTGGCATAATGGTCAAAAATCGGAATCAACGGGAAGAGGAGTTGCTTAATAGCTTGCCTTCAAGTCAATTAAAAGTTTCTTTTTTAGGGGAACTTTATATTCCGCCGCCAAATTTTGAAAGACCTGAACCTGGTGACAAACATTATTACAATTTTAAAGTTACAAAGGAATTTGCTAAAGCTAATGATCTTTACTTAACTGGTCAGGGAGATGCTGCCATTGAAGTTATGAATAAGATTCTAGCCAATAACGAAAACGACCCTGCGCTACTTTGGCAAATATCTTCTCTGAAGGTAATGACTTTAATTATGATGGGGCAAACTCATAAAGCTGAACAGGAAACGGAGCAAAATGAACGCCTTGAAATCAAAGCAATGGGGAAAAATGTTGTTTCCAGGGCCTTGAGGGCGGAGGTGCGGTACTGGGCCGGTGATATGCAAGGGGCAGGTTTAGACGCCGCACAAGTTGTGAGGGCTATCGGTGACTGGCGCTTTCCATCAAGTTATGGATCGCCTCCCATTGATCAGGTTGAATTGGCTAATGTGACTACAGGGCAAGTACGCGCCTCCATTATTCTTGGACTAGTATTGCTATCAAAAGGATATTACCAGGAAGCACTTCCGTGGCTTAGATTGGCAAATCAAACCATGAATAATGTCTTGTTTGTTAATCGCCATCCTCTTTATGGACTCTATTTCCCAGCATACCAGGAAATGTTTTACGGTCGCGGCATGGCCTTATTAGCTCTGGGTACTAACCTACTGATCCTTGACCCCGATTCTAAAGAAGGCTTGGAGGCATTTGATCATGCTTATGAATATTTTTCTGCCATGGGCTATCAGGCTGGAAATGTTATCGCTGGCACATTTAAAGCCCATGCTTATTTTCTTGCCAAAGATTATCAAAGAGCTGTAAAGCAAGCCGAAAGCACTTTGGAGCTTGCCGAAAAAACAGAAAATTTAACTAGCATATGGCGTCTAGAATTACTTAGAGGTGATTCTTTATTAAAACTGGGGCATCAGGATATTGCAGAAAAAGCATATAGACATGCCCAATCGGTTGTGGATTTGCTTTCAGGAACTATGGTGTCTGATGAGGCAAAAATTCGTTTTGGTACGGGTAAGGAGGCTATAACACAAGGCCTGGTCGATATCGATCTGAAAAATGAGGATTATATAAAGCTCTTCGAGGATATGGAAAGAGGTCGTGCCAGGGCTTTTGTTTCAATGTTGGCCGCCAAACAAGTGGGCAGTGAAACCAGCCATCCAGAAATAAAATTAATCAAGGCTCTGGATGCGGATATCTTGGCAATACGCCAACGAAAAAATTCTCTCACATCCTCTAAGATGACCCTGAAATTTAGTGAAAAGGAATTATTATTAAAAAGAAATAGATTGGTAGAGCAAATACGACAAAGAGGCTCGGAACTTGCTGACACCCTATCCGTTTCAACTGTTGACCTGAGGTTGGTCCAAGAAACCCTAGAACCAAAGAAACAACTAGTTTATTTTCTGCCGACAAGGCAGCTAGAAAAAATTCGTTTGCTTTCTATTAATAAAGAGAGGGTTGTGCTTAAAGAACTCTCCATCACAGAGAAAGAGATGGCTGCGCTCATCAATAAGTTCATGGTGACGGTTCGCAGTAAAAACCTGGAACGACAAAAGACGGTTTTGAGTGATATGCTTTTGGCGTTGGCAGTGCCGGATTGGCATCAGTCGGAAGCCGTATACGTTGTCCCCAGCGGCAGTCTCCATTTCATTCCTTGGGGTGCACTTGAAATTGGATTTCCGGTTGCAGTTTTGCCCACAGGAGGTTGGGTTTCACGTGTTTCAGTTGACAAATTTAACAGCCCTACTGCGGTAATAGTGGGCGACCCAGAGTTTGGTGGGCTCTTTCCCCAGCTTCCTGGCGCACGCGAAGAAACGATTGCGGTAGCTAAAAATTATGGATCATCTCCTTTGACTGGGAAAAAAGCAACTGAACAAGAACTAAGAAAACAGGTTGGGCAAGGAGTTGATGTATTACATTTAGCAACCCATGCTTTGTATGATCCTATTGCCCCTTTGCAATCCTCACTACTGCTAACAGATGGGGAAAATGCAGTGCCACTAACTGCAGAGGCCTTATTCCGGCATCCTCTTAAGGCCAGTGTAGTGGTTTTGTCAGCTTGTGAAACTGGCATGGGAGAAGTAATCGCCGGGGACGACTTACTGGGGTTGACCCGCAGTTTCTATCTAGGTGGAAGTCGTGTTGTAGTCAGCAGTTTGTGGCCTGTTGAGGATAATGCAACCCGCTTGTTCATGGAGATTTTTCATAAGGAATCCCGAAACGGCAATTATGGGCTTGCATGGTTGCGTGCACGAGATGAGCTAAAACAAAAGGGCTACCCACCTGCAAGTTTTGGCGCCTTCGTGCTTGGCGGCTCATTTGGAATAAGTACATCAAGCGATACCATCGCTGGTCATCTATAGCAACTGTATGTCGTCAAATGAATCTGTACAGCGAGTTGATTTAAGTTATAGATACATTTGGTTTATAGTCCTTCGGCAAATATTTTTCAAAGTACTTCCTTATCTACACCATTTATGAGTTTTCTTCCTGCCATCACTTCCCATGCTCCTCCATCCACTCCCTTGCCAGATTTTGGGCAATCTTTGCAAGCTCTTTAAGTTTTTTTACCCTTAGAACATTTATTGATAGATACCTTTCACTAACTCCTCTGCCACACTGCTTGTTGTAGCCTCGATGGGGTCTGAAAAAACCCCATACCCACCTGGATTATAGTTACCCTTTACCTCATAAATGCCAAGTATGTCTTTAGTTTCCATGGCCTTAATAGTAGCAGTAATATCCAGTAAGTTGGATCCTGCGAATGCTCCTATTAAGGCTCGTTTTCCTCGTGTAACAATTTTTGATTTTGTTACCACAATTTCCATAACCGCAGGTATGCCTTGGGCTTTAGCAGAATTTAATTCGGAAAGAACAGCAGTTTTTAAGGAATTCAATAAAGTATCACTAGTGATACTTGCAATAGAATGAGCCGCAGTTACTGAAACATCAAATATTTGAAGTCGCTTTTTTGTTTCTACATCCAACGCCTTTTCAATTTGCAGTGTGGTGGCACATGCGCCTACGAAAAAGCAGATGGAAAGAATTAATATTAATTTTTATAGTATTTTTGTCATTTATTTTCTCCTGTTATGAGAATTCGTTTCACTGTAGAATTTCACAGAAGTTCATTCTATTCTATTTCCGGGACAAATTGTGATAGGGACCTCAGTGATCTTGCCCGGTTTCTGGGCTTCAGGTTTTACTGCAAGCACATCACCATCAATGCCTGGTTCTGGGCAATCTCTGCAAGTTGTTCAGTAGACTTCTCATCCGTTTGTTCAGACTTCATTGAAGAAAGTCCGCTCGATACAAGAAACTGTCTTACTGTGGAGGCTTTAATACCAAAGTTTACGTTTTCCACAAGGGAACCAAATGTCTTTTTATTTAACTGGGAAATAACAACGCCTACAATGTTCCCACTACTATCATAGATGGGCCCACCACTGTTTCCAGGTTGGACAGCAGCATCCAATTGAAATTGTCCTGAATCATCCCCCGCTCCACGTGTGGCACTTACAATACCTGAGGTAACTTTTATGGTGTTACTGAAAGCATCTCCAAACGGGTAACCCGCAACCAATACCTTTTCGCCCAGCCTTACATCATCAGATCGCAGCAAGCCGTTGGCCGCAAGAGGGACTACTGCAATTCCAAGTTTCTGAATAAGAGATTTGCTTTTTGCTGAAGCCATCTCAAGGGAAGACAACTTCAAAAGAGCTAGGTCATTACTTTTGTCAGTATTGACAACCTCTGCTGTTACTTGTTTGTTAGCACTATCCCCTACCGTTAACCTGTTACAGTTTTGCACTACATGGGCATTAGTAATCATATGACCCAACTTGGAAACAAAGAAGCCTGACCCTGTTCCTGATTGGGGAGTTTGGTCTTCGGGCAGCTGAACTGTCTTGCTGCTTATACACCTAAAATCAAATTCCTCTGGTCCGACTCCGCTAGGCCTTATAATTCCGGTAAATTCAGAAGACTTACCTTGTTCTTTACAATACTTCTCTGCGACAGCTCTAACTTCAGGAGAAAGATCGGGTGCTAAACCCCAGTTTATTTGCTCAATAGTTACTTGAGAACCAGTTGCGTACTTTATATATGGTGGCGTGGACACACAACCCGAAATTATAACAAGGAAAAGCAAGTATAAGGAGAGAAGGAATATGAATTTGTGGTGTCTAAGCATTATTTTGTTAATCTCTCGCTTCTATAAGGACGACATTTCCCGTAACGGCTTCGATAAAATCTGCCAGTGAGTTCCTCGGGTCTTTTGGTACTGGTACGATTCCTCGGCTGGACAACAAAGATTCAGGGATTGAGGTTAGTAGATTTTTCACAAAGGATGACTTCAGCGCATAGTTAATGTTCTGTGGAATAGCACCCATCACCTCAGCCGCGCGAAGTGATAAAGAGGCTGTCGTAATTCCAATGACCTCCCCTTTCTCATCAAACAATGGACCCCCACTGTTTCCCGGCTGTATAGGCACGGTTATCTGAAATACTGTCGGGTCATCCTTAATTCCTGTGACTGCGCTTATAACTCCCTCTGTATATTTTGGGCGTTCTCCAAGAACGAAACTTGCCGGAAAACCGATAGTGAATACTTTTTCTCCCATCCGGACTTTGGATGAATCACCAAACTTCAACTCTCTACTTTCCATGGAAGAAGGTGTTTTCAGCTTAAGAATTGCAATATCATTTTTAGGGTCGCTACTAACAACATCTGCTTCAATCACTTCACCATTGGCAAACTTGGCCTTGATAGAGTGTTTTCCCTTTACGACGTGGTAGTTAGTGATTATGTAATCATTGGAACTGAATAGAAACCCTGTACCGCCGGAGACGGGCTGCTGCTTATTGGATGGTGCTACCGCAACTTTAGTGTTTTCAAAATCCTCAGGCTTAAATTTATACCTCTCGAAAAAGACCCTTAAATTCCTTTTGCAATCGGCAACACCTTTAAGGTCTTGTTTAGCAAGAAACAATTTTTGGGCCTTCATTAGGCTTATAATGGCATTTGAACCCTCGTTGTTTAAATCGTACATGGTTCCCAACGTATAAAGAATAGACGGGTCCTTGGGAGCGAGCTTGCTAGCTTTTTTGAATTGGTCGATACCTTTATTGAGTTCGATAGTTGATTTTTGGCTCTGCCCATTATTAAAATATTTCGCAGACAGTCCGAAATAAAGAGTTCCCAAACCAACGTAGCTCAACGTGTCTATTGGGTTTATAACCTTAGCTCTTTCGAACTCAAAAATTGCCTTTTCAATTTGGCCATCATCTTTATATGCGGAAGCAAGGTTAATATGGGCCATATAATTGCCTGGATCCGATAGCATTTCCTGCTCAAAAAAATGTATTGATAAGTTTTTTTCTTGTCCTTCTTCCAGAAGGCGTTGCTCACTTATCAGCCTGTCGTCCTCCTTTGTGTTCTGGGGGGCTAAGTGACTTCTTGCTATATCGTCATTAAATTCTTTCGCCCCTTCCCTCGCCTTTATTATTTGTTCCGGTTTGTTTAAAGAATTTTTTCCGGATAGGCTTACCAACGTTTCCCCAAAACCTGGGTAGCTATGCCATTGCTTGACAGCCTCATTTAAAGCAGTATTTAATCCTTGCTCAATGTACATACGGGCTGCTGATGAAAAATTCGGTGTTCCATTTAATGTTCCACTCCAAACAGGCTCGTCAAAGCCCTTTTGATATAAATCAAGATGAATTTTAATTATGGCGACCGAGTTTATCCCTGGATAAGGAACGAAAGATATTTCAGCGACGTTAAATTTTTCTATGGATGCAATTAGAATCCCATCTGCCAAACCCCGATCTTCGGTTATCTTAATTCCAAACCTGCGAACTTCTGTCTCTAATGCGTCACGAACAATCTCAGTCGGGACTCTTGTGGTTTTCCAAATACCCCCAATAATTTTCCCACCTGAATATTTACCTCGTTGATAAATAAACTTCGGGTCCTCTTTAAACCTTCCATTCTTAATACTTGTAGTTCTTAAAAAAGCAGTTATTTCTTTCCTCGGCGCAAATTCTCTGTTATCTACAACAGGATCAATGTATAGAATGGTCCGTTTGTCTTTTGCCGAAAAAAATTGCCGTGAGGGGTCGATGGGGTCATATGAAACCTTGAGAAAAGGACTAATAGTCCCCCCACAGCCGATTACAAATATAGCAATACTAAATAAGAAAATAAATTTCTTCATAATGAATTTCACAGATTTATCCAATCACTCTTTCGCTTCTATAAGGACAATATTTTTTGATGCCTGCTCAATAAAGTTAGGGAGCGAGTTTTCAGGTTCATTTGGAACTACAACAATACCTGTGTTTGAAAGCATCAACTCTGGAATCGTTGACAGAAGATTTTTCACAAACGACGATTTGATCGCATAATTGACGTTCTGAGGTATTGCCCCCATGGCATCAATCGCTAGAAGAGATAACGAGGCTGTTGTTATGCCAATCACTTCTCCCCGCACATTAAATAATGGCCCTCCGCTGTTCCCGGGTTGAACAGGTACGCTGACCTGGAAAAAAGCAGGGTCATCCTGTAACCCCGTCATTGCATTGATTACCCCCTCGGAGTACTTGGGTTTTTCACCCATGATCTTTGAGGCCGGATAACCAATTGTAAAAATCTTCTCTCCCGCCCTAGCCTGTGACGAGTCACCCAGCTTAATCGGTGTAGCAGACAAGGGAGGAGAATTTACCAGCTTCAGGATTGCTATATCATTCTTGGAGTCTTTCGCCACAACTACGGCCTCAACCGTTTGCCCATTCGTAAATTTTGCGCGTATTGAATTTGCTCCCTCTACAACATGATAGTTAGTTATCACATAGTCCTTGGAGCTAAAAAGAAACCCTGTCCCACCGGATACTGCTTGCTGTTTGTTTGAAGGCCGTGGAACAACTGGCTGGAAAGATGGTTGAGAAGAATTATTTCCTGAGAGGCTTACCATTGCTTCTTGAAAACCGGGATAGATATACCATCGCTTGATGGCCTTATCCAAAGCAGGATTTAATCCCCCTAAACTCCATTGCTTCCCTTTTCCTGCCCCTTTTAATGTCCCATTCCAAATAGGGTCATCATTGCCCACCTGATATAACTTGAGGCTGATTTTAACTCTGACCTCCTCATTGAAGATTTCTCCAAACTTTTCTATAGAAACATCGAGAACTCCATCTGCCAAGGCCCGGTCATGGGTTGATTCAATTCCAAGCCTACGAACTTCTATTTCTAAGGCCTCGCCAATAATCTCAGACACAGGCCTCGAGGTTCTAAAAAGACGATTTATAGTCGGATATTTAAAATGACGAATGAGCGTTGGATCTTCTTCAAATCGCCCATTCCACATATTTGATAGTCCAGGGCCATCTTGCTCTACCGCATATTCTCGATTATCTTGAATGGTATTTATGTATAGGACAGGTCGCTTATCTTTTGATGTAAAAAATTGTTGTGGGTAGTCAATGGGGTCATACGACACATCTACAACCTTATTAATTGTCCCACAACCAGAGAAAAATAATGCGACAGCAAACATGAAAGCTAGTTTCCTTATAGAAATTTCTTGAGACATCATCAAACTACTCCCTTAATTCACCTTAATTTTGAAAATCTCAGAACTCTCCATCTGCTCATTATCTTTTATCCGGATTTCAAACTCATGTTCTCCCTCGGGAAACTTAATCCCGTTAGCATCGATGCGGGTTTCTTTAATATAGGGGCGTATTCTGTCTGTGATGTCGATGCCGAACATTTTCAAATAAACGATCCGTAGCGATTCCATATTCACGGGTTCACCAATCGGATTCCTGTCAAAACTGATAAGAATATCGATCAGGTCATCATAGAACTGATCCTCGTCGGGCTTCTCAATTT
>Ga0233430_1005216_pt1 | contig 11448 bp, 11 predicted proteins | sample SI_118_April2016_2_FD_179883 | JGI IMG/M metagenome (GOLD analysis project Ga0233430, IMG submission 179883) | Seawater microbial communities from Saanich Inlet, British Columbia, Canada - SI_118_April2016_150_MG | ecosystem: Environmental > Aquatic > Marine > Inlet | place: Canada: British... | reverse complement strand
TAATGCTATCAAGTTATTTATAAAAAGTATTAAAGAGGGTTATTAACCATGCTACGTTATAATTTATTCCTTTAACATTCTATAGGGAACTTCCCACATGAGTTGGCAAAGAACTCATATTGCTTGAAAAACATCAGCAGCAATTTTATAGATAACGTGTACAGTTTATAAGTGTTTCAATCCAATTTGCCAAACTCCAACTATTGAATGGACGTGTATAAAAACAAAAAAGCAGAACACTTTGCTCTGCTTTATATAGAAATGATTCTTAATTAAATAACTACTTTTTAATAAAGCCCTTCTTGATTGCAATCATTCCACCAGTCACTTATTGCTTCTTCCAATGAATATTCCATTTTATATCCATTATCTAATAATTTTTGACCATTGATATTGGTGGATACCATTAATTTTTTAACACGATCGGGGTGAATACCATCGAATGGTTTACCAATAACTTTCCCCAGTAAATGGATAGTGGATGCGGCCATGTTTAATACACACGCAGGTACAGTTAATTTTGGTTCTTTTGCATCAGTAACTTTTGCCATAGTTTTACAAATTTCTTCAATTGAATAACATGGAGCGTAAACTGTATTATAGATATGCGCTCCCGGTTCCTCCTTTTCAGCCATTTCCACCATGAGACGAACTAGATCTTTTACATATATAGCTGCTTTTTTTGTATCCTTTCTCCCAGGGTAAAAAAACCTACCAGATTTCATGGCTTTATAGAGTCTAGTAAAATTCCCGCCTTCATTCATACCAATCACAACACCGGGTCGAACAATAATGAGTTTTCTTTCATCTGGTTTTTCTGCCTGCCATCGTTTGTGTATTTCTTCTGAAACCAGCTTTGAACTGCCATAGGCACTTGTTGGCAAAGGTAATGAATCTTCAAATTTTTCATCTTCCCAGGCACCATAGGGAGCAATTGAACTAGTAAACACAATAGTATTGATATTTTTCTTTCTGGCAAAATCACATACATTTTCTGCCCCATTGATATTGGTTTCAAAATATTCATGATATTTGTGACCTGGGGTTTTATGGATAGCAGCTAGATTATAAAGAACCGAAACAGAGTCACCTTCAATCTCAATTGATTTTCTTACATCGCAAATCTTTGAAGCACTATTAGCTTTGATATCAAAGCATCTGTTTTCTGATCCAAGATGGTTTGACAGGTGTTTACCAATAAAACCTGATGCGCCGAATATTAGAGGATTATTCAAATTTTAAAGGGTATTATTTTTCAAGACTTTGTCAAAATATTCAATCGTTTTATTCAATCCTTCTTTTAATTGAACATTTGGTTCCCATCCCAATCTTTCCTTTGCTAAACTAATATCTGGTTGTCTTTGTTTTGGGTCATCTATTGGTAAATCATGGTGAATAATTTTTGATTTTGAATTGGTTAATTCCAATGTTAATTCCGCCAGTTCTATCATGGTAAACTCATTCGGGTTCCCCAAATTTATAGGGCCCGTAAAGCCATGTTCTGTATTCATAAATCTTACAAAAGCTTCAACCAAATCATCAACATAACAAAAGGAGCGTGTCTGTTTACCATTTCCATAAATGGTAATATTTGACCCTTTTAATGCCTGAACAATAAAATTGGACACTACTCTCCCATCTTTTGGGTGCATTCTAGGGCCGTACGTGTTAAAAATTCGCGCTACTTTAATATTCAAATTATGTTGACGAAAATAATCAAAAAACAAAGTCTCCGCACAGCGCTTTCCTTCATCATAGCAAGAGCGAGGACCAATTGGATTTACATTTCCCCAATAGGATTCAACTTGAGGGTGTATTGTTGGATCTCCATATACTTCACTTGTAGAAGCCTGAAATATTTTTGCATTTACTCTTTTGGCTAACCCTAACATATTAATAGCACCATGCACTGATGTTTTTGTGGTTTGAACCGGATCATGCTGGTAATGTATTGGCGAAGCGGGGCAAGCTAAATTATAAATTTCATCTACCTCTACATATAGAGGGAAACAAACATCGTGCCTTATTATTTCAAAAAAGGGATTTTTCAACAAATGAACGATGTTTCTCTTCGAACCGGTAAAAAAATTATCAACGCAAATAACTTCATTGCCATGGTTTAGTAATTTTTCACATAAGTGGGAGCCTAAAAAACCCGCACCACCCGACACTAATATTTTCATAATTTTATTTCCGTATTAACTTATGTTTTATAATGTGCTTTATCGAATAATATCCATAGGATAACATTTTATACCAAACCATTAATTTCTTTCTTTTTTGATCTTGAAATAAAAAGTTATACACTTTATAGTTTTGTTTAACCATGAACATTTTAGAACTTGAAATGGACGAATCAGATTCTCTATAAAACGTTGTGTTTAAATCCAGCCAATCTGCCACTTTGCAATTCGTTTTAAGTATATCAAGCCAAAATATATAATCTTCAACAGCCCTAAAAGATGGGTCATTATTAAATCTGGTTCCGCCAATTACTTCTCTTTTTAATAAAGCAGTTGAACAACTTTTTACAAAATTCTTTCTCAATAAATAATCATAATTAATTCTTTTTTTTCTAAAGTCTACATTTAATGTGGGGTTGTCAAGCAGATAACTATTTATATCTGATTCATTGTAAAACGGTATAACATTTGTAAAGGAAAAATCAGATTTATATTTCATCATAAATTTTAATTGTGTCTCTAGTTTTCGTGGGTGCCATACATCATCAGAATCTAAAAAAGCAATATAATCACCCCTAGTTTTATTAAACCCCTTATTCCTTGGCGTGGCTGGGGTACCACTATTTTGCTCGAGTACATATAATTTTATTCGACTGTCTATATTGGAAAATTGTTTAATAATTGATGAAGAATTATCTGTTGAGCAATCATCAACAATAATTAATTCCCAATTAGTATGTGACTGATTAATCACAGAATTAATTGATGCATTTAAATATTTACCACCATTGTAATTTGGCATGATGATAGAAATAGATATATTTTTGTTAAGGGAGCCTACCACAGAAAATTAATATAATAAATCATCGACGCCAAACACTTCCACCACAATTATGAATATATGTGATCGCTTCTTTATTTAAAATAGTTCTTGTTACTTTGGTTATTTTCAACCACTTAAAATAACGGAAGTATAATAATAAAATATTAACTCGAAATTTTGATTTAATTATCACAAATACAGTCCAAATAATAATATTTAATATAAAATATGGCCATTTTAAAAATCTGTAACCTATTTTCATTTTATTTAATAATGAGTTTTCTAAAACTGTTAAATTAATTAAACGACCAGCAATATGTTTTTTATGATAGACCCAAACTTTTGGGAAATACAATATTTCAAACCCTGCATTAATACAGGCATAGGACAGATCCCATTCTTCAGCCATGTAAAAAAAATCGGCCTGATATAAATTTATATAATTAAATAAATCTGCTCGAATTGCATGGGCTACACCAATAAATCTAAATGTTTTGAAAGGGATATCAGCATCTTTATTTTTGTCCGGATGGGGGAATTCAACCCTGTCCATTTTCTTTGTATTGAAGTTAATACTTTTAAACGCTTGAATTTTAACTTTAGGATCATTGAGAAAATTGTTTTTAATTAATTCTAAACAATTATTTGGATATATAAAAGCATCATCATCTATGAATACTAAATAATCACCTTTTGCAGATAATATACCCTCATTTCGACCACCTGCAACTCCCTCATTTTGACTTAATTGCTTATATTGTGAATATTTAAAATTATTCAAATAGGACGACCTATCTTTCCCGTCCGCATTATTATCTATCAAAATGACTTCACAATCATTGTTAGTTTCGTTAACAACATTTAACAAGTGATCAAATTGTTCTTGAAGAATGTCATCTCTTTTATACGTGAGTAAAATAATTGAAAATTCCATATTATTAAGTAATCATCCTATTAGGGTTTTGAATTAATTAAGTGCAACATTTTATGTTTCGTTAATATACTCCAATTTGCCAAGCCAAGCAAAATTGCGATTGTAATTGATACAGAACGGACACCACCAATATTATAATTAATAAAAATTGCAGAAATTAAGATTCCATAACAAATAGCCACAATTAATTTTGCTTGCGTTTTTTCCGGCCAATATTTTCTCGCTCTTATAATTGGTGTTATAAATAACATTGAATAAATAAAGATAGAAAGTAAACCGGAATCGACAGCATTATCTATAAATGTTGAATGAAAAGGTGCACCCGCACTTAATGTGGGGATTGTATCTAATAAACCACTATGTGCTAATTCATTTGAAGACTGAAGAAAACCATACCCAACCAAGGGGTTATTCTTAATCAAATCTAAACCAAATACCCATAATATTCCCCTGTATGATAAAATATTTCCATCCAATCGCAAAAAAAGGTTTAATAAATCTACGTTTTTTATTATTGGCAGTATAAAAACAAATAAAAGAAAAATAAAAATCGGGATGAAAACAAGCATTATTATATTTGATCTACTAATCTTATTCGGTAATAAATAATACAAAACACCAATAAACAAAGCAAAAACCGCACCACGCGCTTGAGTAAGCATAAGAACAAAAAGCATGAAAACAATTGATATAATATATAAATAATTGTGGTTTATTTTAAATAAATAGATACATAAACCAATCCCTATTACAATTTGAGTACCAGCTGTGAGCGGATGTGAAATTATCCCGCCACTGGCGTAAAAACCCAAAAACGAATAACCTGTTTTTAATGAAATGGGGATACCAAAAAAACTATTACCAATTACAGAAGGCCATAATACAGTTATAGAGAGAATCATAGTAAAGAATAAAATAATTTTGAAAAACTTTTCTCTTAAAACATTGTTAATAAATAAATAATATGGAATTATGATATATACAGAAATACTAACAAGAGTATAGGCCAATAAACGAAATATAGTAGAAATATCTATTGGGTGATATAATAGATTGAGAAAATACAAACATAAAAAATATGCAATAATAAACTTATTATATTTCCAAATGAAATATGGTTTTATATTTTTTTTTAAATAAAAACGAAAACTTAAAATAATTAATAAAAATATGGTTAAAATAGATAATACAATTTCATAAATAGTGTTCGAAACAATTGTAATATCATTACAAATAGCAAAGAAGAAGATGAAAGAAAAGAAGAGTCCAGAAATATTTATTTGCATAAAATGAAATTGCTTATCATAAAAATTATTAAACTTTAATAATTTGAAAATGTATAGGGTAAGGTTTTTTTCTAAAAACACCTATTATGGTGTGTGAGAATCTTACACTTATAAATGGCAAAATATTATAAACGCCTAATAATAGTTTAATAAATATATTTGATTTTATTAAAGATTCCGTCACATTTAGTGAATGGGATATTTTTGCTTCACATGCTAAACCCAAACTTTCAATGTAAGGATAAAAATCTCTTGATGTGAAGTATTTTACATGTTCGTTATATGTGTATTTTTCTATAGATGAACCAAGCGGATTATGAGCCATACGGCCAAATAAATATTTTAAAGTGAATTTCAAATTTGAATAATTTGGTGTAGTTAAAATAATAGCGCCATCTTTTTTAAGCACTCTCTTAAGTTCATTAATAAATATATCTGTATCTTTTACATGTTCTATGACATCCATCGCTATAATAATATCAAAAAGTTCGTTTCTAATCGGGAATTGTTTTTGACCTTCATCATATTGAATAAAATGAACATCAGGACTATCAGGTGAAGGCATTAAATCATAATTATAATAATTAATTTTATCTTTAATTTCATTATCCAAAACAAAACGATATGAAAACAGTGAACCGCCCCCAACCTCCAAAACATTAATTTTTTTATTTGGGATTAATTGGGGGATTATCCAATGTCTATCAGCTAAGAACGTAATTTTGTTCTTATTTAGAAGACTCCTACTAACTGCACCACAATTGCTCTTTCTACTTGCCAATTTTTCGTAACTTACACTCATTATGAATTTGATGAAGGATTTGATGAGTATATCGATTTAATAAACTTTCCCGTTAAGTCCATACCCTCAGAAAATGTAAATTTAGGTTCATACCCTAAAATATTTTTTGCTTTACTAATATCAACTTTTGTTTCCGAACTATACAATAAATTTAATTGTTTATCTGGTATAAATATTGACTTTGGTTTAATAGTGGAATATGAGCTGTATAAATCCATTATGAATGCTTTAATATTTGATGAAAGCTTATCTTTAAGTAATAATAAAATAGACTTTAAGGGTTCCCACGATATTGCCTTTTTAGGTTGACTCAATATAGATTTTATAAAACGTAAAGGATTGCGATTATACTTCGAGATCTCATTCGAACTCATTAATTTAAGTGAACAAACTCCCAATATTTTTTCAAATGTGTTAAAAAAGTGCTTCCAGGAAATATAATCATTACCTGAAATTAAGAACCGTTCTCCTCTTGCTTTTTGACTATCCGCTGCAAGTATTATTGCATCACAAACATCATCAACATATACGGCATTACACACACCATTGCCATTGTTGGGCAATACTACCGTACCTGAAACCAGCTGTTCGGCAGGATTCAATGTCCAAGGATTGCAATAAGGCCCATAAACAATAGTTGGTTGCAAAATAACAACATCTAATCCAGCATTAGAATATTCAAATACTTTATTTTCAATTTCTAATTTTCTATCTGCATATACTAACCCACAAGGAACCGATGCAGATTTCTCATTTAATGTAGAGTCTAATAAAGGTTCAAAAACAGAAATTGTACTAATGTGAACCAGTCTTTTAGAATGTTTAATACAATTTTTAGCAATAATATCAAGACTGCTTAAATTAGCTTTTTGAGATGCAAAATCATATGCAAGATGGAAAACATAGTCTGTATTTTTAATTAATAAAGACATCATTTTGTCATCATCAAGATTGCTTTTTACCATTTCAATATCGCTAAAACGAGCAATCCTTGCCGCGTTATCATATTTTCTAATGACTGTGGTAACTTTTTTATTATGATTGAGAATCAATTTTTCAACCAAACGACCGCCAATAAATCCGGTAGACCCTGTAACTAATATCTTATTCTTACTTAATTCAATTTTCATAGTTTACCCATGGAAGTAACCATTTTTCCTTTTTCTTATAACATTGTTCAATTATAGATATTGATTGTTTTGCTTCCAGCCCTGATACATATTTGGAACCACCTTTTATAATGCCATCACACCAATTAAATAATTGATCTTGGATTAATGACATATAGGATTGTTTTTTAAAACTAACAGTATTGCCTTCACCATTCACACCTGGTTTTGGTGTAATAGTAGCTTTAGTACCAGTTAATTCAATAAATATTTCATACTCATCAGTTTCTATCCACGCAGTTGCTCCTATATTTCTTGATCTGCTTAATTCGATTGTTCCTACAGCTCCATTATCTAATTCTAGAGTCATCAAGCAATCTGCTTCAGGACCTCCGTAAGAATCATCTTTATAACTCAAGACTTCCGCCTCACCCAACCAAAAAGTAAACTGGTCTAATGTATGAGCACCTGTATCAATTAAAACACCACCACCTGACTTCTCAATCTTCCAAAATGAATCTGTTGTGACCGGCCAAGAATAGACACCTCCTTCTTTAATAATGAACTTCTTAATATTTCCATAATTATCGCTATTTAATTGTTCTTTAAGCCATAAAGTATTCTTGTAGTTTCTCCTAAAATTACCTACAGCTATTATTTTGTTATTACTCTTGGAGGCAGTAATCATTGAATTGCATTCACTCGTATTTAATGCCATTGGTTTCTCAACCAATATATGCTTTCCTTTGTTTAATAAATCTACAGCAAAGGATGCATGTAAAAAATGGGGTAACAATATAATTGCGGCATCAAATTCGTTTATTACAGTTTTATAATCAGTAGATGAAATAGTTTTTAATTTTTTTGAAAATAGTGAAGCTCTTGATAGGTCCAAATCAATACAGCATGCAATATTCAACTTCATTTTTTTCAAAGCTGGCAAATAAAATTGTTCAAAAACTGCGCCACAACCAATAATAGCAATTTTCAATTCTCTCATATTTGAATTTTTCATATTAATTCTTCCAACTTATTTGTTAAAATAAACTTTTATAATATATTCGGGGTATTTTTTTTAAATGACCTCCAACTGTTGCATTTTTAAGTACTACTCTCTTTTTAGATAAATAATCATAAGCGTAATTAAATGACTTCTGCATTCTATCAGTTCTTGGATCGTGCCATCTTTTTCCAGGACCAAAATAATCATGATGAAAATGATTTACATCTTTTTTATCAGAAACAATAATGTTCTTATTATCTATTTCATTGTTTACTGTATAATTTAAATCTATTCCTATTAAATAAATTTGCTTAAAGCCCATATAAAAAGCGAGTTGAATGCTCATATATACAACAGTTCCTCCCCAATAAATAACCTCTGAAGCATCATTTGAAAACCTTGGGAATTTATCAGAATCGGGATTTGAATAGGTTTGATCAAAAAAAGGATATAATGTGTTTTCTGATGGCTTTAAACAATATGATAAATTGTGTGAAAATATTTTAGTAGTGCCCTTAAGTGAATTTAATTTATCTGCGTTATCTTCCGCTGGTAAAAAGTCTTCTACAACGTAGTAATTAGGTAAAAAACCAACTTTATCGCTAATTAGAAAGAACGCATTATGACCAAATGTAATTTCATTTTTTAACAAAGATAAATCCATTTTATTTATACTAGGTCCACTACCAATTATAAAACATCTTTCATTTTTATGCTTATTAAATAAACCTTGTATATTCTTTTGGTTTTCACTCGTTAATATACCTTTTGAGCCTAAATAATACAGCGCTCTCATTGGGAAGCTTATAGTTTTTTTAACTGTTCTTTTTATTTCGGAATGTGTCGACATCCTAATGCATTCGTATATATTTTTTATGATTTTCATTTTAGTGTCGGATTTAATTACTATTTAGCGAGTTTGATGAGAACGTACACACATGGTGTAATTTACAAAAAAAGGATAATGAATAATGTTGAAAAAAAGTAAAACAGCTTCAGAGTAAGCCTATATCATTCCCATATTTTTGGAAAGCTGACTCATTTCTAATCTTCCTTTGCTTTTTGTTCAGGCAGAATTTATAACTTAACGCACTGTCCAGTTTTGGGGGTCCACTTCTATTATAAACTGAATTCAAGTCGTAAGTGTAACATTTAATACCTTGTTTTCACTACCAAAAAATGATTCAAACCGTTTTAGACGTAATTTTGTTGCAAGTGAATCGTTATTTCGATTGTCAGCGATTTTTTTAAATATTTTCATAATTAACCATATTTTTTTGTTTTAGTAATATTGAAAAATAAAGATCTTTAATATAATTTATTTTAATAATCATTCTTGGGATCACTAGCATAAATAATTGAAAACCAAGCATATTTGCCAAAAAATGGAACATACAATACTACTTTATCAATACTCCTTAACAAATTACAGATAAATTTAAAAAAATACATTTTTCTAAATGGCACTGAAAGAAGAGTAAATAATGTAAAATATTCAATTTCCACATTATTAAAATAATTTTTTAGCAGTTTTATATTTTTAGATTTCATAGGATGCTCATCTTCAGTTCTCATTATTGGAGTTAACCTCCTAAAAAAGTTTATAAAAGGATTATGGCCTAGTGGTTCTTGAAAAACTATATGACCATTATCCTTACATATTCTCGATAATTCCTGATAACATTTTTTTAAATCAAGATGATGCAGTATCCCACTACCAACAACAATATCAAAACTATTCTTATTGAATTCCGTATTTTCTGCATCCATTACATAGTAATCAGCATTGTATTTACTATTGCAATTAGATTTTTTAGCCTTTTTGATACCTTCTTCAGAAATATCAATACCTGTAACTTTTGCACCTAATTTCAACCATTTATTTGAATTGTTTCCACTTCCACATCCATATTCCAAAAGTTTTTTTCCAATACATAATTTTGAAACTATATCAATATATCTTTCTTCCATATGAATATTGGCCATGTAGTATTTTTCAACACTTTTCCTGTCACTATCATCTCCCCCATATCTATTGTCATGAAAGTTTTTTTCACGTTCTAATCGATTTGATGCTGTCATTTTAATAACAAAGCTTTCATATAATCACCAAATTCCCAATTCAATAATTTCAAGTTCAAATAAACAGGATACCAATTATTGAAAGATAATTGGACTAAAAATTGTGTTAATACAAGACCAATCAATCCATAGACACTTATAACATTGTATCCAATACCAAGTATAAAAATACCAGAAACTATACCTGGCAGTAAAAAAGGGACATGGTTACTACCCATATATATTTGCGCATGAAACCCATGGTGAAGTTCGAGCATTATGGACAGGGCCATTATTATCATCACAGAGCTTGGAGCAAGAGACGTTTTGATATCAAAAAAAGACATTATTGGCTCACTAAAGGATAACAAACCAATCAATAAAGTAAGTTGAATACCCATACCTAATACGATATTTCTTGCACAAAATGATTTTAAATATTTATAATTTTTTTTCGCCATCAATTGGAATATTTTAGGCAAATTTGCATATAATGGGGTTTGAGATACTTGTCTAATAAACAATATTAATTTATGAGTAAGTAAATAGCTTGCAATTAGGGAGGGATTATTCAATTGTGAAACGAGAACAGAAGTACCATTTGTAGTTAAAAAAGAACCATATTGCATACCAGCAAATCTCCAGTTCGCAGGCCACAATGTTTTAAATAAAGGACCATTAAATTTTAGCTTTGATATAAAATTATGCCCTTGTCTGTTAAACCATTTTTTTACATAATATTTTGAGTAAAAATAAATTAAGATTGAGAATAACAAATCAACTAACATTAACTCCAATATTCTACCACCAAGTAACAAAATAATAAACATGGCTATTATTTTTCCTGTTTCCGAAATAGCTTCAGCTTTTTTAATATCAGTTACTTTATCAATACCCTGAATGAAGGATGACCATTTAATATATTGAATCCAAAATAAGGACCTAACCACCAATACATTATAAGCTATATTTAATTGATTACCTGGGTTAACCATATTAATCGCATTTGAAACAATAAATTGACCGACTGTTAATAAAAATATGAGGGAAAAAAAACCCAACAGAATATAAGTGCTTGAATATGTGTTCAATAATATCATTAAACCATTAAAATTAGTACCGGTAGTTTTTGGATCTCTTAATTTAAACTGTTCAATATTGTGCGGAATTTTATCAACACCTGAATAAAAATAAGAGGCAGCTCTTATCATCGTAGGACCAAAACCAGAATCTGCTACCAATGAAAG
>Ga0233430_1005215_pt1 | contig 11449 bp, 10 predicted proteins | sample SI_118_April2016_2_FD_179883 | JGI IMG/M metagenome (GOLD analysis project Ga0233430, IMG submission 179883) | Seawater microbial communities from Saanich Inlet, British Columbia, Canada - SI_118_April2016_150_MG | ecosystem: Environmental > Aquatic > Marine > Inlet | place: Canada: British... | reverse complement strand
GTTTACGATGTAAGGCCGAGCGCTCCATGCCAATGAAACTGGCGGTTTTGGAAATATTTCCGCCAAACCGGCTTACTTGTGCCTCAAGATATTCCCGTTCAAAAATTTCGCGCGCCTCACGCAGCGGCAGACCCATAAATTCTGTGCTGTCCAAACCACCCTGCGCTTGAGCATTGCCCAGGCTCACCTCTGCGGGAATCATGTCAGATCTGATTTGATCGCTTTCGTCGCCGGGCGCCATTATTAAAATGCGCTCAATGACATTTCGGAGTTCACGAACATTGCCCGGCCAGCCATAGGCTTGCAGAGTTGCGATTGCATCTTCCGAAAAGGTGCGCTGTGGACGGCCGGTTGTCTCTGCCATCTGGGTCATAAAAAACTCTGCCAGCGCCGGAATGTCTTCCCGGTAATCGCGCAAGGGTGGGATTTCAATCGGCACAACGCTTAAGCGATAGAACAAGTCTTCACGGAAATTACCTTCACTCATACTTTCCGTAAGGTCCTTGGTTGCGGCCGCGATCACTCGAACATCGACTTCGATAAAAGTTGCCCCTCCGACGCGCTGAAAAGTTTGCTCCTGTAAAACACGGACAATTTTGCCTTGAGTCTCAAGCGGCATATCGGCGACTTCATCAAGGAATAAGGTGCCATTATGGGCTTGCTCAAAGGTGCCAATTTCCCGCGGTGCCTTGCCTGTATCTGCGCTTTCTCGACCAAATAGACTGGTCTCGAAATTATCAGGGTTCATGGTTGCGCAATTCAACGATACAAACGGACCACTGGAACGGGTCGAATTCTTGTGTAGCAGACGAGCGATAACATCCTTGCCGGAACCCGCAGGGCCAGTAATTAAAACCCGGCTATTGGCGCTCGCCACCCGCTCTATTGACTGACGCAACTGGCTGATCGCATTTGAATTTCCAATGAGATCAACATCGCCGCCAGCACGTTGTCTCAACTCGGCATTTTCGCGTTTGAGCTCGGCATTTTCAATTGCGCGCGTAACAACGAGGAGGAGACGATCTGCGGTAAAGGGTTTTTCAATAAAATCAAAAGCACCAATATTGATCGCCGAGACAGCCGTTTCAATATTACCGTGTCCGCTCATCATAACCACCGGTACAGTGGGATGGGAGGTACATATCGTCTCTAGGATTTCCATACCTTCGAGCGGGCTCTCGAGCCAGATATCGAGCAGGACGAGGCTCGGGCGCCTGGATTCGATCGATGCCAAAGCGGTTGCACGATCATGCGCGCCGCGGGTCTGATGACCTTCATCTTCCAAGATACCAGCCGCTAACATGCGAATGTCGTCCTGATCATCGACGATTAAAATATCGTGCGCCATGAGCTTAATAAGAACTCGTTTGATTATTCATTTGAATAAGAAATCCCGCTACTCATTTTCAATCATTAACCTGTCGGTTCTCTAAAAATGAGTGTGACCTCTGCCCCACCACTGTCTTGATTGCGAAGTAATATCTCACCGCTGTGATCTTCCATGATTTTGGTCGCAATTGCTAGCCCCAATCCTGTACCACGATCGCGCGTTGTAACATAAGGCTCGGCGATGCGGTCGAGTAAATCTTCCGGGAATCCGCCGCCGTTATCGCCGATCGTCAAGGTTATTTGATTATCCTCTTTGGTCAGGTTAAGCCGAATTTCGCCAACACTATCAACACTTTCCGCCGCATCAGCAGAGATCGATTCAGCTGCATTTTTAAGGACATTCGTAAGCGCGCGGCCGATTTGCTGACGATCACACGTGATCATGATCTCGGTATCTTCATCATTCATTTCATAAGAAATGTTTGGAAAACGATTACGTTCGAGAAACATGCTTTGTTTGCAAAGCTCGGTGAGATTAACTTCTTTAAGCTCTGGTTGAGGCATGCGGGCGAAGGAAGAGAACTCATCCACCATGCGGCCAATGTCTTCAACTTGGCGGACAATGGTATCGGTGCACATGAAAAACGTCTCTGGATCGGACTTAATCTCATCTTTGTATTTTCGTTTAAGGCGCTCAGCCGATAACTGAATTGGCGTTAGCGGATTTTTAATCTCATGGGCAATGCGCCGGGCAACATCTGCCCAGGCTGCCTTGCGTTGAGCGGATAGCAGTTCAGAGACATCATCAAACGTCACAACATAGCCGATAATTTCCTGTTCAATTGTTTCTGCAGCGACCGAAACAATTAAGGTATGTTGGCGCCCATCGCGAGATACATTGATCTCGCCCTGTGCATTTCGGTTCGGATTACTAATGACTTGGTCAAGCAGAGCGGCCATTTCGGGAACACACTTGCCGAGCGGCTCATTTACATGCTGATCAAGATCGGTCGATAACAACTCGGAAGCAGATCGGTTGGGTAAATGAATGCGGCCATCGCGATCAAGACCGATCACCCCGGCGGAGACGCCAGAAAGCACGACCTCGGTAAAACGTCGACGTTCATCGAGCTGACGGTTGGCTTCAATCAACCCCTGTTGCTGATTATCGAGCTGTTCGGTCATGCGGTTGAATGAACGACTTAGCTTGCCGACCTCATCTTTGTCTTTCGCGCTGTCGAATTCGACCCGTGCAGATAGATCACCTTGGCGAACCTTATCGGCCGCAACGATCAATTCGCCAATCGGCGTCGAGATGGTTGAGGCAATTGACCAGCCGATCCAGATAGCAGCCAGCACCAAAAGAAAGGCGACGAGAGCAAAGACGAATAAAAATTTTATTTGCAGGTTGTCGCGATTTTTTTCCAGTTGAGCATACTGATTAGCTGCACCTGTTGTTTGTTCGATATGCGCTAGAACCTGCGAATCAACAAATTTGCCGACCAAAAGATAAGCATCGACAAAAGCCTCGAGCTTGACCGCCGCACGCACGGTATTTTCGTTTTTATTTTTAATAATCAGGACTTCACCGGGACGATTGTTTAGCACGCCCTTCAACAATTGATCGGCTGAGAAATTAAAACCGAGCGAGAAGCTAAGTTGAGAGCGTGCCAAGGTCTTGCCACTGCTGTTAACCACAACTGCTTCGGACAGGTTACGCACGTCGGCCAAAGTTGACACAACATTGGCAAACAATCTCGGATTTTGTCCTAGTCTCGGGGCTGCCCGATTGAGGTCATTGGCCATGGCCAAGGCAATGCCGCGGATATTCTGCTGGTGCTCACGCAGATAGGATTGGGCCACGACACTGGACGCATTAACAGCGGTCCGCACTCTGTCACTAAACCAGGTTTCCATGCCAAAATTTAGGAATAAGCCTAAAAATGCGACAACCAAAAGCGCTGGAATGATGGCCACCAGACCGAAGGACACCACCATTTTTATGTGCAGCCGCGATCCGGCCGAGCCATATCTCTTAGTAATCCAGGTTCGCACCAAGCGCCTGGCTAAAATTGCGCCAAGCAACAGAGCCAGCACGAGGTCAAGGTTGAGCAGAGCGATTACCGTGGTCAAATTAGAATCGAGCGGAGAGAAATCAGCCAGAACAGCGATGGTTGCTAATCCCGATACCGCAAGTGCAGCTGCGACAACAACGGCAAGGACGCGCGTGATTCGGAGCCGTTTCATCAAACTTTGTACTGTTTGATAAAAACCGCTGGTCGCCATATGTGCGGTCTGCTCGCTCATCAGGATGATCCTTTTAACGCCTTAAGGCGCTGACACTTCGGACGCAATATTAACCGACTAATCACTAATAACCTATTTAGGAGTGCGTGTTACAGGGATATTTAGCTCACGAATTTTCTTGCGCAATGTGTTGCGGTTTAAGCCCAATAAATCAGCCGCTTTCAACTGATTGCCCCGGGTTGCTCCCAAGGTTAAGGCAATCAGCGGGCGTTCGACCTCCTTCAAGATGCGGTCATAGAGGCCGGGCGGTGGTAACTCACCTTGGTGCGCTGCAAAATAGTCACGAATGTGTCCTTCGACGGCCTCACTGATACCGTTACTCGGACGCTCTTCGTTTATTGGTGGTGCCGCATCGGCGAGTTCCGCTTCGATCACATCGATGCCGATAGTTTCTTGGGAATAAAGCGCTGCCAGTCGCCGCACTACGTTCTCAAGTTCGCGGACATTGCCCGGCCAATGATAGGTTTGCAGGCGCTCAAGAGCCTGACCATCAACGATCTTCCAAGGCAATCCCTCTTCGGCCGACTGGGCTAAGAAATGTTTTACCAGTTCGGGGATATCTTCACGGCGCTCTCGGAGCGGTGGCATGCGGATCGGTACCACATTAAGGCGGTAATAAAGATCTTCCCGGAATAATCCCTGGCGGATGAGCTGGGTCAAATCCCGGTGCGTGGCGGCAACAATGCGGACATTGGTGCGGATCGGTGTCCTGCCGCCAACTGTTGTGTATTCACCTTCCTGCAACACGCGAAGCAATCGAGTTTGGGCTTCCGCCGGCATATCGCCGATCTCGTCTAAGAACAGCGTGCCCCCTTCGGCTTGTTGAAAGCGTCCGGTTGAGCGGGCGGTAGCGCCGGTGAAGGAGCCCTTCTCGTGGCCAAAAAGCTCGCTTTCGATTAGCTCGCGCGGGATTGCCGCCATGTTGATAGCCACGAACGGAAAGTTCTTCCGGTTGCCATAATCGTGCAGCGCCCGGGCGGCAAGCTCTTTGCCGGTTCCAGAATCACCTGTAATCAATACCGTCAGATCGGTGCCCATCAGGCGGGCCAGGGAGCGATAAACCTCCTGCATCGCGGATGAGCGGCCAATGAGCGGCAATTGCTCGTCACCATCCGCATCTCCATCCCGGTTTCGCGTGCCACCACTGCTTTGCGCCGATTGCAGGGCGCGCTCAACAACATGAAGCAGCTCTGTTAAATCGAAGGGTTTCGGAAGATACTCAAAGGCACCGCGCTGGGTCGCATTAACCGCTGTCATCAGCGTATTTTGCGCACTCATCACGATGACCTCTAATTCTGGACGAATTTTTTTGATGCGAGGCAGGAGATCGAGCCCGTTCTCATCGGGCATTACAACGTCCGTGATAACCAGATTGCCCTCGCCCTCACTGACCCATTTCCACAAAGTTGCCGCGTTACTCGTGGTTCTAACATCATAGCCGGCCCGGCCTAGCGCTTGGTTCAACACCGTCCGAATAGCGCCATCATCATCGGCTACTAAAATTGTTGAAATACTCAAGGTGTATACTCCCTGATAAAATAACTGTTTTTGTTCATGTCCTAATCCTGCCCCTCTTAATCCTGCTCTGGTATTTCGGTCGACATTGGCAGGATGACGCGAAATATTGTTTTGCCCGGCTGGGAGTCAAATTCAATAACACCGCCATGGTCATCGACGATTTTAGCAACGAGAGCCAAGCCCAGTCCTGATCCATTGGTTTTTGAAGTCACAAAGGCATCGAACAAATGGTCCTGAAGATCAGCCGGAATACCCTCTCCATTGTCCTGCACGCTGATCACCAAAGGCAAATGGGTGCGCGACGTACTGCCAGGCACGGCAAATCGAACACTATGCTGATATGCCGTTTTTAAGACGATCTCGCCATTGCTTGGATGTGCTGCCTCAGCCGCATTCTTTACCAAATTCAAAAAGATCTGCACCAATTGATCGTGATTGCCATCGATGTGCGGCAATGAAGGATCATAATTTTCGATGATGCGGATGTTGCGTGCAAAGCCGTTTTGCGCAATTTGGCGCACCCGTTCCAGGACTTTGTGCGCATTCACCGGCTCCCGGTCGAGCGGTCGCTGATCAGAAAACACTTCCATTCGATCAACCAATGCACAAATGCGATCGGTCTCATCACAGATCAGGCGGGTTAGCTGTTGATCTTCTTCACCAACCCCTTGCTCCAATAATTGAGCTGCACCGCGAATGCCGGAAAGTGGGTTTTTAACTTCATGGGCTAACATAGCTGACATCGCGGTCACCGAGCGCGCGGCATTTCGGTGGGTTAGTTGGCGGTCAATTTTATCAACAATCGAACGCTCAAATATGGTCAGGATGGCTGAACCTGGAGTATCGGCGAGCGCTGTCACTTGAACATTCACCAGCTGTTTTACGATGCGAGGTGTATCAAGCATGAGACCGTAATCGGACACACTGCTGCCGGTTTTCTGCACTTGTTTTACCAAGGTGATTAACGGGCTGTCCGGCGGCAGCAATTCCCCAATCGCATGGCCTTGCAGTTGGGCCAGACTGCCGGCGAAAAACTGTTCGGCAGCACTGTTGAGATAGGCAATATTGCCGTCCGCATCGATCACCACCACCGTGGAATCGAGAGCGTTTAAAATGTTCTCGGTATTAACGTCGAGTACATCTCCGTTAAGGGGCATCCTGGTTTCTCGCTTTGGGTTTTCTAGGCCGCTTGTCTTTCAAGTAGGGCTAGATAAAAATCATCAAGGGCTGATTTGGCCTCAGCAACCTCGTTTATGCCGTTGAATTTTTCACGGAAAGCTGCCGATCCTGGCAAGCCTTTGCTGTACCAGCCAATATGCTTGCGGGCTGTTCTTAAGCCCCGCTCGGTGCCGTAATGGACAAGCAATTCATCATAATGAGCGGTTACAGTTTTAAATTGAAAGGCAATGTCCGGATCCGCTAGGCGTTCACCGGTTTTCAAAAAATGATCAACTTGGCCAATGAACCACGGTCGGCCATAGGAGCCGCGACCAATCATCACGCCGTCAGCACCGGATTGCTCCAAGAGCGCTGTCGCATCCTCAACTTTGTTAACGTCACCATTGCCAATAACCGGAATGGAGACCGCGTCTTTGACTTTGCGGATAAAGCGCCAATCAGCTTTGCCGTTATAGAGTTGGTTGCGTGTGCGGCCATGAACCGTGAGCATTTGAATACCAGCATTTTCGGCGATTACCGCCAAAGACGGCGCATTGCGGTTGGTCTCATCCCAGCCGGTCCGCATTTTGAGCGTCACGGGTAAATCGACGGCTTTAACGACCGCTTCAATTATTTGCCCAGCGAGCTTTTCATCTTTCATCAAAGCGGAGCCCGCATGACCTTTGGTAACCTTTTTAACCGGGCAGCCCATATTGATATCAATAATAGCGGCCCCACGATCGGCGTTGAGTTTTGCAGCTTCGGCCATAAGGTTAGGATCACAGCCGGCAAGCTGCACGGCCATGGGAAATTCTTCGGCGCAATTGCTGGCCATTTTCATGGTTTTTCGGTTGGCATAGATCATCGCCTGGCTGGCGATCATTTCTGAGATCACCAAACCTGCTCCGTTACGTTTAGCCAGCCTACGATACGGCATGTCAGACACGCCAGACATCGGGGCTAAAATAACGTTATTTTCTAGCTCAATTGAGTCAATTTTAATCGTCATGCCACTTCTTCCTGAATTTTGCATACTTATTAGGCAAAAAGGCAAAAAACGCAACAAAAATGTGGGTTATTTAGGGGAAATTTAAGCTTTTGCTTAGGATGCGAGCAGAATATCGGTGACGAATTTTACGCCGGGATATCCTAATGTCAGCAATAGATAGGCGAGAAGGACGATCCTGGTAGCGAAGCGCCCCCGAATACCGGAACGAAAATGAATAAACAAGATCACACCTACGATCACGAAAACCAGCATGGTTAGGGTGGTTTTGTGGTCAAATATCAGAAATTGTCCGGTCGTCATATAAAGCGTCGCCATGCCGGTAATCAAGCCGATGGCTAAAACGACTTCGCTGGCGATCAAAAGCCGCACTAAAAGCCCTTCACTACCGGCAACTGACGGTAAGAGCTGCGACACTCGTGTTCGTTTTTTGGATTTAATCGCGCGTTCCTGCAATGTGGCTGCCAGGGCTGCTACGGCAGCTAGGGTTATCATTGCATAGGTTGCCACAGACACCGCGATATGAGTGCCGATCCAGGCCAGCGGCGCATTGCCGACGAAGGGTTGCTCGGGAACTTGACTCCAAACGACAGCTAAAATCCCTAAAATCAATAAATACGGAAAAAGTATGGCGGTTAAGCGCCAGCCATCGTCGGTAAAAAGCGCAATCACCACATAAACAATCAGGCACGACGCGACCGTCAACCAAAGCGCAGTTGAAAGCCCGGTATGCCAGCCGGCTGATTGACGGATATAAACCCAAACAATCGTGCCAAAAAGCGCTACCGCGACCGCCGACCAAAAGACCATGTCTTTTTGTGGGGTGCGCCTAAAGGTCAGCACCGACGCCGGGATCAAAGAGAGCAGAGCGGTTATCTTGAGTAAGGTAAAATCCATATCGCTTTATAGCCGAAGACTTAACTTGGGGCAAAACACTTGCAAATTTGAGGTTCTATTCTAGCTTAGTTCCTCTATTGATATTAGCCTAATCGAGCTTGGACAAACAAAAACAATGAATTCAGGGATCAAAACGGAAGGTCACAGCCAATCTAATACGGCATCGCAATGTGTTGTTTTAATTGTGTCGGCAGGACGAGGCCATAGATTCGGCGGCGAAACTCCAAAGCAATACTTGGATTTAGCGGGCAGCTCCCTCCTCGCCCGTTCTGTTGAGACTTTGCAATCTCACCCTCGCATATCCGAGATACGGGCGGTTATCCATCCGGATGACCAAGATCTCTACGCTGCTGCCATAGCAGGATTAAATTTGTTGCCACCCGTATTTGGCGGTGCTGAACGACAAGATTCGGTGCGTTTTGGCCTCGAAAGCTTTGCTGACGCCCCGCCAAAATATGTCCTGATCCATGATGCGGTACGCCCCTTTATTGATCATGCAACGATCGACCGGTTGTTAGCCGCACTCGATAGCGGGGAAATGGGCGTCATTCCAGGTGTTTCGGTGGCTGATACGCTGAAACGCAGCACAGATAATGTTATTACAGATACCGTTGACCGGACCAATTTATGGCGGGCTCAAACCCCCCAGGCCTTTGATTACAATAAGATATTAGCGGCTCACCAAGCTGTTGCTGGGCAGGCTTTAACCGATGATGCGGCTATTGCAGAAGCCAACGGCATTGAGGTGGCAATCCTAGAGGGCAGTGAAAGTAATTTTAAAATTACCACCGCCGCTGATTTTGAACGCGGTGAGCACTATTTAGCGCTACAGGGAGATCGATTAATGACGCGTGTTGGAACCGGGTTTGATGTCCATCGGTTTACAGATGGCGCATCGGTCATACTATGTGGCGTTGAAATTCCGTTTGAGAAAGCTCTTGAAGGACATTCTGATGCGGATGTCGCCTTTCATGCGCTGACCGATGCATTGTTGGGTGCCGTTGGTGCCGGGGACATTGGGGTGTTTTTCCCGCCGAGTGAACCTGAGTGGAAAGATGTGTCCTCCGATATATTTTTGGCCCGCGCCGGAAAAGAAGTCTCTGATCGAGGCGGGCACATTGCCAATGTTGATCTGACGATAATTTGTGAGGCACCGAAGATTGGACCGCATCGTGAGCAGATGCGAAAAAACATCGCAACGGTCCTCAATATCGATCTTGAGCAGGTAAACGTCAAAGGCACGACAACAGAACAATTAGGCTTCACAGGAAGAGGCGAAGGTATAGCTGCTCAGGCTGCAGCATCTATTTCAATGAAAGTTTTAAATACTTAATGTTATTTCTATATAAATAAAATAAAATATAATTATAACAATAGGTTATTTTGTATTGCTGTTAATCCAGTTTAAAAACTCCTGGTTGCCAGTCTGAATGTCTAAAGCAACCACTGCGGGGCAATCATAACTGTGAAGGTCGGTGATTTTGGCGATCGTCTGATCGACTAAACCGGCTTTGGTTTTTAATACAAAGACGGTTTCGGTTGCTGTTTCAATGCTGCCTTCCCAACAATAAATTGACGTCGCCGGCGCAAGAATATTGGCACAGGCAACAAGCTTTTGCTCAACCAAGGTGGTCGCAATTTTAGTCGCTTCCTCCGGTGAGCCCGCTGTCACGTAGAGTAATTTTGTCGCAATTGGATCCGCCATACTGATCTCCTTATCACCAAGATTTGGACTTTTCGTCATTTTAATTTAATATGCGCAAAATTTCGCTAACGTTCAACGGAGGGCAGGCTGTGGACGTACAGACTAAAGACAATGAAGACGATGCGATTGGCGGTAAACCGAGCGGTGTGCAGTTTAGATGGCTGGAACGCGGTTTAGAGCAAGCGGGTGGAAAACTCCCGTTATTTGACCACGAGGGGCAAAAAATAAGTTCACGCACGGTAAATTCCTGCCTGAAGCAAGGTTGGGTCGAGCCGTGGTTCAATAATCCGATCAAGCCTGATTGGCTGGTCTGCAAATTAACTGAGTCGGGGCGTAAGGCACTCGAGCATAAATAAGTCATTGCACAAGTGTGATGAACCCTGGGTTATATAACTACATTTGCAGATTTTCCAGGATTTCCAAGTATTATTGCAGATCTTCGACGTCGATATAACCTTTTTCGATGGCATCGCGCAGGGCTTCAAAGGCAATCCTGGCCTCTTCAAACATCTGCCGTTTGCGGTGTAATTCATCGATATATGACTGGTCCGGCGGATCACCGTGCTCGCCGACTGACATGTTGACGGCCATCTCCAAATAGGTTGCGCGTAAGCGTCCAACCGCCACAGCAAATGAGAGGATCGAATCCTTATTCAATTCTGGGATTTTCTTGTGGATCAACTCACGGTTGGCGAGCCGAATGCCTTGTTCGATCTCACCCAGAAACCGTTTCTGGGCTTGCAGTAACTTATAATCGTCTAAATCATTTTCACTCACGTTCGATCCTTTACAAAAACAATAGTCCCAAAATAAATATACCTAAGTGATGTGGATCACAGACCAAATTATTTATCTGTGTCATCATACACAAACTTAAGATGAAAACATTGAAAAATGAATTTATCTCAAGTTCCCTCAAGAGCACAACTTAAGCCGGCCTCGCGCCGGCTTTTTTTTGTCTCGCCGAGAATTGTATGGCTTTTTCTCTGATCCACTGGGTATAACGGGGTACTGACCTTTCAGTTTTCACTTTACCTGAGGATATATAAGCCCATGTCGCCGACTGATTACAATGACCTTGGTCAACTGGGTAGCGCGACTAATTTGCCAGCCAGCCCTGAAGAAGCAAAATTAGAGAAAGTTGCTAATCCCCAAGCCGAGACACCTTATCTCATTCGTTTCACTTGTCCTGAGTTTACCTCGCTTTGCCCGGTGACAGGCCAGCCGGATTTTGCGCATATTGTGATTGATTATGTACCCAGTGCCGAGATCGTGGAGAGCAAATCTCTGAAACTGTATTTGGGTTCTTTTCGCAATCACGGCGCTTTTCATGAAGACTGCACGGTTTCGATCGCTAATCGCATTGTTGAAGAGATCAAACCAGTCTGGCTTAGGATTGGTGGCTATTGGTATCCGCGGGGCGGGATTCCGATAGATGTGTTCTATCAAACGGGAGAGCCGCCAAAAGAGCTCTAGATCCCGGATCAGGATGTCCCAGGATATCGGGGCAGAGGTTAAGGATTAAAGGC
>Ga0233430_1005211_pt1 | contig 11455 bp, 11 predicted proteins | sample SI_118_April2016_2_FD_179883 | JGI IMG/M metagenome (GOLD analysis project Ga0233430, IMG submission 179883) | Seawater microbial communities from Saanich Inlet, British Columbia, Canada - SI_118_April2016_150_MG | ecosystem: Environmental > Aquatic > Marine > Inlet | place: Canada: British... | reverse complement strand
TCATCAACTGGATCTATGACGAAGAAGACGACAACATGGAGGAACTGGGGGAAGAATTCGCCGAAGACCTTGAAAACGTTCAATTCGTAATGAAGAAAATGGCGCCTTCATGAGTCGGAGGCGTTTCTAGCGGGGACCCATGGCATTCGAGATATTTCACAAGGAAGAAGCGGCCATTGAGGAGGCCAAAAGCGTCCTTGGTTCTGGTGAAATTACCGACCCCAAGGCAGCCAAACACTACGGCACACTTCTCAAGGCCTATGAAAAACTTTTCAAATCGACAAAGCGGCTGGTCCGGCTAAGCGATCGCAACGAGGCCGAACTCAACAAAGTCGCCCATTCGCTAGACGAGAAAAATCACTTACTTGAAGGCCTTTCGACGAAGCTGTCCAAATACCTTTCGCCGCAGATTTACGCTTCGATTTTCAGCGGTGAACGGGAAGTGGCGCTCGAAACGAAACGCAAAAAACTGACCATCTTTTTTTCGGACATCAAAAACTTCACGGCCACCACCGATGACCTGGAACCCGAGGACATCACCTTCCTGATCAACGATTATTTGACGGAAATGTCCGCCATCGCCCTCAAACATGGGGCGACCATCGACAAATTTATCGGCGACGCCGTGGTTATCTTTTTCGGCGATCCGGAGACCAAGGGCGTTCAGGAAGACGCGCTGGCGTGTGTGGGCATGGCCATCGAAATGCAGCGTCACATGATGGACCTTCGCGCCAAATGGACCGAAATGGGTTATTCGCGCCCCTTCCAGATGCGCGTGGGAATCAACACGGGCTATTGCAACGTCGGCAATTTCGGCAGTGAAGAGCGCATGGATTACACCATCATTGGCGGCGAAGTGAACCTGGCCGCCCGTCTGGAAGGCGTGGCCGACCCCGACGGTATTACGATGTCTTACGAGACGTATGCGCTGGTCAAGGATTACGTGGATGCGGAAAAAGGCGAGCCCATTACGGTCAAGGGCATTCACCGTAAGATCAATCCTTACAAGCTGATCGGCATCTTCAAGAACGTTGACGAAAAAAGCCGTTATTTCCGTTCCGAGAATGACGGAATGAAGCTGTTTCTCGATTTTGGGAAACTTGACGAGGACACCCGCCCCAACGCCATCGATCAGATGGAAGCCGCCATTGAGCGGCTGCGGGGCGAAGAAACGAAATAGCGTTCAATCGACGCCTTTTAGATGGAAACCCGCTTCATCGGACAGGGCCTCAACGATATCGGCGCTAAGGGGAATTCCCTCTTTGACGCGGCGGGCGCGTTCGCGGGCCTCGGGTTCGCCGGGCATGAGGATTTCATCGAAGCCTTCGGCCCTTGGCGAGGCTTTGACCCGTTCGACCAGGGTATCCATGCGGGCGCGGTAATCTTGCATGGGCATGAAGAGATCAGGGCGGATGGCCATGAAGAAGTGTCCGGCGTTCTGCGGGCCCGAGAAATCAAGGTGCGGATTGACGACGTCACCGGCGAAGGCTGCGCCCGTGAAGACGCCGCTTAATACATCCATCAGCATGGAAAGGGCCGCGCCCTTGTGACCGCCGAAGGGCAGGCAGATGCCTTCGAAAGCCTGCATGGCGTCGGTGGTGGGATGCCCGGCTGAATCCAGCGCCAAACCCTCGGCGATGGGATCGCCGCGCTGCGCCGCAAGGCGGATCTTGCCCCGCGCGATCACCGTCATTGCCATATCCAGCACATAGGGACCCAGCTTGCCGCCCGGCGCGCCCGCCGCCAGCGGAGCCGCGCCCAGCAATTTCGACATGCCGCCCCAAACCGGTAAAGCCGGCGACGAATTGGTGAAGACCAGCGAGATCATGTCGGCTTCGATGGCCTGCAAGACATAAAGTGCGGCCATGCCGTAGTGGGTGCTGTGCTTGACTGCGGCCAGTCCAAGACCGAATTCGCGCGCCATCTCGATGGCCTCATTCATGGCCCGATGGGCAACCGGGAAACCCATGCCGCCGTCTCCGTCCACCGAGGCGGCGACCGGGGTGACGCGCTTGACGGCGATATTGGGCGTCGGATTGACCAGCCCGCGCCGCAGCCGTTCGCAATAGGTGGGAATGCGCGATACACCGTGCGAGGAAAGCCCGCGCAAATCGGCCTCGACCAGACCATCGGCGACCAGCTTGGCATGCGGATCGGAAAGTCCCAGGGCGCAAAAGCAATCAAACCCGAAGCGTCTTAAATTTTTCGCCGAAAAAATCAGGTCGTCGGCCATGCCATTCTACTATTCTATTAACGACAGTGTGGCTCGGAACAAAGCGCTGTCACCGTCGGCCAGGGCTTCGAAGGCGCTCAGGTGGTGGCAGCCGGGCAGGGGCAGGATGGTAATGGGAACGCCGAACGGTTCCCACGCCTTTTTCAATGCCGCCGCCTGATCGTGAAAGCCCACGCTTTCATCATTTCCCAGAGCCAGAACCATTGGCGATTTCGAGGTTGGCCTGTGATTTATGGGGCTTAACGCCGAGGCCTCTTCCGGGGTTAGGCCGACCTTGTCGTTGATGGTGGTGTTGACCAGCGCCGTCAGATCGAACAACCCGGAAACCGCCACCGCGCCCTTGATCATATCCTGCGTCGGCCAATCCTCGGTCATCAGCATGGCGCTCAGATGCCCGCCCGCCGAATGCCCGGCGACGAAAAAGCGCTCGGAATCGGCCCCCAGATCGTGCGCATTGTCACACAGCCAAAGTGCCGCCCGGCGCATCTGCCCAGTGATCTCGCGCACCGTAGTGTCCGGACAAAGCGTGTAATTCACCACCGCTACACCGACCCCGGCGGCGTTCAATGCGCGCGCGCTGAACGAATTTTCGTCCTTGTCCTTGGCCTGCCAATAACCACCGTGGATGACCATCATCAATGGACCGCCGGGGGATTTGGCTGGAAAAAAATCGAGAACTTCCGCAGGAGCCGGGCCGTACCTCATATCCAACGATGCTGCCGCGCAGGCGGCCTTGTGGTCGTCCGACATTTTTCGCCAGCGTTCGAATATCTCCAGGTGGTCGGGAATGGCGGCGCGGACGTTGTAAAGGCCTTCGGCGTGGGCATCGATGCTCATGGGCGGTCAAACTCCGAGGTAGCGGTGCTGCATGGCTTCATCGGTCAGAAGTTCGTCGGACGTGCCGGACCATACAATGCGCCCCTTTTCCATCACCAGATGGCGATCAGCGATTTTGGCCATGGCCCGGGGGTGCTTGTCGATGACCAGAATGGCCTGACCCGAATCTTTCAGATCGTGCTCAAGCACGGCCCAGATTTCATCGCGGATGATGGGCGCCAGCCCTTCGGTGGCTTCGTCCAATATCATGAACGAAGGGTTGGTGGTCAGGGCTCGGCCAATGGCCAGCATTTGCTGTTCACCACCCGAAAGGGTGCGCGCATATTGATTGCCGCGTTCGGCCAGACGCGGGAAAATTCCCATGACCCGTTCGCTTGTCCAGGGGCTTTCGATGGCCAGGTGATTGGCCGCCGTGGCTTCCAGATTTTCGCGCACAGTCAGGTTGGGAAACACTTGCCGTCCCTCGGGAACGTAGCCGATGCCCAACTGCGCAATACGATGGCTGGGCCATGTCCTGACATCGTGGCCGTCAAAATGCAGCGTGCCGTTACGCGCGGGCGTCAATCCCATGATCGAACGCACGGTGGTCGTTTTGCCCATGCCGTTGCGGCCCATCAGGGTCACGACTTCGCCGGGCTCGATGGAAATGTCGACGCCGAACAGCACCTGACTGGGGCCGTAAAATGTTTCGATGTCTTTTAGTTCCAAAAGAGCCATCAGCCATCCCCCAGATAGGCGCGGCGCACTTCGGTGTCGTCGCGCACCTCGTCCGGCGTGCCGGTCATCTGCACCGATCCCTTGACCAGGACACTGACCACATCGGCCAGTGCGAAAACCACGTCCATGTCGTGCTCAACCAGCAGGATCGCCACATCCCCCTTCAGAGAACGCAGAATTTCCATCATTCCCTGGGTCTCGCGGCGGCCCATACCGGCCATGGGCTCGTCCAAAAGCAGCATGGACGGTTCGGTGGCCAAGGTCATGGCCAATTCCAGCTGGCGTTGCTGGCCGTGGGCCAGTTCGGTGACTTTAAGGTTCGCCATGTCCTCCAGTCCGACGCGGCGCAACGCCTCGCGTGCGGGCAGGCGCAGGGCACGGTCGCGGCGCGCTCGCGTCCAGAAGCGAAAGCTGTGCCCCTGTTGTGACTGTATGGCCATGGCCACATTGTCTTCGGCGGTGAACTCCGGGAACAGGCTGGTGATCTGATAGGACCGTTGCAGCCCCTTGCGCGCGCGCCGGTAGGTGGGCATGCGTGTGATGTCGCGGCCATTGAACGCAACGCGTCCGCCATCGGGGCGGATTTCGCCGGAAAGCTGACCAATGGTCGTTGATTTGCCGGCACCATTGGGTCCGATCAGGGCGTGGATCTCACCGCGTTTGACCGAAAACGTCAGGTCGTCCGCCGCCCGCACCGCGCCGAAGTGCTTGGTTAGTCCGGTGACTTGAAGGATCGGATCAGCCGTCATCGTCAGCCTCCCGTCCCACCAGCCAGCCGTACAGCCCCTTGCGTGCGAACAGCACCACGAACACCAGGAACGGCCCCAGGAACACCATCCAGTGTTCGGTGAAACCGGACAGGGTTTCTTCCATCATCAACAGCGTGGCCGCGCCCAAGACGGGTCCGAAGATAGTCCCCATGCCACCCAGAATGACCATAACCATGATCTCGCCCGAGCGGGTCCAGTGCATCAGGCCGGGGCCGACAAATTCGGTGTGGTTGGCGGCCAGCGCGCCAGCCAGCCCGGCGCCCATGCCCGCGATGACGAAGGCGGCCAGCTTGTACCGATAGACCGGAAACCCCAGCGCCTTCATGCGCGTTTCGTTTTGCTTGCAGCCGCGTAGGACCATGCCGAAACGGCTGCCCACGATGCGCCGCGCCAGCGCCATGAACGCCAGAAGCAACGCGCACGTGACGTAATAGAACTGGGTGTCGTCGTACATATCCAGAAGCGGCAACGTCGAGCGTTCCCACAAATTAAGGCCGTCCTGACCGCCGTATGTGGGCAGCGACGTCATGAAATAGTAAAGCATCTGGGCAAATGCCAGCGTGATCATGATGAAGTAGACACCCGACGTGCGCAGGCACATGGCACCGATGACCAGCGCGAACAGCCCGGCAATCACCATTGCCAGCGGCCATTGGATCAGCGCCGCTGTCGTTCCGGTCCAGTCGCCGGGAAGAAAGGCGATGGCGGTGGCTTCATAGGAATGATGAGTGAGGATGCCGACGACAAAAGCGCCGATCCCGAAAAACGCCCCGTGGCCGAAACTGACCATGGCTCCGAACCCCAGGATCAGATCGAGGCTCACCGCCACCAGGGCATAGATCAGAACCCGGCTGGCCACCGTGGTGAGGAACGGCTCTCCCGCAGCATCGGCGGCCAGCGGCAGGGCCAGCATGATCAGTAGGCCGATCGCATGTACGAAGGTCTTGCGCCGGGGCATGATCACGAGTCCCCGTATGCCTGGAACAGGCCGCGCGGACGCCACATCAGAACCATGGCCATAAGCACATATATGGCGACGCTGGAAACCGCCGCGCCGATGCTGTCGGCGGCCGACGGCTCCATCATTGATCGCAGGATAAACGGCAGAAAGGCCCGACCGTAAGTGTCCACCAGTCCGACCAGCAACGCTCCCACCAATGCGCCGCGCACCGAGCCGATGCCGCCGATGATGATCACCACGAAGGTAAGGATCAGGATTTTTTCGCCCATGCCCACTTCAATGGCCAGCATGGGTCCGGCCATGGCTCCGGCCAGCCCGGCCAGCATTGCGCCAATGCCGAAAACGATGGTGAACAGACGGTCGATGTTGACACCCATGGCGCCGACCATTTCGCGGTGCGTGGCCCCGGCGCGGATCAGCATCCCCAGGCGGGTGTTGAGGATCAGATGACGCAGCCCCAACCCCACCACCAGACCGATGAGAATGATAAACAACCGGTAGGCCGGATAGGGAGCGCCGGGAATAAACTCCAGCGTCCCCGACAGAACTTTCGGCGTGGACAGAAACAGCGCCTGCGCCCCCCAGATGATCTTGGTCAATTCGTTAAACGTTAAGATGATCCCGAATGTGGCCAGCACCTGATCCAGATGGTCGCGATCATAAAGGCGGCGGAAGGCGATCAATTCAATCACCATGCCGGTGATCCCGGCGGCGACCATGGCCGCCGCCACGCCCAGGGCAAAACTGCCGCTGGCCATGGTCACGGTCGCCGCCACATAGGCGCCGACCATGTACAGCGAACCATGCGCCAGATTGATCATGTGCATGATGCCGAAGACCAGGGTCAGCCCGGCGGCCATCAGAAACAGCATCACCCCTTGCTGGAGGCCGTTAAGGGTTTGCTCTAGGAACAGAACAAGGGTCATGGCGTGGTCAATTCACGAAACGAAAAAAGACCAGGGGAAGTGGTCTTCCCCCGGTCCCTGTCAAATCCGATCACATTTTGCAATCGACGGCGTAGGCATCGCCGTGATTGGTAAAGACCTTGGCCACGATCTCGTTGGTTGCGGCATCGCCGTCCTTGATGACTTCGCGCACATAGATGTCCTGGATCGGGTGCTGGTTGGGACCGAACTTGAAGGCACCACGCACCGAGTTGAACTCGGCGGCCTTGAGCGCCGCGCGGAAGGCGTCCGCATCATCCATGTTGCCGCCAACCTTGGCGATGGCCCCGTCGAGCAGCAGCGCCGCGTCGTAACCCTGCGATGCGTAAAGCGAGGGCTTGCGGCCATAGGCTTCAATGTAGGCTCCCGCAAAGGCCTTGTTGGCGGCATTGTCCAGATCGTGGGAATACTGCGACGTGTTGAACGTTCCCACTGCGGCGTCGCCGACGGCCCCGAGGATGCCCTCGTCAAACGAGAAGGCGGGACCGTACAGCGGGATGCTGCCGGTCAAACCGGACTGGGCGTATTGTTTGACAAAGTTGACACCCATGCCGCCCGGCAGGAAGAAGAACACGGCGTCGGGCTTGGCCGCGCGCAGGTTGGCGATTTCAGCCGCATAGTCCACCTGACCCAGCTTGGTGTAGACCTCGGCTGCGATCTTGCCCTTGAAAAAACGTTTGAACCCGGCCAGCGCGTCCTTGCCTGCGGGATAGTTGGGGGCCAGCAAATAGACGTTCTTGAACGCCTTGTCGTTGACGAACTGGCCCATGGCTTCGTGCAGGTTGTCGTTCTGCCAAGCGACGTTGAAGTAGTTCTTGTCGCACTTGGCTCCCGCCAGCGCCGAAGGTCCGGCATTGGGGCTGATGTAGACTTTGCCCGCGCGCGTCACGGCCGGAACCACGGCCATGGCCAGATTGGACCAGACGATGCCGGTCACCACGTCCACGTTGTCCTGCTTGATCATGCGCGTCGCGGCTTGCTTAGCGTTTTCCACCTTGCGCGCGTCATCAACGACGATCAGCTCCGTCGCCACGCCGCCCAGCTTGCCGCCCTTTTGCTTGAGCGCCAGCGCGAACCCGTCGCGGATGTCGATGCCCAGCCCGGCCCCGCCGCCCGACAAGGTGGTGATCATGCCGATTTTAACGGGATCGGCGGCGAACGCCTGCACCGCGGCCAAAAGGCCCACGGCTGCGGCGGCGGTATAAATGCTAAAACGTTTCATCTCGAACCAAACTCCCCCCACGGAAAACAACTCACACGAAAACCCGCGCTTCAAGTCACACCCGCAGAACACTAGGGTATGTTCGGCATTCAAGCAACGCATATGCGCGCTGGATGCAGGCTGTTGGCGGTGTGGGCGGATATTCAGACTTACCTAACTCCGCCGGTTTGGGGGCCGCTTCACCCCCCCAACGTCCGCTTTTCGAAGTTAAGCAGAAGCGAAATCAGACACTCGCTGACAGCCGGTGTTGAGCCGGAGGGGACGTTTACATTAACAGAAGGATTGCAGCGACCAAGATGGCGCAAGCAATCAGAAGAATGGTGATGGCCCAGCTTTTTAATTTGATTGACGTTTGGTTCGGCGTTTTACTGGCAGACGGCGCGTCTTTCTCACCGATACGTCGTGCCACGTCCGCTTTTGCAAGCTCACGCTTCCAAGGACGGGCAATAACGCCATCATCCAGCAGCTTTGTGATTTCCTCTGTTGAGGCTTTGCTCAGTGTGGCCTTAAATGCTGCCACCTCTTGCGGATCTTCAGACATAGTATACTGCCATTCATTTGGTTTAATTGATTATGCTACAGCACATACCAAACTGAAGATATATCACCGCAAACCTCAAGTGGGAAAGTTTTAGTATTTACGCGCCTGCACCAATGTCGGTTTATGGCTAGATGCAGACGACTGGTGCCCGATGTCATGAGCTCCGCTTTTGGGCGTCAGGCAGACCTTTTTTCCAATGCCCAAGCAAAGAAACTCTTTGGTGTCAGGGAGCGTGCGCGCGAGCGTGGCTGGAAGGCGGGAGGTGATAAACCAGCGGCCAAAGCGTTTTCTCTGGTTTGACGAAGAGGTTTCCCAGTATGGTGCGCCGAATTCGAAACAGCGGACAAATTGGGGAAATATAATGAAGCGTGCAGGTGTCGTGGGTATTGGTGATATGGGCAGCGGCCTTGCCAAGAACCTTATCAAAAACGGGTTCGAGACGGCGGGCTGGGATATCGACGATAAGCGCATGGTGGCGTTCGCGGAGCTGGGCGGAAACGGACAGCCGACCGCGGCCGAAGTCGGCAAATACGCCGACGCCGTCTACGTCATGGTCATGAACGGGGATCAGGCAAAGGAAGTCGTCCTCGGTGAAAACGGCCTGATCCGGACGTTGGAGCCGGGTTCGGTGGTGATTATGACCGCGACCATCAAGGCCCCCGAAATTCGCGACATCGAACAAGGTCTCGAAGGAACCGGCATCGAAATGATCGACAGTCCCGTCAGCGGCGGGTTCCCCGGCGCGCAGGGCGGTACACTGACGATGATGGCAGCGGGTAAGGCCGAAGTGCTGGAAACGTACCGCCCGGTCATGGAGGCGGTCAGCGCGAACATCCATATCGTCGGTGACAAGATCGGCGATGGTCAGACCGTTAAAGGTTGCCTGCAATCGTTGTTCGGCGCGATCTTCTCCGCCACTTTCGAAATGTCGGCTCTGGCGGCCAAGGCGGGCATCAGCGGACAGGTTCTGTACGACGTGGTCAGCACGTCAAGCGCCAGCAGCCCCGCAGGCAACACCGCGCTGGCAAACATCATCGACCGCAAATTCGAGAATACCGGCAGTTCAATTAGAACCATGCACAAGGATTTGACGATCTCCATGGATCTGGCGCGCGATCTGGGCGTGCCGCTGTTTACGGCGGCGACCTCCATGCAGTTGTTCCAGGCGGGTATCACCAAGCATCCCGACGGGGACAACCAGATCGTCACAAGGGTCATGGAAGATATCGTCGGTGCCGGATTGAAGCGCTAAACCAACGAGTCCGGGATTTGCGGCCGCTGAAGATGAGCGGCCGCTACTCTTCGCTGGACGGCGTCCAGTCCTGCAGATTTTCCTTGATAACGACCTGGACCGGCAATCGTTCGACCGACACCGTTCGTCGTTCGCAAAAATCGATCAACGCCGTTACGGCCTTGTTTGCCGCCGTACGCATGTCCTGATGGATAACAACGTCCATTGAGCCGTCAAGCAGGTAACGTTGCGTGCGCTCCGTCAAGTTGTGCCCGACAAAAATGATTTCACGGTCACGCTTGTGCTCCGTTAGTGCCTGCACAATGCCCCGGGTGCCGCCACCGACGTTATATATTCCAACGAGATCTTTGCGCTCCTCAAGAACCGCGTTGATCTGCGCATAGTTGTTTTCCGAGTCGTCCCGGCCCGAGACCAGGTCCAGCACCTCGTATTGCGGATACTCGGAACGCAGCACACTTCTAAACCCCATCTCGCGTTCTTCGTGGCTGCAGTAAAGCTGCCCTCCCCACAGCACGGCGACCTTTCCCGGTGAGCGCAAAAAGCGCCCCATCAATTGACCGGCGGTACGCCCCGCCGCGCGGTTGTCCATGCCGACATAATCGATGATTTCCGATCCATGCAAATTCGACATGAGTGCTAGTGTGGGCATCCCTTGTGTCGCGAGCCATGTCACGGTGTTTCGAACTTCCGGGTGATCCAGCGCCTGAAAGGCCAGACCCGAACTTCCTCTTTCCGCACACTCCATCAGTTTGGCCGCAAGGGCAATGGGGTTCATCTTCTCAACGAACGAGCAGATAACTTCCACCTGGCTTTCGAGGCCGGCATCCCGGAATGAAGTGCTAAGCGCTTCCGTTGAGGGACCGGCCTCGGCGGGAAGAATGACGTCGAAGGCGTATCGCCGCCCTTGCTGGGCGGCCCGCGAATGCGACGGGCCTCGGGCTGCAAGGTTATTGATTGCCCGCTTCACGCGCTCGGTCGTTGCCCAGCCGACGCCTTCCCGATTATTCAGAACCCGGTCAACCGTAGCCGTGCTTACATTCGCCTCATGGGCGATGTCGATGATTCTAGCCTTTCTCTCGCGTCGCATTTGCTCGCTCCGATTTATGCGACTTTATAGCAATGACCACGCCTGTTTCCCAAGCGTCATTTTTGGATTATTGCACATAAAAAACATCAAGAATACATCAATGATGCATCGCACGATGCCTTATTGTTGACTCTGTCGTCATTGTTCGATTATCATCCCGCCGCGATTAGATGTTTCGTAAGGCGCGTCGAGGATTCCTTTTGGGATAGCGCCCACGGACCGTGAGGTGCTTCGTGCATCGTGAAATCGAAATCCTCTCATTTGTCCACATCCGGCCCGCAAGGGCGGGACGGTGGTTATGAAAGAGCAGCACCCGGTTTGCCGGTCCAAGGTTGGGTTTGTGCTGTTCCGACCAAAGGAAACCGACGTGAAGATTTGAAGCGTTAACCAACAGCTGAAAACAGGGAGCTAAAGATGAAAAAATTAGTATCGACATTGTTTGGCGGTCTCATTGGTGCGGCCATGGTTGCCAGCCCGGCCGTTGCGGCTGATTTCGTATTCAAATACGGCAACTCGCAGCCGGAAAAAGACGGGCGCAGCCAGTCCATGGTGTTCTTCGAGAAAGAACTCGAAAAACGCTCGGGTGGCCGCATCGACGTTGAAAACTATTTCAGCGCCGTGCTGGGTAACGAACGCGAAATGATGGATCAGGTCGCGACCGGTTTGATCCAGGGCACGCGCGGTGGCTTCTTCACCGACGTCAACCCGAAATTCTCCATCCTTCAGTTGCCGTTCCTGGTCGCCAACTGGGACGAGGCGATCTGTCTGGTCCGTAGCGACTGGATGAAGGGGGTTCAGGCCGAAGGTTCCAAGGGCAAGTATCACGTGCCCGCCACGGGTATCAGCCAGGGCTTCCGCGCCCACACCAATAATGTCCGCCCGCTCAAGGTC
>Ga0233430_1005205_pt1 | contig 11465 bp, 14 predicted proteins | sample SI_118_April2016_2_FD_179883 | JGI IMG/M metagenome (GOLD analysis project Ga0233430, IMG submission 179883) | Seawater microbial communities from Saanich Inlet, British Columbia, Canada - SI_118_April2016_150_MG | ecosystem: Environmental > Aquatic > Marine > Inlet | place: Canada: British... | reverse complement strand
GGTGAGGACACTCATGATGCCGATGAGGATGCCGCCCAGCCAGATGGGCCAGTTTTCGTAGAACACGACGGCGTAGGATCGCTTCAGGACATCCCCCATTACGCTTGTTTGCTTTTCTTCACTCATGATATCCTCCCTGGATCTTAACAGCCTTCGTCTTCTTCAACCGGAATTACTTTCTTTTTTACAGGTACAGGCGGCGGGGGTGGGGGCGAAGCGGTACCGGATGAGGGTTGGACCTGACCCCGATCAGAAACGTCCGGGGCAAGCAGATCGGAATCTTTTTTCACCTTTTCCCCCAGTGCCAAAACCACCGAAAGGTCATAGTAATGCCAGGCCACATCGGATGTGGAATCCGCTTGAACGGCCTGCCGGAAATAGGATTTTGCATCCAGAAATTTCCCCCGGTCATAGGCTTGTTTGCCAAACCGGATCATTTCCCCGCACCGGGCTTTATCAGGCACAACGGCCTTGGGGTTTTCAGCACGGGCAATTCGCGGCAGAAAGGCCACCGAAACCAAAAGGAAAAGCACGAGAATGAAACCCGGAATTTTATTTTTCACAGGACTATACCTCCAGAGAAAAAAGTTGGCCCGCGACCCTGCAAACTATCCCAAGCTCAGCATGGGGTGTTGGGACTTATGATGAAGAAAATTCCCCGCCTTGTCAAGACGGGGTGATGGTTTGACAATACATCTTTGATATTATAGTTCCCAGATCATATAAGTGCTGTCCGGTTTGCACTGGCATCCGGCTTTCAGGTATTTCACGTCGTACCCTTTTTCTTTCAGCAGCAGATAGGCCATTTCCCCGCGAACGCCTGTTCGGCAGTGGACCACCACGAACTTGTTGCTGGGGATCTCACCCAGCCGGGTGGGCAGATCATCCAGGGAGATATTGATAGCACCCGGAAAATGTCCGGCTTTGTATTCCTCTGATCCGCGAACATCCACCACGGTAATGGCTTCGGATTTGAGAGCCGCCTCGAAATCGGCAATACCGATCTGCCCCGGCTCCAGCTTCCGTACATAGATGATCTCTTCCGCGGCGGGACCGGTTTTGACGTCATACCCTTTTTGTTTCCAGGTGATGATGCCCGGAAAGTTCAGCAGGGTCACATTCTTGTAACGCCACCCGCGAGCGGTCTTCACAGCCTTTTTGGATTCTTCCTTGTTGTCGGAATAAAAAACGATGGGAGCTGTGAGGGATTCGGGGAATTGGTCTTTCAACCCTTCCAGCTGTCCGGCGGGAATACCCACGGCCCTGGGAATATGTCCGGCGTTTACAGCGGCAGGCGCTCTCAGGTCGATCAGTACGATGTTGCCGGTTCTTACATAGTCGGATGTGGAAACGGTGTGGTGCCCTGTTTTCTTCCAGTCGGGAATGCCCTGCACATAGACTTTCACATTTTCATAGCCCCATTTTTTCGCCAGACCGGCGGATTTAGGACTCATGCCTCATGTGGGGCCTCCGCAATAAAAAACGAGTAATGTGCTCTTGTCTTTCGGTAGCAGTTCCTTCCCTTTCTTTTTCAGAACGGGAACGGGAATGGAGACGGCCGTTGGGATATGGGAGGCGGATGCGACGGTGGCGGGTCTTGCATCCACCAGGAAATAATTCCCCGCCTTCGGTCCTTTTTCAACCAAGGCCACCACTTCGTCCGTTTTGATCTCACTGACACCCTTGGGGAGAGAAATCAGTGCCTTTTTAATGGAGAGGGCCACATTGTCCGGTCCCTCGACCTTGTATTTGATCACTACGGCCGTGGGATATTTGATTTCCTTGGTCTTTTTAAAGTTAATGAACTTCGTGCTGTCGTTAAACTTAAACAGCATAAGCCCTTTGCCCTTTACTTTGACCGATACGGTTTTGGCCTTGTTTGTAATCGCTTTTACCTGTCCTTTCACTTGAAGACCCTCTGCTTTTTCGGCGGCAACGGCCTGGCTGAAAAATATAAAGGAGAAGGCAAAAAGCATTGCCGTAAAAACCTTCATGGCGTTTGTTCCTCTTCTTTTGTTCATATGCATACCCTCCATTCTGCGAAGCCAGGGAGATGATCGTTCATCCCCCTGGCTTCTTTTGTTAATCTTACCTTCCAGGTTAATATACCAAGGTGGCGTTGGCGCTCAAAAACTCCTCTGTCAAAGCACCGCCGGCAGTGGGCACTGCTTTTTCAATGAGATCCGCCACATCAATTTTTCGCTCCTGAATGCAGGGCACGCATACCAGAAGCCGCCCACCCAGTTCAAGAAATGAATCCACCAGTTCTTTCAGCGGCGCAAAGCCCGCCGAGTGTACATGTTCCAGCATCCCTTTTTTTGCCAGAAAAACAGATGCTCCCTGCAATGCCACTACGGCCTCCACTTCCATGACCAGGGCTGCGTTGGCCAGCACAAAGGGGAGGCTGGCCCGTTCAGGATCCTCAGCCCCGTGGGTTGAAATATAAATGATCTTTTCCACGTCTGCCATTTTTCCCACTCCTTTCATTCAACATTAATGAGATAGCTTCAATTTATGATTGTGGTATTATACGCGGTAAATGCCTATTTTTCCGTATTAATCCGGCCGGCCGCCTCCTTCACCTGCATCAGATAAAGGACCAGGGGCCGGTACAACTGATGTGCCCATTTGGCAAAAGGGACTTCCAGCACCAGCATGGGAACCGCAATCATCAAATGGATTGCGTATAGATAATAAGTGGACAGGGGCATTTCAAGCAACCGGGTGAAATGGATCAGAATGCCGCTGAACGTGGTGAGCCACAAGAGTATCAGAAAAATCCAGTCTGTTGCATGGGAATGCTCAAAACTTGCCCGGTTCTTTTTGATCCTGCCGATGATGGCGTATGTCACACCATAAAGGATAGCAAAGGTGCCATAGTAACCCAGGAGCCTTATGGGGTGATAGATGGGATAAATCTCATCCCGCTGGAACCATCGGATGCCCACAACCACCATGAGAAAGATTATACTGTATCCGGTCATAATCAGTAAATGATTAATCCACAGGGTCTTATTGGAAGTGCCGCAGTCTTTGAATTTTTTCTGCGTGGTCATATGGACCACAAAGGTTTTTATCTCTTTTAAATAAAGAAAGAGCGGGATTTTTTTCTTATCCTCTCCCATGACAAAATTGAACATCCGATAAGCATTGCTCAAAAGGAGGAAAGAAAGGACTCCGGCCAGGATGAGATCCAGGATTTCAATCACGTGGTTTGGCGCGAAAACATTGAGCGCCACACGGTCTGTCAGCATTGGGCCATGGAATAAATAGAATGCCAGGCCGACTAGGGCCGCCACCAGTATTATGGCAATAATTTCGAAGCTGTGTGACGTATAAAACTTGCGGGAAAGGCCTGTCCAATCATACAGGGAGATGAAATATCGGCGAAGCCCCATCATGGTTTCTCCCGGATTCGCCTCCCGTGGGCAAGTAGCGGAACAGTCGCCGCAATAGTAACAAAGCCAGGGTTCAGGGCTTTGCAGCAGCTTTTCCTTCATTCCCAACTGGGCGTATCGGATGAGCTGCCTGGGAAAAGAAACCTTTTCATCGCTTATGGGACAAACTGCGGTGCAGTTCCCACAATTAAAGCAGGTATTGGCATCTTTTATCCCGAATTTTTCCAGTTCGGTTCCTAAGTCAACATCAACACGCGTGCTCATACCTCTCCTCCCTTTGCGCCACTGTCTGCCAGCCCATATCTGAAATAAGCGCCATCCTGTTCACCTTCCACCACCAGCCCGTATTTTTTGAGAGACATAACGCACCAAAGCACCTCCGAAGTCGGAATCGCGACTGCTTCAGAAATTTCAGGTACTGTTCTAGATCCTTCTTTCAGCAGACCCTTGATGCTCTTGATCATTGCATTTTGTGTCTTCACCATCTTCTTTGCTGCTTCAACGGTCTTCTTCCGTTGCTGACGCAGGCTTTTCATGGCGGCCTTGTGCGCCTGTTTTTCTTCATCTGTTTGACTCATCGGCTTCCTCTCAGGCTTATCGATTGGCTATTATACGGGAATCGCTTTAATCCCTGGTATACGGTATCCATTCTGCCCATAAAAGGCGGGATTAAACCGCAATCTGATCAGAGACGATCATATCCACCATATCCTCATATTGCTGCAGGGTCCATCCCACTACGCTGATGGCGCCTTCAGGACATACCGCGGTACAGGCGCCACAACCCTCGCAACGGGCCGGATTCACCTGGGCCCGCTTCACGTTCTCGCCGTCCACGGTCATGTCGACCATCTGCAAGACGCCCTCACTCAGGCAGGCGTCAATGCAGGCGCCGGAACCCTTGCATTTTTCCAGGTCCACTTCCGCCACATAGGGATCCAATTCCACATAGCCGCGGGCCAGAATGGCAGCGGCTTTCACCCCGGCACCGGATGCCGCGGCGCATGCCTCTCCCATATCAAAGGGCGCCTGACAGGTCCCGGCGATCAGAATGCCGGCCACCGACATTTCAACGGGCCGCAGTTTGGGATGAACCTCCAGCAGAAACCGGTCCGGACCTGTGGAGATTTTCATCATGTCAGTGAGATCGGAGACATCTCTCGATTCCATGCCCACTGACAGGACAATCAGGTCAACAGGTACCTCTAGCGCTTCTCCGAAAGTAAGTGTATCCTTCACCGTCATCAATAGCGGGTGGTCAGTATTGGTCCAGTTGTTCCGGGTGATTACAGGGGGTTCCGGTGCATCAAAACGGAAGAAGAGTACTTTGTTTGAGGAGGCCTTATCGTATATGTCTTCCTGGCCCCTGCCGTAGGTCCTTATATCACGATAGAAGTCAAACACCCGGGTATCCGGATGCGCCTCACGGACTATATTGGCAGTATTCAGTGTTGTGGAACAGCAGGTACGGGAACAGTATTCATTGAGGTTCCCCTTTTCATCAGCTTGATGGAGGCCCGGAATCTGCCTGCTGCCCACGCAGTGTACCATGGCCATATTTCGGATCTTTCGGCCGTTCACCACCAGGGTATCGCCACCTCCCTTTTCGCGGTTTTCGGCGATGATCCGAATCAAATCCGGAAGGGTAATCACTTCTTCAAAATCGCCATACCCATATTCTCCTCTGTAGGGCGTATACGGCTTGAAGCCGGTGGCGAGAACAACGACGCCGGTTTCAATGGTAAGTTCCTCCTTCGTTTCCGGAATGCTCTCGGGGCAAACCCCCGCAAAGGGAATGAATTCACCCAATTCCTTGCCGGATTCACTCATCCGTTTTATCTCGTCTTCATAGTCGCCGGCCCCCGGAGCCTCTCTTTTTACGGAAAGCTGGAAATTGCCGATGTAACCCCCAAACCCGGTCACGGTGGAACAATTGCGTACCGTAATGGATGAATGGTTCAGAACTTCTCGGGTCAATTCGGACAGGAGTTCGGATGCCTGTTCGTTGGTGGGATAGATCTTGTCCCATTTGGCGGTCCATCCCCCCAGAAAGGGTGATTTTTCAATAAGGGTTACCTCTATCCCCCGCTCAGCAAGGTCTATGGCAGCTTTAAGACCGGCAACACCCCCGCCGATAACCGTGGTATGCTTTTTTGCGTCCACCCGGAAAGGCTCAAGGGGTTTGAGTCTCTTGGTTTTGGCTGCTGCCGCGGCAACCAAGCGACTCGCCTTGCTGGTTGCCTGATCTCCGTGATGGACCCAACTGACCTGTTCCCGGATGTTGGCATGGTCATACATGAAGGGATTAAAGCCCGCCCTGGAGATGGCGTTCCGAAAGGTGGTTTCATGGAGGGCCGGTGCGCAGGAGGCCACAACCACCCGGTCTATGGCACCTTCTTTGAGATCCTCCATGATCAGTTCCTGCCCCGGGTCTGAACACATGAACATGTTGTGTTTTACGCTGGTCACGCCCGGGACTTTCTTTGCGTTTTCGCAGACCCTTTCCACGTCCACATGGTCTGAGATATTACCACCGCAGTGACATACGTATACGCCTATCTTTTGTTCTGCCGCCTGAATCGTTTCTTTACTCTTTTCACCCATCACCGGATCTCCGTATCATTCACTTCACAGGGAAAACATCTACGCTGCCGTTTTTCTGGTTCGGTTCAAAGAAACCATGTATTTGGAGGCTTCCATGGCCGCGGCATCAGCCTCTACGATGGTATCCACAATGTCTTTCGGCCCGGCCGCCACTCCCGCCACAAAAACCCCTTCCATATCCGTGAGCGTGGGGGCGATCTTGGGCTTTACCGTTTTGATAAAGGCGTCAGAAGCGGTGGATACATTACAAACGGATCCGGGATTCCATCCCGGTACCATGCCAAGGGACAATATCACAAGGTCATGGTCGGCAATCCTCAAGCCTCCGCCGTCTTCCTGGGCTTCGTAGTGCAATTTTACCGTGCCGTTTTCTCCGCTTTCAATCTGGGCGACTTTTCCTTTGATAAATTCAACGCCCATGGCCTTGGAATTTTGATAAAACTGTTCATACATTTTTCCAAAGGCGCGGATATCCATATAATAAACCGAAATATCGGCCATGGGAACGGCGCCGGACAACAGCATGGCCTGTTTGATGGCGTACATGCAACAGACCCTGGAGCAATAAGGGATGCCAAGACTTTTATCTCTGGAACCGGCGCATTGTATGAATGCGATGGAATCGGGTTCCATGCCATCTGACGGCCTGAGCACCCTGTTATATGGGCCGTGGGGCGCCAGTAGCCTCTCCATCTGGAGCGCTGTGATCACATTGGGGATGTTTCCCTGTCCATATTGTTCCTTCGCATCCATGGGTGTCAGTTCAAAACCCGTGGCAATGACCGCCGTTTTGGCGGAAAGTTCAAATTCCCTCGGTTTTTGAAAATAGTCGACAGCCTGGGTGGGACAGACCTTGGCGCACTTTCCACACAGGGTGCAGTTCTCCACATCCAGAACGGCAACCTGGGGGATGGCGTTGGTAAACGGCACATAGATGGCTTTGCGCCCGTTAAATCCCCCCTGCTCCTCATCGGGAACGTAAACGGGACAGTTGTATTCGCATTGCCGGCAACCGATGCACTTGATTTCGTCAACGAATCTGGATTTCTGGGTGATTAGCGCAGTGATTCCGCCGCCGGTATTTTTTATGGTTTTCGGTTCGCAATAGGTAAAACTGGTGATGTTGGGGTGATGGGCCGCCGCAGACATTTTAGGGGTGGTAATGCAGCTGGCGCAGTCAAGGGTGGGGAAAACCTTGGAGAGCCGAATCATTTTACCCCCGATGGAGGCGTCCTTATCAACAATGGCCACCTTAAAATCCTGATCGGCCAAATCCAGAGCCGCTTGCAAACCCGCAATCCCGGCCCCCACTACCAGCGTGTCGAATTCAATTTTGTCCGTAGACATCCATCTTTCCTTTCATATCTCTTTGAAAGTGACATTCGGCTTTGTGAACACAGCCCAACAAGGCCTTATCTGTTCATCCAAGGTCTTCGGCCCCGGAGGAAAGGGGCCGGAAACCTTGGGGGTCACGCAGCCTTTTTACCTTCGGCGCCGGGAGGCCCCAATTCTGTCACAAGCTGGTTCATCTGATTGACTTCTTTGACAAAGGCTTTGGTACAGACCGTGCACACCCCGGTGAGACGAATTCTGCGGGTATCCAGGCCCTGTTCCCTCATGATGGCATACACCCTGTCCATACGGGTGGCCAGGGTTGGATAGGCGCCCTCATAGGGGCATTCCACGCCGCAGCTCATGATGATGATGCCGTAAATCCCTTTTTTGAAGCAGTCCATATAGAACTGCTCAGGGAACATCACCGGCGCCCTGACCCGCAGGACATAGGTGTTTTCCGGGTAACTCATGTGGGCCTGGCCCGCTGCGTTGGCACCCGGATAGGCGCAGTCTTCCGTCGCCAATATTAAAATCTTTGCCTGATTTTCCTGGGCTGCCATTTGGGTTCTCCCGCCTATTTTTGTCGCTTGACAAAGAGTCTGTCGGCGCCATCAATGCTCAGCACACCAAGATAATCGTGACCGACCTTCTTGGCCCATCTGGGAATATCGTTCTTACTTCCAGGGTCATTGGACAGAATCTCAAGGATTTGGCCCACCTGAACGGTACCCATGCCCTTCTTTGCTTCCAACAACGGCCCCGGACAGGAAACACCCCGCGCGTCCACGACATTATCCGGCTGAATGTTGTTAAGATCTACTTCTCCCATGGTACATCCTCCTTCTTTCTATTGTTGTTCAAATTTTTCCGCCTGATATAAGGCGATGCCCCTATTATCCTCGAAGAATTAACATCCGGTGATAATCGGGGTACTGTTTGACTTCAATGACTTTGTCATTCCCATTCCTTAATATGGAGGGGAAACTCTTAAGGGTTTCAGGATCCGTGCTGTACAATTCCAGAATCTGGCCCGGTTTCATGCGAGTGAGCCAGCTCTTGGCCTTGAGGATGCACCAGGGGCAACTCCATCCTCTGAGATCCAGAATCCGATCAACTTCAGGTTCTTCATTTCCAAGTTCATCTTTCACATTATGACCTGTATTTTCAAATTGCGTTGATCCATCATCGTGCAAATGTGGTGCCACTTTCTCATGAAGAGATTGCTTTGGATATAACCAATTGAATTTTATGTGGTAATATAACCGGAAAGAAAACTGTTGCGTTCGCGTTAATAATGTTTAAAATTAACACTTGTTAATTAACGTTAAAATTTAACAGATAGGAAATTCCGGGGTCTTGGAGACGACTATGTTTGAAAATGAATACAGTCAGTACTGGAAGACCGTGGTACAAACCATGTTGGACGGGCTCATGGTGGTGGATCCCGTCGGTATCATCCTTTCGGTGAATAACGCTTTTGAAACACTGACGGGCTATAGGAAAAAGGAATTGATCGGGCAGTCCTGCGAGATACTGGAGTGCAACACCTGTTTTCAATCAAGGGCATTGGGCGGTGTGAAACACTGCGAACTGTTCAATAAAGGCCAGGTGCGCCACAAGCGATGTATGCTCAAACGAAAAGACGGATCTCCGGTCCATGTGCTCAAGAATGCAGCGGTTTTAAAGGATAAGGACGGTGTGGTGGTGGGTGGCGTGGAAACCCTGGCTGATTGCACGGGCCTGGTGGACAGGGACCGTGTGATTACCTCCCTGCGCCGCGAGTTGAGCATTGAGGAGAGTTTTGAGGGGATCATCGGCAAATCCGTCGCCATGAGCCAGGTTTTTGACCTGATTCGAAGCTCGGCTGATTCCGAGGCCCCCGTGGCTATTTATGGCGAAAGCGGCACAGGCAAAGAATTGGCGGCAACGGCCATACACCGGTTGGGTAAACGTTCCGAAGGCCCTTTTGTGAAAGTGAATTGTGCGGCGTTAAATGAATCCCTTTTGGAAAGCGAGCTGTTCGGCCATGTGAAAGGGGCCTTTACCGGCGCGGATCGCAACCGCAAGGGGCGTTTTGAAGCGGCCAATAGGGGGGACATCTTTCTGGATGAAATCGGCGACATTCCCCTTTCCACCCAGGTGAAGTTGCTGCGCGTATTGCAGGAAAAAGAGATCGAAAAGGTGGGGGATCACAAACCCCTCTCCATTGATGTGCGTATTATTACAGCCACCAACAAGGATCTCAAAAAATTCATGGAAGAAGGTCGTTTCCGCGAGGACCTCTATTATCGCGTGGGCGTCATCCCCATCAATTTACCGCCCCTCAGGGAGCGACGCGAGGACATCCCTTTGCTCATCGATGCCTTTATCAGTCGAATCCGGCTCAGGAGCCACAAGAACATTACCAGAATGGATGAAGAGGCCCTGGAACGACTGGTGAATTACGACTGGCCCGGCAACATACGGGAGCTGATTAACGCCATTGAATACGCCTTCGTGCTTTGCCCGGATGATGAGATTCAGCTGAATCATCTTCCCGCCAACATGACCGGACAAAGCGGATTTTCTTCGGTAAAACGGTCTAATAAAGGCCGCCCGACGAGTCCGGATGAGAAAGAGGCGATTCTGGCAACATTGAAAAAAACCGGCGGAAACAAGACCAAAGCGGCCAAAATCCTGGGAATCAGTCGGGTGACCCTGTGGAAACGGCTCAAGGAACACCATATCCAGGTGAATAAAGCCATCCAAGGATGATTGTTATTTGAAAAACACCCTATTATATTCAATTCCCGCCGTTTCAAAATTATTGTAGATAGCTGTCAGCCGCCTGTTGGCCAGGTCCATTGGGATTTGCGCTTCTTCCTTTTCCCGGTCCATGGCGTAGCATGAAAAACACCGTTGACAGACGTGGGTTTGTCCCAGATAGTCCACATTGAAATTGACGGAAAAATACACACGTTTTTCGCTGTAGTTAACAAAATTTTCAACTGCCGGGAATTTTTCCACTGAAACCTCAATGGAAATTTTCTCGCCCTCTCCGGCAATGCGGATATAATCCTCAAGAATCAGGGTGACCACAAACTCATCCCGTTTCCTTTCGAACTGCGCTAGCATAGCCTCCAGGGTAAAAAGGTTTTCTTCAAAGGCAATCCCGGCTTTTTCCATTGTCTTGTAGTCCCGTTTGAGGTACCGGTTGGCGATCATGACCGCCTGGGAAACATGGGGGCACAAGTTATGTTGGCATCCTTTTGCGTAACACTTCCTGAATTCATAGGGTTCGCCATCAACGGTGCCCGAAAAAAGAGAAAAAAACAGGAATGCGCGAAAAGGGTTTTCCTCGTGAACCAGGTCAACCTCATTGATCTCAAAAGTGTTATTCACCGTAACGGTTGCGCCTTTCCGTTTCAATGCTGTCAGGTCTGTAATGCTGATCGGCGGGTTGTGAACGATCGCTTCGTCCATCGGACACCTCCTTATTGATATGGCGGAATGAATGTTGTTTTCATTCCGACGTCAAAATTAGGCCGAGTGGGTTCCCGTACCTGCTACCACCAACTGATCACTTTGTCGTGATCATGTTCAAAGATCAAATCGATGAGCTTTCCGTAGTCCGGTTCACCCTGATACAGGGAAAATTCCGAAATTTCTTTTCCTTCGGAAACAATTCCCACCAGGGATTTAGTGGTTTCATCGGGTTCCGTTTTATAGATGTGCAGAATATTCATGGTAGAAGCTCCTAAAAGGGGACGATCAGGTCCATTGTTTTAAGTTTTTGGCCAATCTCTTCCAGGCTCAGATACTGAAACCCGTGTTTATCCGCATTGGCTTTATTGTTGGAATAATATTCACATTCCATATCCTCCAGCCACTCCAGATTTTCCTTGTATGCTTCCGTCATGTCCACTTCAATGTCCAAAACGAACATATATGAATAAATATTTTCAACGGCCAGCCCCAGGGTGGATCGTGAACCTTCCCAGAGGTCTTCTTTTCGGCGCACCAGAAACGCCACATGCTGAACATTTTCCATTTTTTAAAATCCCCCTTTTTTCCTAGAAAACAATGTAACGGTCGCCCTCTTCGATCAATTCCCCATTCCTGGCCTGGGTGGCAAAATCCTCTTTCGCG
>Ga0233430_1005201_pt1 | contig 11479 bp, 11 predicted proteins | sample SI_118_April2016_2_FD_179883 | JGI IMG/M metagenome (GOLD analysis project Ga0233430, IMG submission 179883) | Seawater microbial communities from Saanich Inlet, British Columbia, Canada - SI_118_April2016_150_MG | ecosystem: Environmental > Aquatic > Marine > Inlet | place: Canada: British... | reverse complement strand
CATTGATTTGCTAGGTGACGGTTGGGAAGGTGAAGTTTATTTAGTAAAAGAGTTATTGACTGGCATAGAGAGGGCTGCTAAATTTTTCTTTCCAGAGAGAAATAAACATAATAGATCTAGTAAATTTTATGCTAAGAAATTGCATAAGTTGAGAAATTGCGATATTGTTATTCAGTATTATACTCAAGAGGAAATTCATTTACAAGATGGTTTTGTCACTTATTTAGTTTCTGAGTTTATTGATGGAGAGTTGTTGAGCGAGTTCTTGAAAAGACAACCAGGTAGGCGGTTACACCCGTTCATTGCGTTGCATTTGCTTTATTCTTTAGCAAAAGGTATGGAAGAAGTGCACAGAGTAGGCGAGTATCATGGTGATTTGCATACAGAGAATATTATTGTGCAAAGACACGGTTTAGGATTTGAGTTGAAGATATTAGATTTTTATAAATGGGGTTCACCAAGTGCGGAACATAGAAGAGATGATGTTATCGATATGATTAAAATATTCTATGATGTTTTAGGCGGAGCAAAGCATTACGCTCACTTGCCAGATGAAATTAAGGATATTTGTTGCGGATTGAGAAAAACGCTAATTCTGCAGAAATTTAAGACCGCAGGCCAACTAAGAGGGTATTTGGAAAGTTTTGAATGGGAATAGAATCTCCACTGGTCACTGGACATTTTTACGCAGGTTATTTAAACCATATTAGGGATGATCTTATAAATGGAAAATCAAACAATCAGCAGACTTACTAAACACTTTGAAGACTACGCATATGAAGAAGATAGCATTGAATTTTGGTTTGCAAGGGATTTGAAGAATCTTCTAGGATATGAACAATGGCGAAACTTCCTCAAAGTAGTAGAGAAAGCAAAAGAATCCTGTAAAACTTCAGGAAACAAAGTTTTAGACCATTTTGCTGACGCCAGCAAGATGGTTAAATTGGGGTCTGGTTCAGAAAGGGAAATAAAGGATATTATGCTTACAAGATACGCTTGTTATCTTATTGCTCAGAATGGCGATCCCAGAAAAGAAGATATTGCATTTGCTCAGAGTTATTTTGCAGTTAAAACTCGAAAACAAGAGTTAATTGAAGAAAGAATTGCATTGAAAGAACGTTTTGATGCAAGGGAGAAACTTGCAAAGTCGGAAACTGAATTGTCAAAGTTGATTTATGAACGTGGTGTCGATGATAATGGTTTTGCAAGGATAAGAAGCAAGGGAGATGCCGCACTCTTTGGTGGGAAAACTACTCTTCAAATGAAGAAAAAACTTAGTATTCCAAAAAACCGAGCGATGGCAGACTTCTTACCTACAGTCACAATCGCTGCAAAGAATTTTGCTACAGAGATTACAAATTTCAATGTTAAAAAGAATGAGTTGCAAGGTGAACAAAGAATAACTGGCGAACATGTAAGAAATAATAAAAGAGTTAGGACTGTGCTATTAGAGGATGAAATTGTTCCCGAAGATCTGCCTCCTGAAGAGGACATAAAAAAATTAGAAAGACGATTAAATAAAAGCGATGCCGAGTTAGCATTAGATTCAAAGATAAAGTGATTTAATTATATTTTAGTTAATCTTCTGCCTGCGACCAAAGAAGGTCAAAGAATGTTTTGTATGTGCTTGCAAAGTTTTTGTCTTTTATCATTAATCCGTATGGATTAGAGGAGTAGTTTATTAGTAGCAAAAGATCACCTGAAATAATGTATTCTGTGTTTGTGTTTATGTTAAGAAATTTTACTTTCGTTCGCAGTTCTTTTCTTCTTCTTAGGCCGTACTCTTTACTGTCATTATTAACGAGAATCTTTAGACTTACTTTGTCTGCCTTTTTCTTCTTAAAAACTACATCAATGAAAAAGCCTTCTAATTTTTTGAAAGCTTCTGCGGGTGCGGATGCAACATAGTACTCGCCACCGTTCTCCCAAGAGTTAATCAACTCTAAGAACATAGATTTTATTCCTCTTATTCCATAGAAATATTTGAAATCACTTAACTTTTGTAATTCAGATGGCGATGCTTTAAGTTGGGATATAAAGTTGATTAACTGTTTCTTTTCGTTTTTTATTTGAAGTTCTTTTTCTTCAAACAGATGTGCAATTGCATCTGGTTCAGATGCAGAATATACTCTTATGTTGTTGATTATTTTGTAGCTTACTAATCCTTTTTCTAAGAGATTGGTAAGTATGGCATAAATGTGGGAACTGGGTATATTTGTTCTGTTGCATATTTTTCCAGTTTGGCTTTCCCCGTGTTCTCTTAAGTCTAGATAAGTTTGTGATTCTGTTTCGGATAGGCCTACAGATTTTAATGCAGTTGTTCTGTCAATCACGCTACTACATCAAGTAGTAGTGAATATTTAAGTATGTGTTGTCTTTACTCAGTAGCGAAGGAGGTTGGCTAAAATGAAACAAATTATTGGAATTATGTTGTTAATTGTTGTTTTAACGGGCTGTGGAAGTAATATTAATGGCCATGTTGTTCAAAGCGATAAGATAAAGGTGGGAGTTATTGCCCCATTAACTGGGCAGCTAGCAGAGTATGGAATAGCGTTTGTTAATGGACTTAATCTCGCCAGGGAAGAGTTGGGAGCAGAAGCTTTAGGATTTGAGTTTATAATTGAAGACAGCGCTTACGATCCAAAGTTGGCTGTGAGTGCGTTTAGAAAACTTACATCAGTAGATAAAGTTGATTTGGTTATGGATTGGGGTGCTGCAACTTCAGAAGCAATTGCCCCAATAAGCGATGAAGTTGATGTTCCATTCATTGCATTTTCTTACGATGATACTGTTCCAATAGTCAGTAGCAACGCCATTCGTGCATGGAACCCAACAACAAAATTCGGAAAGGTTATTGTTGATCATATTTCCAGTGAGAAAATTGGCATTGTTAAGACAGAGTTAACTTACCTTAACAAAATGTTGGAAGGTTTGGAGAAAGTTAGTGATGCTGACGTAATTGTGATTGATAATTATAATTTTGGTGATAATGACTTTAGAACTTCATTGCTTAAGATTAGAAAAGAAAATATTAGCGTCGTTGGTGTTTTCTTAGCTAGCGGACAAATAAGTCAATTTTATAAGCAAGCAAAAGAGTTGGGGATTGAGTTGGTTACGTTTGGAACTGACTTTTTTGAAAGTCAATCAGAGATTGATGCGTCTAATGGATTAATAGACGGAGTTGTATTTCCAAACATGAAGGTTTCTGATGAGTTTAGAGAAACATATAGACTAAAGTACGGTGATGTAAGTCAAATAACATTCGCAGGTAATGCGTACGATATGACCCACATAGTTGTTCGCGAGATTAATTATAATAGCACTGCAAGTGTATTGAGTTCTCTGAAAGAAGTTAAAGAATTCAGTGGAGTGCTGGGAGAATATAACTATGCAGAAGATGATGGTGATAGATATCTTAGCCAGCCAGTTTATTTAAGACGGATCGAGAATGGCGTGGTTGTTAGTTAAGATTCCGATAGGTTTAAAAAAGAAGCGTTGGTTTTTGAACTTGATTAGGCCCCGATGGTGTAGTCCGGCCAATCATCTTGCCCTCTCGAGACAGCGAAAATCAAGAATTTTCTTTGCCTTTCGCTTGGTCAGAGAAAGGCAAGGACTCGGGTTCGAAAGAACGTGTGGGTTGATGTTATAAAAACTGGTCAGTTGATCCTTCGCGGGATTGTCAAACCCACTGTTATCGAAAGTCCCGATCGGGGCATTTTCTTATTAAAAGATATACACATAATAATGGTTCAACCGTGTTGGATTCGATACGATTATATTGAAATTAGGAATTAAGTCATTTACAATATCTCATCTCAAATGGACCAATGCAACGACTAACTCAGCTAAAAAAGGATTCACAGTTATTTCTTCTTAGATCTTTTTTTCTTTGAATTACTCGCAAAACACTTAAAGAAATCGAAATCTCTAGAGCCATCTGAGTTTTTACGAAAAGTAGCCATATTTAGTTTTCTTTCAATAAGTGGGCGTTTGCATTCTAAGTTTTTGATTCTTTTATCATATGACTTTACTTGTTTCAAATATCCAGATCTCGATAACTTATTTTTATTGTTATGATCTTTTCTTGCTTTTATTTTGAGGCAAACCAAATCTTTGTGCTGATTTCCTAATCTACACATTTCAGCCTTTAGCGCTCTTACATATAGTCTCCAACAAATAACTATAAACACAAAAATCACCAAAACAAGCATCAGAACTGAAATTTTCACACCTCTTGACATTTAACAATGTCTCACCAAGATAATTACGTTATATCCTTTATATGTTTTACTGAATGGTTATTAGAATGCTACAAAAACTCTCCCGACAATGTTTACGGGGAATATACAGTCATGGGCCCGAAGGGACTTTCGAAGAGTGTAGGTTTAACAGTCCCGCTAGGAACCAACTGACCAGTTTTTACAATGTAAACCCACTTCTCTTTTCGAACCCTCGACCCTCCGGTTAAGAGCCGGATGCTCTAACCAGACTGAGCCACGGGCCCATGATAGCTTTGAAAGATTCAGGTTCTTTTTTTAAACTTTTTGCTATTTCGACCGAAAACTTAATAATCACACAAAAAAGGTAAAGATCCATGGTCAGATTCACACCATATGAGATTTCTCTCTGTCTGTATGACAAAGAAAGGACAAAAAGATTTGCTAAAGCGATAGAAAAGACGGTTAGTAAAGGAGATATAGTAATTGATGCTGGAAGTGGTACAGGCATTTTGGGATTATTGGCTGCAAAGGCAGGAGCAAAGAAAGTTTATTGCATTGAAATTCATCCCAGATTTGCAGAGATTATAAAGAAGAACGCAGAGATAAACAAACTTCAAGACAAAATCATTGTAATAAAAGGGGATGCTAGTAGAGTTAAAATCCCTCAAAAGGCAGATGTTCTTTTATGTGAACTGCTTAGTACAGGACTGTTCTTTGAACCAGAGACAAAGGTCATTAATCATTTGAAAAAATATCTAAAGAAAGATGCAAAAATTATTCCGGAGAAATGCGTTTCATGGGTTCAACTAGTGGATGCACAGAAAGATCTGTATGGTTTGCATCTTAATTATGATAGTAGGTCTGAACGTTTGAGAGACAAAGGACTAACTACAAAAACACAGTTTGATGAACTTAATTTTCAAGAAAAGGATGAGCCACTATGCATTAATTCAAAAATTGTTGTTGAAGGAAAAACCAACGGTTCAGCTAATGCAATACGAGTAACTAGTCGAGCGAAGCTTAGTGATAGTGTGTATACAAAGCAAAGCAGGTTTCTTTTTAATCCTACGATAGTATATTTAAAGAAGAAGATTAAGATATTAAAAGGCAAAAGTTATCTAGTGCATATCTCGTATAAGCACGGCGGAGATACGTTGGGAACAAAAGTTACAGTTAAGAGGTGTTAAGTATGGTTAGGTTGAGACAAGAGATTAGGTATGATTTTCTATGGGAAAGAAGACCGTTTCACAATAAATATCTTAACATATTTGATACGTCAAAAATATTCTCAGAATACTATAATCGTATTGGCCCAAACTCGAAAAGAACTAGACATGATAATACTGTTGACTTTTATTATGAAATTGCCAAAGCGTGTGGCTTGAAAAAAAGCCAACTTCCGTTTTTACACAGATTTTTAGAAATAATAACAAAAGAGTTGAGTGACTGGGACATGTTTGTACGTAAAAAGAAATTAACTCCGGATGAGTCTCGTAAGTTGGTCTGGGCTTCAGATGGTATGACACTTGAAGAGGAACTTTTGTTAACAGATAGGATCGAATGTGATTATAATCTTGTTAAACGTTTGATAACTAAAGGTCTTAGCAAAACTGAATCTGAGAAGATTAAAAGTAGATTGCATCTTGATAATAAATCTTTTGCGGTGTTGCGAAGTAAAACGTTGAATACAGTTAGAAAGGAGTTTAAACTAACTACAAAACTGGGTTTGAGCTTTAAGCGATATATTGAAGTTGCAGAAACAGATCTTTGTAATGTAGAAGACTATTACGGCTGGAAAAAGAAACCAAAGGGAAAGCCTAACAAGAGTCTTGAGCTTGAGATTATCAATAAAGGAAAAAGTCATTTCTACTATTACAACCACATACTATATCACCTCATAATGAATTCAGGGATTCGTGGAGATATAAAGCTGATACATTATCTCGATAATTATCTCAAACATTATCTTGAGTTGTTGTTTGTGTGTCAAGAGTTGTTGGATCTGAAGCAAGACATAAAAGAAAATAATTTTAATCTTATTGTATGGTTGTATAAATGCATACATAAAAAAGAAAAATTGAATCTTAAGAATTATCATAAAATACTCTTGGAGAGTAAAGTGTATGATTTGCTTCTGAGTGTTGTAGATGAGAGTGCTCAGAAAACATCTATAGCATTGCTAGAGATTGAGAAACATAACAAAAAACTGTATAAGCTGCTTAGTTTATATTTTGATGGTATCGTCGAAGGACTAGATGTGTTTTTAAGACATAGGTTCTTGAGAAATCAGAAATTAGAGAAGGCGGAAAAAATAAAAGAGCTTGTTTTGAATCCGCATCCTTGGGAAGAAACTCGCTTTAACAGAACTTTTCCAGATGATCTTAAGGTGAAGAAAAAAGCAATCAAACTTATTGCAGATGTTAGAGATGAGTTGAAAAGAATAACTAAATGTAAAGATCCTCACTACAAGCCAGGCCAGTATAACTCAATATCTTCTGCAGCTTCAAGATTGCTTAATGTTCCAACTTATCGTTGTATAATTCCATTAAGATCTAGAGGATGTAGTTTTGCTTTTATTAAAGGAGGTCCTTGCCATATTTGTGGCGTAAGAGGAGATAATTTATGGAAAAGAAGTATAACTCCTAAGCAAATTGTTGATCAATTCAAAAAAGATTTTGCAAAAATAGATTTTAAAAAGCATTCAATACTTGGAGTATATTGTAATGGCTCGTTTCTTGATGACGCTGAAGTCGATCCTAAAGCGAGAGATACAATTCTTAAGATAATAGCAAAAGAAAAAGGGGTTTTGGAAGTTGACTTTGAGTCCCGTCCAGAGTATGTTACTCTTGCTAAAGTTAAACGTGTTAAAAAGATTCTTGGAAAGAAATTACTCACACCCTCTACAGGTTTTGATGCAATTGATGAGGATGTTAGAAACATAATAGTAAATAAAGGAATGACCCGAGAAGGGATGGAAAAAGCGACAAGTGCATTTGTAAGAGCCCATGTTAGCTCATTAGTGTACGTTGGTATTAAACCTCCATTCTTAACAGAACGCGAAGCAATTCAGGAAGCTGTTGATACAATCGAATACTTGTTTAGAATAGGTATTGAACAGATTTCTTTAGAGCCAGTGACTGTTCAAGATTATACTTTAACTAAATATTTGTACGATCGGAAATTGTTTAGGCCAACCTGGTTGTGGAGCATAATTGAAATTCTTAAAGCAACACATACGAAGATGAACATACCATTAGTGGGTCCTGAAGTAGTGGGGGGTTTTGTATTCTTTCCATTACCTAAAGTTGTTGCGCATAATTGTCCTAAATGCGACAAAAAAGTTGTTGCCGCCCTTAATAAGTTCTCAGAAACACAAGATATTCGTGTTTTTGATAAGTTGAAATGTTCTTGTAAAAAGCAATGGGAAAAAGAAGTTGAGAAGGATGCTCCACCTCTGTATGAGAGAATTGTTTCTACATTGGAGAAAGCTAAAAAGATAAAGAAGTAGTTAGGTGTACACAACCGAATTGTCTTTTGCATCTGCTATAACTAGAGGCATTCGTACTTCTCCGTGTTTGTTGAAAGTCATCTGACCGTTCATACCCTCAAAATCTAAAGCAAATATTGTTTCTCTCAAATCCTTTGGTTCTTTGGATAATTCATCTAAGATCAGCATAACATCATGACCGAAGGGTGCAAGAAAGTCAGGTTCAACATCGAATGTTGTTCTGTATCGATCAAAGAAGTTATCTTGGTTGTTATTGATGAATGCTATTGGCACTACAGCAAAAACTTCTTCAAACAAATCTAGTCCTGCTTCTTGTTTCACGAAATCGCTTTGAATATGGATTGTAGATACTACAGGGATGTGCGTCATCCCCAACTCTTTTCGTTGACGTAGAATATTAATCAGATGTGGAGGGTAACCTATCACATATAACACATCAGGATTTAGTTCTCTTATCTTCATTAGACTTGTTCTATAATCTAATTCAGCAATTTCAAAAACTTCTTCTTGTATTATTTCTCCTTCGAAATAGGATTCTAACATTGTCGCCATTGTGTTACCAAACTCGTCAAACACAGTTAGTGTTGCAGCAGTCGTATAGTTTCGGGCTTTCATAAACTGCGAAGTTTTTTCTAGCTGATCTTCAGGTATAGGCCACACTAAGAACGCATTATCGCTTCTTCTAGAGAACTCGCTCGCAGGTAGGGTGGTTAATGTGGAGAGTAAAGGTATGTTGTATTGATCTGCAACAGCTAATAATGGCATTGAAACTTGTGCTTGTAAAGCCACAATAAGATCTATATCTTGAGTGTCAAGAATTCTTCGGGTTATTGTTATGGCCTCAGCAGGAATGGTACGTGTGTCATCAATATGTAAAACTACAGATGAGTTGAGTTCTTTATGTTTTAATTCTACAGCTCTCAAAAAGTCGTGACCAACTTGAGCAGCTTTTCCTGTTAACGGAAGAACTAGTGCAACATCAAAACTATCAGACGCAACCACAGATCCTGTAAGGGATTGTTGCCCACCACAAGCAGTTAGTAGGAGAATTCCCATTAGCACGAAAATTATTTTGTTCATAGATAAAGGATTAGTTCATAGAATATATATCTTAGTCCACCTCAAGGGGTGAACAATCGATAGATTTTAATAGAAAAGGCGTCTACCTACATAATATGAACATCACAATGCTTGAGAAACTAGGATTTACTAATGGTGAGATACGCGTGTACAGCGCACTCTTAAGATTAGGAGAAAGCTCATCAGGTTCAATAATAGTTAAATCAAAAGTTTCCAGATCTAAAGTTTATGAGATCTTGGAAAGATTGAAAGAAAAAGGATTGGTAAGCGAATGTACAAGATCTGGCGTGAAGCATTTCCAACCACTATCTCCAAAAAGAATTCTTGATTATATTCATAGAAAAGAGAAAATATTGATGAAACAAAAAGAAGATTTCAAAGAAGTCTTACCAACACTAATGCAATTACAAAAAGAGAATGAAGAAGAACAAGAGTTGAAAGCGTATGTAGGAATTGAAGGCATTAAAACATATTTTGAAGATACACTAAACAATCTAGATGAAAACAATGAATATCTTGCCATGACATTCTCTGAAAAGTCTTGGCAAAGTAAATCTCTCTCGCTTTTATTTAAAAAATTTCATCAACAAAGAGCAGAAAAAGGAATCAAAGCAAAAGTTATTACTAATGATAAAAACTTAGAGTCTCAAAAACATGTGAATCTTTCAGAAACAGGTTTGTATGAGTTTAAAACAGTTGATGTTGTTTTGCCAACAGGGATTGCTATTTCTGGAGACTGTGTTGCGACCTTTGTATGGGGAAAAAGTCCTAGAATCTTCTCGATCCTTTGTAAAAATAATGCAGAACAGTATAGGAAATTCTTTTATGATTTATGGAATAAGGGGAATTAGTGTAAAGTTCTTGAAGGTTGAGGATGTAGGTGTGCAGTGATGCTCGGTTCTTCAGCTGCTGCGCCATCATATTTGAATACTTTTGCAGCAACTCCTTTAAGTTCTGCAACTTTATGTTCTTTTGAAGGTTCATCCTCGCCGTTATGTCCCACAATATTCCCAAGACCTCCTGCGTAAGCAACCAGTATTTTAAACACAGGAACTGCTAAGTGGTTGAACTGAGGAGGCATTGCTGTTTCAGTGAAGAAATAGTATGTATTGTCTGTGACTCCTTTAGTTAAATCTTCCAGCGTACCAGTGAATGCTTGGTAGAAGCACCTGTCTAATTGAACTCTTGCTCGAGGAACTACGTTTGCTAACAAAAACTCTAGCTTAGACTCTACAACTTCTGGAGCAAGGTCTACGCTTGCGTTAAGATTTATGTAGTCGTGCGGAACTCGATACGCCATTAGGCACCACTACTATGTAGTTATTTAATAACATTTCGTTTTGCAAAAACTAGAATTTTTTCAAACTTTCGACACCAATACAGATCCAAACACTTTATAAATATACAGAATTGGATTGATGTGGGTGATAAAATATGGCAGCAACTCCAAAAGCTCCAAAGAAAATGAAAATTGATTATAACATTGATAGAGGTATTTATGACGATTTTGTCAAAACATGTTCACGTAAAGGATATGCACCAAATATTATAGTTGAAAGAATTATGAAAAAATATGCAGAAACAGGACAAATGTAATATTTGTGTTTTTTTAGTTTGCAAGAACTAGAACAAAACAGTACGGAACAACGATAGACGCGTTAGAGAGTTGTTCTAGATCTAAAATTAAGCTTTGTCTCTTCTCTTCAGATAGCTTCTGAACCCAGCCGTAAGAAGTTACAAGATCAATATAGTTTTGTAATGTGTAATCAAAATTAACCTCATAAGTTTTAATTTCTACAGAAGTGAATAGATCAGATTGTTTTAGATCATTGTAATCTTGGTCGGCAGTTTCTTTAACTAAAGATCCAGCTGGGCCTCGGTTAACTCCGTCGTATTTATCTAAGATTTTACTAACGGCCATGACAAACTCAGACTTTTCTTTTTGTTGATAAGACCAAAATAAAGCGAGAGTTCCATTTTCTTTTAAGATTCTGCGAACTTTATTGTAACGATCTTTAGAAGATACCCAGTGCCACGCCATTCCAGAAACAATAAGGTCAAAAGTGTTTTCTGCCAACTCGGCGTCTTCAAAAGTTCCAACCTTGAAATCAGCGTTAGGACACTTTTCTTTTGCAACATCAATCATTTGTTGACTAATGTCCAGTCCGGTTACTTTGAATTGTTTTTGTACTAAAGGCAGAGTAGCTTGACCTGTGCCACAGCCTATGTCGAGTATTGTCCCCTTCGGTTTAATATTTGAGAAATCAATAATATCAGCAATAAGTTGTTCAGGATAAGTTATCCTTGCAGCATCATATAGCACGCTAATGTTCCCAAAAGCTTTGCCTTCTTCAGGATTTAGTGTCATTTTAAGAAAAGGTGCCGCCGGGGAGACTTGAACTCCCGACTTCCGGATTGCTCAAATACTTAGTCATTGCCCGAAGGCTCCTCACTCATATTTTATGAGTCCGGTGCTCTAACCAATTAAACTACGGCGGCATTAAGCTCTGGTGAAAAGTAGAGTATTTATAAAGGTTTTCATAGCCTTGAGGCTATCTTCTCTTTGAATTCATTCATTTCGCCTTCTTTATAATCATGTTGTGGCCAGAATTCTAAACCATCATCTTTGTGCCTAGGTATTAGATGTATATGTGCGTGATCAATATACACA
>Ga0233430_1005193_pt1 | contig 11492 bp, 8 predicted proteins | sample SI_118_April2016_2_FD_179883 | JGI IMG/M metagenome (GOLD analysis project Ga0233430, IMG submission 179883) | Seawater microbial communities from Saanich Inlet, British Columbia, Canada - SI_118_April2016_150_MG | ecosystem: Environmental > Aquatic > Marine > Inlet | place: Canada: British... | reverse complement strand
CCGTTCCTTTGACGGAGCGACCTTCAAAAAGAACAAAATAAACTTCATTGCAGATAGGAAGATCAACTCCAAGTTTTTTTGACAAATTATATACGGACCGGGTTGTTTTTACCCCTTCGGCAACCATTCTCATTTCAGAAATAATATCATCCAGTTTTTTACCTTCCCCGATCTGTCTGCCCAGAGTATAGTTTCGACTTAAAGCGCCTGTGCAGGTTAATAAGAGATCTCCCACACCGGCAAGCCCGGCCAGGGTAAGAGGATCGGCACCCAGCTTAGTTCCCATCCTGTTCATCTCCGTAAGGCCCCTGGTAATAAGGGCAGCCCTTGGATTAAGACCCATTTGCATTCCATCACAGATACCAGCTGCTATGGCCACAACATTTTTCATGGCACCCCCTATCTGGGTGCCTATGGGATCATCATTGACATACACCCTGAAAGTCGGGCAGGAAAATATTTTCTGCACATAATCAGATACTTTCCTGCTGGTTGATGCTGCTGCAACAACTGTGGGAACCTTATTGGCAACTTCCTTGGCAAAGCTTGGGCCTGATAGAACAGCGAAATTTTCTTTGGGTAGAAAATCGATTTTTTCTGCAAGGATCTGGGTCATTGTCATATGCGTTTTATTCTCAATCCCCTTGGATGCTGTTACAACGACAGTCCCGGGACTGATAAAATCTTTCATCCGGCCTGCAACATCCCTCATGCAGTGTGAGGGAACCACAACGAGTACAAGATCTTTATCTTTTACAACAATTTCAAGGTTATTGGAGGGAATAATATTTTCCGGCAGTTTCACATAAGGAAGGAAAACCTTATTTTCCCTGTTCTTTTCAATCTGCTCTTTTACTTCCGGTTCAAACACCCATAGATCCAGAACAAATCCTTTATCGGCAAGCAATTTGGCAAGAGCAGTTCCCCAACTTCCTCCACCAACAATGCCTATCCTGGTTTTTGCTGTGTCCACCTTTTTGCTCATGATTTACACTTTCCTTTCATTTCCGACAAAAGAATGTTGTTAAATACATCATCATCAAATTGTGCATAAATAGGTTTTATACATCAGATCATAATAGTGATCAACTTTATTTTGCAGCAATATAGTCAGGTTTTCACAGACAAAAATCCTGGCACAGCAGAAAATAAATTATCAGGCCATCCATAAGTTAATGATTAATATTTTAAAAATCCGAGTAAAGCAAATTTAAACATTTTTAATTTATATATAATTTTTTATATGTAAATATTTTTTTTAGTCTATCAAGAATTATTTAAATTTTCTTTTTTATTCTTGAATCTGTATCATAAAATACTTTTAATATTTCCTGGGTACCCAAATATTTGTCAATTTCTTTTAATCTTTCAGGACTGCACTGAGAAAAGAGAATGGATTTTTCTTTTTTTCCAAACCGCAACCTTTGCAGCAATATCCTGTCAAGGACTCCATCCTTAAATAAAAACAAAAAATCCTTTCCCGTTCTGCCGGGACAAATCCAGAAATCTGAGGACAATAAATCCGCTTCCATTTTAAAGAGCTTTCTTGATTGAAGCTCAAAAACCCTATCCGGATTACACGCTTTTATAGTTCTGATGGCTTTTTGCCTATTGATTTTTTTTAACACATGTTCTTTTGAAAACCCGATTTTAAACTCATCATATCCTTTTTGAGTATATGAATAGATACCAGACGGATGCACGGCCAAAAGCTCTATTAACGCGGCAAAAATTATAAGGCCGACACCAAAGGACACTTGCAAAAGAGTCTGTTTTACATTTCTTTGTTTTTTCATACCCCCTCTTTTATTTGCCTGAATATTTTTGGAATCTATCTTTACAATATTTTTATGGCTTTTAATATATTGAATACTATATATTTATCGCTGTAGGGTCCACTCAAAAATTATAAAAGCTCAGACTTAACTTGTAAAACAGTTCCGGGAAATGATCTTGATTGCCAGGGGACTTAAGGCAGATATCTACCCAAATCCACCATCAAATTTTCATTTACCGGCTGGACCATGGGGTTGTGCACCATCCCTGGCCCCGCAGGGCCTTAGGATAATGCACTATCCCTGGCCATCAGCAAGGTGCCGGATGCAAGGCGACAAGGAGTGACGAGTGAGGCGTATAAGTCATACTCCGCAGGGAGGAACGACTGCAGTCAACGCAGCAGGTGGTACCTTGATGGTGGATCAGGGTCTATAAATCATCTTGACATAACACTGGGGTATGCGGTATTTTTACCCTATACTTGCTGTATCTGAACCTCAGTCTGTCCTCTTATTTTTTTGGTCTGATCCGTATCTTGTTTTGTCGACTTCTCCACACTTTTGTTTCTTGTTAATAAATACATTATATTTTTATTAACCACCAAAAAAAAGGAGAAAAATCATGAGAGTACAACCAAAAAAAATAATGTGTGCAATCGATTTTTCAGACTTTTCCAACATTATTCTTGCCCATGGCAAATCTTTGGCATCCCAATTTGGTTCAAGCCTTTGTTTATGCCATGTTGTAACAGGAACACTTATGGTGTCAAGTCTTGGGCATTCCTATATTCATTACACAGATATTGAAACTGATCGTATGCATTCAGCAAAGGAAAAGCTTGAAAAAATGGCCGATGAGCTTGATATTGAATGTGAAGTCATTGTCTCATCCGGGCATGTAGCAGATGAAATTGATCAATTAGTCCGTAAAAACAATATTGATATGGTAATTGCCGCAACACATGGTGGATCAGGCATAAAACGTTTTTTGGTAGGTTCGGTCACAGATAGACTTGTAAAAATTTTGCAATGTCCCCTTCTGGTTCTGATTACAAAAGAAGATCATTTAACTTCAGAGATTGAAAAAAATTTAAAATTAAAACGTATTCTTGTGGGATGCGATTTTTCTCCTGACTCCAGGCTTGCTTTTGATTATGCTCTAAGCCTTGCCCAAGAATTTCAAACACAGCTTTACCTTGCCCATGTTGTAAGGCCTACCGAACAAATTGAATTACCTGCCTCAGACTATATAAAAATACAAGGCGGTGACTATACCAACTGGACCCGGGCTGAATATCTGGATCTTCAAAAAAATAAAACGGATGAACATTTGAAAAATAAAAATTCTTTATTCAGCCGCCTTGAAAGACAGCTTTCTTATATGATTCCTGAAGACAGCAAAAACTGGTGTACACCCATTAACACTGTACTTGAAGGTCAGCCTTATAAAGAATTGATCGACTATGCTGAACAAAAGGAGATGGATATGATCGTAGTTGGGGTTCACGGTCACAGTCTTTTGGAACGCTTTATAGTTGGTTCTACAGCGGAACGAGTCATCAGTCAGGCTTGCTGCCCTGTTCTTGTGGTCAGACAGATCTCGTGAAATTTAATCTTCTTTTTCTTTTTTCATATGCATCCCAAAAGCCAGCATCATCTGATTTCTGTCTTCCATCTGGAGGCATGCCTCAAGTCCGCCGGCATCAATATTAATATTAATGGCCTCTTTGGTCATACGAAGTCCCAAAGGATTCTTGCTTGCCATAACCTTAGCTAACTTAGTTGCGATTTCAATCATTTCTGTCTTTTGAACGATCCTGCTGGCAAACCCCAGGTTCATAGCCTCTTTGGCATTCATCCAATTTCCAGTCAAAAGGAATTCATTGGCTCTTCCTGAGCCGATAAGTCGGGGAAGGAAATAAGAGGCAGCCATATCAGCACCGCCTAATCCAATGTTTATATATGCTGCACAAAACTTAGCATCTTCAGCTAAAATCCTTATATCCGAAGCCATTGCCAGGGAAAATCCAATTCCTGCAGCAGCTCCATGGACACAACAAATAACAGGTTGGGGAATTTTTCTAAGACCCAGCATCATTCTTGATAACCTTACCTGGGCATTATAGGCGTCCACAGGCTGCATATCAAAAATTTGCGGACCAAATGTCTGCATATCAAGACCTGCACAAAAACCCTTGGCATCCCCTCCATCAAGAATAATGACGGAAACACTGTTATCATACATTCGTGCATTAATAAATTCTTCAAACTCAACCATCATTTCTTTATCAACTGCATTGTATTTGTCGGCCCTGTTTAATGTTAGATAACCAATTGGGCCTTCTTGTTTAAATATAATTTTATTCATTTATATTTCCTTTTTTAATCTTTGAAATATTGGGTCTTCATATTTACAGTAAGATTATCATTGTCCATGAGTCGTGTTGCCAATCCATAGGTTTTTGGCAGTTCATATCTGAAAAAATAATTCATTGTAAAAAATTTGCCTTTATAAAAATTTCTATCTTTCTTCGAGCAGTTTTCAGACAATGCTTTTTGTGCTGCAATGCCCTGGATCAGCCATTGCCATGAAATAACGATCAAACCATAGTATTCAAGAAAAAGACTTGCATCGGAAAGATAGACATCTATTCCTTTTTCTCTGGCAACATTAAAAAGAAATCCTGCAACCTTTTCAAGCTGTTTCATTGCCCTTTGAAGCTCTTTGGCAAATAGCTCAAGCTCAAAAATTTGTATGGCATCTCTTATGGTCAACCTTACTTCTTCAATAAACAAAAGAGCTGCTTTACCATTATTCATTACAAGTTTTCTTCCCAGAAGATCCATGCCCTGGATACCCGTTGTGCCTTCATGTATGGCATGGATCCTTATATCCCTGAAATATTGTCCAACGGAAAAGTCTTCACAATATCCATAACCGCCGAAACACTGTATTGCACTACTTATGGAAGAAATACCATATTCTGATGGAAATGCTTTTGCTATAGGTGTTAAAAGATCCAGTAAAAGCCCATACTTTTCTTTTTCATCCCCATGGGACACTTTTTTAAGATCTGCATACATGCAGCACTGGAGGATGAGAGAAAAAGAGCCCTCAACAATGGATTTCTGAAAAAGAAGCATTCGTTTGACATCTGCATGCTCAATAATCGGTATCTGTTTGATCAAAGGGTCCTTAAGAGTGACAGGCCTGCCCTGGGGTCTATTTTCAGTATATTCAAGGGCTGCAAGATATGCAGCTGATGCAATGGCACAGGAAGCTAAACCCACCAGAATCCTGGCCCCATTCATCATTTGAAACATCTGGCTAAGACCTTTATTCTCTTTACCCACTAGCCATCCAAAACAATCATCTTTTTCACCCATTGATATCTCGGCCGCAGGTGTACCCCTGTAACCCAGCTTATGATAAATGGTGGCCACTGTTATATCATTAAAAATAAGATTACCTTTTTCATCAATTCGTTTTTTAGGAACCACAAACAAAGATATGCCTTTTGCTCCGGCAGGGGCATTATCAATTCTTGCCAGCATAAGGTGAATGATGTTCTTGGCACCATCATGATCTCCTGCCGATATAAAGGTTTTCACGCCTTTTATTTTAAAACTCCCGTTTTGGTCTGGAAAGGCAGTTGTGGTAATGTCTGATAAAGAGCTTCCGGCCTGGGGTTCTGTCAAAGCCATCGTACCCTGCCATTCACCGTCAAGCATTTTTGGGACGTATGTATCAATAAGTTTTTGGCTGCCAAAAGAGGTAATTAATTCCGCAGCCCCGCTTGTAAGTTCAGGAAAGGCACATGCAGAATAATTTGATGCTGCAAAAATAAAACTGGTTGTTCCTCTTATAATAAAAGGGATCTGGTCACCACCATTGGCTTCTGAAAACCCGGACGCAATCCATCCGCCCTGTCCAAACTCCTTCATGATTTTTTTTACAGCTTTATGGACTTTAACCTGACCATCCTCAAGCACAGGCTGATTTTTGTCCATTTCTTCAAGAACAGGATACATTAACTTGTTGGCCAGTTTCAAAGCTGCATCAATCACCATATCAAACATTTTTTCATTGTGCTTGCAGTAATAGTCATAATCCGTTAGAGCCTTTGAATCAAAAACCTCTTTGATCATAAACCGGATATTTCTTAGGCTGACAAATTTTGACATTTATATCCTCCAGAAAGATTTTTTTTATCACCATTAGGTAATAGTATAATATGACTCATCAAATTCCGGTTTATTTTCGAACCGTTTCATAAAAAAGGCCCCTTCCATTTCAAAATTGGTAAAAAAGGACGGATCTATATCAATGCCGATACCTTTCAAGGCCCTGGCCGCCTGACCCGGGTCCGGTGGGCAACCTTTTATTTTGACAATTTCCCCGGATACTTCATGGTTTTTGTTAAGCGCGCATAAGCACTGGCCCACCAGAATACTTTTTTTTGCGTCCTTACAAGGCCTCATTCGTTTGCCCGTTAAAAATTCCACATCATCAAAGGGTTCACCTTTGTAGGACATGGCGATTATGGTTAAAAGCTTGCCTACTAAAGCCGAGCAATAAGTACAAAGGCTGGTATCGAATTTATGAAAGGCAAGGCCCTTTATTCCCATTTTTTCCATGGATTTAGGCAGGGTATTCTCCTTGTTATAGGAAAAGGTATATTTATGAAAAGCAGCTACATCTTCAATTTTCTCACCGAGAATATCTATATCACAAAGATCGCTTGATACCCCCTGGTCTGCTGCTGCCTTTACAAGATAGGGTATGTCACAAGGATCATGGCCTAGCACGCTTGCTCCCACCATGTCAGCGGCAAGAAGATTGGAAGAAACAATAACAAGATCGCTTCGCCTGGGTTTGCCGTCAAAGGAAGGTCCCCGCTCCATGGTATAAACGCCATCTATTATTGTGGCCGATGGGGGCAGAAGATTTGGAAGGCGTGAGATCATGTATCCCAAATCTTTCTTATGGTCTGCGCTATGGCATTTTTTCCGGGAACCAACATTTAAAAACCCTTTAAGATTTTTAATTCCAAGACTCACCTTGACCTGTGCATGGGTCTTTAAAACCGGCACATTTACCAGAAAATCCGAGTCCAAAAGATCAGTGCTCAATTTAAGACTCAGTCCATCTGCAATTTCTATTTTTTGAAAGGGCCTCTCCCAGGCATCTGCAAGCTTGACCCCATATCTTTTTTTCAATTTATGATATCCCAGACCCTCAAAGGATTTTTGCCCGATATTTTTTTGCATAGGGTCCATCTGAAGACTTCCCTCGGCAATGGTAATATCATTGACTCCATATTCCTTAAGCAGGATCACGACCTCTTCCATAATGGTAGAGGTGGTAATCACGCCCCATTTGGGATAGGGCGTGTCAAGCCATACCACAATATTAGGTTTAATCACTACTTTTGCATTTAAAGGAAGATACTCAAAAGCGTTAACGCTTTTAACCGCCTTTTTAACAGTCTCACTATTTTTTTCAAACTTATGAATGGCAACTTTGATATTGTTCATGGTCATTTTCCTTTCTTTTTGAAGTATTACTATCAAATCATAAAATTCGATACAATAATTACTTTCAATTGAGGGTTTACACCCTAATGTTGCAAAAACCAAGATTTTCTATATCAACCAATTTGACACACTCTTTAAAGTTGGACATAGTAATTTATCATTGCTATATTATTTTCTTACAGTATGGACCAAAAGAATATTCATTTTTTTAAATAGTTAGGACCGCAAATGAAATAAGTTGAACAGAAATAGCGCAGGATTTTGGCCCATATACAAGGCACATTAAAGGTTGCATACTATAACGTATTCAGCCTTTGATGCAACGAAGTAGATGGGCCAAAAGACAAGCAATTTCGTTCAAGTTATAAACTTTGCGGTCCTTAGTACCGCATGATATCCTTGGGAGATTAATCATGGAATTTTCGTTTTCAACTTTTTTAAATACACACGAACCGGTGATTATAAGTCAATGGGTTAAAAAACTTCACACGGATTGCGGAGAGCAATATGCTGCAAGACCTTCAGAAGAACTTTTTGGAACCATTACCCGTGCAGTTGCTGCAAACTATCAGGTGCTGGTACACAAAAATTATCATTCAATCAATATCTTTATTGATAAAATTACGGATATGCGCCTGAAATCAGGTTTCTCACTATCTGATGTTCAAAGAGCGTTTGAACTCTACCGCATTATTGTAACCGACCTTGTAATTACAAATGCTTCCAAAAAAGAATTTAAGGAAATTTTTAAAAGCCTGAACCGTTGTCTTGCCTATACCACGCACAGATTTTCTGATCATTTCCAGGATATGCATCAGAAAAAAATTGTTCAACAAAACATAGAACTTGAACAAATGGTCATAAAACGCACCACTGCTCACCAGGAATCTGAGAAAAAATATAAGACCCTGGTTGAAGAAATCAATGACGGTTATTTTGTAATCCAGGACAGCTTAATTGTATTTGCAAATCCGGCATTCTGCACCATGCATGGATATGATTTACATGATGTCCTGGGGGAAAACTTTTACAGATTTGTTGCAGCCTCAGACAGGGAAGAAGTGCTGAAAATTTACTCAGATAATTTTGAAAGCCGGGTTGCCTCCCAGGTATTCGAGTACAAACGTCTTGTGAAATCCGGTCAGGAATTTCCAACAGAAATTCAAGGAAAAACAACATCATATGGCAATAAAATATCAAGTATTGGAATTTGTAGGGATATTACAGAACGCGTAAAAATGGAAAAAAAAGTTCGGGAAAATGAACGCATGGCCTATATCGGCCAGATTACGGCCTCCCTTTCCCATGAGATTCGAAATCCTCTATCCTCAATCAAGATGAATCTTCAGATTTTAAGCGGCAACAAAAAAATTACGGGAAATGATAAACGACGGGTGGATATTTCAGTGTCGGAAGTGATTCGGCTTGAACAGATTTTAAACCAGCTCTTGGATTTTGCAAAACCCTTGCAGTTGAATCTAAAACCATGCAATATATATATCATTTTGAATTCTTATATTGAGCTTCTTGAAATGAAATTTAAGGAAAAACATCTTAATGTTGTGACAACCATTGAAGATGAACCGCATCCTCTTATAGCAGATGGGGAAAAACTGGGTCAGGCATTTATCAACATTCTCATTAATGCCATTGAGTCATCTGAACCTTTTGGAAAAATCTCTGTGACCTTTAAAAAAATCATACACCAGAACCTTGAATATGCAGGAGTTCTAATTGATGATGAAGGCCCGGGTTTTGATGAAAAAGATAAGGAAGAAATCTTCAAACCCTTTTTTACAAGAAAAACAAAAGGGATTGGTCTGGGACTTGCAAATGTCAAAAGGATAATTGATGTTCACAACGGATTTGTCCAAGCAAAAAAAAATAAAGGCAAGGGAGCTTCATTTTTAATCATGCTTCCCCTGGGAAATAATTGATGGCAAAAATACTGGTCATAGACGATGAACCCTCTATCCTTGAATCCTTGAACATGTTTCTGACGGAAAAAGGGCACCTGGTTTTTACTGCAGAAACCGGAACAATGGGCCTGGAACTTTTTTCAAAAAACTCTTTCCATGTGGTTATCATGGATATCAGACTTCCGGATTTAAATGGATTGGATATTCTCCAAACCATGATCAAGAAAAAAAAAACATCAAAAATTATAATGATTACAGCTTTTCAGGATATGGAGACCACGATTGTAGCTATTAAAAGGGGAGCCTTTGATTATATTCACAAACCCCTTGATGTGGTAAAAATTGAAAAAGCAGTGAACCGTGCCATCAATATCCTTGAAATTGACAGGGAAACCCCTGCTCTTGAACCTGTAAACGAGATATCGGTCAACCCCTGGGTGATAATCGGCAAAAGTGAAAAGATGCGAAAGATTTTCAAGATGATGGGGCTTGTCTGTAATAGTCGTGTCAATGTGCTTCTCCAGGGCGAGACAGGCACTGGAAAAGAATTGATTGCAAGGGTAATTCATTTAAACTCTTCTTTTAAAGATGAGCCTTTTGTGGTGTTTGATTGTTCAGCTGTTGTTGCTACCCTTCTTGAAAGCGAACTTTTCGGCCATGAAAAAGGGGCCTTTACCGGAGCTGAAACCACAACAATGGGGAAAATAGAACAGGCTGGAAACGGGACCCTGTTTCTGGATGAAATTGCCCAGCTTCCATTGGCTATCCAGGGAAGCCTTTTGGGTTTTCTTCAAAGAAGAGAATACACACGGGTTGGGGGTAGCAGGACATTAAAATCCAAATGTCGGATAATCGCTGCCTGTAATTGTAATCTTGCCGACAAGGTGAATAAAGGGGTTTTTAAAGAAGACCTTTATTACAGGCTCAAGGTTTTCATGATTGAGGTGCCGCCTCTCAAGGAACGGCTTTCCGACACCTCTTTATTGGTTGAACATTTCTTAAATAAGATCAACCGGGAACTGGGGACCCAGGTAACCAAACTTCAGGACGGTGTCATGGAAATGCTTGTCAATCAAACCTGGAAAGGTAATGTCAGAGAACTTGAAAACACCATAGCACAGGCCCTTGTGGGTTGCCGGGGCAATGTCCTGCTCAAGGATGATATTCATAAACTATTAAATGTAAAAAACAGATCCCAAAAGATGGGGCTTGAATCCTACTCCCTGGCCCATGTTGAAAAGGATCATATCACAAAGACACTTTCCCAGCTTCAATGGAATAAAACCAATTCGGCAAAGCTGCTGGGTATCTCTCTGCCTACTTTACGATCCAAGATTAAAAAATATAAGATACACAAATCCGATACCCAATAAGATTTTTGCATAAGGATAATCTGTAGTCGTAACTCAGGGTAATAGTTTATTCAGGGGTTTTTCTGATCACCAGATAAACGCCAAGAACAGTTACAAAGATAGCTATTATTGACACAATCGATAAATATTCATCAAACAATAGCCATGCCTCTATGCTGGCTACAGGTGGAACCAAATAGAAATAACTGGCCACTTTGGCTGTTTCGCCTTCACGAATCATATACATTAGCAGGAGAATGGCGGTGACAGATAAACCTATAACCAACCAGGCAAGTGCAAAAATCAGCTGTTGATCCCATAACACCTCACGGGCTTCAAATGTCCAAGCCATTATGGCCATTAGCAGTAACACACTGATATACTGCCAAAATGATCCTGCAAGCAGGTTCACATCTGCACCAAAACGCTTCTGGTATAAGGTGCCAATGGATATTCCAAATAAAGCAGTTATGGCAGCCAACATTGCTGTCCAGTTTAGGCTAACATACTCCTGCTGACCAGTGGTCAACAAAACAGAGATGACTCCTACAAGACCTAAACCTAACCCAGTCCATTGAGTAAGTTGCAGTCGTGTACCAAGGAAGCACCAGCCCAGAAAAGCGGTAAGTACAGGTTGCACACCTACAATGATGGCAGTTATTCCGGCAGGCATACCCCACTTGATGGCGGCAAATACTCCCCCAAGGTAAGCGCCGTGCAACAGAAATCCTGTAACCATTTGATGGCCCGCCTGACTCGGCCGCAATGGCTTAATCTTAAAGGCTAAACATAATAACATAAAAACGATTGTGGTCAGAACCATACGAATGAAAAGTAAATAGAATGGCTCAATAAATGGCAATGCATACTTCGCCGCAATGAAACCAGTGCTCCACAAAAATACAAAT
>Ga0233430_1005185_pt1 | contig 11499 bp, 9 predicted proteins | sample SI_118_April2016_2_FD_179883 | JGI IMG/M metagenome (GOLD analysis project Ga0233430, IMG submission 179883) | Seawater microbial communities from Saanich Inlet, British Columbia, Canada - SI_118_April2016_150_MG | ecosystem: Environmental > Aquatic > Marine > Inlet | place: Canada: British... | reverse complement strand
TTTTGATCCAGTCAATGGTTTCCTGACGATCCCGACCAAACATCCAATAGACCAAACCCAGGGCCCAGAAGTTTTTGGCCCGGTCGCCCTGTTTCTTGCTGGCACCCATGGCATCAACGGCTTCGTGGGTCCGGGCTGTGATGTCGATTTTCAGAAGCTGGTATTTTGCCAGTTCTTCATCCTCAAGAGGATCGCCCTCGTAACCGGCTTTTTTGTAATTCCGGGGCGTATAGGCACCTTCATCAATGATCAACAATCCACCCAGCCGAAGACTGTGCAAGTTGGTCTTCAGGGCGGCGGGATTAAAGGCGATCAGGACGTCGACTTCATCGCCATGTGTCAGGACCAGGGGGCCGCCAAACTGGATCTGGTAGGCGGACACACCGAACGTGGTGCCAACGGGGGCGCGAATTTCGGCGGGAAAATCGGGAAAAGTAATCAGGTCGTGGCCATTCAGGGCCGAGGATTTGGCAAATTCACTGCCGAGAATTTGCACTCCATCACCGGAATCTCCGGCGAAGCGGACGACCATGCGTCCTGTTCCTTCGGTGCTGATGTTGGTTTGTGGGGCCTCTATGTTCATGTCATCGCTTTCAGGCGCTGTTGCCGTCGGGATCAATTATATTTGCGTGGGAGTCGAAGATTAAGACTCCGGTGTTAAGGAAAGACTGAGGTCTTTTAGACCAATTAAGGTGTCCGTGTCAGTCCCGCTAATTCATTAGTGTACAAACGATTATAATTTGTCAAATCAATAATTGTTCCAGCTCGCATTAACGTCTGTTTCCCCGGCCGCCCTGGAAAGCAGGACAATCCAGGTTCAAGCCGAATTGTGGCTGTTATGTCTCTGACAAATAACCTGAAAAATAGTAGGCGTACCAAACTGTTTATATATCCACCAATAAAGCTTACGGCATTCATTTTCATCGCGCAAAGGAAATTTTACGTGATGTAAATATCAAGCCGTTGTAGACGGCGTGATCCCCAATATCAAACTGTGGTACAACAATATTTGCAGAATTATCGCATATCCTCTCAGATGACAGGTTGATATTGAAAATGCCGACAGAAATTGAAGCCAGGGAAGCTATGGAAGATATGGAAGCTATGCCGGATGTTGTGTTGGTGGATCGCCGCGATGACATTGCCCTTGTGACCTTGAACAGACCTGAGAAACTCAATGCCCTGAACAAGGAAATGTGGCGACGCGTGGCAGACGTGATGGCGGAACTGGATGCGGATACCGGATTGCGGTGTGTGATCATACGCGGTGCCGGTGACAAGGCCATGGGGCCGGGGGCAGACATTGCTGAATTTGCCGATCAGCGCAGCAATTCAGAACAGGCGGCAGAATATGGCGGGCTGATGCACGCTGCCATGGGCGGTGTGCGGGCCTGTCGTCATCCTGTTGTCGCCATGATCAAGGGCCTGTGCGTCGGCGGTGCCCTGGAAATTGCCTTGATGTGCGATATTCGCATTGCCGGACAGTCCAGTCGTTTTGGCATTCCCATTAACCGCCTCGGCCTGGTTATGTCCTATCCCGAAATCGAAGCCCTGATCGAAACCGTCGGGCGATCGATCGCCCTTGAAATTCTGTTCGAAGCCCGTGTTTTCGATGCCGCAGAAGCCAAAGACAAAGGCCTGATCAATCGCATCATGCCGGATGAAGACGTTGAAGCCGAAGCCTGGGCCACGGCGGCGCGCATTGCCGCTGGCGCGCCATTGGTGAACCGCTGGCACAAGGCATTTGCCAATCGACTGGCGCAAGGGACGGGGCCAGCGAACCCCTTGAGCGACGAAGAACAGGCGGCGGGTTTTGCCTGTTTTGATACCGAAGACTTCCGGACCGGCTATCAGGCTTTTCTCGATAAACAAAACCCCCAGTTCAAGGGCAAATAATGACCAGTAAATCAGAGGGCCTGTTGGCAGGCCTGCGCGTCATCGAAATGAGCCATGTCATGGCCGCACCAACCTGCGGCATGATGCTGGCCGATATGGGTGCTGATGTGATCAAGGTGGAACGCTTCCCCGGCGGCGATGGTGTGCGTCGCAATGCGCCGCATATCGATGGTTATTCCGCCCCCTTTACCATGATGAACCGCAACAAGCGCGGTGTGGCCATTAACACCAAAACGCCAGAAGGTCTTGTGGCTTTGCGCCGGATGATCGGTGCCGCAGACATCTTTATTGAAAACTACCGGCCGGGGGCCATGGAACATTATGGCATCGGCTATGGTGATCTGAAGGCTGATTTTCCGAAGCTGGTTTATTGCTCGCTCTCCGGTTTTGGCAAGGGCGGTCCCCTGGGTCACCAGGGCGGCTTTGATCTGGTAGCACAAGGCATGAGCGGCCTGATGAGTTTCACAGGTGAAGGCTCAGGCAGACCTCCTGTGAAAGTCGGCTCACCCGTTACCGATATTACCGCCGGGATCCTTGCGGCCATGAGTATTCTGGGTGCGATTGTGCAACGGGGCCGTACCGGCCAGGGCCAAATGGTTGATACCTCCCTGTTCGAAGCAGGCATCTCCCTGAGCTATTGGCAAAGCGCCATTCACCTGGCCTCGGGGGAAATCCCCGGTGCCATGGGCTCGGCCCATCCCTTGATGGCACCCTACCAGGCTTTCCAGACATCGGATGGCTGGGTCAATGTTGGTGCCGCCAGTCAGGCGACATGGGAGGGCCTGGTCAAATGCCTGGATGATCCTGCCCTGGGCGAAGACCCAAGGTTCATTGATAACCTTGCACGCATGCAACATCTGGATGAACTGGTGGCTGATCTCTCGGAACGATTTGTCTTGAAGACAACAGATGAATGGCTGAAATTGCTGGAAGAATTTGATGTGCCGGCGGGGCCGGTGCTGAACGTGCAGCAGATGGCACAGCATCCGCAAACCATCGCCCGTGACATGATCCGCGACGTGCCTGGTGGGGACCGTCCCGACATGAAAGCGATTGGCCATCCTGTGAAATTTTCCGAAGCCGATACAGCGATTACAAGACCCGCCCCGCGCCTTGGCGAACATAGCCGCGAGGTTTTGCTGGAAAGCGGATTTTCAGGCAGTGAAGCTGATGGTTTGATCGCGGTCGGAGCGGTGCATCAGGATTAGCGACACAAAATTCAAAATTCGTCATGCCCGGACTTGATCCGGGTATCCACGTCTTTTCATTTGCCTCGAGACGTGGGTACCCGGATCAAGTCCGGGCATGACGAGTCGTTAAAACTCAAACCCTTTCAATCAACTCCTTGATCTGGCCAATCTCGATTTCATGGGCGTCAACCAGGGCTTGCCAGCGGGGGTCATCCCAGTCGGCGGATCGCCACGCCAGCATTGAGACGACGCAGCAATCATCATGCGTGTCGATATGGGGCCCTTTCATGACCTGGACCATGATGCGCGGTGCCAGCTGATCCGGGGTGCCGCCTACGTGATAATAAACTGCGTCTGAATCTTTCGGATTGTGAATGCGGACAAAGACATCCGATCCATCGCCTGTGGCGATACCTTTCACCATATCGGGTCCCAGAATTTCAACCTTGCCCTTCGTCAGGGCCCACGTCGCTAGATTGTCCGGGTTTGTCAGAAACGCGATGGCGCTGGCTGCGGGTCGTTCAACCCGGGCCGAGGTGATGTGGGCGTGGCCGTCATATGCAGGCGTCATGACGGCATCATGGTCAGGGAAAGTATATCGGCACCGTCTTCATCCGCAGCGACGTAAGCGTGCGGCATGTTGCTGTCGAAATACATGCTGTCGCCCTCTTCCAGCAAGGTCGGGACATACTGTTCGCTGTGCAGATAAAACGCGCCCTTCAGGACATAGACGAACTCCTCGCCCTCGTGACCGCGCAAGCCACCGGCTTCTTCCAGGTTTTGGGCGGTGACCCGGTTCTTGCTGGGCATCATGTTTTTGTGGGCAAGGTCGGCGCACAGAAGCTCAAAGTCATAACGCTCGGTAGATCGCCTTTCACCGTCGTCACGGCGGGTGATGCTACGCAGGCCAGCGCCAAAGCTGACAGAATCCGTCCGGAAGAAAGTCGTGATATCAACTTCCAGCGCCTTGGCCAGAACATACAAATTGTGCGCATTGGGCGAGGCGATATCATTTTCAGCCCGGGACAATGTTGCCTCGGAAATGCCGGTCAGTTTCGCCAACGCCGCCAGGGTCAGGCCGCGTGATTTGCGCAGCTCCAATAATCGCTCGCCGATTTTCAACTGATCGGATTGCGAGGTTTCTGCGGCGTTAAGTTGCTGTGTCGTGGCTTGTGACATGGGCGTTCTCAGTTTGATTTCCAGGCGCGTCGGTCCGTGATCAGCATATGGGCCGGGGCGTGGGATATCGTCAAATCACAGGCCGCAGACACAGCGGCTTCGATGGCCGTCACACCGCAGGCCCAGAACATGGCGGTCTCACCTTCACCAATTGAATTCAGACCAATGCCGTCGATGTTGTTTTCAAGTGAAACGATACCCAGCGCTGCAGGGTCGCCCACATGCACAGGCCCACCATGCGAGAGCGGAAATTTCTGGGAGATATTTGTGGCCAGGGCAACCTGGTCATCCGGCACCACCCGCATGCTCACGGTCAGCGGTGCAGAAAAGGGTTCAACCGTTTGTGTTACCCGTTCCGTGCGATAGGCGGCGCAGGGTATGCCTTCAGCCACGTGACGAAGGTTGACGCCGCCTGAAATCAGGGCCGCTTCGAAAGACAGTGAGCATCCCAAAACAAACGTCACAAGATCGTCGCGCCAGATATCTGTGATATCCGCGACGTCACCGGCGGGCTCACCATCCCGGAACACCCGGTAGCGCGGCAGGTCGCGGCGAATGTCGATATCGTCGCCCAAATCCTTCATCATCGGATCGCCATATTCTGCAATATGCAGGATCGGGCAGGGCTGCGGGTTCAACAGGCAATAGCGGTGAAAGCTGTCGGCATAGGCGTCAGGCAGGATGACAATATTGGCCTGTTCAAACCCCGGGGCCTGACCACCGCTGGGGCCTGTGAACTGACCCGTACGGCAGGCCTCCCTGAATTTTTCAGGTCGGGCGAAATTCATTTTTTGTATCCGTAATCACGCGCAGCACCTTCGGGCGTAACATAGCCGCCTTCGATATCCTGCTCGATAGAAGATAATTCACGCTGGTGCGGATCACCAAGTCCGCCACCGCCCGGCAGTTCAACAACGAACCGTTCGCCTTCCGGCACGGTGTGTACGGATTTGTCGTGAAATTCCTGCCCGGATGCTAAATATGCTCGACCCAAGGCGCCGCTCTGGCCGTCGTCGCGACCCCGTGGTGCGTTGCGCATGCGGTCAAAGGTGGCACCTGAAATGGTGAACGGCGCTTCCTCTGAATTGCCGATTTCGATGATCTGGCCAAGGCCGCCGCGAAAGGCACCGGGGCCTCCTGAATCCGGGGCAAATTCCTTGCGCCAGAAAACCAGTGGTGAATCTGCTTCGGTGACTTCCACAGGGACTGCGCCGATGCCACTGGGGAACGCTGTGACCGACAAGCCGTCCTTGCCGGGCCGGGCCCCGATACCGCCCATGCCTACATTCATGACATTGAAGCGGGATGTGTTGGCGGCGTTGTTGCCGCTTGCGCCCCCCACGTTTGCCATGGGCAGAACCCAGATACTGCCAGCGCTCTCGGCCGGGACCTGGCCCTTCAGGGCTTTCGACAAACAGCCAAAGGCCACGTCCGGTAACATCTGGCCGATGACATGCCGGGCTGTGACCGGGCTGGGATGCAGGGGGTGCACGGCGGAGCCTTCTTCTGCCGCGACCCTGAACACTTCCAGCGAGCCATGATTGTTTGGAACCGCCGGGGCGACAATGCATTTCAGGCCAAAACAGGTATAGGCCTCGGTATAACAAAGCGGTGAATTGATGCCATAGGAAGATGCAGGTGAAGTGCCTGCGTAATCGACTACAATTTCATCGTCCGAGACCGTCATTTCCGCCCGCAGGAACACAGGACTTTCGTACCCGTCCAGTTCCATTTCGGTGTCATAGGCCCCGTTGGGCACGGCCTTGATGGCCTTGATCATGGCATCGCGGGAATTGTCCATGATGAACTTGCCCAGCGGTGCAATGCTGTCCAGATCGAACTCCGCCATCATTTCCGTCAGACGGGCGGCACCTGTGTCATTGCAACTGACCAGCGACAGGATATCGCCCTTGACCTCAACCGGGTTGCGGCTGTTGCTTTCGATAAGCCGGATCAGGTCGTCGTTCAGCGTGCCCTCGGATCGCAGCTTCATGTGCGGAATGTTGACGCCTTCTTCAAAGACCGATGCGGCATCCGCGGTAAAGCCGCGCCCACCGATATCGATGACATGACAGGTCGAGGCAAACAACGCCACGATCTTGCCTTGGTGCCACGCAGGCGAGACCACAACGAAATCGAACAGATGCCCGGTGCCCAGCCATGGATCGTTGGTGACATAAACGTCACCCGGCTTCATGCTGTCGACAGGGAAGCGGACCAGAAAATGATCAACGGCACGGGCCATGGTATTGACGTGACCAGGGGTGCCGGTCACGGCCTGGGCCAGCATTTGACCTTCCAGATTATAGACACCAGCGGACAAGTCCCCGGCTTCACGTACGATGGAGCCAAATGCTGTGCGCAGGATCGCCTGGGCCTGTTCTTCGACCACCGCGATCAGGCGGTTCCACATAACTTGCTGGTGAATTTTTTCGAGGGCTTCTTTTGACATGATCCTATTCCCCCTTTTCCGTTATCGCTGCCGTCTGGTCCTGCAACACAATATAGCTCAGTGAATTTATTGTTGCATTAAAACCTGCAGGCACGATGGTCGATGTTTCGTCTTCGGCAATGATTGCGGGACCGTCGATACTGGCACCTGGTGTAAAATCCGGTCGCCAATACACAGGTGCCTTGCAAACCTCACCCAGGCCTGCGTCATATAAATCACGTTCTCCGATTGCAGACGGGGCTGTGGCAGCAGATGTTGCGATGGCTTTTTCAGGCGGTGTGCTACGGGTTGAAACTGTCAGAGACCAGGACACACTCTGGATATCCATGTCATCAATCGTCAATCCATAAATTGTTTTATAGAGACGCTGATATTCTTCTCGCAAGGCCCCGGCATCGTCTGTCGTCAGGTCACGATCCGGCAAGGCAACGCGCAGCTCGTGGCCCTGGCCGACATAACGCAATTCCACGATCCTGGTCTCGACCAGATCGGTTGTTTCTGTGGCACCGTCTTCAACAACGCTGCGTGCTTCACGGCTCATTTCCGCCAGCACTGTATTCACCCGGTGGGCGTCAAAATCTTCAAAATTGATGCTTAGGGTCCGCACAACCTCGAACGAAACCGGCGCACGCAGAAAGCCAATGGCTGATCCAACACCGGCGCCCTTGGGAACGATCACGGTATTGATACCCAGTTTCTGGGCCAGACGCCCGGCATGCAAAGGTGCGCCACCGCCGAAGGCAATCATGGTGTGGCGGTTGATCACCTTGCCGCGTTCGATGGCATGCACACGCGCTGCATTGGCCATGTTTTCCTCAACGATTTCGGCGATACCTGCCGCTGACCAATGATCTTTCAATTCCAGTTTGTCACCGACGTCGCGATCGAGAACGACCTGTGATTTTTCCGACGATAACGTAATCTTGCCGCCCGCGAACCGGTCCGGGTCCAGCTTGCCCAAAGCCAGATTGGCATCCGTCACTGTGGCATTGTCGCCCCCCAGCCCGTAACAGGCGGGACCGGGTTCTGATCCGGCACTGTCCGGGCCGACGGTGATCCGGCCCATGTCATCGACCCGTGCAATAGAGCCACCACCAGCCCCGATCTCAACCATTTCGATCACCGGGATGCGCACAGGCATGCCACTGCCTTTCAGATCGCGATACATGCGGGCGACTTCGAAACTGCGAGAGCGTTCCGGTTGGCCATTTTCAATCAGGCAAATTTTTGCGGTCGTGCCGCCCATGTCAAATGACAAGACTTCATTGATGTCACATTCCAGGGCAACGTCCGCCGCCAGGATGGCCCCACCTGCCGGGCCGGACTCAACAAGGCGAATAGGATAGCGTGCTGCATGATCAAGTGTCGTCAGACCACCGCCTGACATCATCAGAAACAAGGGGCAGTTCAGACCCTTTTGATCCAGCAAATCCCGCAGGCGATACAGATAACCCGACATCAGGGGGCGCACATAGGCGTTGGCGCAGGTCGTCGAAAAGCGTTCATATTCGCGGATTTCCGGACACACCTCGCTGGAGATACAGATCGTGGCATCGGGCAGTTCTTCTGCCAGGATGTCCCGCACCCGTTGTTCGTGGGCGGGATGGGCATAGGCATGCATCAAGCCAACGGCAATGGCTTCAATTCCTTGCGCTTTCATCCGGGTCGCAACATCGCGAACCTGTTGTTCGTTCAACGGTAAGAGTGTTTGTCCGCGGGCACTGATCCGCTCCGCGACCGTATAACGCAAGGTACGGGGCACCAGAGAAACCGGCTTGTCCATAAAGACGTCATAATGTTCAAAGCGTTTCTCGAACCCCATTTCCATGATGTCGCGAAAACCGTCGGTGGTCAGGAAAGCTAGCCTGGCCCCCTTGCGTTCGATCAATGCATTGGTGGCAAGGGTGGTGCCGTGGACAAAGATTTCAATTTCTGATGCCTGTACACCGCTGTCTGCCAGAACAATCTCCACGCCGTTCATGACTCCAATTTCCGGCGCGCGGGGTGTTGTCAGAACCTTGGTCGTAAAACGCTGCCCGGCAGCATCCAGAACAACGTCAGTAAAGGTGCCGCCGATATCTGCGGCCAGACGAATGTGGGCTTCGGTGCTCATGGTGTGGCGGGTTTCCTGCTATTTTGCTTGATGATCAGCATAAACAATAAAAATACATAGTTGCAAGAAAATTGCAAATATGAAATATTTCCCCCCTAAGCTTAATACAAGGTTCACATAAGACATGACCCCCAATCAGACAAATCCGTCTCACCTGACGCTTCAATCCTGCATCGAACTTGATCAAAGTGATCCCCTGCGCGCCATCCGGGACCGGTTCGACCTGCCACACTCCGGTGCCCTGCATTTTGATGCCAACTCCATTGGTGCCATGCCAAAGGATGCGCCTGAAAGAGTGCGCGTCTTGATGGAGCAGGGCTGGCGCGAATTAAGCCGACGTGGCTGGGCTGAGCTGGACTGGCTGGACAAGCCCCGTACAATGGCCGAGGGCCTGGCCCATATTGTTGGTGCGGACAAAGACGATGTTGTGGTCTGTGATAATACCACGATCAATCTGTACAAAATCCTGAGTTACGCCTGGCGCAACCGCACCAGCGGCAACACCATCCTGACAGAATCCCACAATTTTCCGACCGACATATTTGTTGCAGAAGGCTTGCAGGATTTTCTCGGCAGCGCCGGTCAGGACGTCAAACTTGATCTGGCTGACAGCCCGGAAGACGTCATTGCCCGCCTCGGTGAGGACACAGCCGTATTGTATCTCACCCATACGGATTACCGCTACAGTCGCAAATGGGACATGGCTGCCTTGACCAAGGCTGCCCATGATGTTGGCGCCCTGGTGATCTGGGACCTGTCGCATTCCGCCGGTGCCGTCGAGGTCGATCTGAAAGGCTGCGATGTCGATTTCGCCGTGGCCTGTGGCTATAAATATCTCTGTGGCGGTCCGGGCTCCCCAGCGTTGATCTACATGCATCCAAGGCACCGCACCGCCTCCTGGCCGACAATTTGTGGCTGGTTCGGACAGGCCGATTTTATGGCGTTCAAACATCGCTATGATCCAGCCCCGTCCGTGCACGGCCAAAACACCGGCACACCTTCGGTCATTGCCAATGAAATCTTTTCCTGTGCTTCCGATATCTGGCGGGACGTCAAGGTCGTGGACATGGTTGCCAAACACAAATCCCTGAGCCAGACAGTTATCGCCTTGCTGGATCAGGAATGTGGTGATCTGGGGGTCGAGGTTATCTCGCCGCGTAATTATGACGAACAAGGAGGCCATGTTGCCTTCAGCCATCACGGTGCCGGGGCCATCTCGGAAGCGCTGTTTGATCGCGGCATGATCTGTTCTTTTCGCAAGCCTGACAGTTTGCGCCTCGGTCTCAGCCCGCTTTATCACAGTCACGAAAAACTCTGGCATGGCGTTGCCTTGCTGAAAGAAATCATTCAAACCGAAGCCTGGCGCGACCCCCGTTTTGCCAAAGTCGCGATTTAGGAAACCCCCTTCACTTTCAATCGATCACAGGATCCCTGGATATGACCACTTCTTCTGATAAACCTGTTTCCTATATCGCCGCCGGTGCGCCTTCAGTCATCAAGGCGGGCGGCGTGGCCAATCTTGATTTGCCGATCCTTAATCTGGCAACCAATGAATCAAGCTTTGGGGCCTCACCGCTGGCACTGGAAGCCATACAGAAACGGGCCAGTGATCCACACCGCTACCCTGATCCTTCCAGCACTGATTTGCGCAATGCCATTGGCAATGCCTTTGATCTTGATCCGGCCCTGATTACTTGCGGCAACGGATCGGAAGAGGTGATTGACGGCATCGCCCGGGTCTATGCCCGGCCCGGTGACGAAATCCTGTTCAGCGAATATGGATTTTTGCAATTTCCAATTGTCTGCCATCGCACAGGTGCCACAGCGGTCATTGCAGCGGCTGATGGGCTGAAAACCGACGTCGATAATTTACTGGCTGCCGTGACCGACAAAACCAAAATCGTTTTTGTGGCCAATCCGGACAATCCAACCGGCACGTGGATTCCCTCAACCGAGATGCGGCGTTTGCGGGACAATTTGCCCGGCCATGTCGTGCTGGTCGTCGACTCCGCCTATTGTGAATATGTTGATCATCCGGATTTCACCGACGGTATGGAACTGGTTGAAGGCCACGACAATGTCATCGTCACCCGCACATTTTCCAAAGCCTGGGGGCTGGCTGGATTACGCGTGGGTTGGGGTTATGGTCCCGCATCGATGATTGGTGCGCTGAATTTGATGCGCGGCATTGGCAACGTCAATGCCATGGCTCAGGCCGGTGCCGTTGCAGCCCTGAAAGATCCGGCCCATGTTGATATGGTCCGCACAAAAACGGACGAAGCCCGGGCGAAATTTGACCATGACCTGCAACGTTTTGGTGTTGTGACAGTTCCCGGTGCTGCCAACTTTGTGCTGGTCAAATTCCCGATCGAAAACACCAATCGCCGGGCCATGGATGCCCACCGCCATCTGGCCGCAGAAAACATCTATGTTCGTTCCAACGAAGATTATGGGCTGGATGACTATTTGCGTATTACAGTCGGAACGACGGAAGAATGTGACCGGGTTATCGAGAGTCTGGAACGATTTTTTGCTGATTGAGCTAATTTCTATCCAGAATCGCTAATAGTTGTCAGGAATCAAGGGTATAAGTCGGTAACGGTTTTCTAACCTGTTTTTGCCATATTAGGTGGACTTGGCCCGTTCCGGGTTGCAGCAGAAAGCTGGTT
>Ga0233430_1005182_pt1 | contig 11502 bp, 8 predicted proteins | sample SI_118_April2016_2_FD_179883 | JGI IMG/M metagenome (GOLD analysis project Ga0233430, IMG submission 179883) | Seawater microbial communities from Saanich Inlet, British Columbia, Canada - SI_118_April2016_150_MG | ecosystem: Environmental > Aquatic > Marine > Inlet | place: Canada: British... | reverse complement strand
CGGGCAAGAGAACTGACTTCTCTAAGTGACGATAACAGGTGCGGTACTGCCGGATCTCCAATGCTTATGAGCACCCAGCTGGCTCTTCTACGGGTACTTGTTCCTCCAGCGCCTAATGAAGATACAAGGGCTTCTATTCCACCTATTCCTATTTTTGACAGCGCCAATGCGGCTCTATCTCGCGCCCATGAAGCATTTTCACTTGCACTAGAATTTAGGAGTCCTTTAAGCGCTTTGGAGGCTCTTTTATCACCCCTTTTCCCAAGAGCTTCAGCGCAAGCCCCTTTAACCAACCAGGATTCGTCACTTTTCATTACTCTCATAAGGGTATAAGCAGAATCGGTATTATCTATACTGCCCAATGCTCTTGCTGCATCAAATCGGACATAAGTGTTTTCATCATTTAGTAATATTTCTTGTAACACAGGAACGGCTTGTTTATTTCCTATCATTTTGAGTGCCAGGATAATCTCTCTCTTCAGATCTGAATCTGCCGTCTCTAAACGCTTTATAAGTGGTGCGACTGCACTTTTGTCTTTGATAAGGCCCAATGTCCACACGATATTCTTTTGAACTATAGCGGCATGAAGCAGATCTCCCTTGTCTCGTATTTCCCTGTTTAAAAAGGGAATAGAGATTTTCATCTTAGGTAAGAATCGTGTAAGAGGTTTCTTGTAGTTCAGGCGTTGTACTAGTTGAGGAATAGCCACGTCTGCCGGCAAAGTACTGAATACTAACGCTGCTATTCTTGACTGATCAGGATCTCCATACATAATTGCTTCAATCAGTGCATCTATTTGTGCTGTGTTCCCCGCGATGTTCGATTCTAATCTCTTTCTCGGTTCTCTTTCCTCTGGTTTATTTATAGTTCTGAAGTGCAGAAGATCAATTGCTACACTTGGATAATCTGTCAGTATAAAATCAACGCCTGTAAACATCCTTTCCTTCATTTTGTCTCTATCGTCTGTACCAAGTAGTCTGGTTCCCACGTTGTTATGTCTTTCGTGGATGAGATCTATTACACCGCTTGACTCTTCTCCAGGAGATAAAAAGACCAACTGTGAGCCTTTAATATCAATGTCCTTATTGCGCAGGGTTTCTAACCTGCCACTGAAATAGACATGATTTATCATATCAAATTCTTTGATAAGAGACAGCGTTTTTTGCTCAATGCCATGCTCCTTAACATTTATAATAAGTTTCAGCTTTCTTTCTTTGGCTATTCGTAAGGCATCTGATAGAAGCGGTACTCTTTCACCTGAAAACTCTTCACTCTTCCAGGAACCGGCATCGTACAATTTGATCTCCTCATATGATAATTGGTTGACATAGCCTTTGCCATCCGTTGTTCGGTCAATTGTAGCATCACGCATCAAAACTAATTTGCCATCTCTTGTTTTTCTTACATCTACTTCAAGTCCCCTTATACCAATATCTGCTGCCGTTTCAAATGCGACAATGGTATTTTCCGGAGTATTTTCTAATGTTCCGTGCCGTGCAATAACCATAATGTCATGGGATAATTCTACAGGAAAAGCCGCTTTTATAGGCACTATAAAAATTAGTAAAGTTATGGGGATTATGCAAGGTAATTTCTTAATAACCTTTATTAGCTTTGCACTTAGTAGATTTTCCAGTGTGGCTTTCCTTCCCAATGTACTCTTCTTGTATTTATATCAAAATAGATTTTTTTTGAAAAAGTTCGTTGTCCTGATCTCCTTAGTTCTGCAGTAGGATTTCCTGTAAGCACTGCCACATCTTTTATTAAATCCCACTCAAGCAGGGTTCCCAATCCTTCAGTATTATCCGAATCAGGACTGTTAAAGTAAACGTTTCCAAATGCAGTGGCCTTTTCTATTTCGTCCTGATCATCAAAGAAAACGTCCAGTCTGTCGCAATCAAGCTTGTTCTTTCCTTTTGTGACTTTAATCATTTCATAAAAATTTGCGACTTGATCCCGTCCGTTGTAGATCATCTCTTTGTCCCAATTAATAAGGAGGTCTTCAGCATCTTTGCCATCTTCTTCTGAACTGGTTTTGGCTGTCAAGTTTCCTTTTCCTTCGGCAAACATTTTATCCTCAGTTTCTGAGAATGTGATCTTTGGCGCTGATATCTGCTTATCTTCATCGATTACGGTGGCCAGTGGGTTATTACCGTACAGCTCTGTATAGTCTCTCGTAGTGGCCCATATAAGCTTATCTCCTCGTGCTTCTCTGATTTCGCCATCTTTCTTTTCGATCAAATACACATCCTTTGTGGCTTCCAGTTCCTCCAGAGAATCATTTTCTTTGTCGAACAGAATTTCAAGTCTTTCACAGTATAGTTTTGTGTCTTCTTTAGTGACAACAACATCATCTTCAAAAATTGCCAGATTTGTGTTCTGATCAAAAGTCATTCTGCCTTTCCAGTCTATAGTAATGGTATCATAGACTGCCTTTTTATCGGGAGGTTTGAATATTACTTTTGTTTTTTCGTTTGTATCTTTTTTGTCTTGTTTTTTGCTTTTCAGATTTACGAGGGTTATTAATCGCCCAGCTACCGGAACATCCATTTTGCCGTGAACTTTAGAGAACATAATAGTGGGAGCAGTTATTGTTATCTTATCGTCAAAAAATTCGGCTACAGGATCATCTTCCAGTATTGCAATTTCTCTTTCTGAGTCCCAGGTAAGCGTTTCTCCTTTAGCATTTTTTTCTCCGTCTGATGCCAAAACATTACCACTGGCTATTACCTGTTTCAGACTTTTTAATTCAGAGTCAAATGGTATTGTCAGTTTATCGGAGAAAACGGTAGATTTGCCTCTGGAAATACGTACATTATCATAAAATGTTGCAAGTTTTTTTTTGTGCTCAAAGACTAACTCTCCACTGGCACGTATGAAGATAAGTTCTGCAGTATTTCTATTTGTGACTGTTTCATTACCAGAAAATAAGAACAATTCGTCTTTATTATTTGTTACTTCCATTTCAGGGTCATTCTTCATTACTGCTTTTGCTTCAGATAGACTAATCTCAAGTCCAATGCCAGTAACTTTCATCTGTTTGCCCAGCACGGTAGCCGGACCGTCTGTATTCACGGTGTTATTCTCTGACGAATACGTAAAATCCTCTGTATGTATTTCAAGATCTTCTCCTAATCGGCTTATAACGTTGCCGTAAACAACTCCACTTTTGGTTGTATTCTCCATCTCTCCGGTGTCTGCTGTTATAATAATGTTCTTTGTCTGGCTGTCGTTGTCATCATTGTCCTCGTTGTTACTATCACCTGCAAATTCTATTTCTGGCTTGGTGATTTTGTATGTTTTGTTATTAAGAAATATGGTATATGCACCTCTTATTACTGAGACTGCCTTTCCATTTTCATCGTAGCTGGGCAAATAAAGACCATAAATTTCCTGGGAGACATTTTCTGTTTCAGATACTTGAGAAAGTTTCTGTTCCCTCCTGGTATCTTCATCTATGACATCCTTTATCGTGGGATTTTTCTCTCTCTTGGCATAAGTTGTAAATCTAAACAAGCCGGAGATTGATAATGCTAAGAAGAGCAAGCATATAATTATAATTCCCAGATAAATATACCTTCGTTGTTTTATATCTAAAGTTATCATCTTTGAAACTCAGTTTTGCGGTAGCGTGGTATCTTCAATAATACCTTGAGATTATTGCATCCCACTTGCCCTGTGATTTTAATATTTTTTCTGTTACTTCACGAACAGCCCCATACCCTCCCGGGGCATCAGTTATGTGGGTGACATGTTCCTTTACCTCTGAGGGCGCGTTAGGTACTGCAACAGAGAAACCAACCCTTCTTAAAATAGGAAGATCAATAAGATCGTCTCCAATATAACAGATTTCACCATCTTTTATTTTGTGCTTTTTGAGGATCTGTTCATATGCCTCCAGCTTTTTGTGTATGCCAAGATATACATCTTCTATACATAGCTCTTTTGCCCGAAGCTCAACAACCTTGCTCTCTCTGCCACTGATAATCGCTGTCTTTATGCCGGCACGGTGTAGATATGTAATGGCTGAACCATCTTGTACGTAAAAGGCTTTTGACTCAATTCCTTTTGCATCTAATATTATTTTCCCGTCAGTGAGAACACCGTCGACATCCATAATAACCATTTTTACATTATTCAATATATAGCCCTCATAGAAAGATTGATGTTGATTGCAGTTTTTGATCTTTAAAAAACTGTATATTTATAAAATAGCATTACTCAGGAGGAAAAATTCTGGCTTTTACAACGGAATTGCCGTAACCCATTAATTTTTGGTCAGGATTGCTTTGATTCAATATGAGTATTCTTGGTTTAGTTTACAACATTAAGTTGATTTCATTTGTCTTTCTAAATGATTATTTCTGTATCAATCGTGATTGTATTTTTACTTTATCAAACAACTGTTAAAGTGGTTTCTGCACATGGGTTATGTAAAAAGAGAGTTCATTATAATTGCAATTGTGCTATAGCACAAGGAATTTTTATTTAAGCTAAACTTTAAAAATTTGGAATATGTAGACTATATATTGGGACGTTATGGATGTGACGTTTGCGTAATCCTGTTTTTGTGAGTTTTAGTTCTTACAGACCTTTTTGTTAATAGCGTAAATCGTTTTCTGTCTTGTCCCGATGACAAGTTTCTGTCGATCTTGTAAATGGTGGATTAAGGCATTTTGGTGGAGAAAAACAGGGTTTTTACCAGGGTAAAAGCGCTATGTAGTAGGCAATGTTCTGTGCTTGACATACAATGTGATGCGTGATACGATGACAACTTTACTATATATAATGAACTAGAATGGGTCTTGATCTTAAAAGTATAATACCGTTTACAATTGCAATATTATACGCGCTAACTATTCACGAGTTTTTTCATGCTTGGACTGCCAATAAATTAGGCGATCCGACGGCCAGATTACAGGGGCGTCTAACCCTTAACCCGTTAGCTCATCTAGACCCTCTGGGGGTGATTTGTTTCATCTTTGCTCATTTTGGATGGGGAAAGCCAGTACCAGTAAATCCCAGTTATTTCAAACATCCCAGGCGTGATGATGTGCTCGTTTCCGCTGCAGGGCCTATTTCAAATTTTGTTTCGGCACTGTTTTTCGGTTTAATATTCCAAATACTGTATAAGTTTACTGCGGTGACGTCAGATCTGTTTGAAGTATTGAAACAGTTAATAATGATTAACCTGATTTTAGCCATTTTTAATTGTATTCCGTTGTACCCCTTAGATGGTTCACATGTTCTGAAAGGGTTTTTGCCTCGCCAGATGCTTCCCGGCTACGAAAACGTCTGTAGGTATGGTCCATTTATTTTACTTGGGGTGATTTTGCTGGGGAATTTTGCTCATATACCGATACTGTCTTATATTATCTGGCCGCCAACTATATTTTTTGCGAATCTTTTTATGACCTTCATGCTTCACTGATCAAACCAAATGCAGACAGAATATAAAATTGATCTTGATACTTACAATGGACCGCTGGATCTGCTTCTTTATTTGATACGCAGGGAAGAGGTTGATATATACGATATACCGATTACTAAAATTACCAATCAATACATGGCCTATTTAAATGAATTACAGAGTATAGATATTGGGCTGGCTGGAGATTTCCTTGTTATGGCTTCAACATTAATGTATGTAAAATCTCAGACGCTTCTACCTCGTAGTGAGATAACTGATGAGGAAGATATGGAAGATCCGAGGCTGGAACTTGTAAAGCAGCTTTTGGAATACAAAAGATACAAGGAGGCCACCTCAACAATGACAAGATTGTCAGAGGAGAGGAGTCAGCGATTTTCCAGACCAGAGGAGAGGCTGATAGACGATGGAAAAGAAGATGATGAAAAATTGAATCTGGATGACGTTGATGTATGGAAGCTTGCACAATTTTTCTCGGGTTTTATGAAACAGACTCTGGGAGATGTTATTCAGAAAATCGTCTACGACGATACTCCAGTGCACGTATACATGGATAAGGTTTTAAACAGGTTGACCAGGGCTTCTGCCGTTTCGCTTAAGGAACTGTTGTATGAGAGTCAGGGCAGGTCGGAGCTTATAGGTTTCTTTCTTGCTTTACTGGAGTTGGTGCGATTAAAAAAAATTAAGCTTGAGCAGACCCAGGATTTTGATGAAATCCAAATAACTGCAAATGATAACTAACTAATATTCAAACGTTTTTGACGGTAAGCATTTTGAGGGGGTTTTAATGATTGATAAAGAATTGTTAGACATACTTGCTTGTCCTCTTTGTAAGACTGAGGTGAAACTTGAAAACGACAAGATAGTATGTACTCATTGCGGGAGACGGTATCCCGTAAAGGACGATATTCCCGTAATGTTAATAGACGAAGCGGAGTTGCCGAAAGATCAAGATAAAGGAGTGAATTAATTATACTCCTGCTCGCAATCGGCATTTCATGAAATCTAATACGGTGTGCTTGCCAGTACCGGATTAGACGGGGAGTCTTTTGTCGTAATAGCGACTTAACTTGTAACACGTTCGTATTTAAATACTTTTTATATTTTTTATTCTAGGAAGTCTGGGGAACAGGTAAATGGATAAGAGGGCATTAATAGCTTTATTCCTATGCGGAATCATAATGCTTTATTTCTTTAATTCGATGAAGCCGGCTGAAGAGTCCGGTGAAAAAGGTTCGGAAGAAGTTGTAGAAGAAACTTTTGAGCAGGAAGGATTTGAGAATGAAATAAATACCGGGGTAGAGGTAAAAGACCGAAAGGTTGAAAAGATTGTTCAAGACGATACAGATTTGCAGGACTACATATTGATACAAAATGATGTGATGAGATCTGTATGGACAAATGAAGGAGCCGCACTAAAGTCTGCAATGTTGCCAAAATTCCAAAATCCTGAGAAGACAGAGACATTGGAGTTGTTAAAGTCGTCTAGACAGGATTCTCTGCCACTAAGTATTGAATTGATGGATAACAAAAGATATCAATCAAAAACCCGTAGATATAAGGTGATTGAGAAAGGACCTGACAGGGTTGTTTTTACTGCACTGTTAGAGAATGGAATTCAAATAACAAAGGAGATATCTTTAAAAAGCGGTAATTACTATTTTGATGTGGCCATTACTTTACAGAACACTACTGAGTCTGATATTCGTGCATCATACTCAATAACGGCTGCAAATGGTGTTTATCCAGAGGTAAGCAAAACATCCCGCCTTGCATCAATAGTTGGGATAGATGTGGGTAAGGGGGGTAAGGCTAAGACGAAGATTGTGCATACAGAAGAAAAAAATATGCCGTACAAAAATGAATCTGTTGGTATCGAATTAGCCGGTATTACTAATAAATATTTTACGGTTGCTTTAAAGCCTTTGGCAGACTGTAGAGTAGTTGCGGCGACAGCTGAGTTATTTAATAATCCTGACCTGGTTTACAAGGAGCATAATGCGAGTGATTTCAATGTAGAACTTCATGCTGCAAAAATAGCGATACCGCCACAGGGTGAAAAACGACACAATTATGTTTTCTATCTTGGGCCTAAAGAGACAAAGGCGTTAAATCAATGCGAAGGGCTTTTGTCGATTTTAGATTATGACTATGGGATGATGAGGTCGATATGTAAGATACTTGTGAAAATACTGAATACGGTGTATGGCGTTATTCCAAATTATGGAGTGGCCATACTGGTACTTACCTTTTTAGTAAAGTTGGTACTCTTTCCTTTAACGAGAAAAAGCCAGATGTCGATGGTCAGGATGCAGCAGTTGCAGCCTCTTATCGCCAAGTTAAAAGTAAAACATAAAGGTGATAAGAAGAAGGTGGGACAGGAGCAGATGAAGTTGTTTAAGGAACATGGGGCGAATCCCATGAGTGGTTGTCTTCCCATGATGCTTCAAATGCCGGTATTTTTTGCTTTATTCAGGACGCTTCAATCCTCTTTTGAGATGAGGCAGGCACCTTTCGTGGGCTGGATCGGTGACTTGTCAGCAGCTGATCAACTATTCGCATTGCCGTTTACCTTGCCGATTATTGGAGGGTGGTTTAACCTTTTACCTATATTGATGGGTGTAGCGTCATTTGTGCAAATGAAACTAACACCAAAAAATACATCCGGAGATGATCCTCAGGCAAAAATGCAACAGAGAATGATGCAGATGATGCCGCTCATGTTTCCTATCATGCTTTATAACTTTGCTTCAGGACTTGCCCTTTACTGGACAACGAGTACAATCATCAGCATAGGTGAACAGGTACTAATCAGGAGAAGTGTTAAAAAGCTTGATGTCTACTATAAAGGGAAAAGAGTGATTGAGGCTAATGCAAAGGTAAAAAAATAAGAGCTTACCTCAACATATAAACGGAAATCATGTCTTTTGGTCTCAACGACTGTATATTGGCTATATCCACGCCTTCCGGCAAGTCTTTCAGGGCTATTATCAGGCTTAGTGGCAAAGATGTCTTCAGCTATTTAAGGGGTCTATTTGCACCTGGTGATATCAGGAAAATTGCATGCGAGAAAGGCTTTAACTCCTATCATAGCAACATTTATCTTGAAAAGGAGCAGGTTAATATTCCTGCTTCTATTTATACTATGAGGTCTCCCAATTCATATACGAGGGAAGATGTTGTAGAAATTCATACCTTTGGTTCTCCTCCTCTGCTTGAGATGCTCATGGAAACACTGCTTTCGTCAGGAGAAGATAAAACTGACAAAGAAGGCAATGTAGAAGTAATTAGAGGTCTTCGGATTGCGGAACCCGGTGAGTTTACCAAAAGGGCATTCCTGAATGGAAGAATAAGCCTTGCCGAGGCGGAATCGGTAATGCACGTGATACGGTCCCGGACAGATTCAGAGCTGTTAATGTCAGTTGCCAACATGAAGGGCAAACTGACTGAGTTGATGCATAAGATACAGGAGGAATTGGTGAATCTCTGTGCCAGGACGGAGGCTGCCATTGATTTCTATGATCAGGACATTGAATTGATCTCATCTGGTGGAATCAAGAAAGAACTTGAGCAGCTAAAAGAGAGATTGTGTATGGTTAGCGGGGAGGGACAGAAGCCAATAATTTCTCATTATGGTGTAAAAACGGTATTCATTGGCTTGCCCAATGCGGGTAAGTCAAGCTTGTTCAATAAATTATTAGACCGTTCAAGAGCGATAGTGACACCGGTTCGAGGCACTACCAGAGACACGTTAGAAGCTGACATGGTTATCGAAGGAGTAAATCTCCGTATGAGAGATACTGCCGGGGTTACGTGGGGCGATGGTGAATTGGAATCTCTGGCCGCACAGAGAACATATGGCTCCATGGATGACGCACAGATTGTGTTGTTTGTTGTCGACGGGTCTGTACCGCTCTGTGTCCAGCAGATAGAGCTTTTCGACTCTATAACTACGAGGAATAAGATAACAGTAATTAATAAAGCCGATATTAAGCAAAATGTCTGTTATGAAAATCTGCCGTCACAGATGAAGGCATTTCCGGTGGTTAATACATCTGTGCATACAGGTGAAGGTCTAGATAGATTAAAAAAAACAATAGTTTCTGAAATTCTTGAAAGTAGTGTTGATATTTCTGCGTCAGATATAGTCTTTACCATGAGGCAGAAAATGGTAATCGGTAAAGCGATTGAGATTATAGGGCAAATATCAGATTCACTGGCTGAAGATGTTGGTTACGAGCTTATAGCAATGGATCTGCGAAGGGCTGTAGACACTATCGGCGAGGTCACCGGAGAGGTTGTAACGGATGATATTTTAGACATAGTATTTTCGACATTTTGTGTTGGAAAATAAATTATTTTTATTCCTGGAATTCCGCTTGACATTCTATATGTTGTATGGTAGCGTACCGAAACATCCAATATGTTGACGTTTGGGTGTCACTTTTAACTTCTATAATATTTCCAATACTATACCAATATGAAGTGTTTATTTTGTAAAATTGACGATGATAAAGTTATTAATTCGAGGGCATCAACCGATGGGTTGAGTGTAAAGCGAAGGAGGGAATGTTTAAATTGCGGCAGACGGTTTACGACATACGAAAGGGTTGAAGAAAGTCCTGTAAGAGTGATAAAGAAGGATGGTAGCAGGATTAATTTTGACCGTAATAAGATATTATCAGGGTTACTCAAGGCGTGTGAAAAGAGGCCGGTATCAACAGATTTACTTGAAACCGTTGTCTCTGAAATTGAAAGTGTAATATACGATAAGTTTGAGAGGGAGGTTGAGACAACATCTATTGGTGAACTTGTTATGCAGCATCTCAGGATTTTGGATAAGGTTGCTTATGTCAGGTTTGCGTCAGTCTATAGAGAATTTAAAGATATAAACGAATTTATAAATGAACTAACACCTTTGATGCATTCAACAAAAAAAATAAAAAAGAATAAAACAAGTAAGAATGGAGGATAATAAGACAATGGCAATTGAAACAATTCAAAAACGTGATGGCCGGATGGTGGCATTTGATGAGAGCAAGGTAGCAGATGCTATTTTCAAAGCTGCAAAAGCGGTTGGTGGTGCAGATCGGTCTATCGCGACAGAGCTTGCGAGTGTTGTTACCCATTTCTTACAAAAAAGATTTGAAGAGAATATTCCAGGTATTGAGGATGTTCAGGATTTGGTTGAAGAGGTTTTAATAAAAAACGGACATGCAAAGACGGCAAAAGCTTACATTTTATACAGAGAAGATAGAACAAAGGTACGCAAATCGCTTCGCGTGAGAAAACAAACCACGAAAAGCGGTGATACAACTGATGCGGCTCTAATGGTTGACCTTGTTTCAAAAGATGAATCGTTTCCCTGGGACAGGGCGAAAATTGCGTCAGCTCTGGAGAAAGAGGCAGAGTTGTCAGATTCCGTATCTCAGGTAATTGCAGCAGCTGTTGAGAGACGTATCTTTTCTTCCGGCCTTAACAGGATATCGACCTCTTTAATCAGAGAGTTAGTGGATAACGAACTCTTTGAGAGAGGCTACAATGCAAAACTGAAAAAGCAAGCCAGTCTCGGTATGCCAAAATATGATATTGAAGAGCTTATCTACTCCAAGGTTAAGGAGAACAGTAATATAGCAACAAATAATCCTGAAGCTATTAATCTTGCCGTTGCTGAGAATACGATGAAGCAATACGCTCTTCAGGAGGTTTATTCTAAAGAGGTCGCGGACGCACACACTTCCGGGATGGTTCATATTCACGATCTTGGTTATCCAACAAGGGTATATTGTTCATCCCACTCTCTTGAGTATCTTAAAAAATATGGACTAGATCTGGAAAACCTGGATACATCTTCCGGGCCTGCTAAACATGCCAGAACACTTACGGGCCATCTGAATACATTCCTTGCCTCGATGCAGGCTTATTATGCAGGCGCTCTGGGCATAGGTTATATCAATATAATGTATGCTCCTTATGTGGAACATATGAGCGATGAAGAGATGAAACAGGAGGCTCAGCACTTAATCTTCAGCGGTTCACAGAGTGCATTCTCTCGCGGGGGGCAGACACTGTT
>Ga0233430_1005175_pt1:2500-11518 | contig 11518 bp, 8 predicted proteins | sample SI_118_April2016_2_FD_179883 | JGI IMG/M metagenome (GOLD analysis project Ga0233430, IMG submission 179883) | Seawater microbial communities from Saanich Inlet, British Columbia, Canada - SI_118_April2016_150_MG | ecosystem: Environmental > Aquatic > Marine > Inlet | place: Canada... | reverse complement strand
TAACCGCAAGGGAGATGGCTACCCGGGGCCGCAGACCATCTGGATTGGGCTACAACGATGCCGCGACTTCGTGCAGGGGGTTGAGGCAATGAAGGAGATTGAGCGGAGAAAGGGGTAACGATATGGCCATTACCGTCATCAAAGGGAACAAGCCGCTGTCGCTGCGCTACAGCCGCAAACACCGGGCAGTGCTCTACGCCTCGGAACCGGAATATATCGAAGCAGCTCTGGATGACCTGCGTGGCTGGCGGGAACTGGAAATACCGCCGCTCACCATGCTGACATTCCGCCATGAAAGCCTCAAGGAGTGGCAAAGCCATCCCTTTAAATTTGTCTGTCAGGAACGAAAAGGAACCTTACCCGAAGGAGTGAATGCATGAAGAATAACGACAGCCATCTCCGGCTTTTTGTCTATGGAACCCTGAAAAAAGGATTCTGGAACCACGACCGATTCTGCACCCGGGCCATCAACATTGAACCCGCTACCACTTGGGGCAGGCTCTATCATCTGCCTGCCGGATTCCCGGCCTTGGAAGTCCCGACAAGCAGCATACTGGCCACCGGCACTGCCGATCCGCTGGCCGATACCCGAACACAGAACACGATTGAGCTGCCTGAAAACGCCATGACACGCCCGGAAGACGACTGGGATCTGGTCCACGGGGAGCTGATGACCTTCGCAAATCCCGGTTTCGATCTGCCACCCATCGACCGGTTGGAGGCATTCAGTCCGAATGGAAGGAGCATGTATCAGCGGGTTCTGGTGGCGGCTGAATGCCAAGATTGCCTGAACACTTGCTGGACATACACTATGAAGGTCTATAGGGGTCGAGAACGGTTGACTTCGGGATCATGGGGCTAATTCGCCCTTTATCGATACTATTCGGCAATAATTAACTTGATTTCGGTCTAACAAACAGTTATCTTTGATGGGTATATTGCAGAAATTGCGTCCGAATACAGAGGCTCTTCAAGCCTGACCGCTTGGAGTTAATGCAATAACCTCATGATTAAGAAGGACATGACCTATGGAAGAACGATGGCTTACAGTCGATGACATTTGCAAATATCTCAATGTGAGCAACGAAACTGTTTATAAGTGGATCGAGCAACGAGATATGCCGGGCCACCGGGTAGGACGTCGATGGATGTTCAAACAAAACGAGGTTGATGAATGGGTTCGCTCTGGTGGCGCAGCGGACAAACCGGAAAAGGATGAGCAGTAATCAATGGAACGACCAAATAACACAACAGACCTTGGTGCTTATAATACCGCAATCAATGTGATTGGCGGGCTGAAGGATTGTAGTGTCATTTTCAAAGCCATAGATTCTCATTTCAGTCAATCCGACTCATTAAAAGAGCTCGTCAATAAACGTAATGAATTTAACCTCCGTACAGAAAAGAGCCGCACAAGGATTGAGCGAGAAGTTCGAAAGGCTTTCCTGCAGTTTAAGAACGAAGAGCATCAGGCTCTCATTCAGGGGGTTTTTACCGAGCGGGTACCGCTGCAGGACAAAGAGCTGATTCTTGTTTGGCAATTTGCCCTGAACAACCGGCTGTTCAGAGAAATCTCGTCACGTGTTTTTGCTAAGACATACTATTCAGGCCGCGCCAGCATATCCAAAGACGATATTACCGCTTATTTAAAAGAATTCCTGCGCCAGAATGAATCGCTGGAAATCAGCTGGTCTGAAAATACGATCAATACGCTTTCAACCAAATACTTGAACCTGATGAGCAAGCTCGGATTCCTGAGTCCAGGAAGAGTCAAATCATTCAAGCACATCAGGCCATCCTCGGAAGCGCAGGTGCTCTTCCTTTACTTTGCAAAACTACTCACTCCAGGTGCCAGTAATATCCTGACGAATGAATTGCTGCCCATTAGCTTTGTACCGTCGGAAGATGTTCAGGATCGTCTGAAAAAGCTCTCACTTAAAGGCTTTTTCAATATGAATTTTAACGGTGTCGCTTTGAACATCGAACTAACCCATAGCTATAAAGGAATTTGCGATGCCTTATATAACTGATCATCAGCAAAAATTTACTGATCTGAAATTTCACATAGCAAACCAAGATCAATTAAGACGTCAGGCTAATGGCGGAAACAGCATTATGTTTTCATATCCGCCTAACGAAGAGCAACAATATATAGAGAAGGCTAAGGATCTCTATGCGGATAATGCATCATTCATCGATGTCAGTAAATTGCTGGTTCAGTTCATAGACGAGGATGGATGGGATTCCTTCAGTGAGTATTACAACGACTTCAGGAATACTCCTCACCTGATTTTTCGTTCGGATGACCCCACACCGGATCTTTTTGACCTGATTATCAGTGAAATTGAGAACGCCTGCCGGAACGACAAAATTCCATTTCTCATAAGAACCGGTTGCCTCTTTGGGACAGGGATCGAAAACGTAAACATCATGGAGCATAAGGCCGTCATGAACCTGCCTCATCCTCTTGTGATTTTTTACCCGTCAAAAATTGAGGACGACAACATTTACTTTTTGAACTTCAAACCTGCATCGAAGTATCGCTGCACGTTGGTGAAATAAGGGGCTGTACATGACAAAAATAAACGAAATTCTGACTCTGGATCTTCAGGAAGATATTAAAAATGTAATTGACCTGGAGGATCGCTCTGAACTGGAAATCCAGCAGGAAATTGAATCCTATATCGTGACCGAGGGAATTGGTCGGCACCTATACAATTTCACCAACCAGTTTACCTCCAATATAAAAGAAACAGGCGTCTGGCTGTCTGGCTTTTATGGCTCCGGTAAATCCTATTTCGGCAAGATGCTGGGTTACATTATCGATAACCCGACCATCAATGGAACGCCAGCCCGGGAGCGCTTTATCCCACGGCTTAAAGGTGTTTCAGACGAGAGCATCATTGAAAACTCCATCCGCAACCTTGAAGCCATCAACAGCAGAGTTGTATTTCTCGACGTGGCCAAGCAAAACACTGACAGAGGACTGGCGTTCACTCTTTTCGCAAACCTTCTGAAAAACCTTGGTTTCCGGGATGATATCTATGGCTACATGGAGTTTGACCTCTTTATTGATGGCAAACTCGATGAATTCAAAGGTAAGGCTAAATCCCTTGAGGGGCAGGAATGGGATGAACTGAAGGCCAGCAACCGTCTGGTTGCAAGGGTTATGCGAAAGGTGTTCGCTGAGATGGGGTACAGCGAAGCCGACTATGCCGACACCCAGAAGGTGTACAGCTCGGCCATTGAGGATTTCTCGGCGAGCAAATTTAAAACTGAACTTGAGAAGTACCTAAAATCCAGACCGGACGAAACGCTTGTCTTTGTCTTTGACGAAGCCAGCGAAGCGATCAGCCAGAAAAAGTTCACGCTACTCGATCTGGAAGGCATCAGTGAAGCACTTTCGAGCATCAGCAACAAGGTCTGGACCATCGCCATTGCTCAGGAAAAGCTCGATGATGTTATCAATAATGCCAATGTTAACCGCAGCCAACTGACCAAGGTAACCGACCGCTTTAAGACCAAGGTACATCTTGAATCCACAGAGGTGGATGTCATCATCCGCTCCCGACTGCTTCATAAAACGGATGCCGGTCACAAGCAGCTTGCGGATTACCACAAGAAAAATGAAGGGCTCGTATCGGATGCCACAAACCTGAAATCATCCTTTCCGACCAAGACGGCCGATGCGGACGAGTTTGCAACCTACTACCCGTTCCATAAATACCAGTTCGACATTCTGCAGAAATTTTTATTCAGCTCCAATGCGCTGGTGGCCACTCAGATTGCTGCTCGTGGAATGATCATCACCACGTTTGATGTCCTCCGCAAACAGATGCGCGAAAAAGAGCTCTACAGCTTCACTCCGGGATACGCAATCTGCACAGAGGCACAAACAGCACCTCCAATCGGATTGGTTAACAAGTACGATACTGCCAAAAAGATTTTGAACGAGCGAGGCAGCACCGTCGATGGCGAAAAGCTGCTGAAAACGATCCATCTGCTGGCTGATTCCGAAGTGGTGTCGCCGACCGTGGAAAACATCACAAAGAGCTACATCTCGGACATTACCACCTACTACGATGTTAAACCGGTCATTGAGGAAGCGCTTGCATTGCTGCTTGAAGCCAAGGTGCTTCTGCTTTCGAACAACAACTACAAAATAACATCCGATCTTGAGGGCAAGCTCCTTGAGGAGATGAAGGACTTCGATGTCGAGCTTTTCAGCAAGAAGCGCTCATTGATCAACTGCATCAAGGATTACAAGCTGTTTACTCCGGTGGCTAACTTCAATGATGGTACGGACAGTTTTAAATTCAGTGTCCTGTCTGATCAGGATGACGAGCTGACAGGTCCGGGCAGCAAGCAGCTGAAACTCACGGTCTACAGCCTTTTCAATATCAGCGAAAACAGACAGGACTTCATTGAAAACCTCAAACTGGAGACCCAGTACCAGAAAGACCTCATTACGCTGGTGCCGGACAACAAAGAATTCTCGCTGATCGACAAATTGATTGGTGAAGTCAGCCGCTACTCCTACATGGAGGAGAAATACTCCAATGAGTCAGATCCGGCCAAGCGGCAGATCATCCGGGACTTTTCCATTATCCGGGAAGAGAAGGAAAAGGAACTCCGGGTTAAAATTGAAAAGGCTTATCGCAATGCCTCTCTGATCTACATGTTTGACGAGCACCTGCTCAACGCGGATGGCTTCAAGGGCACAATCAGCGAATTGCAGCGAAAGCTGATCAAAAACATTTATACAAAGCGTCTGGCTTCCGGTTTGTCTGAAAGTCTGGTATCCAAAATTTTCAGTAGCCGCAAGGAAGGCTTGAGCCGACTGCTTTCCGGCGACGATTTCAAGTTTTTCGATAGCCACGGCAACTTTACTGGTGATCACCTGAAGGTGGTTGAAGAGATCAATGCCAAGATCAAGAACCGTTACGTTGACGGCCGCACACTCGAGTCTGATCTCTCTGGCGCACCGTGGGGTTATTCTTTCGGAACCATCGTTTCCACCTTGGCGGCGCTTTTACGAGCCGGTCGTTTATCGGTTAAATACAATGGGGACACATGGTTCTCGCATGAGCAAAGCGGCATTCAGGAAGCCTTCACCAATGCCACCAAGTTCAAATCCGCTTCCTTCAAATCCATTACCGCCACGCTGACAGCCGCCCAGAAAAATCAGGCCGTACAGTTGTTGATGGATCTGGAAATCGAATCCCATGCCGGTCGCAAAGTGGACTGGAACACCAACGACTTTGATCTGGCAGACAGCATCAGACATATGGCCGACCATTTTATCGGCGCACTGACAACGCTGGGGGATACGGTTGATGGATTCGAATCCCTTTTCCCGACGGTAGCCGATCAAAAGCAAACCTTACTGAGCTATGGTGGCAAGGTCACGGAAAGCAACTACATCGAAAAAGTCGAATACCTGCTGACCAACAGCGACCAGTTTTCCAGTGCAATCCAAACGATTCTGAAGGCGCAGAAGTTTATCAAAAAGAACTTCTCCAAAGTCAGAGAGTTCAAACGCTTCATTGAAGAGGTGGTGAGTGAACTCAAAAAGGCAGATCGGACAGACAACACCATTAGGGAAGCCAACGAAGAGTTTAACCGCCTGTACAAGCAGGACATGGTCAAAAACTTCGGCAGCCTACAGCAGCAGGTGCAGATCGTTAAAGACAGCTATTACAAGCTGATCAAGAACGCAGCAGCCGGAATGAGCCATGAATACCAGCTACTCAGCGGAAAAGTCGATGCCGCTCTCAGGACCTTGAAGAGCTATCCGGCCGAACTAAATACACAGAACCAGAAAAAGCTGGACGAGCTCAAGCGCTACTGCTCGGACCGTGTTATCAAAGAACCAGTGCTGGAATATGCCATAAGTTGCAAAAACTGCGGTTACTCTCTCTCGGATATTTTGAACTACACGGCACTGGCTCCCACTAAGGACAACGAGCTGCTGATTCTTCAGAGCGGTTTCATAGCAGAGGCACCTAAGCCGGAACCGGATACGGGTGGCGGTTCTCCGGATCAGCCTTCGGCCCCCAAGAAACCGCGCAAAATACGGTTTCAGGTGACCAGCAAGATCATGACAGTGCAGGAATATAAATCACTCCTTACGGCTCAACTGACGTCGCTGGCCGCAGCCAGACCCGATGAAGAGATCGAACTGGATATAGAAACTTTATGACAGGATGTTAACAGATGAAATTAGCAGAACATGTAGATAAGCTCCGTGACCTCATTGAGGCGGCTTTTGATAAACATTTCGCCCGGCTGGGGATCGGTAAAACCAAGCAGCTGGACATCGAAAAACTTCCTGAAGAAGTCAGGCCCAAACGGTTGCGCTTTGAGGAGATGCTCGAAAACCATATCGGGGAAACCGGCGATTACGAACACGCCCGGGAAAAGCTCATCGATGAGTTGACCTTTACCCTGTTTAACCGACTGGCAGCCGTCAAAGTAATGGAAGCTGCCGCATTGTTTCCGCCGGTTCTGACCAAGCAGTCGGAACACGGAGACCGTTCTTTCGGCCACAAGGCATGGCTCGAAATGAACCCGCACATGCGTTCGGAAGAACTTGAAGGCATCCGCGAGTATCTGAAGACAGCTTTTGACGAACTGGGCGAGACCCTTCCGCTTTACAGCAGAACCTATCCCTATGCCTTGCTGCCCGATGCCATCAGTCTCAACGAGATCATCGATGCCTTTAACACAGTGGGAAAGGATAGCCAGGTGGGCAACGACATCTGGCAGAGCGATGATGTGCTCGGCTGGATGTATGAGAGCTACAACAACGTCAAGAAAAAGGCTCACAAAGACAGCGGAGACAAGACTGAATACAACAAGGTTTCCCTGCAGTCACAGGTGTACACACCACGCTGGGTGGTCCAATTTCTGGTGGAAAATTCACTGGGCAAACTCTATCTGGAAATGTATCCGGATTCCGAGATCAAGCGCCGCTACAAGATTGCCAATGCCCCGCAGACACAGGAGCGGAAGCCTAAACCGATGCATGAGGTCAAAGCCATTGACCCGGCATGCGGATCGGGCAACTTCCTGCTCTATGCCTTCGATTTCTTCTATGATCTCTATGTCGATCAGATCGACAATTACGGCGCTGATTACGATGAAAAAGAGATCCCCAAGCTGATTATCGAAAACAACCTGCACGGCATCGATCTGGATGACCGGGCGGTTCAGCTGGCCCAGCTCGGCCTGTTTATCAAGGCCAAGAAGAAGCGCCGCACTATCGGCGAACTGGCCTTCAACGTGGTCTCCTCCGACTTTTACCTGCCGGAGTACGAAGCCGTTGAACATATCTTTACCGAAGGCACCACGCTGGACAAAAGCCAGCAGGAGCTGATTGCCGAGATCTGGAACGACCTGCAGTATGCCTACAAGTTCGGCTCACTGATCCGTCTCGACGAAAAGGTCAAAGCCAAACTGAAGATGCTGGAAGCCAAACAGAGCTCAGCCCAGCCGGAGCTGTTTACAGCCATGGAGATTGCGGCGCACAAGGACTTTGCCGCTACCTTCTTCACCAACCTGAAAACAGCGGTCGAGCAATATGCTCAGGCTCAGGGCAGTACCTTCCTGACCAGCAAGACCCGGGATGCCATCACCTTCCTTGAACTGCTGACCACCGAGTACGATGTGGCAACGGCTAATCCGCCCTATACCGACAGCGCGGACTTTGGGCCGGAGCTTAAGGAGTTTATTGAGGACAACTACAAAAAGCCGTACAAGTTCCACACGAACCTCTACGCCACCTTCATCAAGCGGTGCTATGACTTCACGGGTAAAGCCGGTTTTGTTGCTATGGTTCACCCTCCAACGTTTATGTATATCAAAACGTTCGAAGACGTGCGCAAGTTTATGGTCGATAAAACCCATATCAATTTCTTTGTTGAATGGGGTTACTTGGGAATGTTTAACCCGTCGGCTCGCGTAGATAGCGCTCTTTACATACTGGAAAAGAACAATAATCAGGAAAAAGATGCGGTTTTTGTAAAGCTGAATCACCTGTATGAAACCAAGCGTTATGACGCGTTGTTTGAAGCTTACGAAAAGTTTCTTGCAGGAGGAACACATGAACTCCTTTACTCTGTTCCGCAATCCAAGCTGAAGGTCATCAAATCTTGGCCCTTCATTTACTGGATCTCCGACGAGTTCCGGGAGAAGTTTGGGGAGGAAGCTTTAGGCGATAACAACAAAGCACTTACTGGTTTGATGACCGGTAACAATAACAAATTTCTTCGCTTTTTCTGGGAGGTTGATCAAGCTAACTTATCTGAGCATTACCCTTCAGACGGAAAAAGATGGGTAGGTTATCAGAAAGGTGGGCCGTTTGTACGATGGTACGGAAACAATTGGACCGTAGTAGACTTTGCAAACAATGGAGAAAAACTTGCCACAACAGACAATCGAGAGTTTTATTTTCGAGAAGGTGTTTCCTATTCGGCCTCTGGATCGAAAGGCGTAAGTTTCCGTTTTATAGAAAACAGGTACTCTTTTGATAAAGGCGGCCCTTGCGTATTCAACATTCAACAAAAGATGTCCAACGAATATTTGCTAGGGTTCATGAACTCAAAACTTTGTAAATATATAGTTGACTGCCTCAATCCAACTGTAAATCGTCAGGTAGGTGATATTAGGAGGATCCCTCTAGCGATACCGTCAAAATCGGAAGACCATCGTATATCCAAACTCGTAAAGGCAAATATAGAGATCAAGAAGATGTTTTGCCAGTTTTCTATTGTCGAATTTCTGTATCGTAACTCGCCTTTCACATTTTTCAGTCAAGGCGAACTGAAAAACAGGTTGACGGTATTTTTAAACTTTGAAAACAATCTCCTCACCCAAGTTCTCATAAACGAGGCCATAATTAATGAGAAAATATTCGAGGTCTATGACCTGACTGAACATGACAAGGCAATGGTACTGGCCAAAGAAGGTAAGAGCATTGGGGACCTTCCGGTTTTTCCTGAAGCACGGGATGCCTAT
>Ga0233430_1005161_pt1 | contig 11538 bp, 2 predicted proteins | sample SI_118_April2016_2_FD_179883 | JGI IMG/M metagenome (GOLD analysis project Ga0233430, IMG submission 179883) | Seawater microbial communities from Saanich Inlet, British Columbia, Canada - SI_118_April2016_150_MG | ecosystem: Environmental > Aquatic > Marine > Inlet | place: Canada: British... | reverse complement strand
TTTAGCACTTTCTTGACAGGGTAAATCTTGCTTTGCAGAAGCCGGTAATTTCAGGCTTGGTGGAAATAGTCAGGGTCAGCTATTGTGGGACCCAGCCTGCCTCTTTCATTTTTTGATAGGCTTCAGCCCAGCTTTTTTCTGACGGTGAATTTGCACTACTGTCAAGGTTAGGGTTAGCTTGATTGTGAAGTGGCAATTGAGTATCAGGTTGTGACTCAATTTGTTCACGGGCTAATTTTTGGAATTTCAGCTCTGGAGAAGGTGCAATCGGTTGGCTGGAGGTTTCGGGTATCTCAAGCATCCGTTTAACCACCAATTTTTCCCCGGACAAATCGATTGGTTGACGGCTGGTCAGGTGAGGAGACTTCAATCGTTATGGTGTTCTCTATTGAAGCGGTATCCGCTGGAGTCATGGTGGCAGCTTGGTTAACGGTTTCACTGTTTTGTTCTGCTGCTGCAGGAGCTACGGAGGACTCGGTCTCTTCTGCAGGTTGGTCGACTGTTATTGAGGCCTTGGGTATCTCGCGTTCCCTGTAGATTGTGTTGCTATGGTCTACAGTGGTTTTTTCAGCGTTTTGTGGGCCTGTAATTTCAACCTGGTGATTCGTTGGGGAGCGTGTCTCCTCTGATGCCCTCTCAACTTCAATATAGTTTTCTTCGTTACGAGCTACGGTTACTTTAGTCTGATCAGCTGGGCCAGTCAGCTCAGTGATGGTCTGTACAACGGCTTCTTCAGGCGTCTCAACAGCTGCTTCTGCGGCTATTTCAGTCTCTCCATCGACTGTTGAATTAAGATTGGTTTCCAAATTAGTTTGACTATCTGCATCAGTTGTCGTCAACTTTTCTGTCTCTGGCTCTGGCTCTGGCTCTGGCTCTGGCTCTGGCTCTGGCTCTGGCTCTGGCTCTGGCTCTGGCTCTGGTTCTGAAACAGGAATGACTTTAGTGGATTCTTGCTCAGTTACAGAAGGCGAATCGGCTGCAGTAGGGGCGACAGCAGGTGCATCACTTGGTAATGTTGTTTCAGTTTCAGTTGTTGAATCAGATAGGGGGGTATCCAGTAACTGATCCACTTGATGACCCATTTTATCTGTAATTTGTTCCATCATCTGTTGTTCACGATCTTCAGCTTCATGAACTTCATCACTGTTCGGTTTGTTGTCAGTAGCAGCATCACAATCAGCGCTGTTGCAGGGGGTAGCCGTCAGATATCCTAGCTGATTCAATAGACGGAAGCGGGAGAGTGCGCCAGTCACCTCTTCCTGTAAAACGGCCTGCTTTGCAGCAAACAGGGCATCTTCAGCCCCCATAATGGCCATAATGTCCACTTCACCCATCTTGAACTGTTCATTGGTGGTGTCGCGGGTCGCAATGGCCATCAGCTGTTGCTGGTGGTTGAGTTCAAGAATATCGTTAGAAACTTCTACAGCACCCCACAAAATCTTTGTCTGCTCTTCAGCACCACGCCGGGCCAGATCAAGTTGCTCTTTTGCATCCACGACTGCAGTGGCTGTCTCTTCTCGTCGGGCCTTGTCTGTACCACCTCGAAACAGGTTGTAATTCATCTTTAATAGAGCCGTCCAACCATACTCTTTTCCTTCAACGGCACCGGCATCATTTTTGAATAGGTTTTTCAGTTCAAAATCGAAGGTGGGGAAGAGGCTGGACTGGGCCCCCTTGCGATCTGCCTCGGCAGCCTGCAAATTGGAGATTGCCGTCTGGATCGTTGCCGCATTGGCCTGAACATGGGTAATGGCCTGATCAACATTTTCAGGCAGAGTCACTTCAATTTCCAGATCAGGAGATGGTAGTGGTAGTACAGGTAGTTCACCCACCACAGTAGCGTATCGGGCAGTCGCGTCCCGGTACAGCCCCTTGTTGGCAACCAGGGCGGTCAAAGAGAGTATATAGGGCCCCTCTGCCAACGCCAGCTCAGCCTGCGCGGCAGCACCGGCTTCAGCCTTTTGTTGAATCTGCTCAAAAACCAGTTTATGTTTGGCTACATTCTCTTCGGTCAATTTGATGACCTGTTGCAAGCGGTAGAGTTCATACCATGACTCAATGACGTTAATGGAGATGGTGCCCTCAATATCTCGCTGGTGAATACGTGCATTGTTAAGCATCTTCTCACTACGCTCAACGACACTGTCGGTCATCCCACCATCAAAGAGTTTCTGAGTCAGGGTCAGACTGTGATCCTGTTTGAACATGGTTGGATCGCCACCTTCAGGAGGCGCTCCGGGTTTATTGGTATGTTCCTTGCCAGATTGAAGTGCTAAATCAATGGTTGGATAGTAGGCTCCCTGCATCTGTTTCAGTTGTGCTTCGGCAATGGTAATCCCCGCCCGCGCAGATTGCATTTGCGGATTGCTATTCAGTGCCTTCTGAATCGCCTCGGACAGTGGATGAGCAGCGAGCTCTGTAGAGGTGAGCAGAAGAATTGAAGAGATGAGTAACTTGTTTTGTATCATCGGGTGGGTCTAGATTAGTAGTTGCTTATATTTTATCACGTTGCGGAGGTTATTTTCACCTGTAGCCATGATGGTTATTCAATACATTGAGGTTACAGCAAACAGTATGCCAACCATAAATGACAGTTCTTTGACAGGCTCCTCACAGTTCTTAAGTGTTATCTAAAATCACACTATCAAGGATCAACTGATAGGTTTGTTGGTGCATCTGCAGGTTGACCTCAAACCCCTCCATTGCATAGCCATCCGATGCACCGGAGTGGATGGGGTGGTTCAGCCATTCAGCGTTATCCACGAGGGGTTCGGTGTGGGTAACCATCGGTATCTCGTGGCTCTCCAACTCCAGGAGATCTTCAATCTGAACGGTTTCAACTTGTGGAGCACCAAAAATCAGCTCAACCCATCCTCGGCCTAAATCTTGTGTGTTGATGGCGGCTGAAAGATCAAGGTTTTCTCCAAACAGGAACGAGTTGGGGGTGTCAACGATGGCAGGTGTCACGGATAGAGCAACCTCTGCAAAGGTGAGAGAACCACCATCACTCAATTGTGCAGCCCCCTCACTCATGATTAAACTTTGACCCACAACCTGGTTGGTGCTGTCCATATTCAGGTCAAAATGTGTAACACCTGTGGCGGAGAGTGACTGCAGCTCATTGCTGTCACTGACACCATCCTGATTCAGATCCTGCCATACCTGAAGCTTATCAAATTGGCTGTCGAGAGCATCTACAAAGCCATCGCTGTTCTCATCCAGTGTACGCAGAGCATCCAGACCACTCGCATAGCGTTCCCCCTGATAGTACTCCGAGAATAGCTCAGTGATGTTATTGATGACTCCATCGTTATCGAGATCCAGTGCCAGGAAACCATCATCGGCAGAGAGCCAGTTGGTGGGGGTCATTGAGCCATCGGGTGTCATGGCAAAGTGATTCTCTGTGCTGGCTGAGACAATATTGATGCCATCCCGGCCCAGATCAATGATAATCGGATCAACCTGCGCGGGGTCAGTGTAGATGCGGGTAAATATATCATCGGTATTGTCATACCAGCTGATGGCATAACTATCGTTATCCAGTGCCGTAATATCAGGATCAAGCTGTTGGTTGGCGGTAATAACATTGACTAACTGCTCACTGCCTACTTTACTGCCCTCTGCATCAAAGCGCTGCGAATAGACACCCCAGTCATCTCCATCCTGGCTCATCGACAACCACGTGACGGCAAAGCCCCCTCCCTCAAGGCCGGTAACCATGGGGGTCTGCTGGTTTCCGGTGATGTAGCTGTTGACCTGGATCTCATTGCCGCTCTTCACCCAGCTGCTGGAGCCTGAGCTGTATTCATAGCGCTGTGCAATAACAGCGTAACCATTACCGGCACCATCGCCATCATTTTCATCTGTCCAGACAGCAATAAAGCCACCACTTTTTAGTGCTGCAACCGCAGGGGTCGACTGGTTTCCAGCATCGGTTGTGTTGATTTTGAACTCAGCCTGTTTCTGTGATCCATCACTGTTTAGAATGCGGGCATAGATATCCCAGCCATTGGCACCTGCCCCGGAGTTAGAGCTGTAGGTGGCCATATACTCGCCACTCTCCAGAGCGGTGATGTTGTATTGATTTTTTGCTGTGACTGTAGAGTTATCAATTGCGGAAGGTCCATATTGGAAGGACTCATCTGTTCCTGTATAGAGTTCTGATCCGGTATTGTCATAAATAATATGGTTGATGGCATCCGGTGAATCGGTATAGGTCGCATTACTGGAATCAATTGTCCAGGATACGACAAAATTGCCATCAGTAAGCGCAGTGACCTTGGGATAAGCCTCAAAATCGGAGGTATCACTGACAATGATATCAGCTGTTGCCGGTGTGCCGTTTTCCTGGAAGATACGCATGGTGATCTCATCAGCAGCATCAAACCAGGTCACTACGAAATGTCCATCTGTCAGGGTAGCGACATCCAGCCCGCTGGTTCCTTGGTTGCCTGTGGTGCCTGCATTTACAATAAATTCAGTTCCCAGCTTCTCCCCTGCAGCATTGATGATCTGACCGATGATGGCAGTCCCATCTGCACTGCTGCCATTCTCCAGCGCATGGGTACCCTCCCAGACCACGATATAATTTCCATTGTTCAAGGCGGTCATTGATGGCGTACGCTGTGTACCACTACTGGTATTTGCACCACCGTCCAGTTGAATGGCATCATTATCTTCTACTGTAACAATCGCATGAATAGTATCGTAGCTGACCGGATTACCACTGTTTCCGTCCCAGGCTACATTGCCCTGGATACTGCCGTCCAGTCCGGCATGGTCGGTCTGGTTGAGTATGGTTGTGCCATCCCCCTCGTTGAGTTTCCAGTACCCTTCCAGTCCGGCCTCATTTCCTTCCAGCTCCTGATTCATGTTCGTACTGACCTCTGCCGAAGTGCGAACATCAGACCAGATACGGACCTCATCAACCTTTCCATCCAAGGTCCGACTGTCATAATCTGGATCAGTTGCTGTTCCAATGGTCAGATTCGGTGTGTCGGCATAGTGGATTACACCACTCATCGCAGAGGCGTTTGCAACGTGGTCAACTCCATCAATATAGAGGTGTGTTGTGCCACTGCTGTCGTAGGTGGCAGCAATGTGATACCACGTACCAGTAGTCAATCCGGCGCCACTGGTAACCGCCTCAGACCAGGCAGCACTCTGGCCAATGGCCAATTTGACCTCACCACCTCCGGCGCTCAGGGTGTATCCACTATTTACACCACTTTCATTACTGGCAGTATCAATAATGGTATGTGTAGAGCTACCCAAGGTACTGTTGAGGGTGTCGAAATAGACCCATACCTCCAGTGAGAGGGTAGAAGTTGGCAGCAACACACTATTATAAGAGACAGAGACAAAGTCAGTGCCATGATTGCTGGCGTTGGCCCCCCCGCCAAAATGGAGAGCGGTGGTTGTTTGTTGGTCCGTGCCGCTGCTGTTTTCACGTAGCGTGTTGCCACTGTTCAGGTTCCAGCCACCATTATCCAGCACGATTGCATCCAGCTCACCACTGGCGGCAGCACCGCCAGTTGCAACGGAGCTGTTTTCGGCAATATTGCTATCTCCCTCATTGAACTTCCAGTAACCATTCAGGTTGGTTTCACTGCCGGCGAGTTCCTCATACATCGTATTCTGGATTTCAGTCTCACTGCGAGCACTTGACCAGAGACGAATCTCATCCATTTCACCCTGGAAATATCCACCATGCCCTGCCATTTGTTCACCGAACAGCAGATCGGAGTTACCTTGGTGGATACCACTGAAACCGGGATCCTCAGAGGCAGAAATTAGACGGGTGTGGATCAATTCCCCATTCAAATAGCCATATACAGCCCCGGCAGTCTGGTCATAAACCAGTGCTACATGTGCCCAGGCATTGGTGCTCAGACTAGCACCCATACCACCACCTGAACTGATGCTGTTGGTGCCATCATCACTCAGGTTGTAATAGAGAGCTCCGTTGGAGAGATAGAGTTGGAAACTACGGTCACTGTTGGCATAGTCCCAGCGTGCTACCAGTATCTCAGTTCCTACCCCCTCTGTGGGCTTAAACCACCCCTCAATGGTCATACTGCCACTGATATCCAGTACACTCTGGTCTTGAACCTTGATGTAGTCCCCATTGCCGTCTAGTGTAACTGCGGTTGTACTGCTTCGGGTTAATAGCGCATTGGAGGCATTGGAGAGGGCAAATGAAATTCTCTCTGCTGATTCACCGATACTGTCATTGGTGGTTGTGATGGCTACCGTTTTACTGGTTTCTCCGGCAGCAAAAGTAAGTGTGCCACTGACAGCGGTGTAATCAACGGCTGCCGTTGTGCCATTATCCTGTGTTGCGTAATCGACAGTTACTGTTTGGCTGGTTGAGCCAGATAGTGTGATAGTAAAGGTGGCTGTATCTCCCTCGGTTACCACTTGGTCACTGACTGAAATAATTGGGTTGACTGTAATTTCAACATTGACTGGAGAGAGGGAAAGCTCCCCAAGGTCATCTGCCGCCTTAATTGTAAATGCAGTCTGTGTCCCTGTGGCGTTACCGTCAGGTGTCCAGTACCCCTTGTAGGTGGCATCAATGGTGTTGTTGGTACTGGCATGGAAGGCAGTAGCTGTCGCGCTAGTGGTGCCGATCATCAAGGTACCATTAGAGACAGCTTGTACAATAAAGGCACTTACTGTTCCATCAATATCTGTTTCATCCCCCTGGGTTGTCAACTCTGTAAAGGTGATTTCAACCTCATTGCCACTATCAATACTGTCTACGGCACCAGCCATGGAAGAGAGGGTGGGGGCATCATTCAGACCATTGACAGTGACCACCAGCTCTGCAGTATCAGTAGCCCCTGCAGTATCAGTGATGGTATAGGTGAAGACATCGTTACCGCTGGCTCCATTGGCCAGTGCATCAGCCGCGATCTGGTCCGCACTGTAGTCATAGCTGCCGTCACTGTTGATGGTCAGGGTACCGTAAGTGCCGATCAGAGCACTACCGATGGTTCCGCTGGTGCCGGACCCTGCTTCTGTCCCGGTACGGATGGTGGTGACGGTCATGGCGTCATCAAGGTCCACATCATTATTCTGAATGACACCACTGACCGCATTGATGTTGAGTGTGGCATCTTCGTTGACGGAGTTGGTGTCTGTGTTTGCGGTAGGGCCATCATTGGTGCCGGTTACTGTAATGGTCAGCTGGGCAGTATCGGTACTGCCACGTCCGTCATCGACCGTATAGGTAAAGTAGTCGGTGGCTGTTACACCGGAAGCCAGTGCATCGGCTGCTGCCTGGTCGGCAATATAGCTATAGCTGCCGTCACTCTGCAGTGTCAGCGTACCGTAGGTCCCAGTGAGAGCAGTACCTATGCTGCCACTGGTGCCACTGCCGTTTTCGTCGCCAGTACGAATTGTGGTTACAGTGAGTGTTTCTCCACTATCGGTGTTGATATCATTGCTGAGAATACCTGAAGCATTACTTACATTGAGTGTGGCATCTTCGTTTACCGCACCCGTATCGTTGGTTGCTGTAACTGGTGTAGTGATATGGACCGCCAGATCTCCATCACCATCCGTACCGACCGATATACCCCATCCTGCTGCTGAAGGCGTGTTGACGGTGGTGAAGATTCCACTGACGGAACCACTGACATCAAGCAACTTCAGGGTAAAGGCACTGCCGGGGGTGAAACCATTCAGTATTGAAATATTGAGTGTGCCGCCCAGCGTGGCATTACCATTTACCACCAGTTGATCGTATTCACCGCTGTTGGTGCCACCGACCTCCAGATTGATTACACCATCACTGTTATTGACGAAATCACCATTGATGGTGAGGGTGCCGGCTGAGTTACCAGGGCCGATAGTGCCGCTATTGGTCAGCATATCTACAGTAACGCTACCACCACCCTGAATGGTTGCACCAATGTCGTTGATCAGCATGGTGCCGGAGCCACTCAGTGTGGCCGTGGCACCTGAAGCGATATCGATGGTGCCACTGTTGGTGATTGATGAGCCAAAGTTGGTGACTGTTAGATTGTGATCAATATCAATCAGACCAGTTGAGGTGTTATTGACAGCACCATCGATAAGGTGGTTTGTATTGACACCACCTGCTCCCTGGAAGATGTGGATAGTGCCGTTATTGATCAGAGTGCCATTAGTCACCTCCAGCTCACCATAACCGTTACTGCTGGAGTAGTTGCTGGTAATGTTGATGGTGCCGTCATTGGTCAGGCCGGATGCACTGCTCAGGCTGAGCTTGTTGAGATAGGCGGTACTGTTGCCGATGTTGGTTGTACCCAGTGTGGCGTTGTGGAATCCACCATCGACATAGGTGTAGTAACTGTCGATGTTAAGGGTGCCATCGTTATTGAGGTTGATGGTGCTGCTGATGGAGTCTCCAGTCAGTGTCAGGGTGCCATCATTCTCAAAGGTATGTGCCGTAGCATCGGTGCTGCCAATGGTGAGGGTGCCACTGGCAGCCATGGTATGGGCGGAGATAAAGTCGGAATCAAGATTGAGGGCGGTTGTATCGGCGAAATTGATATCACCGGTACCGGTGAAGATCGAATCACTGCCGACCACCATGGTGCCATATTGAACAGTCAGTGTGGTGTCGGCTCCCAGATCCACCGTGCCGTGCTGGGTAAAGACATCACTGGAGTAGAGATAGACGGTGAGATCATGAGTCAGGTTGATGGTGCCGTTATTGGTCAGTGATCCATCAATGGTGCGTACTGAGTTACTGCCTCCCAGCCCCTGCTGTACATTGATGATGCCGCTATCGTTGTTGAGCAGTGTTTCAGTAGAAATTTGTATCTCAGAGTCTCCATGGAGGAGCCCGTTTGTTAGGTTGATGATACCGTCATTGGTTAATGTTTCAGGGGAGGTTGCAGTCAGGTTAAGTATCGTTGAACTGCTTGCATTGTTACCAATATTAACTGTGCCGACCGAGAAGTTGTGATAGCTGCTCTCAATGGTGGTGGTGCCGCTCTGCAGATCGACTGTTACACCATTTTCAACGCCATCAGAGATGGCTGAAACAGTAATGTTCAGTTCGGCTTGAGAGGTTTCTGTACCATTACTGATGGTGTAGGTAAAGGTATCGATGGCGGTTGTACCATCGGTCAATGCATCCGCAGTAATCTGATCTGCGCTATAAGTATAGCTGCCATCCGTATTGAGCGTGAGGGTACCGTAGATGCCTGTCAAGCCTATACCAACGGAACCGATTGTGCTTACAGTCTCTTCTTCTGCTCCGGTTCGAATGGAGGTGATAAAGAGTGAGCTGCCGTCGAGACTGAGATCATTAAAGAGAACGCCATCACTTAGGCTGGTTGTGATGGTGTCATCTTCATTGACTGAGCCACTATCATTGATAGCAACGGGGTATTGAACAGTGACAGTTAACGGGAAGGTTGTTGCTACCGTTTCACCGCCGTCACTGTTGATGGCAGAGATTACCAGGGTAAAGTCATTTTCTGTGGCGGGTACGCTGAGTGTCAGCCCTGTTTGTGTCGCTTCTGCATCCGTGAGTGTCCAGCTGCCATCACCATGATCTGTGCCAGCATTGAGCGTGGCCCCCTCTGGTAGCCCGCCGAGAGTAACGGTGAGTGTTTCACCACTGTCTCCGCTTTGTAATGCAGCGCTAATGGTGACAGGATAGAGCAGTACGTTATTTGTAGTATCGGCTGAGGCACTTCCCAGTGTGGCGCTCAAGGTCGGTGCGTGCGTGACAATGATCGAGAGGCTGTCTGTCGTTGAAACGGTCTCACTGGTTGTGCTCTCGGTACGAGTGGCGGTGACGGTTAGATCGAAGTTGGTTGTGATGGAGGTGGGAATAGTCAGGCTCAGGCCGGACAGGTCATTTTGCGTGAGTGCCCAACTGCCATCTCCCTGATCGGTACCGGCACTGAGTGTAACTCCGCTGGGCAGGTCGCTGAGGGTGACTGATAATGTGTCGGCATCATCACCATCGATCAGTTTGGCATCCAGTGAGAGCAGGTAACGGAGAGGTTCATCACTGCTGAGGACAGGGTTTCCTTTGACATCAAAGCGCTGGGCCTGAACGCTGTAGCCATCACCATCTTGCGCCTCTGAATGCCAGCTAACCAGGAAGCCACCACCCGGCAGAGCAGTAACTGCGGCTTCAGATTGGTCTCCGGGGGTATATTGGTTGAGCTGGAACTCGTCCCCTACTGGGTCACCGAGCAGGTTAAAGCGTTGGCCATAGGTGCCCCAGCTATTACCGTCCTGGAGGTTGGATTCCCAGGTAACCAAAAAGTCCCCGTCACTGAGTTCAGTGATAGATGGAAATTGTTGGTTATCCGTGGTGTGGCTGTTGATCAGGAATTCTGCGCCTAACTTGGTGTTACTGCTATCAAAGCGTTGACCATAGATGCCGTTGCCATCTCCATCCTGAATATTGGAGTGCCAGACAACAATAAAATCACCACCTGAAAGTGCGGTAATGGCAGATTTTGATTGCTCATCAGCGGTATAGGTGTTGATCAGAAATTCACTGCCCACCGCACTGCCTGTCGCATTGAAGTGCTGGGCGTAAATATTGTGGAGCTCTCCGCTCTGATGGTCTGACTCCCAGGTGATTACAAAGCTGCCATCGCTGAGAACGGTGACATCCGGGAACTGTTGGTCATTTTCTGTTCCTGAATTGACATGAAATTCACCTCCATTGGGATTGCCATCGGCATCAAAGCGTTGAGCATAGATCTCATAGCCGGCGTTATCTTGTGCGAACGAGTGCCAGGTGGCGATAAAACCGCCATCTTCGAGCGCAGAGAGAGCCACTTCAGATTGGTCGCCAGCGGTGAAGCTGTTGATTTGGAATTCACTGTTAACTGGAGAGCCTGAACTATCATAACGTTGCCCATAAACGCCCCAGTCATTGTCACTGTCATCCTGTCCGGTTGACTCCCATGAGATCAGAAAGCCACCATCATTGAGTGCAGTGATGACTGGGGCTTGTTGGTCAAGTGAGGTATGACTATTGATTTGGAATTCGCTACCAGAGACGCCGCCACCAACACCATAGAGTTGTCCATATATGCCCCAGCCATCCCCATCCTGTAGTGCAGACTGCCAAACAATGACTACGGTACCATCAGCAAGTGTGGTGGCTGAGGGGAACTGTTGGTCTGAGCCGGTATGGCTGTTGACTTGAAGCTCGCCGACTGCACCGCTATGCGAGAGACTCAGAGAGGGGGCATCATTGGTGCCGGTAACCGTGATAGTGGCCGTGCCTGTTGAGGTTGCGCTGCTACTGTTACTGATCTGATAAGTAATGGTGACATCGGCGCTCTCCCCTTGTTGCAGATGGTCAAAGTCACTTCCCGGGTTGAAGACCAGCTGATTATTAGAGACCGTAACGGTTGCTGTATCTAGCGCTATGCCGCCCGCATTGAAGGCGAAGTTGCGGATTGCGGCATTGTAGGCACCATCACCGCCACTGGAGGTGTCGTTCCAGGAGGTATGAGAGCCGGAGCTACCAGACAGGCCATTACTGACATAGGCGATTTCACCATT
>Ga0233430_1005156_pt1 | contig 11545 bp, 8 predicted proteins | sample SI_118_April2016_2_FD_179883 | JGI IMG/M metagenome (GOLD analysis project Ga0233430, IMG submission 179883) | Seawater microbial communities from Saanich Inlet, British Columbia, Canada - SI_118_April2016_150_MG | ecosystem: Environmental > Aquatic > Marine > Inlet | place: Canada: British... | reverse complement strand
TGGCTTTCTTTTCCCATACATCAATTTCATTACTTTGTATTCATTTAAGTTCATTTGTATTCAACCTAGTTCAGTAGTCCCCTAACTTCAATTAAATTCTTATTTAGCAGATTTTCACTCAACTGAGCATTATTATGCTCAAACCTACTATTACAATTTTTGTCTATTCTTTTAGACATGTGTCTAATTATTCCATTATCCATCTTAATCATCACTCTCATCTATCCTCTCACAATAATCTGCTTCCCCTGCATCAAATGTATCTATTATACCAGTAACATCATTGATTATCTCACCTAATAATGTGGCTATCTGTAATGCAGCACAAAAAGTTTGATACTTAGCCTTCCACCTTATAGATGCTGCCCCACTAGTATCACACTCAGCATAAGGAACACAAGCACCTTTAGTAAATACATTAAAAGCAGTAGCGATAGCAGTCAAAGGGTCTGACAAAGCACCTTTTACCATATTCATATAATAATCAAACAAAGCACTATGAGGAAGAACAGCAAATATTTCCCCATAGATATACTTACAGGTTGCATATTTCTTTTGATCATCACATATCTTCACAGGAACATTATTGACAGCATTATTCTCAAGACAGTCAGCATAAAGGCAAAGTATCTGCCTATACTTATCAAGACCGTTTATTATTCCAGGAATACAACCCACTAACAAAGCAACTAACAAATTATCCTTAGCATTCATATATTGATAAGGCTGTTTTCCAAAATACTCCTCAATTGTTCCACTCCCACCCCCTGTCTGGGTTACGCTTAGCAATGAAGACATAGCACCACCGCCACCAGTAAATTTTCCCAGGAATTCATTACCATTAAAATTCCAACTCCCAACATAATCACCGATAGTACCAAATATACCAGTTCCACCACCACCCTCACCAGAAGGAGCCTCAGGACTTGTCTGACAATTGATAAACTTACATTGTTTATCAAACATAGCGTAAGACTTTTCAGATGCTTGCTTAAACTTACCATCTGCTTTGCACATTCCAGCCTTTGCAGGCCCCAACAATTCCTCAACAGGAGTCCCGATTGTAGCTATATGTGCAGTTGTAAGTCCATCTGTTTTAAGATTAAACAAAAGTGTAAACTTCTGAATAGTCTGTAAAGCATTACATGCAAGAGTGGCCCAATGCATAACTGTCTTCAACAAACCAATTATCTTCCATATACCTCCAAAAGCATCATCTTTAGCATCATTGATCCTATCCTGAACATTCTGTCCAAACTCACCTAATGGATTATTATAAAAATTGATATCTACCTTTATCAGATCTTCTTCCTGATTTGCAGTTACCTTATTACCAGCTTTAGACGTAATAAATATAGGGCATATAAAACTAAGCTTATCAGTTGTCATCTCCCCTTTGATCAAATCGATTGATAAGTAAGGCTCTGGCTCTGTACTCCTTTCAGCATTTACCAACTGTATATCAGAGACAAATGCCAAAGAATCATTCTCAACATTAGTACAATCCTCATAGTTAAAATCAATGCTCAATGTTTCCTGATCAGCACCGACAGGTGATAAGGAAATAGCGCAATAGACTCTTGTACTAATCAGATCAGTAACTTGCCTGTCTACAAGTTTAGGTGAACAATCAACATTAGATATCCAATAATTTATAGATTCAGCATCATCATTCTCCAGCACCTCAATATTCTCCCCAGAATAATGGCGTGTATTGCCAGCAGCATCACTTATAGAGAAATCAACATTACTTGATATATAACCCGGAACATCTATAGCAGAACTACTAAATACACAATCAAAACCACCAGTACTGGAACTGCATTCCCCAGAAATAGATTCTTCATCAACGACAAAATCACTAAAGTCAGCAAACTTATCACCTAATGAATTAGCCTCAGTAACTGTAAGTGTTATATCCAGTGAATCACCTGTCCTTATTATACCCTCTATGGCTTCTTCACCCCCCCCACCTATAACATCAACAGAAGAACCAGTGATAGAAGGCGCTCTAGTATCCAGCTTAACAACACCTGAAACTGAACCAGTAACTGGATTGCCTGCTTTGTCAGAACCACTTACAGTTATAGTCTTATCACCATCAACAGCACTTGAAGCAGGATCAATCCCATTCCAATAACATGTAAATGTACTGCCAGATGAATCACACTCATCTGCAGCGACAGAAGAACCAATACCTATACCACTCAAATCCAATAAAATATCCCCAGAATCAATACCAATACCACTCTCAGTCAATTGAACAATAAAAGTATTGCTAGACTCATTAACATAATTTACATCACCGCTTACTCTGCCTGTAACAATAGAAGTAACCTCAGGTCCGTCACCATCATAGATTATATCCTTGCTTAGATCGACAGTATTTGTATTCCCATACAGATCTTCCATAGTGACAGAAACAACAACACTGGTGCTGGAACTTAACTTCATCTCAACAGAAGAAAAAACACACCCAGACCCGCTATCAGTAACATCTGAGCAAGAAGCATCAACATCACTATAACCAGAAGGACTATCAATATTTATACCCAACAAATTCCCACTTACACTCCCAGTATCAAGATCACTTGAAGTAACCAAGAAACTAACATCAACATTAACAGGAGAAGCCCCAACATAAGAAACTTCCTCACCATCAGCACCAACTATACTCAAAGAAGTTTCACCAGCAGTAGGACCAGCCCTATCATACCTAAAAGATCTAACCTCTTCACTAGACTCATCAAGATTATCATAAGCCTTCAAAGTAATATCTACAATCCTTTCTTCATCATTAGAACTATCTACAATATCATCAATATCAAAAACAATATCAGGACCATCCCTCATACAATCATGAACATCAGTATCCAAAGGGATAGATCTGACAATCTCAGTTTTATCAGTTGAATAGATCTCTAACATACTAAGACCTGAACATTTATCCTCAGTCCCAATATCTGCCTCGTCATAAACATTATATGCTAATCTAATCTGACCGCTGTTTCCACCAGAAGGATCAATGCTAAAATCCACTGTGGGCGGAACATTATCATAATAACCTACCAAGTGAACTGAGGGCGGTATAATAGGACTGTTAGCATCTAAAGTATTATTATAAAGCCTAAGATAGAAGTTCTTTTCATTTTCCTGAAAATTAGCTAACATAGAATAAGTGCATCCATAAAATCCACCTTCCAAAGGTATACAATTCTCAAAAGGAAATCCTTCTCTCAGATCAGATGTAACTGAATAAAATAGAAGAACATCAGAAGGTTCAACAACCCGCCCATCAGGAAAACGAGCAGTTACATTGATAGTTATCTCTTCATACTGTTTATAAACACCCTTCACATTATCAGAACCATATACTGATCCATATTTCAATCCCTGCCTCATAGCAAGGACAGATGAAGAATAGATAGGTATGCAGATTATCAAAGCTACCATAAAAGATGCAATTCCTTTCAAACAATTATTATTCATTTAAACCTCGGCAATAAACTAGCCCTATATCGCAAAGATATAGCATCAACATCAGATACAACAGCAAGATCCTCAGCAATCCGCTCATTTTCAGGTACACTGACAATATCAGCATTCAGTACATAAAATACAATCTCATCATTCTCAAGATTATCTTTAGTAAATGTATAGTTAAAAGCTACACCACCAACCCTAAATCCTTCATCCAATAAAATCTCTTCAACATGATAATCATCATCGTCAACTTCAATAGTTCTAGAAGGTATCTTTATAGGATCATTATACATCAAGTTTATATCAATCTCATATTTTCCAGGAACGATTAAAATCTCCCCTTTCTCAGCCTGATCCCATATATAATTCCCAGATGTGCTAAACGTTCCATCCTGCAGATTATCCTGTCTTGTAAGCGTAATCAAGACCTCTTCACTATCACTTAAAGCAAAATCACCGCTAGGATTACCCCACACACCACCATTCTTTGACATCTTCTTCTTACGTACACTAAACTTCCTAGTAAGTTCAGGATTCAAAACAACATTCAAACTGCCCCTTCTGTTTAATTTAGTATCAAACCTTTGAGAATATGTAAGATAACCTTCTTTGACAAAATTAACAACACCTCCAAGCATGACAGGCAGCTTTCCGACAAACTCCCCCTCAACTGTAGACCCTATCAAACAGGTTTCATCCAGGCTGGAAAAAACTATAGAAACATCATCAACACCCAGATTAGTCATATAATCCTTGGCATTGATAGTGATATCTCCTGAATTTCTTTTATTCTCATCACAAAGCATCGTTGACTCAGAAGAAACCCCCTCTAGAGGGCTAAAATCAGATTTCAACACATCATTATCCCTTATATTTCCCTCAAGGAATAACTTAAAAGTATAACCTCTATTGTTAAACGCAAAAGGATCGTGTATTTCAACCTCTACAGGAAAGCTAAGATCATACACAAAATTATAATTTTGCACACCCAATAAAGTTACAAGATCAGTAGCTATTGATTCTGGTCTGCACGTCTCATCACAGTTTATATCAAAATATATACCCCACCAAGGATTATAGTCAAACTTCACATTTAGATTAGAATATGCATCAGACCCAGGAACCAACATCCCATTATTGTATAAAGACTCAAAAAGTGAGCTCCCTGGAAATATGTAAGGTTCATAATTACGAGTGCCATACATCCTCAATAATTGAATATTTGAACTAAGAAGATTTATCAGATTACCATTAACATCTTCCCTATCCCATGTAACTTCATGACCTATCCTGAACTTAGAATCATACATAGGAGGTAATTTCTCAGAATCAACACCAGAATGTCCAGACATCAGGTTCAAAACATCTTTCTCGATGAATCTAAACTCGCCTTGTAGATTAGTGATCTGCAAAGCTGCACCATAGATATTAGCAAGATTCAAAGGCAGCCTGACAAAGAAAGTAGAAATCTCTTCCTTGCCTGAACGGGTAGCCTCAATCGGATAGGTTATATATGTAATAATATCATTAGTACCGATAGTAACTGTAGGTTCTATATCGCCTAGTTCCTTAATCTCAAATCCCAACTCATTAACAGACTCAAAATTATTCAGACAAGTTCTAAGATTATCATAGATATACCCTTCTACCTGACCCTCTATCGAAACCTGACCAGATTCTTTAGTCAAATAAAGTTTATTCCTGGGTACAACATCAAACTCACAATTTCCTTCACAAGAATTATCAGAGCTCAAATACCACCAATAAGGCACACTATAATCTGATCCAGGAAAAAATACAACAGCATCAGACGAAGTAGCATCAGCCCTAGTGATTATCCCATTTTCAACCAGATCTATAAATCCGCCTTTCTCTCCAAGTTTCACTAACCCTTCTGTAGCTATGTCACGCAGACAGGTTTCAACCAAAGAATACACAGGTCTAAACTCAATAGGAACCTGATCTACTGCAAATTCAATATCAGGAGATATCTGATCCCTGATTATCTGATCCTTAACACCATAATAAACACCCGCACCAAGTAAAACAACTATTCCTGCAATTATAAAGATCGTTATCTGCCCTTGTTTATCCCATGTTCTCTTGCTCATTTCAAATCCTCAAAATGTTTTTGAATCAGATTAAGATCATACATTTTCTGTTCCATCAACTCCCTTACTAACTGTGATTTCTTTTTGCCTAATTTCTTAGCTACCTTAGAAAGAAGTTCGTCTATCTGATTAGTTACTGTAATTCTTATTTGTCTGCTCATTTTACTTAGTTTAGACTTAATTATGTATATCTAATGTACTAATATATAAACTTTTCCTAATAAATAAGACAATTTTATACATTAAGTGACTATTATATAGCATATATAAAGTACCAATTTAATAGTTTTACTATATCCCATTGAGGGATTTATACATTATTTAGCCTTAATTAGGGATATTTAAGGTATTATTAGTGTGAAAAAGAAAGAAAGAAAGAAAAACAAATCAGTATTACATTGATTACTAAAGAAAACTTACACTTATTAACAATATTTCAATTATTTTACAGCATCCAAAAAACCACATAATTCCTCAGATGCCGCACCACAAACTCCAGAACAAAGTCCATAAATATCAGTTATTCTATCTCTATAACCCCTATCTAAATACGCCTTAAATAATAAGTTCGCCCTTCCACGATTATTTCGTCTCCAAAATCTATCTCCATGATAGAATAATTCTTCTGCATCTAAAGTAGGCAATGCATTATGTATGGTAGTTCTTGCTAACCCTGTAATTGTATTTCTATTAGTATCAACAACACTTAAAAGCCTAAGCACCCAATTATAATCTGGATTCGCTGTTTGAGCTAAAACAGTGCTTGCTTTATATATCTCACTTCGAACCAATTCTCTATTTATGATACTAAACTCTTTCCCCTTATCGATTAAACAAGATACAACATAAGGATATAATCTTGAGTTCAAACTTCGAGTAGTAGATCGTATATCCTGAGCTATTTTCATCTCAAAATCATCACTTAATCCCCAATCTACCCCCTCATTAGGTTGATAACATCTTGTTTCCGCAACCCCATACAATGCATCAGCCAGATCATTTAAGACATACATAAAAAAATCATAATATGCCCTACCCTGGCTTCCCCCAACCATCAACCTATCTGGAAATTCTTTTACATTAGGAATCTTAATAGCTCTGAATTCACTTTCAATACCCCCTAAATCTAATCTCTCATATTTTTTATCTACATCAGCCAGATATCTTATCAATTGAACTGTTTCCCTTTCATGCCCCATTAATTGTATATGATTAGAATCATTCATACCATTAAGAAAAACACTTAATTCTTCAACCATCCTATCCAAAGAAGAGTCTAATCCATCTTCACTTTTTAGTAAACCATCACAAACACTCGGACGTATACCTGGATAACAACTAGGACTTGAAATATATGCCTTAGAAAATGATTCAAGAGCACTTCTTGCAGCTGATTGATCCTGATCTTCAGCACGAAATATATTTATGTTATTAATTTCAAGCAGATCTGCAATCTCCCTAGCGGGAACAACGTCAGATGAACCTTTATCTGGAAAATCATAGACATTTACCATAGCTCCAGCATTAGCTAATCTTCTTGCAATCAACATCCAAAAAAGAGTTCCAAGTGAAGTATCAGAAACAGAACTAGACCTCACTGTACACATATCAAATACTTTACCCCTAGAACTGTCTATTACAGATTGTAAATTTCCTAAATTAGACTCAAAATCAAATACTGAATTTCTCATCAATAGCTAAGAATGATAATCCCCTTTTAAATATATCAATTATTTGATTCAATATTCAATAATGGCAAACAATTATAAAAGACAAAACACCAAAACATTTATATACACACTAATATATACATCTACTTATTGGTGTGTATAATGAAAGGACGATACAATTTCACGATTGAAAAAAAACTGTTCAAAGAGTTCAGAAAATATTGCAAAGATAATTGCATCAATATGTCTGCAAAGATTGAAAGCTATATAAAAAAAGAGGTAAAAGATGGTCCAAAATAGCTTAGTCAATTATATAAGAGAGCAGATAAGAGCAGGCTATGATACAAAATCGATAAAGAAGTACCTCTTAAAATACAACTACACAGAATCACAGATAAACGAAGCAATACAAGCAGCATACCCCCCGTCTGAAGTAAAACATACATTACACTTATCAAAAACAACAGTTGCATTAACCATTTCAATCATATTTACAATAATAATTGCATCTGGAATATTTATCTACATGACCTCCAGAGGCCCATCCCAATTGTTGGATGTAAGGATAAATATAATCACTCAATCTATAGAATCAGGAGACCCATTAAGTTTTACTGCAGAAATCTCTAATCTGGGAAAGACAAACAGATATGATGTAACATTGATGTATGAGATCTATGACTTAGGAAATAATCTGATAACATTCAAAGAAGAAACAATTGCCTTAGAGACAAAAGCAGCCTCTTCAGTAACTATTAATTTAGGAGAACAATTCCCTGGAAATTACCGCCTAAAGACCAAAGCCACATATAAAAAAGGGACAGCAGAAGCATCATCTAGCTTTAAAATTACAAGAAAAACATCAGCACAACAACCAGATGAACCAATTACACAAAGACCCATTACACAAGAACCAGTAACACCAATAACACCAGAACAATGCCCATCAAACTGTGATGATAATGACCAATGTACAACTGACCATTGCAGCGAATCAACAAACTATGAATGCAAACATGACATTGTACTTCAATGCTGCGGAAACAAAATATGTGAAAGTGATGAAAACTATGAAACCTGCTTAGCAGACTGCTCTGCACCAGAAGAAGCAAACATATTCAAAGGAAAACCCATATGGGAAAAAATAGATATGATATCAGATATCGCCAAAACAAACAAAGAACAAGCATTGCAGTATTGCAAAGCAATACCCCAAACAGGATATAAGTATGATTGTTTTGCAGCAATAGCCGCTGCATCTGATGATATAGATATATGCCTAAACATAGAAGATGACTCCTACCGAGACAGCTGCTACAAAGACGCAGCAAAAGAAACAAGAGACAGCGACTCATGCAGCAAAATAGTAAAAGACTCTAAAAGAGACCAGTGCTATATGGCATTTGTAACAAAAGAAGATTACACAGTATGTGACAAACTAATAAACAAATACCTAAAACAAAGCTGTGAAAGCCTCAAGAAATTATCTGAAGTAGAGATTCCAGAACATGTTGTGATCACTTAGCCTTATTATATATAGAATAAAAATACAACTTAGATACAGCTAATATAACTGATATGACTATGAAAAACACGATAAGAATAGCCTGAACATTGGATATATTAATCAGATTTGAAAAGACAAAAAGGATTTCTAAAAAAAGAACGATTAAGACTAACGGACTGACATAAAGATATAGCTTCAGTAATCCATCAACAAAAGGGGACTTTAATGAACCCAATAAACTCTTGCCCTTAATATTAGCTGCATGTAAAAAGAAAGTAAAATAGATGATAAAAGGAATAAAATAATATAGCCTTGGAAGATAAACTTCTTTTGCAACAAAACCAAGGGGCAATGCCATTATTATAATCCACACAACAGCCCATAAAAAATTAAGTACCAATAACTTAACATAATCAAAAAGCACCAGTTTCTTTCGGACAATCTTACCCCATTCATAACCTTTTACCAAAGTCAGTATAACTACAATAAACAGGATAAAAACAACAGCACCCCCAATTATAGAGATTAAAAAAGATCGCAGCTGGTCCAATAATTGATTTGCAGCTCCAGAAGAGATATTAGTCAGATCATTTAAAACACCAAGATTTATGTTGGTTAACGAATCTACAGATCGTTTAAAAAAATCAAAAAATATCTTAAATCCAAGATAGAATAAGACATAGTATATAAAATCTAAAAACAAAACTAAAGGTAATTTCTTATTCATAAATGTCTTAAAAAATCCCTTAAAATGATTTTCAACATATTTATTATAAAACCCCATATTAAACATATCAACAATCCTCATATAAATAGTTTGCTATTGATGAAAATAAACCAAAAACCATTAGATTTATAAATGAGTGTATTATTCTCAATTATATCGGTAATCCCGAATAACTACTAAGTTAACTTGGTAGGAGGGTAGAATGAATAAAGAACAAGTAACTCAAACATTAAAGAAATTAAAAGAAGATTCTAAGAAAAGAAAATTTACTCAATCTTATGACTTAATTATAAATCTAAAAGATATTGACCTGAAAAAACCAGATCAGAATATTAATTCCACAGCTACACTTCATTATTCTAAAGGTAAACAATCAAAGATTTGTGCATTAGTTGGTCCAGAACTTCTGCCTCAGGCTAAAGAAGTATGCGACTTAGCAATATCTGTTGATGATTTCCCAAAATATCAGGATAAAAAACTAGCTAAGAAATTAGCTAATTCTTATGACACATTTATTGCTCAGGCTACAATAATGCCAAAGTTAGCTACAACATTTGGACGTGTCTTTGGACCAAAAGGAAAGATGCCAAACCCAAAAGCAGGCTGTGTAGTACCGCCAAACGCTAATCTAAAACCATTATACGAAAAATTACAAAAAACAATCAAGCTTCAGACAAAAAACGATCTTATTATCCATACGATAATAGGTAGTGAATCGATGAAAGATGAAGAAGTCATAGATAATATCATGACAGCTTATGACGCTTTAGTACATACTGCTTATAGTGGAAAAAACAATATTAAAAGCATTTTTCTGAAATTAACAATGGGAAAATCATTCTTGATAGGCAAAGAAGAAGAAACAGAGAAAACTTCAAAAAAAGATAAAAAAGAAGAGCCTAAAGAAAAAAGTGCTAAATCTCCTAAAGAAAAGACTAAAGCAGAAGAAAAACCTGCTAAAAAAGAAACAAAAGAGGCTGAAGCTAAAAAATGAGTGAGAAAACACACCATGTAGCAGAAAGCAAAAAGAAAATAGCTCAGACTATTCAGAAATTCATACTAGAGTATCCTATAATTGCAGCTATAAACATGGAAAACTTGCCAGCACCTCAATTGCAAAAGATGAGGGCTCAACTAAGAGGCAAAATAGAGTTGACCATGACAAAAAGAAGGATAATGACTCATGCTATAGAGGGCATAAAAGATAAGAAGAAAAACATAGAACAGCTTATCCCTAACTTAAAAGGTATGCCTGCTTTATTATTCACAAAAGAAAACCCATTCTCATTATTCAAGACATTAAAGAAAAGTAAGAGTAGTGCTCCTGCAAAAGAAGGTCAAACAGCCCCTTTTGATATAATAGTTCCAAAAGGACCAACAACATTCTTGCCAGGTCCAGTTATCGGAGAACTAGCTATGTTAGGAATCAAATCAGGAGTAGAAGATGGCAAGGTAGCTATCAAAGAAGATTCAACAGCTGTCAAAGAAGGCGAGATTATATCTGCAAAAGCAGCAGAAGTATTGACAAGACTAGGTATAGAACCTATGGAAGTCGGCCTTAACGTTACTGCAGTATATGAAAATGGAGACATATTCAAACCAAGTGTTCTTGATATTGATGAAGAAAAATTCGCATCAGACATGCAAAAAGCAGCTTCTGGAGCATTTAACCTTGCTGTAAACAGCGCATATCCAATAAAAGAAACAATCAATGTATTGATAGGTAAGGCATTTAACGATGCTAAAGCTTTAGGATTATCACAAGATATAATTGATGAAGGGATTATCGATGAACTTCTTGGAAAAGCAGAAAAGTCTGCTTTAGGCATAAAATCAACAGCAAATATAGAAACAGTAGACAAACCTAAAGAAGAAAAGAAGGAAGATGCTCCTGCTAAAAAAGTTGAAGAAAAACCTAAGGAAGCGCCAAAAGAACCAATTCACACTCCAAAAGAAACTAAAACAGAACAAAAGGAAGAAAAAGTACTTGAAGAAGAAAAAGAAATAATCAAAGAAGAAGTAAAACTGGAAAAGGAAGCTAAAGAAA
>Ga0233430_1005154_pt1 | contig 11551 bp, 13 predicted proteins | sample SI_118_April2016_2_FD_179883 | JGI IMG/M metagenome (GOLD analysis project Ga0233430, IMG submission 179883) | Seawater microbial communities from Saanich Inlet, British Columbia, Canada - SI_118_April2016_150_MG | ecosystem: Environmental > Aquatic > Marine > Inlet | place: Canada: British... | reverse complement strand
ATCATCCGGGTGAGCACCTATAGCCAGTATATTCATGGTTTCTCCGTATACAAGTTGCCGTTGTCTTTATAGTTGTAGTAAAATCTACACAACTTGTTTCGGTGTCATTTTAATCTATTTTTGCCTATTTGCAAGTATTCATTAAAGCTTTTATGCAATTACAGTTGTAATAAATTTCAGTCAATTTGGTTTCATTCTATATGTACCTTTTATTGCCTTTTTGTGTTTTTGTGTACGACATAAATACGACTTAAAATACATGTGGGAGAGCATGAGCAAAACTGTTCACATTGTAAGCTAAGTTAACAGGGAATTATTTTTAAAGAGAAGACTAATTAAATTCAAATAACTTATTAAGGAGGATAAATGATTCATAAAACAAATACAGCAAACACATATTCAGGAGCTAATAATAATATCGACTTTACATATTATTCTTCTATGTCAAATATTGATGCAGATTATACTTTCGAATGTCTTATTTCTAAGATTTCAATCAATACACATGTGGATAGATTGAACTTCAGTTGTTTTTACCACCTTGAAGAAGCAGTACAATGGGTTTTTCAAGCATTAGATAATAAATTACATGGTTATAGTTGTACTAAAGATGGATTTGTTCAGAAAGGTATATATAAAAGAAAAAGGATATATATACACAATAAAAAAGCTATTAAAATTACAATCCTGTATAAACGAAGAAATCCAAAGGAACCTTACCTTCCTGCTTTTACAATAATCTTAGATGATCCTGATATAGGCTCGATTAATTGGCTCTATAATTATTGTGATTCAAGCGAGTTTACTACTACGCTCTCATATGTTGAACTTGCTATAGATTATTCGCCTCCTGTTTCTATGCTGAAGGAATATTTTAGTAGAAATTTGGTTTTAAAGAATCATAGGGGAAGTTGTCAGTTTGTTGATGGTAGTACGGGTAAGAATAAGAAGGATAAACCTGTTATTATATATTCAAAAGATGTAGACGATGGTGATTCTTTTTATATTGGCCATAAAAAAAAGAATAGTAAATCTATAGTTTTATATCCTAAAGAAATTGATGATGATAATGTTTTAAGGTTGGAATTTAGGCTTAAAAGGAATTTTCTTAAACGTATAGGTGTTGAATTAGATTGTTTTATAAATATAAATAATATTGATTTGTCTAAGCTAGTATCTTTTAAAAAGCTTAATCATGATAAACTTATAAAATATATAGAATGGAAACTTAAAAAAGTTAATGGGAATGACAGACAATTAATAAAAGAGGTGAGAAAGTTTACAAAGATTGGGAATGTTGCTATGAAGCAGATTAAATATTTGAAGCAAAATGGTTATAAAAGTAATTATCAGAGATTCTTTGAAGATATTACAGATGTGAATGACGCTTTTTATGGAAGATTAAAGGGTGCTAAGTTTATTTGAAAGTTATTGTATGTACATATAGTTTTGCTATCATTGCCGTTTAAACACTATTCATATATCAGCGTGATCAGGTGAAAAATCACCTTAATAATATGCATTGAACATGGAAAAACTAGAAACGGTAATCAAAAACTTTTGCAAATCTAATACAGGCAAAACTGACACAGATTTTAGCCTCTTCAAAAGCCCAGATAATTTATATAAGCAATTTGGTGCTGAGCATACCTTAAATAAATTCAAAGGCAATATCTTGGAAATGCTTCTTGAGGAATTATTTCTTGGAAATGGCTATAGAGTTAAAAGGCTTGGAGAAGGAGGCAAAGATGGTGGGTGTGACTTGTTGGTTAAATATTCCCATGACAACTCGATTAGATTTGTTCTACAAGCTAAAAACTGGAATAAAAACATTGATCAATATGATGTAAAGAAAGAACATTACAAGTTTGTTGATAACTACAAAGAGAAATACAATCTAAATAACACACACTTCTGTTGTGTGTCTTGGCGTTTTGTTAAGAATATAAAGATTCAACTATTGAACTTGAATATAAAAGTATGGGACGAACAAGACATAATTAACAAACTTCTAGGAAGCTATCATTCAATACACCCTCAAGCACCAAGTATTCTTTTAGAGCCTTATCAGGATGAAGCTTTTAAAAATATACTCAGGTTTTGGAATGAAGATAAAAGATGTTACGTAGAACATTCCACTGGGACAGGCAAAACATATATCATTGTCAAACTAACTCAAGAGCTTTTATCAAGAACAAATAACAATATACTTATCTTGTCTCCATCTTCATATATAAACGACAGAATTTTCAATCTTCTGGAGGATCACATTTCCTCAAAGAATATAGCGAGAACTTATAAAAAAGATAAAAGAGTCTATTTATTTACCTATCAATATTTAATGCATAATGCAGAAAAGTTATCATTAATGGGTTGTTTTTCCCATATCATAATGGATGAAGCACACCGTGCTGGAGCGCCTGAATGGCATTCACGTGGATTACATAATGCAATAGGCAAGGATACCAAGATAGTTGGATTATCTGCAACTATGCAACGATATTCTGATGGGATAGATGTTAAAGAATTCTTAAACAATAATTGTGCTGGCAGGCTAAGTTTGTTTCAAGCGATGGCGATGGGAATATTGCCAGTTGGTAAGTACGTCTACTCTGTTTTAGATATGAAATCGAAGGTTGAGGCGTTAAATGAGGAGATTGAAAACAAATACAGCAAATCGCTAAAGGAGAAAAATCATTTATTGGATCAGTTAAATACCAAAGAAATAAAAGATTACTCAATTCAGAATATAATCAGTAAATATTATCAAGATTGTGAGTATAGGAAGATAATTGTTTTTTGTGAAAATATTGATCACGTAAGTGACATAGGATCCTTACTTGAAAAAACCTTTCCTAAATTTAGTAAAACTAGGATTTATAAAGTTCATTCAGGAGAAACTAAAAAAGACAATAATGTCCAATTTGAAAGGTTCTCTCATGCAAAACCAAAGGGTAAAGAAATACATATTCTTATTGCTGTTGATATGTTGAATGAAGGTATAGATGTGCTTGGAATTGATTCCATAATGCTTTTCAGAAGGACAGAATCACCAAGAATATATTTTCAACAAATCGGAAGAAGTATAAGAAAGCATGGCGTAGAAACTCCACTCATATTTGATTGTGTATTAAACTTTCAGAATGTAAATGTAAATTTCATAAAAGAATCAAAAAAAGAGTTCAGTAATTATCGTAATAAATTAGAAAAGTTTGGTTTTGAAGATATAGATGTACCTAAAACAATGCATGTCCATGATGAAATGCAAAGTATTTCAAATATTATTGATGAGGTTGAGAAAAGATTAAATTGCTACCCTACGTATGAGGAGGCAAAAGACGCTGTAATGAAGTTAGGGATTACTTCATATAAAGAATATGGAAGTCAATATGCAGATGACCCAAGGCTTCCAAGCAGTCCAAGTTTAATATATCAAGGAAAAGGATGGATGGATTGGTATAATTTTTTTGGGAAAGAAGCACCTGACTTCTATGAAACATATGAGGAGGCAAAAGAGGCTGTGATGAAGTTAGGGATTACTTCATATAAAGAATATGGAAGTCGATATAAAGAAGACCCAAAACTTCCAAGAAATGCAAGTGGCGTTTACCAAGGAAAAGGATGGACAGATTGGTACGATCTTTTGGGAAGAGAAACCCCTGACTTCTATGAAACATATGAGGAGGCAAAAGACGCTGTGATGAAGTTAGGGATTAGAGTGAAGGAAGAATATGGAAGTCGATATAAAGAAGACCCAAAACTTCCTAGTAGCCCAAATACAGCTTACCAAGGAAAAGGATGGATAGGTTTCCCTATTTTTTTGGGGCAAAAAACTCTTGAATATTCTACATATGAGGAGGCAAAAAATGCTGTAATGAAGTTAGGGATTACTTCAATGTCAGAATATAGAAAACGCTCTAAAGAAGACACAAAACTCACAAGTACTCCAGAGAAATTTTACAAAGGAAAAGGATGGAGCAATTTTTATAAATTTTTTGGGAAAGAAACTCCTGATTTCTATGAAACATATGAGGAGGCAAAAAATGCTGTAATGAAGTTAGGGATTAGTTCGAGACCAGAATATAGGAAACGCTATAAAGATGACCCAAGGCTTCCAAGTCAGCCACATGAATTTTACAAAGAAAAAGGATGGATTGGTTTGCCTAATTTTTTTGGAAGAGAAACCCCTGACTTCTACCATACATACGAGGAAGCAAAAGAGGCTGTGATGAAATTAGGGATTAGTTCGTATAAAGAATATCATAAGCGATATAAGAAAGACCCAAGGCTTCCATGTAAACCAAATGAAATTTACCAAGGAAAAGGATGGACAGATTGGTACGATCTTTTGGGAAGAGAAACCCCTGACTTCTATGAAACATATGAGGAGGCAAAAAATGCCGTAGTGAAGTTAGGAATTAATTCGAAGTCAGAATATAGAACACGTTACAAAGAAAACCCAAAACTCCCAAGTAACCCACAAAGAATTTACAAAAACAAGGGCTGGATAGAATCAGCCTATTTTTTTGGAAAAACAAAGAAATAAATATATAACATTCTCAGATAGATTCAGTTGAACCAGAAACTGTCCGATAAAACTCCCATAAACTCCATACAAAAAACACGGAAATAATTCTCTCTTTTAATTCCATGTTATTACATTACATTATAATATATTAATATCTTTAGATATTGTTAAAGTAATATAGTTATATTTAGTTATATTTAAGGAGCTTGTATTGTTTGTAGAATTAATTAGGAGTCTTAGATTTATGTTAAACATATAAAACGCCTATAATAAACATATACATTTTCAAATAAAAACACCTATTATTGCTAATAAGGACACCATTTCCGCTGTATTTGCCTTAAAATATCCTAGTACGTAAAATATGCAAAAAATATTATTTAACTTATAAAAGCACTTGACATGTACGGTGTATTGCTGTACACTTAAAGCATATGAATACAGAAAGAACAGTAAGAGTTGATGCAAGATTAACACCAAAAGAAAAGACTGCAATCTTGAAGTTGGCACGTTCAAAAGGGTGTGAAGGAATTACAGCTTTTCTCAAATTACTTGCAAAGGCTAAAAAGGTACAGATAGAAATTTAAATTTTTTTGGAGCTTCTGTACGGTGAATAGCTGTACAGGGAGGTGAAAATATGCATAAACAGAAGAGAGTTGCTATATACGCTAGGGTGTCAACTAAGGAACAGTCAGTTGATATGCAGCTAAACGACCTTGAGAGATATTCTAGAGAGAGAGGATATGAAATATACAAGATTTATCAAGATAGTATTTCAGGAACTAAGGATACAAGGCCAGGATTAGCACAAATGATGAATGATGCAAAAAAATGCAAGTTTGATATAGTACTTGTTTGGAGGTTTGATAGGTTTGCACGTTCCACTAAGCACCTTGTGGATGCCCTGTACGAGTTTAGAAGTTTAGGTATAGGCTTTATTAGCTATCAGGAGAACATAGACACTAGTAGTCCTCTGGGTGAAGCAATATTCACGATTATATCAGCTATGAGTAAGTTAGAGAGAGATATCATAGCTGAGAGGGTAAAAGGTGGATTGCGTAAGGCTAAAGCCAATGGTAAGCGTCTGGGTAGGCCAAAGTGTAAAGTTGATACGGATAAAGTAATTGAACTCAGGAAACAGAATAAATCAATTATACAGATAGCAAAAGAATTGGACTTGTCTAAAGGGACTGTATATAGAACGTTGAAAACTCACATTTGTAGCATCCCAAAAACCCCTGAGATTTGCATGTCGTAAGTACAGCAATACCAACACGCCAAAATCACATTTCTACCACCCCAGAACCATTACTTTGTTGGACGGCTTTTTCGTGATAAATGTTGCCAATGTAGTTTTAGTATCATTCCCCTTTAACGCCATTTGAGTATCGGCAAGTATCACAACCCATTTCGTCTGTAGTAGCACCTTTCATGAATACAGCTATTTCATCTTGATATTGACGGTAGCCTGAGTACTATATAAACTTGAATTACCCGTCAGGCATTTCATAGAGGTGAACGGTCTTTACGTAGACAAACTATTGGAAGGTTGTTGTACGTAGCTGTACAGAGAACATCATTAAAGAATAGACGATTAACTTGAAAGGGGAGCAGGATGAAAAAATATTTTAGTATATTGATAGTAGTTTGCATATTACTTACCGCATCAATGGTTAATGCAAAAGGGAAAGACATGTTTTCTGTACATGTATCAGTTTCTTGTGGCAATAAAAATACTAAATCACTTACATGCGGAGAAAGTCTAAGTATCAGGAAAAGAGAATGAGTTTACAGAAGATTGCTAATGTTTTAAATGAGGAAGGTATTAAAACCAGATTTGGCAAGAACTGGACATCTACAGGTGTAAAGAATGTATGTGATAAGAATTGGATAACTAGGAAGTAGCAACCTTATTGGAAAGGGTGTACAAGATGAAACAGATATGTTTATTGATTATTCTAATTATGTTTCTAGGTGGCTGTATGGCAACTGAAAAAAACAAGGAGCAGGGTCAATCTTATCAGGGCACTTGGAAAGATCGGAGGGATGAAAGGGAAAGACTGAGGGTAGAAAAAATTAGGAGCCATAACTGGGGTACAAGAATAGAATCTGATCTCATAAATAGATACATACGCATAGGCATGACTAAACAACAAGTAAGAGCGTCTATGGGCTCCCCTAATGGTGGTATAAACTACACCACCAGCGCATGGGGTCAAGATGAGCAATGGGTATATAGACCTGACCCTATGCTTGATCGCTATGGCACAAAGTACTACTATTTTAAAAATGGGGTATTGACATCCTATCAAGATTAAATTTATTAAATAACCTATGCTAAAACCACGTAGGATTAAGCGTACCACATTTAAACTAAAGATATGAGTATAACCTCGGCAACCCAGCAAATACAGCGTACAGGGCTTGCTTACCATAAATTAAAGAATAATAAAGGAGATCAAGATGGATAAAATATTTAAGATTGGTTTACTGGTACTGGGATTTGGTTATTTAGCACATTTGTACTGTCCTCATACAGATCAGGTAGGAAGGTATCAGTATGAAATTTCGGGAAAAAGTATAGTTGTTTTTGATACTTCTAATGCGGATTTATATACGTGTCCTATTCCGAAGGAAAATATACGTGTAACAAATACAAATCTAGTAACTGGTAAAGTTAGTCAAATAGTGATAAACAAACCTAATCCATGAAACTAATCCCTAACCTACTACTCGACCTGGAAATACTTTGGCTGTACCATGAAAAAACTAAGAGGGAATCCCTTTTAAGACATACGATGGATACCAAAGAAGATCAGGACAACTTACTTGAGTTTGTGCAAATGTGTACCAATAAAGAGAGAGCAAATAGAAGGGCTGAACTTGGATTTTATCTTATAAAGCAATTTATCAATAAATCTAGATTGCCAATATGTTGCAGTGCATTATTTAAACAGACTTAATCTGAGAGGGGAACAAGATGGATTTAAAGAAGGCAGAGAGGAAAATACGTAATACATTGATTATGAACTGTATTATAAGCGTTATTTTGGTAGTTGCGTTGATAGTTCTTTATTCATCTGGAGAAGATTTAGAAATGGTATATATTTATATTGGATGTGTCTTTATTATTTGTGGGCTAACCTTTGGAGTATATAAACGTAGTCGAATATGTATTAGTACAATATTTATATATCTTCTCCTGGTTGCAGCTAATCGTCTATATAATGTGCGTCAGTTAGCATTGGGTGGAGAAAATCAATGGGCTGACAAGAGTGTTCTTTATATAATATTTTACATTGCCCTCCTTTACTTTACCTTTGAAGGTATGAGAGGAACGTTTGCTTACCATAAATTAAAGAAACAGGAAAGGGGAACAGGATGACTAGAGTAATCGGAGTACTTAATCAAAAGGGAGGTTGTCTTTTGTAGTAAGGCATCATTTCTGTAATATATAAATAGCATTTCCCCATCTAAGAGGAATACGTATGCAATATAAAGAACTAGCAGAATTCATAGAAGTGAAAATGCGTATGTCGCATATTTACCAACCAGTAATGCTTATGAATCTTTTAGAGAATGATGGAAGATGCCATGAAAACAATATAGCAAAAGAACTTGTTTCTCATGATCAGAGTCAGATTGAATACTATACAAACATAACCAACAATATGGTTGGAAAAGTATTAAGAAGCCATGATATTGTTTCACGCAATAAGACCACAAAAGAATATTCATTAGCAGATTACGAGTCTTTGACTTTACCAGAGCGTGAGCATCTTATAGAATTATGCAAGCGACGATTAAGCGAATTCATAGAAGGTCGAGGAGAAGCAATTTTTGACCATCGACGTAAATCATCAGGATACATAAGCGGAACAATAAAGTATGAAATATTAAAAAGAGCAAAGTTTCGTTGTGAGCTATGTGGTATATCCGCAGACGACAAAGCATTGGAAGTAGATCACATTGTGCCAAGAAATCATGGTGGTTCAGATGATGAGAGTAATTTTCAGGCGTTATGTTATAGTTGTAATGCAATGAAACGTGATCGTGACGATACTGATTTCAGAGACGTAAAAGCATCTTATGGATATAGAGAGAAGGGGTGCTTGTTTTGTGAGATAGCAAAGGAGAAGATTGTTGACGAGAACGAATTGGCCTATGTAATCAAAGATGGGTTTCCTGTTACTGAGCACCATACATTAGTAATTCCAAAGAGACATGCGGAAACATACTTTGATTTAGGACAGGCAGAAATTAATGCAATAAATCAAATCCTTCAAAAAGCAAGAAACGAGATACAAGAAACAGACTCAACAGTTTCTGGTTTTAATATTGGTATCAACACTGGTGAGAGTGCAGGCCAAACTATATTTCATTGCCATATACATTTGATACCACGAAGAAATGGAGATGTAGAGAATCCTAGAGGTGGAGTAAGGCACATTATTCCTGAAAAAGGCAGTTATTAGGAGGTTTATTAAATCGCTCAGATAAGAAAGCTATCAATCATTTTTGCTGTTTTATTCATCCTTTTAAATACGAATAGCTGTGCTCAACAAACAATCACAGTTATAAGAGTTGTAGACGGTGACACCCTAAAGATAAGCTACAAAGGGCAAAAGGAGAGTATAAGGCTTATTGGTATTGATACACCAGAGAGCAGAATAAACAAGAAGACTAAGAGAGATGCAAAGAGAAGCGGACAGGATATAGAAACAATCATTGAAATGGGTAAGCGAGCAACAGCATATGTTGAGAGTATAGTCAAGCTAGGAGACTTGATAACCATAGAGCTTGATGTACAGGAAAGGGATAGATACGGAAGGCTGCTATGCTATGTGTATCTTTCTAATGGTAAGATGTTAAATGAGGAGATAATTAAAGCGGGTTATGCTAACGTTATGACTATACCACCAGATGTTAAATATGAGGATAGGTTTTTAAAGGCTTATCAAGGAGCAAGGAAGGATAAGAGGGGATTATGGAAGGAGAGGGTTTACAGATGAAATATTATAAAGGTTGTATAATAAAGACAATGTGTTTGCTTGCTATGTCTTTATTTCTTTCTGCTTGCGCCAGTAAAATGGCAATACTACCAGATTTAAAAGTTATTGATATTCCAGCACTAAATGCAATACATGAAGCAGAACTTGGTGATACTATCGTGTCTAAGGGAAAAGTATATAATTATGATGCAATTGAGCTATCTAATGAAATTCATGCAGGAGATGGTTTCATCATGGAAAAAATCACAATACCACCTCAGATCCTGATTGCCAAACTCAAGAATAAGAAGTGGACTTACTATTTTGGAGAGAATGTTATTTGTTATGATTTTCTAACAGGATCAAAAATTAAGCGTGGCGGTTTGAAAGTTTCCAATGAAAGGGTGCTTATATTTGGTTTTGCAAGCTATATAGGTTATAAGCCAAAGCCACAGCCTATTATTAAGTACATCAAATCAAAAGCCCTAAATAAGCCAAGTTATTCTCAAGAATTAATTTATAACGGACGGTCTGGAAACAATGTAAAGTTTTTATACAGAGAGTTGCTCGACCAAATGATGAGAACTCCGTTTAACCAAGAAATACAATATGACTTAGAAGAAAGCAAAACGGTGGGATTCAAAGGAGTTCGAATTGAAATCATCGAAGCAACCAACACTTACTTGAAATATAGAGTTTTAAAAAGTTTCCCAGACTCTATGTAGGCAGATATCACTGTGAAGGCTATTCTTATATTAACATTATTACTATTGGATAGAACTACTTGGGCAGTAATGAAATATTAAGAGAATAGTAGATGAAAAAAACAAATTACATTAGCTTTCTTGTAGCACTGGTTGTTTTAAGTGGGTGTCTAACAACTCAAAAAATCACTTCTCCGCCTCAGTCTACATCAATGACTTTTGAAGCTAGTAAGGCCAAAGTGTGGGAATTGCTTGTAGAGGGGGTTGGATTAAGCTACCCGATTCTGGCAATTGAGAGGGAGAGTGGATTGCTGACAACAAGTTTCGTTGATATAGACGCAGGTTGGGGTAATAGAAATATGAGTCTGTATGTATATCCTCCAAAGATGTTCTTGGCGACATGGGATGGATTACGAATGAAAATGAATATTTTAGTAACTGAAGCTGTAAAAGGAAAAACACATGTACAAATACGCACCCATTATGACGCTTTTGAAACTAATTTGACAAAATCGTGGCAAGTATGTCAAACAAATGGGAGTGTTGAGAATAATATTCTAGCTAGTATAAAATCAAGGCTATTGCCATCACAAAGCAAAATACATAAAGAGAATAAAGCAACAGACACACAGCATCATTCAAATACAACACCGTATAATTTACGAAGAAGCTATCAAGAGTTGTCCGTCTCTCAGGTTCAGTCAATACCAAATGTATCAATACGTGAAAAAAATCGTCTGGGATTTATTGGTTATAGTACAATCAATCACGATTATGACTTGGAATCGATAAATGGAGATAAGGTAGTCATAGACCGTACTACAAGGTTGATGTGGCAACAGTCAGGCTCTAAAAAATATATGTCTTGGAAAAAAGCACAAAAATGGGTAAAAGAACTAAATAAAAAGGGGTATGCTGATTATCATGACTGGAGATTGCCGACAGTAGAAGAGGCATCCTCTTTGTTAGAATCAAGCCAGAAGAATGGTCACCTGTACATAGATACTGTTTTTAGCCAGGAAATAAAGACTGAAAAACAACGTCGCTATCCAGTTTTGTATTACTCAACTGAACAAGAATGGATATGGACAGGTGACGAATCTAATTCTGATGGTGCATGGACTGTACGTTTTGACATTGGTGGCGTGAGCACTAGCTGGGGTAGCTACTTCTCCATTGACAGTAATTACTACCTCCATTGTTACGTTCGTCCAGTACGCTCATTGGCAAGTAGTGACATAAACAACGTCGAGGAAACAGAAAAAAAGAATGTATTAACGAGTACAAATAATACATATCAGCAAGTAAGAAAATCAAAATTAGTTTAC
>Ga0233430_1005140_pt1 | contig 11581 bp, 7 predicted proteins | sample SI_118_April2016_2_FD_179883 | JGI IMG/M metagenome (GOLD analysis project Ga0233430, IMG submission 179883) | Seawater microbial communities from Saanich Inlet, British Columbia, Canada - SI_118_April2016_150_MG | ecosystem: Environmental > Aquatic > Marine > Inlet | place: Canada: British... | reverse complement strand
AACCCGAGCTGAAATACGCATGATCCGTAAAATGGGTGGCGATTTAGTTGGAATGTCTACTGTTCCTGAAACCCTCGTTGCTCTGCATGGTGGTATGGAAGTTTTGGGGCTGAGTCTCGTTTCCAATGAATGTTTCCCCGATTGTTTAACAGCAATTGACCCCGATGATTTGATGGAAAGGGCTGCGATTGGGGCGAAGGGAATCTTTGGTATTTTTAAGGCAGTTTTGGAGATTGGCGGGGTCTAAGGTCCGTGGTTATCCAGTTCGAGGAGAGTGGTGTATATAAATTAGGGAGTCAGGAAACTATTGTCCGTCGAATTGTTGTATGACCTTTCATTGTCTGGAAGTTAAGATTTAATAATCAAACTTAACATTTTGTAAATTGACTTGGTATGCAGAAAAAACTAGAATATAAAGATATCATCCCCATATATTCAGATGCTTTTGAATCTAAATATATCCAATCTAATCTTAAATTTCTAATTTCTGACATCGAAGGTTTAATGAAAGGTGGTAATTCTGTATCCGAATTTCAAGAATAACTTCTCAGTATCTTAAAGGATGAACAAAAGACAAATGAAGATGGATTTTGAGTACTTCATTTGCTTTTTTCAGGTATCTTTTCAGATTTTTCCTGTTCAGATATCCATTTTGAGTGTTCCCCCGAAACAAGATATTCGATACGCTCTGCCAATAAAACCTGGGGGTCATTAACTGAGGGATAAGGACCCGCTCCAGCTAAAAACAAATATTTTTCATGCTTAAGCGATTCACAAGTCGTACGATATGAAATCCAGTTTTGGTGATATTGATTCAAATGCTGAATCCCCTCCAGTAAAACAATAATCACTCCTAAACACCCGGTTAAAAGCTGAATTGATCCAATACCTGCAGTTAATGGCACAAATGCAGCAGCAGTTATCGAGGTGAATTTTAAAGCTTTATAAAGAGTTTTTGATTTCTTACTCGCAATATCATACCAGTCGATTTGATCCGCTAAACGTTCAATAGTTGGGTTTTTTTCTTCCATATTTCGAAACCATACCTTAATGAATGATATATAGAGTAATGATAAGTAATATTATCCAGAAATAAAATATTATTGCCAATTGTTCTTTGTTATTTAAAAATATAAGACATCTAATAATTTGCGCATTTATAACTCTTTGTCTGGTGAAATTCCAATAAACTCTGCTCTGGTTCATATTTCTTATTCGCTGAAGTAAATGGGCAAATTAAGACACAGAAGATGATTACGATAAAATAAGCTTATCGACTAACCGGGTGAATATCTGGTACTGTAGGGAAGTATATATAAACAGGTTTTTGCTTTTTTTATTATTGGCAATTTCACTCAAAATGGATAGCAGGCTGGTGAATAATAAGCTCCAATTGCGTATGGGCTTTGTCCATTTCTTCATGATATTCCATAAAGCCATATACAACAACTTATTCATTGCTTCGTCTCTGGAAAAATAACCGTGATTCGTAAAGATACTCGGGCACCAAAGTAGCCCAAACCAAAGAGTCTGAGCAATTTAGAGCTCTACCTTAAATGCTCCTCAATAACATTCAGATATGCTGTTACTCTCGGATTCTCACTTTTCGGATCGCATCGTTGTATAACCTCATAGGCACGTTTGTACTGCTTTGTGTTATAGTATACTGCACTCAGGTTGATCAGCGTTTCTTCAAAGCGGGGTGATATATCGAGGGCTCTGGTGTAAAACTCAATAGCTTTTGAGTGGTCACTGAGTATTTCATAACAGGACGCAAGGTTGTTGAGGACGTGGATGTGATTGGGATGAAGTTCGTGTGCCTTTAGAAAGTCAGCTAAGGCTTCATCAATGTTGTCTTTCGAGAAATGTGCTACACCTCTGTACCATTGCAAGGGAGTGGTGGTTGGATCGATTTGATAGAATGGAGAAATTGCCAGGTCTATCCCTGAAATCACACCCTCCCAATCCTGGTTTGAGCGAGCGATTAATGCTTTTTTCGTTTGTGTTTCTGCAATTAAACGGGAATAACCAATCCATGTTGACATGGATGTTAGCGCAATTAAGGGAATCATCCACAGAGAATATGGGATAGATTTCCATCTCTTTTTTATTGGAAACAACCTGTGATAGCGTGACAGAACGCTCGCTATCATCAGTGTCACTAAAATAGTATGGGCAATCCGCTCTTTCGGATAGCTGAAAAACCCTATTACCAAATAGCCGACAATACCAAATAGCATCAGCAGGCCAAATATCTGGTCATGTTTATCTCGAGATTTGAGTAGTATCCTTATTATATAGCTGATCACAAAAATAAAAATAAGAACATAACACAAAAAGCCAGATATGCCGGATTCAGCCAGCACAAACAAAAAGTCATTGTGTGGACGCAGGCAATGTGTTAGTCCGGACTCGATCTCAATCGGCATATCACCGAGACCGTAAGCAGGAAAAGCAATCTTCCAATTCCCAACACCAACTCCGAACAGGTTACTGTCCGAAATCATAGATAAAGTGTTTGACCACAGTGGAAATCGGAGATTATCCGTAGTCCTAATCTCAATATCGGAAGTTAATAATGCCCCGGCGGCTACAATCAGAAAAAGAAATATTGCTGCAATCAGGTTTTTGGCGTTAGTCGAACTGTGTGATTTAACCAATTTCCTCCTGCATGATAACAACCACAAAGCAATTGAAGTGGCTATTGTGCTAACTATTAACCCCACCCAAACCGCTCGTGACGTTGCGATCATCACATTATAAGCAATTAAGACTATCGCCAGTAAACTTGCGACGGCCCATATTACTGGACCAACTTCTCTTGATTTTTGATTGCCAGAGGTTGCATCGAATAAATTAAAAAGGACAAACGGAATTGATAAGAAAAGGAAAGAAGAAAAGAGATTCCTGTGTGTCATGGTTGCGTAGGGTTCACAGCTACCTGGGAGAAAATTGAAGCCACAATAATAATATTGGCATATACCGATGACACATAGAACAATAACGACCAAGGTCAAGGATTTTGCCAAAGAAGGAAATGTATCCTCATTATCACCCAAAACCTTGGTCGCTACCACAAGTAACAGGGTGGATATAAAAATCCAGGATAATTCGAAGATACCTTCTGACAGATTGACACATCGGATAAGTGAGATAGCTGAAAAGATGAGATATCCAGCACTCACGATGAATATCAATCTTTGAACAAAACTGTAATCCGAGACAAGCTGGTGGAGTGTATACCGTTGAAAAAAAAGAACAGTCAGCATTATCAATAATGTTGTTGATAATGCAATAAAGCGGATTAACAAGACCGGATCAAACTTATCCTGTAAATAGATAAATGGGATTAGCAGGATAGTTGTGGCTATGAAGAAGAAGCTGATCAAACGACTTGAATAATGTTGATTCATCTCGTTTTTTAGCTGTGCGGAATCTTTCATAGCCAGGTCTTGTTTGATGTATGCAGTTTATACAAATGCTTGTATAATCATGAACACCAACATCATCGAGGATTTACTCTGAAGCCTTCAACTAAGGGAGCAGGATTGGTCGGGGCATCCCACCAATATTGGACATCCCATAATCCTATTGGTGCTCCGTTTGGAATTGTAAAATCTACTTCCATAAGTTCATTAGTCTCAGCCCTGAGGTTGCGACCAGAAATAGAAGATTCACCTTTTCGCAGTATTATCCCACTATATATTCTATCAAATCGGAACCTGGTTCCTCGACCGGTGACAGTCACTCTCAATGTCTCGCCTTGCAGTGCATGATTCGGTTCTATTGATACAACTGCCTGCAGTTCTTCCTGGGTTAATGTGAGAGTCACTAATCCCGGTGATGCATCGGGGGCGGTAATAGTGATATCAGCTCGTCGCTCATCACCTGAGTTGGCATCATAATCGATGGTAATGGTTTCATTGTTAACTCCCTCAGTTGGACTAACGGAAAACCAATCCCCAGTTTCGATTATAGTCCAAACCATCCGACCTACACCGTTGTTACGTATATTGAATGTTGCACTACCTGCGGCATTTTCGACATTACAACGAGATGGTGAAACAACAAGTATCGGGTCTGCGGCGAATTGGGTCACACTTACAGTTACTGATTCCGGAGAAGCATCGGGTGCAGAAATTATGATTTCACCTTCACGTTCCTCGCCTGAGTTAGTTCCAAAGTCAACAGTAATCGTTCCGCGGTTGGTCCCTTCAGTTGGAGTCAATGAAAACCAGTCAGCTTCTTCGGATGAAGTCCAATCCATTTCTCCCGCACCGGTATTGCTAATCGAGAATGAGGTAGTTCCAGCAGAATTACCGACAACTCGAGAATTGGGAGAAACTACGAGTACTGGATATGCACTTCTTTGAGTGACGCTCACAGTCACCGACATTGGAATTGCACCAGGCACAGTTAATGTAATATCCTCTTGGCGTTCCTCACCCGAATTTGTGTCATAGGTTAATGTAATCGTTCCATTGTTAGTTCCCTCATTCGGACTTACAGAGAGCCAGTCAGCATCTTCTGAAGCAACCCAATTCATAATACCAGCACCTGCGTTCCGAACCTCAAATGTTGTAGTGCCTTCTAAATTGCCAACACTACGAGAAAAAGGTGAAACTGCCAGAATTGGATCGGCACATAACTGAGTCACATTTAATGTCACAGATATTGGCGAGGCATTGGGAGCAGATATAACTACCTCACCCTGATGTTCCTCACCAGAATTTGTGTCATAGGTCAATGTAATTATCCCGTTGTTCGTTCCTTCCGTGGGGCCTACGGAAAACCAGTCCACGTTCTCTGAAACATTCCAATCCATCGTGCTTGCGCCGTCGTTGAAAATAGAAAAAGTAGCAGTCCCGGCAGAGTTGCCTACTTCACAAAATAAGGGAGTCACAGATAGTATCGGCATTCCGGCCAACTGAGTTACAGTTACCATCATTGATTCAGGCGAAGCATCGGGTGCAGTAATCGTAATTTCACTTTGTCGTTCCTCACCTGAATTAGCTTCGTAGTTTACGGTAATCGTTTCATTATTGGCTCCAATAGTAGGGGTTATGGTAAACCAGTCCACATTTCCAGATGCTGTCCAATCCATCGTTCCATCGCTTTCGTTATTTACTTCAAAGGATACAGTACCAGCGGTATTACCAACTTCTTGAGCTGATGGAGTCACTGACAATATCGGTGAGTGTAAAGTGGAGGCAGAAATTGTATTCGAATAGGCAGCGAAGTCGGGGGATTTAAAGACTCGTACCCGATACAAAAAGGATGTGCTCTCGGGCAAGTTGGAATCTGAATAACTCAGTTCATTTCGACCAAGATTAACAATTTCCTCCCAATCTCCACTTTCGCTAATCTTACGCTCAATTATAAAGCCGTCTTCGACTCCTGACTGGTCTTGCCAGGACAGGTCTATCTGATTGCATGATATATGCATGGTTGTCAGGTCAGTGGGTGGTTCAATCAACGTTGTTACAGACAACTCGCTGCAAGTATCCTTAGATCCATAGTCATTGAATGCACCAACTCGATAGAAATATTGTTCACATTCAAGCAAATTTTGGTGTATGTAAGTTTTAACATCCGGACCAGTTGTATACAATTCACTCCAATTACCATGGGAGTTGGGTTTTTGATCAATACGAAATCCATCTTCGTTCAATGAATTGTCTGTCCACCTGAGACAAATTGCATCACAGGCAACGGAGTCCGCGACAAGATTGGTAGGTGCTGTTGGTAAATCAATCGGATTTATGCCAGACGGTGAATCATCTTTGCATGACAAAACTAACAAGAAGACTGCCAAGAGAGGAAAAATTATTAATAACCGCATTATCTGCTCCTTATGCCAAACGGGAATGAAAACAAAAAATAAATGAAAGCTACACTACCATTCATGGGCTCGAAATAGAGGACAAATCTTGCTTATTGCTTTTGCACATATACGATAATGATTTCGATTATGCTCCAGCTTATTATTACTGGCAATGCAACCGAGACCTCATTCAGTTTCTCTATTTTACCCTCCTACATACTAATATAAAAATAGTAATATGAAAATCATAACACAAGTAAGAATACAAATAGTAAAGGGTTTACCTTTATATAAGAACATTTCAACAGATAATGCACCTTGGTGAAAAGAGAAAGTACATATAAATACTTTTGCGCAACAATGTAGCCCAAACCAAAATCTAATCCCTTAAAGGTACTCTGAAAAAAAATCGACTCCCTTTTCCTAATTCACTATCGACATCAATTTGACATCCATGAGCTTCTACGGCCATTTTACAGAAAGCGAGACCGATGCCGCTGGAATAGCCCTTTTGCGATTTCTTGACTTCTGCCTGCCCGAACTTTTCAAAAATAATTTGTTGCAGATCTATTGGAATGCCGGGTCCGGAATCAATGATTGATATCTCCAGCTCAGTATCTAATTTCTTAATTTCTATTAAAACATCGTCACCCTTGGGAGTAAACTTAATCGCATTGGAGAGAAGGTTAACTATAATCCGTCTCGTCAAATCTACATCAAAACTACCGAGTATTTGGTCTTCACCCGGCTCAAATATCAAGTTCACATAATCCGCCTGAATCCCAAGAATCAGAACCGCATCCCTGATCGTTTGTACTAAATCATTTTCTTTCATGTCAACTGGCATCTGTCCCGATTCAAGACGATTCAGATCGAGCAAGGAACTGACCATTTCAATAAGTTTGGATGCGTTGGTTTTGGCTCCTTTTAGATCATGAAGGATACTCTCATCCAACTTATCCTTATGCAGAATCAGGATCATGTCAATATATCCCTGAATTCCGTTTAAAGGGGTTCGCATGTCATGGACGATCATGTGAGTAAGAGAATCACGTGCAGTTTCAGCTTTTTGCAATGCGGAATAGCTTTGCTTCAAAACCTGATGATGTCGTTCGAGCTCCTCTTTGGCATGTTTAAAGGTAATATGAGTTCTGACACGAATTTCTACCTCGCGCGGATCAAATGGTTTGGTGATATAATCGACTGCTCCGAGCTCAAATCCTTTTGTTTTATTTTCTATCTCAGTCATTGCGGTAATAAAGATGACCGGGATATCACTCGTATCCGGATTTTCTTTAAGTCTTCGGCAGACTTCATATCCATCCATTTCCGGCATCATTATATCCAAGAGTATTAAATCCGGAGTAGGAGTTCTGGCTGCGAATTCCAACGCTTTTTGGCCATTGGTTGCCGCCAGAATTGCATAATCATTCTTGAGTGTACCCATTAAAACATGGATGTTAGCCGGTTCGTCATCCACAACGAGGATGGTGCTTTTTTGTTTTTTATCGTTCATCCGAACTCTCTCTAAGTGACCAGGTAAACAACTATAGTTACTTCCTAAGCATTTCGACTTCCTCATCGAAATCAGCAAACTCAAGTGCAATCTTTCTGAATTCATCCTGTATTTCAACAAACACATCTACCATATCCGGATCAAAATGCTGCCCTTTACCTTCAATGATTATTCCAACAGCTTTCTCTACCGGGAACGGTGGTTTGTAGCATCGTTTACTGATCAGGGCGTCGTATACATCCGCTATTGCCATAATTCTTCCAGCAATGGAAATGTCGGTTCCCTTTATTCCCAACGGATAACCAGAGCCATCCCATTTTTCATGGTGACTGTATGCTATCTCACGTGCTATTGCGAGAAAGGAACTGTTTCCTAGTCTCTTCTCAGAGGATAAAATCGCATCTCTTCCAAATGTCACATGCATTTTCATTGCGTCAAATTCTTCATTAGTGAGTTTGCCATTCTTCAATAGAATGTTGTCTCTGACCCCTACTTTGCCAATATCATGTAAAGGTGCCGATTTATAAAAGAGATTGACTGTCTCATCATCAAGGAACTCCCTGTAAAGATCATGGTCTTTCAGATGTTCAGCCAACAATTTAACATATCCTTGTGTCCGTTTGATATGACCACCTGTTTCAGGATCTCGGTACTCAGCCAGTGTTCCCATACTCTCAATCGTGACATCCTGCGTGAGCTGAAGTTCTAGTGTTCTTTGGGCAACCAGTTCTTCAAGATGATCACGGTGCAACTTTAGTTCTACATGATTCTTGACTCTTGATTTTACCAGCGCGGGATTAAAGGGTTTTGTAACATAATCGACTGCTCCGAGTGCCAGTCCCTTTTCCTCATCAGAATCATCAACCATTGCGGTCAGAAAAATAACCGGAATGCTTGCTGTAACCGGATTGTTTTTTAGCCTTTCGCAAACCTCGTAACCATCCATGCCTGGCATCATTATATCCAGAAGAATTATATCTGGTTTTTTTGTACCTTCTGCAAGCTTAAGTGCTCGTTCACCATCTTTAGCCGCCAGAATTGCATATTCATCTCTCAGCGTACCCATGAGAACCTGAATGTTCTCCGGGATATCATCAACGATTAGGACTGTCGGTTTCGCTTTTAAATCAACCATGTAAGTACCTTCTTAGGTTTTCTTGAATTTGCTTATTAACTTCTCGAGTTTTTCTTTTGCAGCATCTACATCAAAGTTGTCTAAATAATCTGCAATTTTTTGATATTCACCTTCTAATTCAGTGGACATCAGAAGTTCTCCTAACTCATCAAGTTTATCCATGGCATCTGACATATCTTCCTCAATGAGAATGATTAGGCTTTCGGTGAGCTTTTTCAATTTACTAAAATCGACCGATTTTACAACTATTGATGGGGTTAGATTTGATGTTCTGTTCTCAAATTTGCTTATTGATTCCAACACCTCGGACAAAGTTGTTGATACTTTTGAAATATTATCATCTAGAGAACCTACCCTGTTGTCCTTTAAGACTATTTCAAGATCGCCAGCCCATTTAAATAATTCAGTAGCTCCCAGGTTGCCGGCAACTCCCTTTAAACTATGTGCATTTCTGGTGGCAGTTTCTATATCACCAGCTGATAGTAGATTTCGCAGTTCTTTCTCAAATCCATGGTAGCTGTCAGCAAATTTCAACAACAACTTCCTGTAGAAATCTTTACTTCCGCCAACTCTTTTTAATCCATCTTTAATATCAATACCAGGTAAATCGGGGAATACTTCCTCTTCTTTGATGTCAGTAGTTGTATCTGATTTATTCGAAGATGGACCTAACTTGATCCACTTCGCCAAAGCTCCATAAAGCTGATCAAGATCAATTGGTTTAGTTACGTAATCGTTCATTCCCGCTTCAATTACTTTCTCTCTTACACCAGACATTGCATCGGCTGTCATTGCGATTATTGGCAGGTTCATGAATCGATCATCTTCCCGGATTCTTTTTGTGGCCTCATACCCATCCATAATGGGCATCTGGAGGTCCATGAGGACTATATCAAATGTTCCAGGGGGGGTGTCATTAGTGATTTGATCAAGTGCTAATTTTCCATTTTCAGCGACAGAAATTTTAAAGCCCTCACTCTCAAGTAGTTCTGTTGCAACCTGGGAGTTTATTTCGTTATCCTCTACCAACAAGATATGAGCACCTCGAACTTCCTCAATTGTTGAAGATGATTCGGAGGTAGATTCCTCCACCTCACCCGTACCTTCGAAGGTTTCACCAAACGAGTCCATGATTGTGTTAAACAACAGGGAATGATTCACCGGTTTAATCAGAAATCCATCTAGATCCAAATCGGAAGCCTGCTTCATGATCTCTTCTCTTCCATGTGCAGAGATCATAATAATTTTTGGGATACGCGGTAAGTTTAGATCGAATTTTATCATTTTAGCGGCTTCAATACCGTTCATCCCCGGTAGATTCCAGTCAATCAACACCAATTGCACATAATTAGACTCATCTTCGGACCAGTTTTGGATTTCCTTAATTCCGTCCTCTGCATTATTAAACAACTCAGACTCGAATGTGAAATCATCAAGGTAATCCTTCAGTACTTCTAACACAGTTGGACTATCATCAATAACAACTGTTCTCAGGTTTCTTAAATCGATGGGAATTGTTCGTTTCTTTGTCCTCTTATCAGATTGCTTAAACAAACAGAAGAAATTGAAGGTACTCCCTTGACCATAAACGCTCTCTATCCAGATTTCACCACCCATCATCTCGACAAGTTTTTTACTGATTGTCAACCCCAGTCCCGTACCACCGTATTTCCTGGTGGTTGAGGTATCTGCTTGTTGGAAGGATTGGAAAAGTTTTCCCTGCTGCTCTTCAGTTAATCCAATCCCCGTATCAGTGACTGAAAACTTGATTTTTACTTCCTGGTCTTGAATATCATGCAACTCTGCATCTATTCTGATTTCACCTTCTTCTGTGAACTTTACTGCATTGTTTGCGAGGTTTAGAATGATCTGCCCCAACCTGAGAGGATCTCCAATGAGGCGAACCGGGACACTTTTTTTGATATTACATATAAGATCCAGATCCTTTTCCTGAGCTTTGATATTGACCATATTCGAGATGTTCTCAATAACTCTGTTTAGATCGAAATCTACGGATTCGATATCAAGTTTACCCGCTTCGATTTTAGAGAAATCGAGAATATCGTTTATTATGCCAAGAAGATTATGGGCTGAGTCCTGAACCTTCCGAGCATAATCTTTTTGCTTCCTGTCCAGATTAGTCTTACCCAGGAGATGATTGAGACCGATTATTGCATTCATCGGTGTGCGGATTTCGTGGCTCATGTTTGCCAGAAAATCAGACTTTGCTTTGGTAGCGGATTCAGCAACACCTTTGGCTTCGTTGATATCTTCCATCATGTTGAGCATTGCCCGACGAGTCTTGGCGAGTTCTTCTATCCGACCCTGTAGCTCACTGTTGGTCCGGTCTCGCTCCATAAAAGATGTTTCCAGTTGTTGAGCCATACTGTTAAAAGCATCAGAGAACTCTCCCATAAAATCAACACGTTGTGCAAAGTCTCCTTCAGCAATCTGCTGTGTTGTCCAGGTCAGGTTTCGTAAATTTGCCTGTAAACTCTTTAATGATTGGAGCAGTATTATTTTACTCTTCGGTGGTTCAAAATTCAGATCACCCTTTGACAATGTGTACACCACATCCGTGACGTCGTTATACTCATTGATAAACCGGTTAATGTAATCGACGGCCTGCTTGATCTCATTGTCAGGATAGCCTTCCGGGAGTTTAATCGAGGCTGGTTTCTTACCCTTTAGCATCAGGTAAAATGCTTCTGTTATCTTGTCGATATGTTCTTCTTTAACTGTGAGCATTTCTACCTTATCAGGTTGATTTTACATCAAAACGGCAAACCCTGTCACCGGAACACCAGCAATCGACTTCCTTTACATCAAAGTTCTTCCCGGTATACTCACCAAGTATTCCATTGATGAATCCTTCATCATAAGTGCATATTGTCTCCTCACAAACCGGAAGACCTGAACAATCGAGATCTTCTGAGACCGTCAAGGTGAAGTCCAACGTATCGAGGTTTGCTTCCTCAATTCGCAGGATTCCAATTTTCAGTTCTTTCAATCTATCCTGAAGTTCAACGACAAAATCGTTAAAGTTGTTTTCTTTGTTAATCAGTTCCCGGCAGAATACTTTTCCTGCGTGTTGACCGGCATCGTA
>Ga0233430_1005139_pt1 | contig 11582 bp, 5 predicted proteins | sample SI_118_April2016_2_FD_179883 | JGI IMG/M metagenome (GOLD analysis project Ga0233430, IMG submission 179883) | Seawater microbial communities from Saanich Inlet, British Columbia, Canada - SI_118_April2016_150_MG | ecosystem: Environmental > Aquatic > Marine > Inlet | place: Canada: British... | reverse complement strand
TGACTGAGGGAAATGAAGGTGAAATCGAAGTTGGGAAGTTTGTTATCATTCGATAAATCTGGATTAGAGTCAAATACGGTGAATCAGTTTGGTTACTTTTTTTAATAATAGAACTTGGAGTTGGATTCGATGAATCGCCTGAAAAGGGTCGTAATTCTTGTCGCTTTTCTGTTTCCTTTAGTTGTCTACGGTCAGGCGAAGGTTGGTACAGCCGGGGTGCAATTCCTGAAGGTAGGAGTTAGTGCCCGAGCCATAGGTATGGGCTCCTTCACAGCAGTTGCTGATGATGCGAGTGCACTGTATTTCAATCCTTCCGGATTAGTGCAGCTTACAATGCCAGAGGGAACATTCTCGTATATTCAATATCCGGCAGAGCTTAAATTTATTAATATAGGTGGGGTTTTTCCACTTGTTCTGTCTGATACGCCTGATGGGGTAATAACGGGAAGTATTATTGGTATTCAGATCACATCGTTATTTAGTGACGATATGATAGAGACCACTCCCGGAAATCCTTATGGTACTGGTCGTACGTTTTCGGCAAGTGATTTATCTGCGGGAGTAACTTACAGTCAGAGACTCACAAAAAACTTCTCAGTTGGAGCAACTGTTAAGTTTCTGAATGAAAGATTAGCAGATAAAAGTGCATTTGGGTGGGGTGCTGATGTAGGGACATTTTACACTACAGGTTGGCGAAGAATAAACATTGGAATGGTAATCCAGAATTTCGGTCCGGATATGGATTTTGAAAGATCACCTTTTCCTTTGCCAATCAGCTTCAGGTTTGGAGCTTCTATGATTGCATGGGAAAGTGGACCGTATCAATTACTTCTCGCGGGTGAGTTTGTCCATCCCAATGATAATCTTGAAGAGTATGTGTTCGGTGCAGAATTGAATGTAATGAAAATGATAAGCTTCAGGCTCGGTCGAAAAACAAATGCCTGGCAAAGAGCTACATGGGAAGAATATCAAGAGGACCGTGAGAAAGACCCATTTGTAGAGTACCCTCTAATGGACGAGGATGGTGTTCCCTCTCTGGATGGAGTATCATTTGGTCTCGGTCTGCAATTACCAGAGGTTGGTCTGACAATGGATTATGCCTGGGCAGGTCTAGGGACTCTTGGTCCTGTGCATAGATTCACTTTAGGTTATAAGCTTTCTGGAATTTTTCATTAGAGTTAAAAGTGTTTTTTGATAAATTTTCGTTAATACATTGTACCGTAAATTGCGGTTTTCGGGATCAGAATAATGCAAAATGAGGATATCAGGGTGAAGAAAACTGTCTATAACTGGCAGATTTGTAGCTGTCTGATTGTTTTGTTCCTTTGTACAGGCATTTTTAGCCCTTCAAATGGGATTGAAGTTGCCGGAATGCTACAAAGCGGAACCTGGACGACAAGCGATACGGTACGTGTAATGGATGATATTATCCTCCACGCTGACAGTTCTTTGAGCATTGAAGCTGGTGTTTATATTGAGTTTGCCGGGCCTTACCAGTTTGTCGTTAACGGTTTCCTGACAGCTATAGGTGAACCTGACAACAAAATTGTTTTCACAACCGTAAACAATGATCCCCTCGCAGATAGCTTGAGGTGGAAAGGGATTAGGTATGTAAACGCAAAACGTGGTTGCATGCTTGAGTTTTGTCGGGTTGAATATGCATGGGCTCGCGGAGCGTGGCCTTCTAACAATGGCGGTGGTATTTATATCGAGAGCAGCACAATTGAAATTAATCGCTGCGAGATAATAAATAACCGCGCTGAAGCCAGTGGCGGTGGGATCTACGGTTGGTTTACGCAGAGCGACATAAACAATTCTGTGATTGCCTTAAATGAGGCCAATTCTTTTGGCGGTGGTATGTTTGTGGCATACTCCAGTCCGAAGTTAAATAACAGTACAGTAGTATATAACACGGCACAGGCCTGGGGTGGCGGAATTTTCGCTGGATCTGAAGGTGAGCCTTCAATTCGCAACTCAATTGTGGCATATAATGATCAGGAACTGGTCGGAAATTTGGCTCCGGGAGATGAATATTTTAAAGACATCGCTCGTGCTCAGTCTTCTAATCCTATCGTTGCCTTTAGTTGTATCCGAGAATCAGGAGATAATGCTTTTCCTGGAGCAGCGAATTTTGTTGCAAATCCAGAGTTTCTTAACTCCAATCCAGACAGCCTGGATGTTCACCTCAGCTATTCTTCTCCCTGTATTGATGCAGGAGATCCTGCTCAGACTTCAGGAATGGAGCTTGACGCAATTATCAATGTTGGTGCCTATGGCGGTACTGATGAAGCAACAGCCTCAGTTCCGATATTCTATAATTTTCAAGTAGCCCAGGGCATTCTCACTAACTTTGATAATGTTCGGACTGGAGCAAGCAGAGCTCGCGAAATACGAATCGAAAATCATGGACACAGTCGATTGTACATAAGTGATATCCGCTTCAGTCCAGCCGGATATCCACCCGATCCCTCGATGATTATTTTCTTTCCGGATTCTGCAGATGTAGACGGTGAACAGACCCCTGCCTACAAAGCTGCACCAATCGAACCAGGTGAGAATATGAAATTCTCGATTAACTTCATACCTGATTCAACAATGTTATACGAGACAGAGCTAACATTTGTCACCAATGATACAATTCAGGGTGATCAAAAACTCAATATGGTTGGCACTGGAATCGATCCTGTTGCTGAAGTCGCCGAAAGTCTCGACTTTGGAAGGCGTCTAATTGGAGGCGTATATGAGCTAACAACTCATTTGAAGAATATTGGAAGAAGTACTCTTCATGTTAATTCTGATATCGATCAAATTCCGATGACTGGTGATGGTTTTAGGATGAAGATTGAGGATGAGAATATTGCTCCTGGAGACAGCACCTTAGTAACTGCTTTCTTTGAGCCGGATGCTCCGACACTTTACGAGGCCAGTGCTGCAATAAGCACAAACGACAAATCTCTGAGTATACTTCTTACAGGCATTGGTGCGGGACCTCGAATGGTTCTTTTGGAAGATTCAGTTTTTATAGGCTACGTCTATGTTGATGGGGATGGATTGGAGTATCCACTTCCAATCACGAACACTGGAGATTCAACTCTTATAGTCAATAATGTACGCTCTCTTGATCCGCCCAACTTTTCTGCGACACTACCTGACGGAGGGTTACATATTGCACCTGACGACACATCTTTCTTAACTCTGAATTTTCATCCGCAATCAGCAGATACCTCTTTTAGCCAACTCATAATTTCGAGTAACTATCCTGTTCAAGATACAGTCAAGGTCGCGGGAAAAGGTATGCCTGATCCAGGTCAATACATTTTTGGTGAGCTTTCGGGTGAATTAGAATGGGACGCTGAAAATCCAGTCGATTACATCGTACTCTATTCTGTTGAAATTCCTGCACATGAGAAGTTAATAATTCGCCCTGGCACAAGGATACTTTTCGAGAATGAAGCTTTTATGGTGGCAAATGGTGAGCTTCGAGCAGTTGGTACGCCTGAAGAAAAAATCTTCTTTATTCCACGCACGATAGATATTGTTTGGGATAGAATGGAACTTAATCTTGACGATGATACCAGGCTCTCTTATTGTGAAATTATGGGAAGTAAAAATGGCGTTTTAATCTCTGAGTCTTCACCGGTTCTTCAATTCTGTATGATTTCTGATAACGGAGTTCTTGACGATGAAGAGGTTAATGGCGGGGGAATTTCCCTTGAAAACTCCGGAGCTTTTTTACAGGGATGTATGATTGAGAATAACGAGGCCATGCTTGGTGGAGGTCTATATGTTCTTAACTCTAAGCCGACTATCCAGAACTGTATCATCAGGGGTAATACTGCACGTGTGGGTGGAGGTCTTTATCTCAATTTCCAGGCGAGTGCCTGGATGCAGAGTAATCTGATTGTGAATAACGAAGGTACGGAAAATTGTGGCGGGGTAGCAATTTTTAATAATTCCTCACCGATGATTGTGAACAACACAATTGTTGATAATACAAACGGGGGAATCTTTACAGTAAATCGATGCCTTCCACTAATGTTCAACACAATTATTTGGAATAATGCCGGTGAATCCATTGTCACCGGACAATCCAGCAATATACTCGCTTCATATTCGGATATTGAATCAGAAGAGTTGTTTCCTGGCAAAGCAAACCTGAACAGCGATCCGATGTTTGTTGACGTCGAAGGCGATTATCACCTGCATGAGGATTCACCACTTGTCGATGCCGGAAACCCCGAGCCTTCTCACTATGATTATTTCTTCCCTCCCTCATTGAAGGGCGTTAGAAATGATATTGGAGCCTATGGTGGACCTCTTGGTGGAGGTTGGTCAACTCCAGAACTTGGGATTTCGGTATTCCAAAACCCGGCTTTCCCTCAATGGATTGATATTTTTGTAACATCAAACGAAATACCGGAAATGGCTTCTTTATGTTCACTTCGTGTTGATAACGACCCAATTGAAAAAATTGAATTATCAGCTCTTAATGATTACAATTATAAGGGTAATTACGAAGCGAATAGGAGTGGGACAATTTTCATTACCGTTGATGCCACACTACCCAATGCACAACACCGAAAAATTGGAAGAACCTACGAATTATCCGTTCTTACTCCGAATTCGGGTGGAACCATCATGTTGAGCGGAATTAATGGGCGAATTGAAGTACAACCAGGTTCAATTCAGGAAGAAACTTATGTTGTAGCGGGAGTGAAGCCGGAAATTTTCCAACCGCAAGAAAATTTGATTTTCATTTCTCGTCCGTTCTTCGTGCAGGGATTTAGTGGTGATTTAACAATTCCAGCATCAATGAAAATCGAGTTAGATGGATCTGGCTGGGATGAGGATGCACTCGGACGATTTGGCATCTATAGAATATCAGATAATGGAGTTCAGCGTCTTGAATCAGAATATCGCAATGGACTTCTTATCGCAGATATAAGTCGAGATGGCAATTTTATTTTGGCATGGGATGAGAGCTTTATTCAGGACCACTCATCAATTGCCCCAGAACAACTTGAGTTGATTCAGGCATATCCCAATCCATTTAACCAGAGTGTGAATCTTGAATTCTCACTTGGTGTTGCCGGTTTTGCTCATCTGGGCATTTATGATATAGCTGGACGTATGGTGGTCAGCCTTATTGATCAGGATCTCAGCGCAGGTGCTCACAAGACTTTCTGGGATGGCAAAGGTAGTAGAAAACAGACCTTACCATCGGGGATTTACTGGGCGCAGCTCGAGACAGCTGATCAGCTATATTCCGTAAAGTTGTTGCTTTTAAGGTAGATTGATGCGAAAACTTAGCTTTTTAATATTTAATACAATTGGTTTCCTAAACAACCGATCAGCATTGGTTCTACACAGGAGAAATAGTGTGAAATTGTTACCGTGGGTATTGGTACTTTTGATGCTGATAACAGTAGCTGGCTGCGAAAAAAATGAAGATGATCCAGACGGCGCTGAATTGACGACAACAGAACTCCTCGAAAGAGGATGGGAAAATTTTGAGCAAAGTGAATTTGAAACTGCACTTGAAGATTTCCAAACTGTAACCAGCCGGGATGCATCAATTGTTGATGCGTGGAACGGTGCCGGATGGTCATCTGGTCGAATAACTGGTGGATTAGCTAATGCTCTTGTATATTTTAACAGAGCACTAGAACTTGATGAGATCAAATATGACGCTCTTGGTGGATTAGCATTTGCTATTTATCAGGATAGTCAGTTTGATCCAGTAAAAATGCAAACAGCAATTGATAAAGCAAATCTACTGCTTGGTGCTAAACCACTTTGGAGATTTTTGCACAAACAAACGTTAGATTTTATGGATTTGAAGCTGATGATTGCTGCTGCACATTATGGGTTGAATGAGTTTGATCAATCATTCAACATTGTCAAGGAGAACTTTAACACCTCGTTTGAAGCTGATTTAAGCACACCTGCTGGACGCAGGGAACTTCTCGAAGAGATAGAAAGGCTTAGGCTGATTTATGGTTAATAAAATTATATCTACAAAAAAAGAGTGTGCAGCACCTGGCATGTCTGTGCTATTTTCAATTCTCACAATTGGACTATCCGCATTCTTCATCATCTTAGGTGGCTGTGATACTTTCAATGGTCATATCGAAGGGGAAGTTGCCGAAAATATTGCTCCCACGGTAAGATTCTCAAATGTACCCGCTAATCAGGATTCATTTGCCTTTGCTCCCGTTATATATTGGAAAGGTAGTGATCCGGATGGTTTCGTGGAGTTTTACGAGTATGCAGATATTATCGATTCTGCTGCTCTTTCACAACCTGAGAATTTCATTGAACTAATTCCGGAAGACGCCTGGGTACGAACCATTAACACTTCTGATACCGTTTACCTGTTAACAGAATCGGGTGAGATTACCGAGCATGTATTTTACTTAAAGTGTACAGACGATCGTGATCAAGAGTCACCAGTGGTTTCTCATACATTTTACCGAAGCAATAATCCTCCAAATGTCCCCGACATCAAGTGGCATACATCATCAGACGAGGATTACGCAAATGATGTTGTCCTGAGTGATACACTCTATGTTCTGAAAAACATTACGGATACATGGGCTGGGCTTGGATTTAATTGGCGATCAAGTGATCCCGATGATAAAGATTTGTATTCCATCCCACTTGAATACCGTTATTTTGTCGAAAAAGTACCACACGATACGGTGTGGGAATGGACATCAAGGCAATGGTCTTCAGGTCAGGATCTGAATATCACCGGGCTTGAGACCGGTCATTATAAGCTCACCGTTTGGGCGCGTGATGATGGTTTTGAGATATCAGAACGTCCTGCAAGCTTAACATTTGATGTCTACAAACCCTCGTTTGAAGAATCAATTTTATTGCTTAACTGTACAAAGGTGAAAGAAAATTTCAATCCAGCTCTTGTCGGCTTAGGAGATGTATTACCCGGTCATGCGATTGGGGAATCATATCAGACATTGCTTGAGGAAGTTTCATTCCGCTACCCGGATGCAGTTTACAAGCACTTTCCAACCGAAGTAGACACTCCGCTATTCAAGTCTTTGCTGGGACGATTCAGATTAGTGATCTTAGTTTCTGAGAACAAGAGTGGTAGTTATGCCCAGAGTTTTGCTACCGAACTAGGCGATTATGCCCGTATCGGTGGAAATATTTGGGCAATAGGGAATTATGTTCCCCGGAACCTGATAACAGATGCCACTTTGGGATTAGCTCAATCAACATTTGGAAGTTCGGTTTCTGTTCCTGCAGATGAAGCGGAATTTGTAAGAGCGACTTCAGGTGTGTATGATGTGCCTGATCTGGACATTGACACGGAAAAAATTGGCGAAACGTACAGCAAATTTTTCTTTGACAGAGACGGTAACCCTGGCAGGTATGGCGTTTATCCTCTCATGCCGGGTGTTGATATCATAATGGCAGGCAGTGGTGCAGAAACGGTCTATTATTTCAAATCTTACACCGATACTGCCTCCGGAGATGTAATGAATGACTCTGCTGATGTTGTTGTAAATATAGGCACCATCTATTATCCTCCAACACCGTTGGATTGTTTAGTGAAGTTATACCGTGAAAGGGTCAGCAACATCACCCGGGTTGAAAACATCACTCGCGAAGAAATTGGTGAGGTTGTTTCTGTCACTAATAATGTTGGAATTTATAACGAAACAGTTGTTCGTGTAAGTTACGAATCTGGCGAACCCTGGGCAATGGGAGATTCTATTGAAGTCGACTATACGTTCCTTCCATATTCCGATTTCCACTTCCGACCTTGTGCAATCAGATACGAGAGGTTATCAGAACTTGACGATGGTGGATTTGAAGTGCGGTACAGAGTAGCTGTCTTCACATTCCCATTGTACTATCTTGACAACTCCGCCGAATCAGGGAAAAAAGTTTCTGAAATGTTCGCATCCATGCTTGACTGGTTCTTCCTGCCTTTCGCACATTAAGTAATTACATAATAAATTGTATCAGGGCATCTAACCATTGGGTAGATGCCCTGACTTTTTTAAAAGTGATTCTCCATGGTAATTCAAAATCCATTTCAATATCTGATTAAAGGCAGGCATAGAAGACGTGAATACCATGTCTTTTTAGCAATTGCCGGTATTTATCTTATTTTGTGGTTAATTCTCCCCAAGCCTTCATTCTGGGGTGTCGATAATGGTTTCAAGTATCAGGGAATGAAATCTTTTGCCGAAAGGGGCTCGCTTCAAATTCACTATGATGGCTCTGAAATCGACCCTGAGGGACGGCTTCGACCGATTGTAAAACCCTTTGGAGTGATGAAGGGAAAAAACCAGATTCCGGTTTTTTCTACTATTTTTATGTTGATTGGTGGGGTGCTCTTTTTTTTAGTAGGGCATATAGGTCCTTGGTTGATGCCACTTTTCGGGGGGTGGTTGACACTTTTTTTTGCCTGGTTAACCTGGATTCGGCATAAGAAGAAAAACGATGGTAGATTGTTTTTAATTATGCTGGGATTTGGGTCACCCCTACTCTTTTATAGTTTGACTCTTTGGGAACACTCTCTCGCAATTGCCTTTGTGACCTTAGCGATGAGTTTGGTTTGCAGAACTAAGGATGAGAGGGATAGTAGTCACGATATGCGGAACTCCATCGTTGCTGGTATTTTAATGACCATTGCAGTGATGCTGAGAACGGAATCTATTTTCTGGATTCCAATAATCGCTATGTTTTGGAAATTTACAAAACGAAACCGAGTAAGCAACTTGGTTTTTGTTTTAGTGTCATCAATCGGGATACTTGTAGCACTTGTTGTTAATAAAATATTGACGGGAACCTATATTCCACTTCACATTCTGACAAATATGTCTGGATATAGACCAGTTAGTTGGCGATTATGGAATAAACCAACTGCATTCATTTTTGCTACATTTCGTGATTTTCTTCATTACTTCTACTCCTTAATTGTAGAGGGGTTTGCTAATAATAAACTCTCCCTTCTTGGGCTTATTCCATTAATAGTAGTTGGTACCTGGCGAGGGTGGAGACGAAATGTGGTGCAATCGATCATTTTTTCCATCTTACTTCTTATCGCGGGATCTGTTTACATATACAGTGCAGGAATGTCCGGTAATCGGGTGGCATATACTCTTCAAAGTGGTGGCTTATTATGGGTTTCACCATTTGTTATATTGGGTGTAAGACATCTCAGGTCGAGAAATATGGGTTTCTGGAAGATGGCATGGCTTTCTCCCTATATGTTTATAGTATTTGTATTGGTCTTAGGACCTATTGCAAATGGTGTTCATTGGGGTCCTCGACTTGGTCTCGAAATTATTCCATTCATGCTCATTTCTGGTAGCGTTCGTGCGTATAAGTGGTGGCGGAATTTTAAGCCAACAAGATATGTCATTGTTACCCTTGTACTGTTTTCAGTTCTCAATCAGTTGTATTCTTATGACACACTTCTGTATGCTCGTAATGACAATGGACGATTAAATGAATGGGCAGCAGTGATGAAAAGTGAAACGGTTCTCACGAATGTCTGGTGGTTATCAGGTGATTGTGCGACTGTATCGGATCAGCAGGAGTGGTATAATACGCCTCGTGGGGAGAACGTGAGTGAAGTTGTCTCGAGCTTGCGAGAAAGAGGTAAAAAACAGTTCATTTTCTACGAAATCGAGCCCCTTATTCCGAAAGACAAATGGGGTGACATAGGAGTTGAGATAATTGGGACTCAAGAATTCAGAATGACCGGCATTCGTACCAAATATGTTTATAATAGATCGCTTTGCAAGATTTTGCCAGAAAGACAGAAACTCTGATTTGGGTCGACCATTTGTGTAAAAAGATCCAATATCGCGAGTGTATATACTCAGAAACAACCCGGGAGAGGTGTTGACCATTTTTATGGCAAATTATGATTTCTTCGCATCTCCAACTGTGAAAGTAACATTCGGGATTGATTGTGTCCAGGATTGAGTTGAAGGTTTTCCTCCAGTAACATTTTTGCTTCATGCCAATTCTCTTTATAGATGGCAACCAGAGCGAGTCGATGAAATGACCTTGGGTCTGACGGTAAGAGCTCGGAAAACAGATCATATTTAACCGTTGCAGAATCCAGGCTTCCGTTGTTCAGAAAATTATCGCCCATCTTCAAATATATCCGGGCAAGATTATGTATGCCATCAGAATGTAGATTGTTAATCTTGACAGCCTCATGATAGTTGTCATGAGCGGACCGCAATTTCCCCTGGAATTCATATACCACTCCGATATTATTGAATGCCTTGAAACTGTGAGGATTTGAATCTATTTCTCTCTGGAAGGCAGCTAACGCTGCCAATGAATCTCCGTTTGCCAGGAGTGCAACACCAGTATTGAGATGTAACTCAGGGAAATCTGAATCAGAATTATCAGCCAAGTAAAACTGCTTCAGTGCTTCCCCTGTTCTTCCTTGACGCATCAATGCATTGGCGTGAACATAGTGGGCCTGAGCAGGTTGATGAAAAGTGCTGCCAGACCAATTTGGCATCGCGATAACACACCCGAAGGTAAAAATGCTCAGGAATTTCCATTTGAAAATGTTGCGGCGGTCTGATTTGACAACATGTGATATTCCAATTGCTGCAATTATCAAAACGACTGGTAATATGGGTATTCGGTACCGTGTATTTGTGAAAAATATTAATATTGAGAATGAGAATAACATCAGATAAAGAGACATTATTCGAATTTCAGGTCTCTTCCAACTATACATTAAGCCTATCAAGCAAATTGGAAAAAGAGCACCCATTGAGTTGTACATAAGCAGTTTAATCATCGTGGATGACTCAACAGGCAATAAAAGAGGACGATTATTGCCGATTTCACGGGAGTTCAGAAAAAGCAAACTCTTTTTTGCCAACAGCTTTACCCAGCTTACAGGATCAGCACTAATTTCTTCAAGCCCCATTTTCCAGAACTGATTTGATGCTTCCGGATCGTTGAGTGACCGTCCAGCATGTTTTGATGCAATTCGTCGGGCATCTACTTCAGACCATGCAGCACCAGCACCGGGCAATTCAGATGCCCAACCTGAAGCACCACGTGCATTCCCGATATAGAAATTCACACCACCCTGACTTGCAACCGGGATTAGTTTTCCTGATGAATTCCAATTTGCTATTAAGACAGGAGAGAAGATGGCAAGAATTATCAGGCTGTGAACCAGAAGAACCTTAGAGCTCTTTAGATTCGACGTTTTTGCCTTGTATAACGACAATGCTAAAATTCCCAGAGAGAGAGGAATCAACAGAATAAAATTCGGTCTAAGAAGTGTTATCAAAGCTAAAAAAACACCGGACAGAGATGCGAACAGAAAAGAAGGATGTTCCCATACTTTCAGCAATGAATACAGTAGTGATGTTGCTAAAACTGTAGCGAGCGATGTCATCAATACTTCACCCGTAAAGTAAACCGCGGCACCAGAAAATGCGAATAACAAGCTGGCGATCAAACCTGTTGTACGGTCACCCAATCTTGTCGCCAGTTTGAAAATTAACCATGTTGTGATTAAATCTGCCAGCAGATTGAGCAATCTTGGGTATATCCAC
>Ga0233430_1005132_pt1 | contig 11600 bp, 15 predicted proteins | sample SI_118_April2016_2_FD_179883 | JGI IMG/M metagenome (GOLD analysis project Ga0233430, IMG submission 179883) | Seawater microbial communities from Saanich Inlet, British Columbia, Canada - SI_118_April2016_150_MG | ecosystem: Environmental > Aquatic > Marine > Inlet | place: Canada: British... | reverse complement strand
AAAAAGGATGAATACGATGCGTTTGTCATCAATGAATATTTTCCAGTTCTTAACGAATTGGGCATATCAGTTGCGGGCGAATGGGAGGTCCTGATCGGTAATGAGCCTGGAATAATTTGTGAAGGCAGAGTATCGGATATCAATAATTTAATGGGTAATCTGCAAAGCGAGAAATTTCAAAAGGCAAAATTGAAATTAAAAGGGCTGATTGAGAATTATCGCAGTCGTATTCTTACATTTCATATCCAAAAAACAAAGGGGTATAAATCGGCAAGTTATCAAAAAATAAGTGATTAAATCTGTGTTGTTTTATGACCCAAAAATTTACTATGCGAATGTCATATTGGGGGTTACAATAATTGGATACTGACAAAAAAAAGGCATGGGTTAAAGATAGCCACCCTGATAAAAATCAAAAACGACCTTTGAAAGGCAAATCAAAAAATCAATTTGCCTGGGCTACGTTTTTATTTACCTTCACCATTATGGGGTTTTTCTGGATACTTTTTTCAGGCAGATTTGATCCCTTTCATCTTAGCTTAGGAGGTGCGTCATGTCTTATCGTATCGGCAATCAGTAGCCGGATGATATTCCCCCGTGCCTTGTCATCGGGTCTTTTTAAATGCTGGCTCAAGTTTGCCGGTTATCTTCCCTGGCTTTTTAATCAAATTTTTATAGCAAACTTACATCTGCTTTATCTGACCTTCCATCCAAGAATGATGGACCTGATCAATCCTAAAATAATTACGTTTAACAGCCGGTTGAAAACTAATATTTCCCGTACCACCTTTGCAAACTCAATTACCCTTACTCCGGGAACAATTACAATTCATGCCGATGTAATGGGAACATTTGCAGTCCATTGTATCGATGACAAATCAGGCCAGGGCCTGCCGGGTGCAATGGAAAAGAAGATTGCAAAGGTATTTGATGAATAATGGGTAAACTATTTATATATACAGGTATATTCTTAGGCCTTCTGATGCTGCTGCCCACCTATCGATCTCTTGTCGGCCCGACTGTTCTGGATCGTCTGGTAGGGGTAAATGCCATTGGCAGCAAGACCATTGTGATGTTGATACTTATTGGTTTGATATACAACCGCGTGGACATGTTTGTGGATATTGCCCTGGCGTATGCAATGCTGAACTTTATAGCTGTTCTGGCAGCTTCACGGTATTTCCAGAAACAAAAGGGATTGTATGATGAAAATCAAGAAAAATAAAATATTGGGGCAAGAAAAAGGACTCTAATTATATGGCGATTATCATTACGATCATGTTGATCTGCGGCCTGATTTTTTTTGCAGGTGGATCCATTGGAATAATAAGATTTCCTGATTTTTATTCCCGGCTGCATCCGGCAGGCAAACTGGATACGGGCGGTCTTGCCATTACAATGTCGGCCTTTGCATTGTATACGATACTCCCCTTAACGCTTACCGCTATTATCACCTCTGTAAAGATCATTCTCATTGTTGTGTTTGTTTTTATAACCAGTCCCACAGCGATTCATTCCATAGTCGATGCCGGTGTCAGGGCAGGGCTTACACCATGGAAAAAATCTGAGGATGATTCAATATGATCTGGCAGATTGAATTGATCATTCTTATTCTTGTTGTCTTGTTCGGGATCGGGGCCCTGGCTATCAGAGACTTATTGGGTGCTGCAATTTTGTTTGGGGCTTATAGTTTTATGCTGTGTCTTTTGTGGGCAATTATGGGAGCTGTTGACGTGGCATTTACCGAAGCCTCGGTGGGAGCTGGAATCAGCACTGTATTGTTCGTGTCTGCCGTCCTTAGAACGACAAGGAGAACTGACAATTGAGAATAACAGGCTTGATTTTATTTGTTTTGATGGGCTGTCTCTTATTTTATGGTGTTCTTGATTTTCCAGTCTGGGGGGATCCTTTATCACCCGCTTCCAGCCATTTGTCCCCCTATTATATTGAACATACCATGGCAGACACCTCAGTTCCCAATATTGTAACATCTGTTCTGGCAGATTATAGAGGGTATGATACCATGTTTGAAACAATTGTCATTTTTACTGCCGGTATTATCTGCATTTTTATTTTAAAAACATTCAAGGCAACTAGATCGGAATCAAGGAAGTATCGACATATCCCAACAGGAATTACACTGCGAATTGAAAAAGGGGGGAAAACCCCGGAAGATTCCGATCATTTTGAACGCATTGATTCTGTATGGATTCCCTATGATTTGGTTATCAGGACGACCTGTAGGATGGTTATCCCTTTTATTCAAGTTTTTGCCCTCTATGTAATTGCCCATGGGCATCACAGTCCTGGGGGCGGATTCCAGGGAGGTGTGATTTTAGGTGCATCCCTTGTTCTTTTTGCCATAGGATTTAACCTTAGGTTAGCTATCAGCCAGGTGGGTGAAAAGATCACGGTTTTCATGTGTGCCCTGGGTGTTTTTATTTATGCAGGTACGGGGATCATGTGCATGTTTTTGAAATCCAACTTTCTGGATTACAGTGCTTTGGCACCCTTTTGGGGTACAGATCCTGTTACAGCAAGATCCCATGGCATATTAATAGTGGAGATAGGGGTTGGTATGGCTGTAATGGCTGTAATGATCTTACTTTACTATACCCTGGCGTCAGCCGGAAAATATGATGAAGGGCTTTAATAATGGATGATGTGCTGACATTCATCATTTATAGGCTTAATTATTTTGTCTATATTATATTGATGCTGCTGGGCATGTATGGCATTTTTATAAAAAACAATTATATGAAAAAAATAATAGGCCTGAATATCCTGCAGACGGCTATCATTCTATTTTTTATCTCCATTGGCGCGAAAAAAGATGCAACCATACCTATCCTTGAACTTCATAATGGTCATGGTGCCCATGAAGCGGTACAAGCTGTTCACTATATTAATCCATTGCCCCATGTTCTCATGCTGACCGCTATTGTTGTTGCAGTGGCAACACTGGGGGTGGCTTTGGCAATGGCAATAAAAATCTACAAGGATTTCGGAACCATTGAAGAAGATAAGGTTCTTTTTCAAATGACAGTAGATTTGGATAACAAAATTATAAAATAAAATAGGAATTTTTAAAAAACAAAGGTAATTGTTCAGTCCGTTAAAAGAGGTTATCTCAAAGCCCTGTCTGATGGATATTTTCAGGAGGTTAAGCATTTAGCATCGAAAAAAAATATTCATCAGACAGGGCGGCGTCAAGCATAAGAACTGAATAGTTACAAACAAAGAAAAGATAGATGGTAGAAACGTGCAGGAGCCTGACTATGATTACTGTACAAGATTTAAAACAATTTGTCATGCTTGGGTATTTATCTGATGAAATGCTTAAAAGCCTCATCCCCATTACTGAGATGCTTCGTTTTGATGAAAATGAAATTATTTTCCAACAAAGAGAGAAAGCAGATCGTCTTTTTTTGCTGAAAATGGGTAAAGTACTTTTGGAACAAAGAATAACAGATAAGATGACCGTTTCCATGAGTTCCATTAAACCTGGATTTTCATTTGGCTGGTCAGCAATGCTGGAGAATGATCTGTATTCAACCGATGCCATTTGCGCTGAACCCTGCGAGGTTTTTTCATTCAGGGGATCTAAAATCAAAAAACTGATGGAACAGGATCATTCTTTGGGATTTATTATCAGTCAACGGCTTTTGTATGTCATTAAGAAACGGTACGATGCCAGAACCGAGCAGTTTGTCAAAACGATTAAATTACATCCGGATATCAGTAACCTTTTGTAGGCAATACTAACTTATTGGGTTGAAAAACAAATGGAGCAGCAGTTACCCGTCTTTATTATTCTTGTTCCTTTGATTGCTTCACTTATTATCTCTTTTGCGGGATGGTGGTACAAGCGGTTATCATTTATCCTGTCAATACTTGCCCTGTCTGTTTGCTTCATCAGCTCTGTCACACTTTTTGGAACTATTTGCACAATAGGACCTGTTGCATACCATGTGGGCGGATGGATGCCACCTTTTGGAATAGAATATAACATTGACCATTTGAACTCGTTTATGCTGGTTTTAATATCATTTTTAAGTTTTGTTACAGCCATCTATGCAAAAAAAAGTGTTGAAAAAGAGCTGCCGGAAAGGATCTTTTTGTTCTGGTGTCTCTATCTTCTTCTGGTTACAGGACTTTTGGGTATCATCGTAACCGGAGATCTGTTTAACTTGTTTGTATTGCTGGAAGTGGCTTCTCTGGCCGGCTACGCATTGGTGGCTGCCGGTGATAAAAGGGCAACGATAGCAGGATTCAGATATTTGATTCTTGGAACAATCGGTGCCTGTTTTTACCTTTTGGGAGTGGGGTATCTTTATATTGCAACAGGTACCCTGAATATGCGAGATCTGGCAAACTTGCTCCCGGCAATATATGGATCAAAGGCGGTTATTACATCCTTTGTATTTATTTTTCTGGGTTTTGCCATAAAAATTGCCTTGTTTCCGCTCCATGCCTGGCAACCGGATGCATATACCCATGCACCATCTGCCGTGAGCATTATTATTTCCACAGCCGTGGCAAAAACATTTGCCTATGCTTTGATACGAATCATTTTCTCAGTATATACCATCAACTTTATAAAAACGGTCTTGCCTGTGTTTGATGTAATATGCTGGCTTGCGGCAACAGCCATAATCATAGGTTCGATATATGCCATTGCACAGGATAACCTGAAACGAATGCTGGCCTATTCCAGTATTGCCAATACAGGCTATATTGTTTTAGGGATAGGCCTTTGTGTTTCATCTTCCCTTGGATTGACCCCGGCGATCATGCATATATTAAACCATGCTATAATTAAAAGTGCCCTGTTCATGGCCGCCTGCGGATTTATTTATAAATTCAATCTTAGGGATATCAGTGACTTTTCAGGACTATCCAGAAAAATGCCGTATTCTGCTCTGGTTTTAATCATAGCATCCCTTGCCATGATCGGATTGCCACCGGGAGTCGGATTTGTTTCCAAATGGTATCTTATCCTTGCAGCCATTGATGCGGGTCAATATCCTTTTGTAGCAATCATTTTTATCAGTACACTTTTAATGCTGGTCTATTTCTGGCGCATTATTGAAAGTATGTATATTAAACCTCAAAGTAAAAGCGGGAATGGATTTGAAAATCAATCAGATCAGTTTGAATCCCTCGAGATACAGGAGCTTCCAATGAGTATGCTGATACCCAGCATATGTATGGCTGCATTGACATTCATAATAGGCCTTGTATGGATATCCGGAGCGTTAACCCCATTTTTAAATGCGGTTAACACAAATTTTGGAATAGGAGTCATTCAATGATTGAAGTTGTTGAATCCACAAGACCCCTGCTGGCACTGGCCTGCCCGTTTGCCTGCGCACTGCTGATTCTGATATTCGGAAACAAACCCAACATCAGGGAAGGATGTACGCTTGTGGCAGCAGGGATACTATTTGGTATCATCCTGTCCATGGCACCGATTATACTGCAGCATAAATTGATCTACAGCCATCTTTTTACCATTAGCACGGGCATTGATTTAGGATTTCAGGTGGATGCTTTTGGCCTGGTGTTTGCCATTACTTCCTCTTTTCTCTGGATTTTGGTTTCCATTTATTCCATCGGCTATATGAGGGCTTTAAAAGAGCATGCCCAGACCCGGTTCTATTTTTACTTTGCCCTGGCAATTTTTTGCGCAATAAGTATTGCTCTGTCAAAAAACTTAATCACTTTTTATGTATTTTATGAAGCATTAACCTTTTCCACGTACTGGCTGGTAGCTCATCATGAAGATGATGAGGCATTTTTAGGGGCTAAAAAGTATCTGACATATTTATTGTTTTCCGGATGGTTCCTGTTCGCTGCGGTAGTCATGACCTATGCTTTGACCGGCACCACAAACTTTGTTGAAGGCGGAATCCTGGAACAGGATACTGCCTCAAAAGGAACTTTGATCATTCTGTTTGCCCTGTTTGCCCTGGGTTCCATGAAAGCGGCATGGATGCCGTTTCATGCATGGCTTCCCAGTGCCATGGTAGCTCCTACGCCGGTAAGTTCATTGCTCCATGCGGTTGCAGTTGTCAAGGCAGGTGTGTTCGGGTTTGTCAGGATTGTCTGTTATGTGTTTGGTGTTGATCTGTTCCAGGTTCTTGGTCTTGGGTTGATACTTGGTATTTTTGCATCATTTACAATGCTTGTGGGGTCATTCTTTGCCATAGCAGAAGATAATCTTAAACGGCGTCTGGCTTACTCCACCATAAGCCAGTTATCATATATCCTGTTTGGTGCAGCCCTTTTAAGTCCTTATGGAATCCAGGGTGCAATGATACATATCCCATTTCATGCCTTTATGAAAATTACCCTGTTTTTATGTGCCGGAGCCATAATGGTGATTTCAGGGAAAAAGCAAGTCAGCCAGCTTTCAGGCATGGGGAAAAAAATGCCCATAACAATGGTTGCATTTGCCATCGGCGCCACAGGCATGTGTGGTATCCCGCCCGTGGCCGGATTTATCAGCAAATGGTTCCTCTGTCTGGGAACGATTCAGGCAGGAGCTTATATATTTTTATCCGTGATTCTTGTCAGCTCGATTCTGGATGTGATTTATTTCTTTCCAATCGTCAGAATGGCATTTTTTAAAAAATCAGAACCAAAAAAGGATCAGGATATTTTCATAAATTCAAATGGGATTTTAACGATGGAAGCCAAAAACCCCATTTACCTTTTTATGATTGTGCCATTGGCTGTAACAGCAGTGTTTTCAATCATTTTTTGTTTTTTCCCAAATACTTTTTACATTTTAGATCTTGTAAAACTTGCGACTAATAATCTGTTTCCTTAAAGGAGCATAACCATGGGGAAGATAATAAAATCAGATGACAACTTTGAATATCAGCAGGAAAATGGAGAGCCCACAGCCTGGTTTTCCCATATTGAAGAAAAGATGGAACTTGTCCATCAAGGCAACCCTGCTTACAAAAAGATTTTTTATATTCTGATTTGTATGGGATTTTTATATCTTTTAATTGTTTTTACATGTGTCCATTAAAGGAGAAAGATGACACCTCGTAAACCTTTAAATTTACTGGAGGGCCCTGATATACAAAGAAAATTTATAAAAAATTTTTACATCACTCTTTGTGTCATTCTTATGATTGATCTGACCGCTTTTTTTCTTTTTGACAGACAGGGACATTTTCCGTGGGAAGAGGTGCCGTTTTTTAATGCTGTTTATGGTTTTACAGCGTGTGTGAGTTTGATCTTTATAGCCAAAATCCTTCGCTGGATTGTCAAGCAAAAGGAAGGTTATTATGATTAACTCCATCCCGGTTGCATTTATATTCATAATGGGTTCCTTTTTAATTCCATTATTAAAAGGAAAGATCAAATCTGTGTATATGCTGTCTTTGCCCATTTTGGCTTTTATCAATCTTATCTTTCTGCCCCAGGGCCAATCCTGGCAAATAGGATTTCTTGATTATACGCTTATTTTAAGCCGGGTGGATGGATTAAGTACAGTATTCGGATATATATTTATTCTTATCACATTCATTGGTGTGATTTATGCTCTTCATGTTAAGGACAATATCCAGCATGTGGCTGCATTCTGTTATGCAGGCGGTGCTTTAGGAGTCACTTTTACAGGCGATCTGTTTTCTTTATATTTTTTCTGGGAACTCATGGCTGTGGCATCCTGTTTTTTAATTCTGGCACAAAGAACAACAGATTCCAGGAAAGCTGCATTCCGGTATTTTATGTGGCATTTTTTTGGAGGGGTATGCCTTTTGGCGGGGATTGTTATTTATGTATCGATCAGGGGAACAATAACCTTCTCTTATATTGGCCTGAGCGACCTTGGAACGGCACTGATATTTGTTGGATTTTGTTTGAATGCAGCTATTTTCCCGTTTCATTCCTGGCTGCCGGATGCCTATCCCCGGGCAACCATAACCGGTGCTGTTTTTATGAGCGCCATGACCACAAAAAGTGCTGTCTATATATTGGCCCGAACCTATCCTGGATCTGAAGTATTGATGTGGGCAGGAGCCTTTATGACCTGTTTTCCTATTTTTTATGCCGTGATCGCAAATGATATGCGCCGTGTTCTGTCCTACAGTTTGATCAACCAGGTGGGGTTTATGATCTGCGGCATTGGGATCGGGAGCCAGTTGGCTATTAACGGAGTGGTTGCCCATGCATTCTGTCATATTATTTACAAGGCTCTTTTGTTCATGTCCATGGGCGCTGTCCTTCATATGACCGGGAAAATAAGAGCAACCGATCTGGGCGGGCTATATAGATATATGCCATTCACTGCGGTTTTTTGTATCATTGGTGCTGCCTCAATCTCTGCATTTCCACTTTTTTCAGGCTTTATCAGCAAGTCACTGACCATAGCAGCCGTGGCAGAACATCATCAAACCATTATATATCTGATGCTGCTTTTCGCTTCTGCCGGCGTATTTCACCATGCAGGTATCAAGGTTCCATATTTTGTGTTTTTCGGCCATGATTCAGGTATTAAAACCTGTGAGCCTCCTTTTAACATGCGTCTGGCAATGGGGATAGCCGCATTTATCTGTGTTTTTTTAGGTGTTTATCCGGCCCCATTGTATAATATTTTACCTTTTCCAGTTGACTACCATCCGTATACTTTTTTCCATGTTATAGGGATGGTAGAGCTTCTCATGTTTGGTGCACTGGCCTTTACAATTCTTATTCTGTCTGGATTTTACCCGGCAGAACTAAGAGCTCAAAATCTCGACACAGACTGGTTCTTTAGAATGCCGGGCAGAGCTTTTTTAAAGTTTTGTGACCGTCCCTTGAAAACTATAGGCAAACGAATTGATACTTTTTTTTTAAAAATCGTTGCATGGGCCTGCATGGCGCCCATTGTTTCCGTGAAAATTGAAAAGCAATTTGATAAGGTGTTCCATAAATTTATGGCTTTATTTCCATCTGTGATTTTTACTCTAATAAAGCCTCTGGAAACGGAAAGCCGGCAGATTTCGTGGAATTTGCTATACATTCTGGCCTGTTTTATTTCTATATTGTTTTTTTTACTGTTTTTAGGAGGTTGAGCAAAAAAGATTAAGAATGACTTTTCCTATTTTAATACAGATCGTTTTTGTTCCGATAATAGCGGCATTACTTATTCTTTTCACCCGATTCCCAAAAGGGTCCAAAAAAATACGTTATGCCGGATGGATCACCATTGTTGCCTTGATTTACACCAGTATACTATTATGCAGGACCGGTATAAATATATTAGAAAAAGGGCCAGTTTTAGAGAACCATATAATCGGTCCTAATGTTTCCATAAATCTTCTTGCCGATGGATTAAGCCTTCCCATTGCTTTGATTATAAATATCATCTGCCTGGCCCTTGCATTTTATTCTCTGCATTATGTTGACCACAGGATCGACCTGATTTATCCCCATGCTGATCAAAAAACATATACATTATATTTTAAACGGTTTTTCTTTTTATATTTGTTTTTTCCCACTGGATTTATGGGGGTTGTCTTTTCCACAAATCTCATTTCCATGTATGTTTTTATGGAACTTTTAACTATTATACCGCTTTATTTTATCATGGCACAGTTTGGGTATTCAGATTATATCACCCGTTACAAAGTGGCATTGATGTGTCTTTACTGGGGTGTGGCAGGGGCCACCCTGTTTTTTATTGGTATTTTGCTTGGGTTTAATGAAATTGCAAGTTTTGAGATTGGTGAGCTTTCAAAGCTTTCCGGTAACCCGGTTACATTCTGGATCATTCTTTTGATCCTGCTTGGATTGTGCACCAAGCTGGCCATTGTTCCTCTCCATGCATGGATGCCCTGGGTGCATGCTGAACACCCAACTTGTATTGCAGGGTTGTTGGCTGTTTATGCCAATATAGCAGTCTATATCGCTGTCAGAGTGCTTATCATTCCGCTTTATGATGACATGAAAATTTTTAGTGTTCCTATTATGATAATGGCCTTGATTACAATGATTTACGGGGCTTTTCTTACCCTTGCGCAAACAGATGCCAAACGGTTTTGTGCCTGTTCCACCATCAGCCAGATATCGTATTCTGTATTTGGCATCGGCGCTATGACGGTTATGGGAATCAAAGGGGGTCTTTTTTATTTTCTAAGCCATATCATTGGCAAGGCCATTTTGTTTTCTACAGCAGGGATACTTGTTTATACTGCTGGAACAAGGGATATGCGAAAAATGGGAGGATTATGGAAAAAGATGCCTTTGACTTGTATTTTATGGATGGTAGCGGCACTTATCCTCTCCGCACTTCCACCCTTCTCCGGGTTTGTGGGGAAATGGCTTTTTTTTACAGGTTCCTTCCAAGCTCTCAAGGCACACCCGGCAGGAGTTATATTTGTAGTAGCTGCTGTCCTGTCAACACTTCTTACGCTTGTTTATACATTTTCAACAGGTTTTAAAATCTTTTTCGGGCCACTTAAAATGGATTCTGATTATATCAAAGATCCTCCTTTGACAATGAGTTTGCCTATTTTGTTCCTGGTATTTTTAGCCCTTGCACTGGGAATATTCCCAGGTCCTGTTTTGCATCTTTTCAGCTTTGTTATTATCGGGTTTTAATAAAATTCTTGACATATGCATTCGTGTGCATTAATGTTTGTTCATGAAAATAATATATACGAAAAAACAGGCTCAGATTGCAAACCAGATGGTTGATGTTTTAGATTCAAAATTTTTTAAATCCTTAAGTGAACCTGTCAGGGTTGAGATCCTTCGCTATCTTTTGCTCCATGGAAGAACTGACATCGGAACCATTGCCCAGGATCTTCCCCAGGACAGATCTGTGATATCCAGGCATTTAAATTTGATGCATGAAGTGGGAATTTTAAACTGTGAAAAAGAAAGCCGCCATATGTATTATACTATTAACGCGTCAAAGTTTCTTGATCGGTTCACAAATATAACTGATCTTGTAGGAAAATGTATAAAGGAATGCGGACCTCTTTGTTGTAAATAGCAGACATATATTTTTTGTTTAAACATATGCAAAAGTGCACACATTAACTTATTAATAAAGGAGAAATAAAATGCAGACAAATGAGAAAATTAAAGAATCTGTCAGACAAACCTATGGTGAAGCTGCAAAACAAGGCAGGTATGTTCAAGAACCATTAAACAACCCATCCTGCTGCGGTACTTTACAACAGACCGGTACAGGGCAGCAGTCCGGATGCGGGTGCGGTTCAAAACTATTCGATCCAAAACAGATATCAGCATCTTTTGGATATTCAAACGAAGATTTAAAAGCTGTGCCTGAAGGATCAAATCTGGGGTTGGGATGTGGTAGCCCAAAAACCATCGCAGGTATTAAAAAGGATGAAACTATTATCGATCTTGGTTCAGGTGGTGGATTTGACTGCTTTCTTGCTGCAAAACAAGTGGGCAAAAACGGGCGGGTTATAGGTGTGGACATGACTGCTGAAATGATCAGTCCGGTGTTTGTCAAGCAAGTTGTCGCCTAAATTAAATTTATTTTTTTGTAGTAATTTTCTTTAAAATACGCATTTAATTCGCTTCGCTCATTCTTTTTAGGTTTTTTAAGGCAGGGCAGGATCGTT
>Ga0233430_1005129_pt1 | contig 11608 bp, 10 predicted proteins | sample SI_118_April2016_2_FD_179883 | JGI IMG/M metagenome (GOLD analysis project Ga0233430, IMG submission 179883) | Seawater microbial communities from Saanich Inlet, British Columbia, Canada - SI_118_April2016_150_MG | ecosystem: Environmental > Aquatic > Marine > Inlet | place: Canada: British... | reverse complement strand
ATCAAAGGGTGTATGGGTGCCCTGAGTTTCGATCTCAATACCGATTTGGGGATGTGATTCGCGAAACCATAACAAGAATTCTGGCAGCCAATGAAAGGCATTATAGACCCCAATCGATACCCGCAGGACGTGCTGGATCCCCTCCGCTGAGGCAATGGCAACACCTTCAGACACGCGCATATCCTCGATCACGCGTTCTGCCGTCAGCGTCAGAATTTGCGCTGCCGTTGTTGGTCGCAATAACCGCCCCTTTTTTTCATAGAGTGGAATTCCCAGCCGTCTCTCTGCTTCGCGAATCCTGTGGGTCAGGGCGGAAGGTGTTATCAGAAGAGATCTGGCAGCTTCAGCCATGGTTTCGCATTGCGCGATCATGATGAGCATATCGAGATGGCGGAATGAAAGGCGGGGAATAATCATTGAATTTTATTCAATCGTATGTCCAACAATTTGAAATTGATTGAATGTTATATCAGGCCATATTGACGCGGTCAGCCCTAAAAAATCAGAAACACGGCTGCCAATTGATGGAAATGACAGGTTAATCATGAATGTTCAGAGTCTACGAGAGCCGATTGCACCGCAACGAGACTGCCTCGCGCTGGTCAATCTTGAGCGGTACCCGGTCCATAATTTTGACAGCCCGGTTTTGCGTGAAGTTATTAATGCCGCACGCAAGGATCTTGCAGAAAATGGCTGTTTGCGACTTCCTGGATTTATCAGGGCGGATGCGTTTGATCTGCTGGCAGAAGAAACAACGATGCTTGCGCCGCGCGCGCTCTACAGCAGTGATGAATATACACCTTACGGAACCGGGCCGGACAAAAGTTCCCACGAAGGCCATCCCAGGCGGCGCGCCCATCGTTCGACCAGCGGCAGTGTAACCCGCGACCTGATCCCAATGGAGGCATGGATACAGAGGCTCTATGACAACCCTGCCATAATGAGTTTGGTTGCAGCCTGTCTTGAAGCGGATGAAATTCATCAGTTCGCTGATCCCATGCGTGGCTTGATCATTAATGTCATGGACGAGGGAAATGTTTTGGGCTGGCATTTCGATGCCAATGAATTCATCGTGAGCCTGATGACCCGTCGCGCTGACAAGGGCGGTACATTCGAATACAGCCCTGGCATTCGTGCGCCGGGGAATGAGAACTTTGACGCGGTTCAGTCCGTGCTGAACGGGGGCAAGGGCCTTGTGACAAATCTTGATTTACAGGTAGGGGATTTGCAAATTTTCAAAGGCCGCTATTCCCTGCATCGGGTCAACCGCGTCGAAAGCGGCATCCGACATACGGCCATTTTCGGTTACGCGCGCGAACCGGGCTTCATCGGCAGTGCTGCGAGCACGATGAAAGTCTACGGCCGCGTGATGCCGGAACATATCGCTGCGGAAAACAACCGCCACAGCGATGGTCTCTCGGATTGAACTCAAACGATATCAAGCGAGTACGAAATGACTGAAGAAACCGTACTGGGTAAGGATGCCGAATGGCACAAGCGGCTGGATCTTGGTCGACTGACACGATTGAAGCAGAAGTTGTTGGACTATGATTGTGCGGCGGGGCTTTTTTATGACCCGACCAATATCCGCTACGCTACTGGCACCAGCAACATGCAGGTCTATTCACTGCATAACCCTTGTCGCTACGTGTTTGTATCGGTAGACGGCCCCACGATCCTTTTCGAGTTCAGCGGATGCGAATTCATGGCTGACGGCCGACCCGCTGTCGACGAAGTTCGCATCGCCCAAGCATGGTATCATTTTGCAGCCGGTCCACGCCTGATGGAGTTTGCCCAATCCTGGTGTGCGGAGATAGTAGATCTCATGAAGACATATGGTGGAGGCAACCGCCGCCTTGCAATCGACAAGATGGACCCTGTTGGCACTCATCTTCTTGAGGACAATAATATTACGATTGTCGACGGGTTTGAGGTGGCGCATATGGCCCGCATCATCAAGACCCCGGAGGAAATCGATGCGGTGCGCCAGTCCGTTGATGTATGTCAGATTGCGATCCGAAAAATGATCGCCGAAACCAAACCGGGGATGACCGAAAACGCCATCTGGTCGATCCTGCACCAGACCAATATTGAACTTGGCGGTGAATGGATTGAAACGCGCTTGTTGACTTCTGGTTCGCGCACCAATCCCTGGTATCAGGAGGCTAGTGAGCGGAAGGTTGAAGAGGGTGACATCGTTAGCCTTGATTCAGACCTCATCGGTCCGCACGGTTATGGCGCAGATATTTCCCGCAGCTGGACAGTCGGCGACAACAAACCCAAACCGGAGCAGCGCCGCTTATATTCTTTGGCCCATGAGCAAGTTCAGCGCAATCTGGAGCTCTTTGTACCCGGCCGCAGTTTTTTTGAACTCGCCGATCTCGCCTTCCGCATGCCAGATAAATACAAAGCGTTTGAGCAGCCCGCGATTGCCCATGGCAGCGGACTTTGCAATGAATTCCCACTACTGATCCATTCTGACAAAATCCGCGCCAAAGGCCATGATGGCATAGTGGAACCAGGAATGGTGATTTGTGTCGAAAGCTATGCCGGTGCCCCCGGTGATGGGGAAGGTGTAAAATTAGAACAGCAAATCCTGATCACTGAGAACCGTCCGGAAGTGTTGTCGGATATGGAGTTCGAACAAGAACTCCTGACCTAGCTCATTGACGCTGGGGTCACTTCAAGCAGGTTCTTGAATAATCTGCGGTTTCTTTTTGTTGCGGTCTACGCTTGTTCACCGGGTCAGTGGCGTCAACAAGATGATGGTGTACTCTGGGTCGCAGTTTCAGGCATGCCATGTCCGCTCAGGGTCATAAACAGAAGTTTCTGATAGGTCAAATCGACGTCCACTTCACCCTTGAAAGCAGACCTCTTTGAGACGTGCTAGTCATTTCCGTTAATAGCCAAAAGCGGAAGTTTATCACTTGGTGAATCCCTGCCTTATTCATAAGCAATGGCTTCCCTGACAGATACTCTGGTTGCTTTTTTGGCGGGAACTCGACTTGCGATGTAGCCGAATAGAAGCGTTACTATCAAAGTGATAAAGAACCCGATCTCGCTGAATGAAAAGTCGAGCGGTGTATTTTCTCCCAGGATCAGCACCCCAAAGAATTGAGCTGCGAGGCTGCTCATTGGCAGGGCCAGCACCAGCCCTGCGGCAACGCTTAGTACACTGATGATGAAGCCTTCCACGACGAACAACTGAACAATGGTTTCCGGTGTAGCGCCGATGGCTCGCAAGACCCCGATTTCCCTGGTCCGCTCCATCACATTAATACCCATGGCAGAGCCCATGCCCATCGAGGCGACCACAAGAACCAGCAGGGACAGGAACACTATGACCATTAATATGATGTTCAGATGTTCGAAGATAATTACAGCCCGTTCGGCTTGCGATTCCACGTAGAGAACAGACGTGCCGGTTTCCACAATGATCCGCTCGATCTCTTTCTTGACCTTGATGACGTTCTCATAGGAACGATCCTTCAGGCTGATCATCAAGCTGTTGATTTTCTTGTCGGGATTTACCAGCTCATTGTATCTGGTGAGATCGAGATAAATTTTGGCAACGTCAAACTCCCGAACCACGCCAACCAGTTTGGCAAACACCTCCGTATTACCAACGGCAATTGGATACCTTTGGCCAATGACAAGAGGTTCGAAAGAAACCGCCGCTTTTTGATTGACGACGAATTCCAGCTCCTGTGATCCAGTCAGCCAGGCTCCTTGTATCAGATCATAGTCTTTTAGCCCTGTATCAAACGGCGCAACAACGAGACCGATACCGGAGGCGGTCGACGCAACGCCACTTTGAACCCGACCGATACCGCCAATCCACCCTTCAATGCTTTTTATGGCTTCAATATCCGTGAAGGGTGACATAGCAATTTCGGACGGCAGTTTTTCCCCCAACACCACCTTGATGTCATACTTCATCGACCGGGAGTTATTATCCAGAAAGTCACTCAATGAAGCGCGTACATCAAAACCAGTCAGGAAAATGGCGACGCCCAGTGCCATGGTCGCCATGGTGACGATCATCCTGCCTTTGCGGCGTCCGACATTTTTTACCGACAGCGACAGGATTTTCGAACCTGTAAAGCTTGTCACCCTATTCAAAACTGCACTTTCATTCACTGTTATGCCGTAATCACCCAATGCGTCATTGACTGATATTCTTGTCCCCTTTAGCAGTGCAGGTAGTGAAAATAGCAACGGCAAAACAAAGCCCAGTGTGGTGATCACAATGTAGATGGCCGGTGGCAGTTGCGTGGTAAGAACATCAAAGTTGATGATAGAGGCAACAAATGCCGAATAGGCCTGGCCGGTGACAATCGCCAGTGGCAGACCAATGGAGATTGAGAAAAACGAAATAACCAATACTCGGGCAGTATAGCTTGCGAAGATATGCCAACGAGTAGCGCCAATGGCCTTCATTATGCCGATTTGTCTGATCTGCCGGGCAAAGATGCTGTTCATCAATTGCGAAATTAAGGCCATCGCCATTACAAAGGCCAGGAGACCGATGACGCCATTCAGATATAACAAGGTATTGAGCTGAAACTGATGCGGATGTTCATCAAATTTTGGTATTTTAAAACGGTCAATCCTGATACCCATACGAGCCATCTCTTTCGACAATTCGTCGAATTTCACTATCACATCTTGCTTGCTATGGGCGTCGGCAAACCGGATGATCAGTCTCTGACCGGCAGGACGCCGGGATATCCGACTGTAGTTAGCCTGGTCGGTATAGCCATAGATTATCGCATCTTGAGTAGACGGAGCCTGACCAGGGTCAAAGATAACACCTGAGATTTCAGTGCGAACAATGCTGCCCCTGGATTGAACACGTGCGTTGGAGCCAATATCAAATTCAGATACCAGCAAGTTGTTTCTTTCAATGACAATCGTTCCTTCCGGGGGAGGGTAACTCCCATTCTGCGGAAAAAACTTCCCAAGAGACAAACGCTCAAAGTCATCGACAGAATATAGCCATAATGGCAACCATTCATCCGGGCGCACTTCGACCCTGAGGATACTTTTATCCCGAATCTCCGCCGCCATGATATTTGGGTTTTTGCGCAATTCTTCGATGTTCAGCCGGTTAAAATCTTTCGACCGAACAGAAATATGGGCAGGACTGGTCTGCGAATAGTTTTCATCGAGATCATTGGTCATGATGTGCAGCGAAACCATTAAGGTGCCGACACCCCACAGACCAATGGTCAATGCCAGGATTGCGACCAGCGTCGAGCGATTGTGGATCATCATGTCACGCAATGACTTTTTGAATATCATAGGCATTTGCCATGCCTCTCATCGCCTGGGTCTCCGAAGTTGAAGTGTGTAATTTCACCATCCTGCAAGGTGATAACCTGATCGAATTTTTGCTGATCGACTTCTTCGTGAGTTACGACAACGACTGTCGTTCCCCGGGTAACAAGCTCCGAAAAAACTGCCCTGACAGAAGCTGCTGTTGTACTGTCGAGATTGCCTGTGGGTTCATCTGCTACCAGAATATCGGGGTCGTTTGCCAGCGCACGTGCAATGGCCGCACGTTGTTGTTCGCCACCGGAAAGAGCGGCAGGAAATTTGTTGGCGTGATCCACGATGCTGACCATTTCGAGCAACGTACGGGCATGGTTTCGTCGTTCATTTTTGGGAACAATGTTTACAAATTCCATCGCCAAAAGGATGTTTTCAATAATTGTCAGTGTCGGAATTAGCTGGAAGAACTGAAAGACAATACCGATATTACGACCACGCCATCTTGCCAGTTCGCTTTCACTCAAGTCGTGAATATCCGTGCCATTCACCCGGACATGGCCGCTGGAAGGATGGTCAATGCCGGTGATCAGATTCAGCAGGGTAGATTTGCCACTGCCGGATTTGCCGACAACGGCAACATATTCGCCTTTCCTGACACCCAGCCCGACATTTTTGAGTGCCGTAAATGTTCGTTCCCCCTGTGTGAACTTTCTGGTCACCTGTTCCAGTTCAATAATATTTTCCATGTATGATCCTTCCTATATTAGATATTATTATATAGTATAGTGTATAGTCAAAATAACACCTGTGTTCTCTGGCTTTCGGTGTTTGCTACTTTTCACTGACCACGTTCCCTGACGAACTCTGTGCGCATTTCTTCCACCCAATCCACCAGTACATTTACCACCATCAAGTATTGTTTTACGATCATTCGGTTGGCAAAACTGGCTTTTGCCTGAGTTTCCTCCGAGTGTGGTATCAGCCATGACTGAAGAGCAACTATTTCAGCCTCATAGGCATCAATCAGTTTCAGGCCATCGGAATAATCCAGTTGCTCAAGGCTGTAGACCACACTGTTGATATCGAAATAGAACGGTGTAATCGTACCGGCGAAATGGCTCATCAATTGCCTGAATCGCTTGCGACCCGCAGGGGTCACCTTATACATCATTTTCTCAGGCGCTTCCCCGTCACGTTTTAACTCACCACTCAGGTTTTTCTGCTCAAAAAGCCTTTTGCAACTCTTGTAAATTGCTGGCGTGCTAAGCTTCACCAGGCGCGTGACATTGTGCTGTTCAACAAATTGAGCCAGCCGATAGGCGTTCATCGGTTCCCTCGACATTATGCCCAGTACGACCATGTCAACAATGGAGTATGAATTTCGAGTCATGCTATACTATATAGTATCTTTGAAATTTCTTGCAAGCGAACGTCTCAATTTCCTACAATTTGAACATCACTTTCGGGGCAATGCCTGCAATACGGCCAATAGCGGAAAGAATCTGGTGATAGTGAGAACCAGGAATATTCCCCTTTATCGTTCCAGGTGCTCAGGCTGACACGCGCTCGAAGATCGCCAGAACCCTGTGCATTTCGCGCAATACCGGTTTTTCAATAAGCTTGCCGTCAATGACAACAAGGCCGGTATCGGCTTCTTCGAAGGCCTGGATGACGCGTCTCGCATGGTCGACCCGGGCCTGGTCAGGTGTAAAGACACCGTTGAGAATCTGGATTTGTTTGGGATGAATGGAACCCTTGCCGCTGAACCCGAGATCAAGGGCCAGGCGTGCCTCCCTCTCCATGCCCTCAGGATCTTCCAGGTCCAGGAACGGCACGTCGATGGCATCCACGCCGATACTTGCCGCTGCATGGACAACCCGTGAACGCGCATAGAGCAAAGGTCCCCACGCGTTCTGGCAACGCAGTTCTGCGGCCATGTCGACACCGCCGAAGAACAGCGCATCTATGCGCGGACTGGCACGGGCAATGTCATGCACAGCTTCCAGGCCGGCGTTGGTCTCGATGATGATATGCAAACGCGTATCGTGGCCGCGTTCGGTCAACAGATTGTCCAGCCAGACAATTTCATCAGGCGTTCTCACTTTCGGCAGCATAAGCGCCGGTGGAGGTGTGTCGGTTGCAAGAACCGCCTGAACATCGGAAACCCCGAAAGCTTCGCGCAGGCTGTTGATCCGGACGATGCGTTCTACCCCGTCATCGGCTTGCGGCTCGGCGAACAGCGCCATGGCATTGTGCCGCGCGGCATCCTTGTCTTTTGGCGCGATACCATCCTCAAGTTCGACGCAGACAATATCGGCACCGGAAGCCAGGGCTTTTGGATACATCTCGGGTTTAAGCCCCGGGGCAAAAATGAAACTGCGGCGGGGCACGACGGGACGATCATTTTTCGGCGACATTTACTCTTCCCTGGATCAGGCATTGAATTCTGTGATCAGGTTGGAATCAGACAGAGATATAATCAATAGGGTAAGGTTAAAAGCCCAGGGTAAATCAATGGACGCGCGTTGGTATTAATACAGACTGTTGTCGTGGTCATTCTCGACCTGGACCTGAATTTCTTCTTCTGATTCTGCCAATTTTGCATGTGCTTTCAGGGCTTCTGCAAGCGACGGCACTTCGGCTGTATCAGGCCAGACATCAGGACGCCACAGGCCTGAACGTGTGATGGACTTGGCGCAATGCATAAAGGCATCCTCCACCGTCACGATCAGCACAAGATCTGGCTCCTTGCCGCGAATGGCCATTTGCTGTTGCAGGGCGGCATCCCGCACCAGACTGGCCTTACCCGCGACGCGCAGGGTGTAACCATATCCCGGTATCAGAAAAATCAACCCAACCGACGGATCTGACATCATGTTCTCATATGTGTCGATACGCTGGTTGCCCGGACGATCCGGAATGGCGAGAGTTTTATCATCCAGCACATGAACAAATCCGGCCGGGTCGCCCCTGGGTGACAATGATATTTTACCGTCGCTGCCCTTGCTGGAAAGAACGATGAATGGACAAGCCGCAATGAAGCGACGAAAAACAGGGTCGATATGATCAATTTTTTTGTCGGGCAGAAACGCGGGTTCTGGCACAATTTCGCGCAAGCGTTCCCGACTGGTGATGACTTCATCAAAACGGTTATTCATGCGTTGTCGTCCTGATTATGTGGCGGTATTGGCAATATATATATTGCTCCGCCTGTCTGGTTTTCTGCAACCGAAATGTCACTGCCGTCGAGCGGATTGATCTGAATATGGCGTGATATCCGGTTTTCAGCCGGTTAAGGTGTCCCGGCCCCCTCTGGGTTAGAACCTTGCGGCGACGAGCGCCCGTAAAACCGCATACGATCTTCCGGCCCATATTGGAAATCCGGTTCTTCCATGAAACTGAGCACGGCCATCATGCGTGGCCTCGATCCCACAATCGGCGAGACCCGATGGGCGGAACCATATCCGGCGAATACGCTCAAATTGCCAGCGGTTGGTTCGATCGTACGGATATTCCTGTCCTTACCCTTCAACAACATCTGAACGCCGTCATAGTTCGGATTGTCGCGCGTACGCAAGGCGCGACGGTATTCGAACTGCCCGCCGGACTCCGGTGCCTGCAACAGCAATGTCACGGCGAATTCGGCCCGGTCAAAGTGCCAATCCAGACAATCGCCATCGCCGTAAGACATGACATTCAGGCACGCCATGGGATCGGCCATCCGATGCAATGAGGGCAACGCCAGCACCCGGCGTATGAATTCGCACAAAGGTGGCCACTCGTAAATGGTGCGAATTATGGTTCCGCCTAATTGATCGCAAGTCAAAGTCCAGTTCGAAGTTCGCAGCTGGTTTGACGTCAGCGCCGACGGGATTTCCCGACTATCATCAGAAAAATAGATGTTATGGCGTTCATCATGACGAAAGGCGTCGGCGTTCATGAGCCCAGTCAATTCCTCCGCTGCACGATCAGCCATACCGGGTCGCAGAAATGCCGACAACAAAAAAGCGCCTTCAGCCTGCCAGTTGCGTTGCTTTTCAGAGACGAGTTCATCGCTGAACAGGTGATCCGGTTGATCCAGCGGATAGGCTTCCAGGTCCAGGATATCTTCGATTTTAAAGGTCATACTGCCAGCGACTATGCGTCAATCAATCCACACTCGCAAGCGACCAGGGAATATCTGGATTCAGTTAGCTGCAGTCGTTAGCGCTGGTCGACCCGATATCATATCTGAAGCTTTTTCAGCAATCATGAGCGTTGCAGCGTTGGTGTTGGCGGATGGCATGGTCGGCATAATTGAAGCATCCACAACCCGTAAATTCTCTACGCCCTTGACCCGGAGCTGAGGGTCAACAACGGAACCAGGATCAGAGGCAGGTCCCATCCGGGCGGTGCCAATCAGGTGGTAGACCGTCGTGCCCTCACGTCGTGCGAAATCAAGGAATTCGTCGTCGCTTTGCACGTCATCGCCTGGCGCTGTCTCCTTGTCGAACCAGGGTGCCAGGGCGGATGTCCGCATGAGATCGCGGGCGAGCCGCATGCCGGCCAGCAAGACCTGCTGGTCCTCTTCCGCCGCCAGGTAATTGGGCTGAATGACAGGCATATCAAAGGGATTGGCCGATCGAGCGTTGACATAACCCATGCTCTCCGGGCGTTCCTGCCAGACGCCGCAGGTCATGCCGGGATCCTTGTCCAGCAAACCGACAACCCCCTGACGAAAGCTCGCCGGTGAAAAAACAAACATCAGATCGGGTCGGTTTAACTCTGACCGCGATTTCCAGAAAACATGCGCCAATGACGGACTGACCGCCAGCAGGCTGGGACGACGTAGCAGCCAGCGTGCGATCTCCAGAAGCAGCGGCGGTCCCTGCACCATGTTGTTGATCGTGCGGATATTCTTGACGCGCGACACCATGCGCACACCATAGTGGTCTCGCAAATGCTGGCCGACGCCAGGCAAATCCTGGACAACAGGGACATTGATATCGCTCAACAGACCTGCCGGACCTACACCCGAAATTTGTAGCAGCCTTGGTGTGTTGATCGTTCCGGCGGAAATAATGACCTCACGTCGCGCCTGCACGATATGGACTTTTCCGGATGGACCTCCTTTGACATAACGAACACCTGTCGCACGTTTACCCTCAAACTCGATATTGGTTGCCTGGGCGTTGGTGTAGATCTCGACATTTGATCGTTGCCTGGCTGTTCCCAGAAACGCACGGGCAGAAGATACCCGCAAACCCTTGTAGATGGTTCGCTGAAAGTACCCTGCCCCATCCTGGTGCCCGGTATTATAGTCGGGGTTTTGCGGGATGCCCAATTCCCCGGCCCCCTCAACAAACGCCTCGGATATCGGGTGGTGCCAATCCAGGTCTGTGATTGGAAGTTCGCCGCTACGTCCACGAAAGCGGGGATCAGCAGGTCCGATTTTACGCTCGGTCCGACGAAAATATGGCAACACGTCTTCGAAAGACCAGCCAGCGTTGCCAAGTTCTGCCCAGTGATCAAAATCTGTACTTTGTCCGCGGTTGTAGTTCAGTCCATTGATCGAACTGGATCCACCAAGGACACGTCCCTGAGGCAGCGATACCCGACGCCCGTTTGTGCCGGGCCCTGCTTCGGCTTCAAAATTCCAGGTCAGCGTTTTCGAATAAACATTCTTGATGTATCCAGCCGGAATATGAATCAGGGGATTAAGATCACGCGGCCCGGCTTCCAGAAGACAAACGCTGGAACCATCTTCACTCAAACGCTTTGTCAGCAAGGCACCAGCTGAACCACCGCCGATGACAACATAGTCAAAGATTTCTGTTTCAGATGTCTTCATGATTTATTGCATCTGGTTTTGTTCTTACAAAGACACGGGACACGTCACCTCTTCGAAAAGTAGAAGGAAGTGCCGGAAAAGGAAAAATGTATGTCGAGACGACAGGCATCTCATATCAAGATGCCAATTAAAGCATTCGTCAAGCTATGACATGCCCGGATAACTCTCACGTCTATGAGATTGAATGGTCTTCCTTTCGGTCATTATGACCGTCAACGACCAGACGCGATCCCCGGTCACTGAACCAAACCAGACAGGTCCGGACCGGGGCTTTCACAACCGTCACCTACTCTGTAGGAAGCGTCGAGATATGCGCCATGATGTCGACAACAATTTGACGATCCAATGCACGAAGTGCCGGCATGTCTTCGCCAGGTTGGCCATTGAGAATCTTGTGCATGACCTCCCATGGGTTGCTCATTTGTTTGGCGAGCGTTTTGCCCATGTCCTTGGGTCGATTACCGTCGGTACCGTGGCAGTTTGAGCATATCGTATTGAAATACG
>Ga0233430_1005126_pt1 | contig 11613 bp, 8 predicted proteins | sample SI_118_April2016_2_FD_179883 | JGI IMG/M metagenome (GOLD analysis project Ga0233430, IMG submission 179883) | Seawater microbial communities from Saanich Inlet, British Columbia, Canada - SI_118_April2016_150_MG | ecosystem: Environmental > Aquatic > Marine > Inlet | place: Canada: British... | reverse complement strand
GTCCAATACAAACCGCTCTCTACCGCTACCCCATCTACCAAATGCCGGAGCAAGGCCTGCAACAAGTAAAATATAAAAGTGGCATTCAACTTGTTGGTACCCACACGGGAATAAAACAAACCCGCGAACCCCAACCCAGCAAGGTGTGGCGGCGCTTCACCCGCGAGAAAATTGACCGCGAAGGCGCGTTACAAGGACAGGGACTGGAAGTTGCCTGGCTCAAGGACGACCTTGAGCGATTCTTCCTGCACATTCAAGGTTCCGGCGTTTTGGAGTTTCCCGATGGCAGTCGCCAGGGCGTTGGCTATCAGGGTTCCAACCAATATTCCTATACAGGAATCGGGAAACTGATGATTCGAGATGGGGTAATCGATACCTCACAAGGTTCCATGCAGGGCATCAAAAAATATTTCGTCGATAATCCGCAGGATATCTCCAAATACCTCTACCAGAACAAACGCTATATCTTTTTCACCCTTAGCGATGACGGACCACGCGGATCAGGAGGGGGAGAACTAGTAGGCGGACGTTCCATCGCAACCGATAAATCCATTTATCCGGCTGGGGGACTGGCCTTTATCCGAGTCAAGCAACCGATCCTTGATGAGAACAACAAGATCGTGCGCTGGCAACCTGTTTCGAGATTTGTGGTGGATCAAGATACCGGAAGCGCCATTCGAGGGCCAGGCCGGGGCGACCTGTTTTTCGGAACCGGCCAGAAAGCCGGTGCCAAAGCCGGTCACTACCATGAACGGGGAGAAGTCTACTACCTGATCAAAAGAAGCTAAGAAGCGCGATTCAAAATTTTTCTTGTCGGCAATTCACGGAGCCTTATGATAAGGGCCGCTCATGGCCATCAGAAGTGCTCTTTATTCCTCGCTGTACAACGCCACCAAATGCTTGTCAATAAAATCCATCCTTCCATCCGGAACCATTAACTGCTCTTTTTCCGGATCACCATGCACCGCAGAATAGTCCAGGTTTGCAGGATTTCGTTTGATCATACAGGCAAAGGTAATGGTCTCGGGCTTCTCCTCCACCTCCAGATAATCCACCGCCCGGATGAAGGAATGTCCGGTCGTGACAATATCATCCACAATCAGCCAATGCGTATCAGGAGAATAGGTTGCTGCGGCAACCTGAGCGTAATCCAGCCGCTTTTTCGGCATGATATAGAAAGGCAAATTCATCAGTTTGGATAGTTGGTGGCCAATGCGGATGCCCTGGGTTTCACAGCCTACCACCACATCGAATTTTCCGTGCTGCTTTTGCCAGTTCAGAAGTTTTTTGAGAAGCATCTCGCAGTAAGCCTCGTTCATGGCATCAGACATATCCGCATATTCATAAGTATAAGTCGACTTAACCCCTGAACTGAGGGTGAAACTTCCTTTTTTAGTGATTCGAGAAAACACCGCACATCCTCCTAAAATAAAAAAAACTAATTAACCACTGGGCGTGGAGCCAGTACTGCATTGCCCGTCAAGCAGACCAAACCCTCAAGCGCAATACTTTTAATGTTCCCCCTGACAAGGGGGATTGAGGGGGTTAAATATTCTCGCCGAGTCAGTTCTTTGCTAACCAATAAAAGCTTTGCTCACTGGATCCAACATCACGCCGACCAGCCGTATTTTCCGATCAGGGGAACAAATTTACAAGCCCCTAACTCGCGCCGACTGACACGGCTTCCGTTTTTGGTCAACACCACCAGTTTCTGTTCATCCGCACCGCCGGTAGGGGCCACCAGCCTACCCCCTTCCCCCAGCTGTTTGATCAGCGATTCCGGAATCTCCTTGGCCGAAGCCGTAACCAGAATAGCATCAAACGGTGCCTGGTCCGGCCAGCCATAAGTTCCATCGAACATCTTAAAAACAATGTTCATATAACTCAAGCCTTCCAAAATCTTTTGGGCTTTGCGGGAAAGGCTGTTCAAACGCTCGATAGTAAAAATCTGACGTGCCAGTTCCGCAATAACGGCTGTTTGATAACCCGACCCGGTACCAATTTCCAGCACCCTTTCTTCTCCCTTCAGGCCAAGAGCCGCTGTCATGGCTCCCACAATATAAGGCTGGGAAAGAGTCTGGTTTTCGCCAATCGGCAGGGGAGTGTCGCCATAGGCCCGGTGTTGCAGAGACTCTTGAGCAAACAGGTGGCGAGGCACCCGGCTCATCGCTTCGAGTACACGCAAATCCTTGATCCCCCGCTCGACCAGTTGCTCTTCAACCATCTTGCGGCGTTGCCCGGCATGGGACTGGATCACTTCCGGCGACAAACGGTTCATAACTTCTCCACCAGCGTGACGCTGGGGTTGTGATATCCCCTTCCATAGACTTCATGCCCCGGAGGGGTACAGCTTGCAATAGCTTTTATTGGTTAGCAGAACTGACTCGGCTCAACGAGTCCTTGCCTCATTCCCTCTCACGCGTGATATTTTTCCTTAGCCTTCATGCCCCGAAGGGGTAGGAGTGGGCAGCGAGGAGTTAGGAGAGGTATCGGCTATCCGGGTCTATTTCTTCCCATCCAACTTTACGAAACGGATCCATTCCGGAGTTTGAATAGGGCAGGGAATCCATCCTTTTAGGGTTTTGATAAAAAACCCATTCCCAATGGTTCGTCCGCTTATCGTATTTGAGGAGGTAAATATTTTCATCATCCGCTTTAACTTTAAAATAAGACGATCCTTCCCCATACCAGCGGTCAATGATCTCCTCCACCTTATAACGGCTGTCTCTAAGGCTGAAGGCCACCGGATTTTCCTGTAATTTAGAGCCTGTATAACATTCCACCTTAAACATGCGGCAATGGTATGACTTTCAAAAAGGATTGTAAAGAAATAATGAAAAAATATCACCGCCCCGTGCTCAGTTGATCTCACGCTGAGTGATTCCCAGTGGTATAATTCGTTCCTGATTCTCTGGAGTAAAAATATAAGTTTTTCAATCTGTTGGAGAAAAACCGCGTGCCATGACTGAACTCGGACTGGAAAGAATTCGCCAGCACCTGGGAAACATCGTGGGAGAAAGAAACCCTTTCACTCGACCAGAACAGCTTGAGAAAACAGCCCAGTATTTGTCCAGTCAGTTTGAAGCAATGGGACTGGAAGTCACCCAGGAAATGGTGGAGTATGAAGGCACACGCTCATGCAATATTCTGGGGCAAACACCCGGCGACCCCGATGCAAACGGACTCTTTGTTCTCGCCGCACATTACGACTCGGTTCCCGGTACACCCGGAGCCGATGACAACGCCAGTGCCGTCACCGCACTCCTGGAAATTGCCCACGACCTTTGCCAGACCCCATTGCTGAAACCCCTCGTTTTTTGCGCATTCACTTTAGAGGAGTATGGGTTCATCGGCGCCAAACATTTTATCCAGCATGACCCCAAACGAAAAAATCAGATTTCAGCAATGATCTCTCTGGAGATGTTGGGGTTCACCAACACGACACCTGGCTCCCAGTCCTATCCCCCTTATGTAGACACCAGCCAGTACCCGGACACCGGGGACTTTATCGCGGTCGTGGGAAACGAACCTTCGGCTGACCTGGTGCAAGCTTTGGCAGAAGGAATGACCGGCTCTGTGCCCACTCTTAAAGTAGAAACCCTGGTGGTTCCGGGTCAGGGGGAAAATTTCACCGACGTGCGGTTGAGCGACCATTCCCCGTTTTGGGACGCCGGCATCCCTGCGGCAATGGTAACCGACACCGCTTTTTTCAGAAACCCGAATTACCATCAGCCCAGTGATACACTGGCAACGCTGGATCTGGAGTTCATTCGCGATAACGCACGCGCCGTGGCCGGATTCCTGAAACAATTTCTCAACCACCACTAGCCCTGGGGGTAGCGTGCACGTGATATTTCACCGTAGCTTTCGTGCCCCGTAGGGGTAATAACTTTTGCTGGCGAGCAAAGAGTTGTCTCGGCCTAAGAGGACCAGAGTTTGATGGCAGAAGAAACCGAAAATAGCGAAGAGTCTCCCCCGACCGCGAAAAAAAGCAAATCGACTGGGAAAGGCAGAAAAATTCTGTTTCGCGGACTGATTTATTCGCTGTTTTTTTTCCTTCTGCTCATCGCCTCTGCCGGTATCGTGCTGGAATATTTTTTTCCTGCCGAGGAAGTCCGGGCGATTGCCGAGGACAAGCTCTCTAAAAAACTCAAACTACCTCTTAAAATCCAAAAAGTCAGCTTCAGCCTGCTCAGTGGCGCAAAGATTGACGGCATGACATTGGGTGCCCAACCACTGGCCCGTATAAAACAAGTCGTTCTCGATTATGACTTGGCGCAACTTCTTCAGGGCAAGCTGGTCATCAACCAGGTTCTGGTCGATCACCCTCAACTGACAGCGGTTGCAAAAAATGGAGTGTGGAATTTTCAACCTCTGCTGGACCTTGCGAAACCCAACCCATCTGCCACTGTTCAAGACAAGCCAAAAACCGCTTTTCCCTTTGCCCAGATCGACATCAAGGAACTCGCCATTCGCCAGGCTTCCGCCCGTCTGGATCAGGATGGAAAACTCAGTGCTCATATTGACGGACTCAGCCTGGAAGCTCGGGGCAAAGCCAGCCTCAACGCTATTGACCTGAACTTGAAAGTTCTTCTTAATCCGGACTCCGGCAAACCTGAGACACCCAATATTGGCTTTCAATCTACCGGGGATATGAGTTTCCAATCCCGCGTTTCCACTGATCTGAACTTTTCAGCCAGCGACCTCAACCGATTGTTCGTCTCCGGCGCGTTTGGCCTGCAGAGCAACCAGCTACATATGGGAGCCTCTCCCCTGCCCTCACCCGATGTCGCGGTAGAAATGGAGGCAAAAGTTTCTTTGCAACCAGAAATGCTGAGCCTGAAAAAGCTCTGGCTATCTCTGGGCAAAAACAATCTCATAAAGGTTTCGGGCAGTGCCGCTAATTTTACCAAAGACCCCTCCTTCACATTGATGGTCAATAAGGCCTCATTGCAACTGGAGGATCTCCTCGCCTGGGGCAAGCAATGGGCTCCCCCCCTGTCTGGCCGGGGCCTCTTAAAAGCCGAGGCTGTGAAAGTCAGCGGCCAGCTTCCCGGTTTCGTTCTGAAGAACTTGAATGTGAGCGGAGGAACCCTTTCGGCAAAAAACCTGTGGACCCATCATCCCGGTCAAAATACCCGACTTGAAGATATGAACGCCGAAATTGAGTTGAAAGAAATTGCCCTGCATGACTCCCAGTTGGGAAAAGCCGCCGCCAACATCAACATGCAATTGAAAAAAGCGGCGATACAACAAGCCGAAATTAAAGACTGGAACCAGTCTTTGGATCTCACCGTAAACGGAATGGATGAAGTTCTTTTTAAATTTAAAACCGATATGAAATCGGTTCACTACGACCACCCGCAGGCTAAAGAAATTTTTCTACCCGTTCATGCGGAAGGCTCCGGGCACCTCAATAAAAGCGATCTCAACAAGCTTAAACTTTCGTATCGCCTGGGCACGAAAGCCTTGGCAAGCGGGACAGTGACGGGAACCATAAAAGATTTTGGTAAAGGCTCACTGCAACTAAAGCAAAACCTCAGCCTGAACCTCGCTGAACTGGCACACCGACTGCCCAAAAAATTTGCCACTGGCCTGGATAAAAACCTTCAAGGAACTGCCCGCACCCAAACCTCAGTAACCGGCAGACTGAATAAAAAGTTTTTTCCTGTCGAGTTAAAAGGCCAGGCGAACTTTCAACTGGAAGGACTGACAGTCAGCCAACCTTCACTAAGTATCAATGATCTGAACACCCGGGTCGCATTCCCTCTGGAGTTTCATGCAGATAAAGGAGTCCGAATTTCCCATGTAGAATTTCATACGGATTTTAAGAACGCAAAAGCCTCGAACGCCTGGCAGGTCAATGCACTGAAACTCGAATCCGAAATAAAGACGAAGGCATTTCATAATTTGAAATCCGACTTCGGCACCCTGCCGATTCAAGTTGATAGTCGGATTGATTTGCAAAGCCTGAACCACCCGGACCTCTCCCTGGCTGGCATCAAGACCGACCTCAGCCTGAAGACCGACCTCAAGGCCAATGATATGCGCAACACCCGCGCATCAGGAAACCTCTCCTTCAAAAACCTGTCCGCAATAAAAATGCTGAAAATCGGTGGAGGGTCTTCCCGGTTCGACATAGATGTGCATGATAAATCCCTCACCCGAGTCCGTATTTCACAGAAAACTAAAATCAATAAACCTTCTTTTCATCGGGACGACCTGGAGTTGGCTTTGGAATCAATCAGCCTGGAAACTTCGAGCCGCCAGAACCTGAAGGCGGGAGAGGTGGACATCGACACCTTTATTTTGCAGGCACCGAATCTGGTCACCGCCCGATTGAAAGCGGCTCTTAAAGAATGGGGAAAAACTTTCGCGATTGAAGGGCAAATAGAAAAACTGCAACTGGCTTCCCTCTGGAGTCATCTGCCGAAATCTTTTAAACCTAATCGGGAAAATCTCAAAGTAGGTGGAACTCTGGGCGTTTCCCTAAAGACCAAAGGAAACCTGCCTGACAATAAGGGGCCCGTCACTAAACCCTTATGGGCCCAACTACTCGTTCCTGCCAACACTCAGGCACCGGTGGAAATGTCGGCGGAAGTTAAACTGCATAATGGGTTGCTGGACTTTCCAAAAAACCAGGAAACCAAAAATATTCGCGCCGAAGCTTTGAACACTAAAACCAGGCTGGCATTTAAAAATGGTCACGGGGACTTATCCGGAAGCTTTTCTGGAAAACTGGAAGGGTTGGGGGAAATTGCCCTGATCCCCGAATTTGAATTTCACTATGCCCTGGACAACCTGGACACCCTGAAGGTCAAACAGCATAAGCTGAAATTAATAAATGTCGAACATTCTCTTGAAGGCCATATAAATGGATTAAAACCTTTCATCACAGGTCAGCGCCCGGTTCGAGCCAACGAGCTTTTAAACCGACTGGATATTGAGCTCGCCAATACAAACACGATCGACATCGGCCAGGAAACCAGCACAAACCCATTGTTTGGCGGACTGGACGCACAGGGGACAATCACATCAAAAACAAAGTTGCATCAATCTGCCGGAAAAAAATTAAACGTGACTGGAAGCGTGGGGTTTGACCAGTTCAGTCTGTCTTCCGCAATAACATTGAAAAATCTTAGCGGAACTTTCCCTTTCAGCAAAACCCTTCTGCTCGATCCAAAACAGATGCAGGAAAAATCCGCCGGTTTTTTTCCTGCGCAAAAAAAGTTCTTCACACGGTTGAGGGACTTCTCCCGTTACAAAAATATCATCCGGGCGGAGTCTCTGGAAGTTGAAGGACAAGTCCTGAAGGATATCGGACTGGACGTGGTGTTCAAAGACAGTCGATTGATGGCGGAAAAATTTATTTTTGATGTTCTCGGGGGAACGGTGGCAGGCAACCTGTTTTTGATTCAGGATCGGCAGGGTCCGGTCCTGAAATTTTCAACGGAGTTCGCCGAAATCGACTCCTCGAAACTACTTGCCATGCCTGTGGAGAAAAAAATCGATGCCAAAGTAGACGGCAATCTGCAGGTGGAACTGAAAATAAAAACCGGGTCTGAGGGCCAACCGGTTTCCCTGGATCAATTGAGTGTGAAAATTGCCATCACCCGGATCGGGACGCAAACTCTGGACCGACTGCTTTTATATCTCGATCCGGAAGAGAGCAAACCGGCAATCATGGATACCCGCGCCAAGCTCAAGCTGGCAACTCCCCACCGGGTACAGATCACCCTGGAAAACGGCAACTTGAATGTGGAAGCATGGCTCAAAAGCGACCTGCTCGGAATCTTCAAAGCCCCCGAGCTGAAACGGGTCCCGATAGCGGCATTAAAACGATTCAACACCATCCACGAACATCTGCAAGCCCTTAAAGACCTGCAACAAATATCAAATTACCTCTCTGCACGAGGACTACAATTTGAAGATCAAAAAATGACTCTGCACTACTAGCCCACTCCCGTGGGAGGGAGTATCGCAATTACGTTTTAAGCTGAAAATATCGTTGCTAGCCTAAAAAAGTGGCTGCACACTGGCTCCACGCCTAGTGGCTAACGGCGACGCCTTTCCTCTCCGCCGCCACGGTTTTTCCCGCCACGTTGACCACCACCGCGTTGCCGATCCATACCCTGTTGACCACGGCTTTGGCCTCCTCGCTGCCGATCCATACCCTGTTGACCACGACTTTGGCCTCCTCGCTGCCGGTCTATGCCCTGTTGACCTCGTCCCCGGCCTTGACCGCCGCCTCGCTCTTCACCCTGACTTTGACCGAACTCGGAACGACCTCGTCCCTGAGAATTTTCTCTACGGTCCTGTCGTCTCTCCTGTCGAGCATCCTGGCGCCCTTCGCGATTGTCTTGGCGCTCACCACGGTTTTCCTGCCGATTTTCCTGTCTGTCCTGCCGATTGTCCTGCCGGGTATCCCTTCGATCCTGCCGATTGTCTTGGCGCTCATCACGGTTTTCCTGCCGATTTTCCTGTCTGTCCTGCCGATTGTCCTGGCGTTCATCACGGTTTTCCTGAAAATTTTCCCGTCTGTCCTGCCGATTGTCCTGCCGTGTGTCTCTTCGATCCTCACGACTTTCCTGGCGCTCATCACGGTTTTCCTGTCTTTGCTGTTGCATTTCCTCACGTCGCTGTTGCATTTCTTCCCGACGTTGCTGATTTTCTTCCTGTCTTTGTTGCCGCCTTTCCTCAAACGCGTCCCGTCGATTCTGGGATTCTTCATCCCCATCGGAAGACTGACCCCAACCGTTGATTGGATTCAATGCGAAGACCAGGAAAAATCCCAGTCCCATTACCATTTGCTTAAAAGCTTGCATAATTCCTCCGTAATTATTTCAAAGAAGAAATCCGGCCCCCAGGCAGAGGACCACTAGCAGTGGTTGTTAGTTGACATCACGCCGAGTAGCTGAGGAAGTTTTGTTGAGTTCTTTCAAAACCGATTCGGCTTCTGCCTCGACTTCTTCCCGCTTCCTCCATTCCCAAACCTTCAAATGGGAACCCATGTAATAGGAATGGTCCAAGAGAGATTCTCCGTCCATCAATCCCCACTTGCCATCCTCCGTCGCAGTCAGCGCTTCATAGATGGGGTTTTCCACCGAAGTAAAAAAAAGTTCCATATCCTCGGGGCTGATGGGTTTCCCCAGCAGGACTTTTATAACGGTATCATCCATTTCGTAATCGTCTTTTATGCTTTTCAAAGCCTCTTCCCGGGAACTACCTGTTTTCATTTTATTTTCAATCTCACCCTCAATCGCTTTGTTGCGCTTGGCGAATGGATAATGCGTGTAGCCAAGGTCTTGACCTATATGAAAATCCAAATCCGGAAAATATAAATAGGCCCAGTCATCAAAATCGACCTGAATGCCCTCGGAGATACCGTACTCCTTTGCCTTTTCAGGAGATTCCAGAACCAACTGATTGTAAATTTTTACAAACCGTTTCATGCTGTCATAAACCATCGCATGAAAATAGGCGTTCATGCGGTACCAGTTATTGGAAGAACTATGACCGTTGGTCAGTTTCCGGAGCAAAAGCATGATGGTATCCACATCGGCAAACCCGTGGGAAACAGGAAAAGCACCTTTGAGGTAATCACTCAGCTTTTCCTCGTCCTCTGCCAGTTTTTGCGTGTTGAGTTGCAAATGGTTCTTCGCGTAATCCAGCGCATGATAAACCAACCGTTCATGGTTCAGTTTTCGCTGGTACTCCATATACTGTTTCAACTCATCGTTTTCAGACTCTTTCGAGATTTTAGGCTGACCCTGGGTAATATCTTTGGCAAAAGCTAACATTTCTCTCTCTTATTAAATTGGTTTGGAAAGTCTCATTCTGACGTTTTAGAGGATTGATTTCAAGGTATTTTAATCCACCAACACTATTTGTCCTTCTTACAAAGCTATTGCCTTAACTGGTATAATTGACAAGACCTGAGCAGTCTGATAGCGTAACGCAATTATTATAATGTTTCATTTTCTGGTGATATAAAGTATGCCCTGGGACGATTTACACGAGCCGAAAGGCCCCGAAGACCGATTTAAAGGAAGTGGCGGACAAGGAGGTGGAGGCCCGATAAAACCACCTTTTGATATTCCGCAAATTAAAGTTCCGCAGTTCAAACCCTCCATGGTGTTATGGATCATCCTGGCCCTGCTTGTGGTATGGATTCTACCGGGAACTTTTTATTTTGTCGAACCGGATGAAGAAGGCGTGGTCACTCGATTTGGGAAATTTCACCGCACCACGTCACCCGGGCTACATTTTAAATTTCCATCTCCCGTCGAGCATGCCGCGACACCCAAAATTCGTCAAGTGCGCAGAGCGGAAATCGGCTTCAGAGCTTCCGAAGGAAGACCCATACAGAAGGTTCCCGCCGAATCCCTTATGCTGACAGGGGATCAGAATATTATTGATATCAATCTCGTTGTTCAGTACCGCATCATGGATTCCGTGCAATATCTGTTCAATGTACGACGACCCCATAAACTGATTCGCGATTGCGCCGAGACGGTCATTCGCGGAATCACCGGTAGCAAAAAGATTGATGAAGCGTTGACCACCGGCAAGGCGGAAATTCAGGTTCTCGCCAAGGACCAGATTCAAGCACTCCTTGATAAGTATCAATCCGGCCTGCAGATCGTGACCGTTCAGCTTCAGGATGTACATCCCCCGGAGCAAGTCGCCGCCGCGTTCAAGGATGTTGTCAGTGCCCGGGAAGATAAAGAGCGAATGATCAACGAAGCTCAGGGTTACCGGAACGCGGTCATCCCGGAGGCGCGTGGACAGGCCGCACAAATAGTCCGGGTGGCAGAAGGGTATCGGGAGCAAACCATCAAAAGGGCCGAAGGTGACGCGAATCGTTTCATGAAACAATATACGGAGTACAAAAAGGCTCCGGACATCACCCGTAAAAGGATTTATCTTGAGACCATGGAAGAAATTCTACCTGACATCAAAAAGTTTATTATGGAAAAAAAGGGGAGTGGCGTTTTACCGATCCTGCCTTTGGGCGCAAACCCACTGGGAGGCAATAGATAATAGCTATGAAACAAAATTCTCTGATTATAGGCGGCGTTATCGCTATCGTTATCTTATCGTCTTCCATGTTCACGGTCCATATGACCCAGAACGCAGTGGTGTTGGAACTGCAGAAACCCAAAGAGATCATCACCGAGCCCGGACTTTATTTCAAGGTTCCGTTCTTCCAGCAGGTCCGTTACTTTTCCAAGCAGTTGCTGGATAACGATTCCAATCCGGCCGAGGTTATCACCAAGGACAAAAAAAACCTGCTGATTGATAACTTCACCATGTTCAAAATCGTCGACCCTTTGAAATTCCTGGAAACCGTTCGCGGGGAACGGGGTGCACGGGCCCGCTTGGACGATATCATCTATTCCGAGTTGCGGGTTGAAATTGGTACCCATGGTTTGCGCGATATCGTCACAGAAACCCGGAACGCGATTATGGCCAAGGTTACCCATGAAGCAAATATCAAAGCCGCGGAATATGGTATTGAGGTGGTCGAGGTACGCATCAAGCGCACCGACCTGCCGCCTGAAATCGCCAATTCCATTTTTAACCGGATGCGCACAGAACGCGAGCGGATCG
>Ga0233430_1005111_pt1 | contig 11638 bp, 5 predicted proteins | sample SI_118_April2016_2_FD_179883 | JGI IMG/M metagenome (GOLD analysis project Ga0233430, IMG submission 179883) | Seawater microbial communities from Saanich Inlet, British Columbia, Canada - SI_118_April2016_150_MG | ecosystem: Environmental > Aquatic > Marine > Inlet | place: Canada: British... | reverse complement strand
TTTTATAAAACCGCCTGCCTTTTGAAATCTTGATGCCAGATAAACGGCAGCTCCGGATATAACAAAAAAAAACGGCATGATCCATAGCAACGCAAACTCCCTGAAAATAGAGAGAAAAGGGCTGCGGGCCGTGTTAAAAACAACCTCTGTGTGATAATCAAAAATTTTACTGCAATGAACAAAAAAAACGATTAAAATAGCCATGACACGCAGCCAGTCAAGATAATAATGACGTTGAAATTTCCCTTTTTCTTTCAATGATTCTAAGGTTCTCATATGATTACTCCCTTTTTAGATTTCTAAAATACTATTCGCCTTTTCCTATTATTTTTTTACAAAGGAACGGTAAAGGCCTTGAATATGGTTTTAATATCTCAGATATTTGAGTGTGTGTCCGGCAAGTTAGAGTTCAGACTTAAATTTGCTGTTTTTTCCTAATTACTTGATTATGAAGGTTTTTCCATCTATATTTAATTTGGTTTTAGAGGGTGATTCGAAAATTCTACATTTTTTATAAATAAGATGTATGACATGCATGAGTTATCAAAAAAAAATCTTCAAGGCTATATTTTCTTTTGGCGTCTTTTTACTTGGGTTATCTCGATATTTTTTGTGATGGCTATACTGGCTGGGAATATTCTTGCTTCAGAACCAATTCTTTTGGAAAGCCAGCATCTGAATGGTCAATTTATTGGAAAGCATATTGAATATCTCAGCCATCAGGTTGTCATTGACAGTATGGTCAACAAACTGGACCTTGAGGATGACTTTAAAGTAAAACTTAGTTCCGGCCACCTTGTTTCCCATGAAAAGATAAAAGTAAAAATTGAATGGACAAATACGGGTTATAGAGCCCATTTTAGTCGTAATGCAGACACAAAAAAAGAGCAAGTTTTTGAAGTGGGAGTCAATGATCTGCAAAAACCCGATATTGATTCAAAATTCTCAGCATCTTATAAACAAATTATCAATCTTAATTTTCGCCCCCGGCCCTACTGGCTGCGTTTCAATGTCCTGAACCCGGGTGAAAGCCCCATTGACTTCCTGCTGGAGCTGGATAAACACCTGTTTGAATATATAAATATTTATGTGCCTGAACAAGATGGTTATCGTTTGAAACGGCAGACTTTTACAACCCCCCTTTCAGAACGGGACATCAAGCATAAGCACTTTGTATTAAAACTTACAGCCGAAACAGGAAAAACCACTTATTACCTGCTGGTCAACAGTTGGAATAAACGCAATAAAGATTCCGTCCCGTTAAGGATCTGGTCACAGGATAATTTTATACAGCATGCATCGGATGATGGGCTGTTCAACGGAATCATCCTGGGCCTTTTTTTACTGGTTTTCTTTTATAACATTGTCATATTTATTTTTGTCAGGGATTCAAGTTATATCTTTTTATCTTTGGTCACCCTGTGTCAAATGATCCTTGAAATGAGTGCATCCGGAACGGGCTTTAAATATTTTTGGCCCAATGACCCACTTTTTGCATGGCAGGCGCTTTATCAGGGAACTGCGCTGGTAATGGGATTCAACCTCTTATTTTACCGGTCATTTATCAATATTACCCGATACACCCCATTATTGGACAAGATTTTTATCAGCATGAGCGGATTTTGTTTTATTTGTGCTTTATCGTTTTATATTCTTCCCAGGCAGGTCTTTGAACCAATGCTCTGGTTCCTCTTTATAATGGATCATTTCTATTCTCTGCCCGTTCTGATACCAGCGATAATTGCAATAAGAAATAAGAATCGTTCCGGTTATTTTGTCCTTACCGGGATATTTTTTTATTATGTGGGACTTTTGAAATTCGGATTGTCCAGCAGCGGTATCCTCCTTTATAGCCCTTTAAATTACCTGCCGGTTAAAGGACTCTCGTTTCTGATCATTATGACGCTGGGATTGGCACATAAATTTACTTTGATGAAAGAATCAGTGATGGATTTAAATATTAATCTGGAGCGTCGGGTTATAAAAAGAACCGAAGAACTAAAAAAAGCCAATGAAAAACTTCAGGAACTGGACACGCTTAAAACACGTTTTTTTGATAACATATCCCACGAATTCCGAACCCCTCTCACTCTCATTACATCACCTATTGTATCATTGCTGAGAGGGGAATATGGTCGACTTCCTCACAGTATTGTCGGGGTTATATCATCTATGAAATCAAATGCTGACAGGCTTCTCAAACTGATTAGCGACCTGCTTGATTTTTCTAAAATTGAAGCCGGAAAAATGGATGTAAAATTTAAAAACTGCAATATCTCAAAATTTTTATCTTTTTGTGTTGCCAGCGTGGTGTCAGCCGCACAAAGCAAAGGGATTGAAATCTCCTACGAAGATAATACGGACGAGCTGCAAGCAGCAATTCATCCCGACCTGATGGAAAAAGCTGTTTTTAACCTGCTGTCCAACGCTATCAAGTTTAACAAGCCCCAGGGAACAATTTGTGTAAAACTGCAAAATGATCCCGATCATTTTACAATCACCCTTAAAGACACGGGTATTGGTATCCCCTCCGACCGTCTGGAAACCATCTTTGACAGGTTTAGCCAGGTCGATTCTTCGAACACGCGCCGGCATGAAGGAACGGGGATAGGGCTTTGTCTTACCAAAGAAATCGTTGAGCTACACCATGGTAACATTCATGTGATAAGCGAATCCGGCAAAGGTTCAGTGTTTACTATTACAATACCGATATTAGCTGCGACAGATAGCACTGATGATATAGTAGATAACATTGAAATGGCTGAAGAACAGCAAACACCTGAAGCAGACGATACATATCAGAGCGATTTGTTCAAAGATGATGCAAAATGGATTACCCGGCAGGAAAAACGGCGGGAAAATAGAACCGCTGAAACAAAAACCATTTTGATTGTGGACGATAACGATGACATGCGCGAGTATCTTAAAAAATTTTTGGAAAAAAGGTATCAGGTAATTACGGCCATAAATGGCAAGGATGCCCTAAAAAAGATAGAACAACACGAAGTTGATCTGGTATTATCCGATCTTATGATGCCTGAAATGGATGGCTATGAACTCACTGAATCTATTCGCTCTTTTGAAAAATATGAAGGTCTGCCGATCCTGCTTCTTACCGCAAAATCCCATATACCCGATAAAATTCAGGGTTTCGAAAAAGGGGCCAATGATTACATTATTAAACCTTTTGATACAGAGGAAGTATTGGCAAGAATTATATCCCAGCTGAAACTCAAATCACTCAGAGACCAATTGATAAGGGCCAATTTGAACCTGAAAGGTAAAAGAAAAGTTCTGACGGAATCATCAAAGATAAAAATCAAAATGGTAAAAGAGTTTCTGGATGAAAATTTTTACGAAGACATCCTGCGGGATGATCTGGCAGCGGTGGCAAAAATGAGTCCGGATCATTTGGGTAAGATGTTTAAGCAATATACGGGCATGAAAATATCTGACTACGTCAAACAGATAAGAATCAAAGAAGCATCACGACTATTAAAAGAAACCGACACCAAAATTATCGATATCGCTTTTGATATGGGCTTTGGCAGTTTGAGATCCTTTAACCAGGTATTCCGTGACATTTTGAACGACAGTCCATCAAATTACAGGAGAAAATCTAAAGAACAAAACCAATAACTGTTTTGTGCCAATCATAGATAATACAATATTCCTTGTTGTCTGAAAATTTATTACAGGGATAATCCAGGGTATTCTTTGATATCTGAATGGCCCATATAATAGCCAAAAGTGTTCGCTTAAATTTTTTATATTAGTAACTGTAATTTAGAAAAATGCCTTTGATTAATGTTGGCAGGAAATAAAGTTGAACACTGACATCACCCGCCGCTGCCGGGATTTTTGCTTTTATGAAGGATGTGCAATGGCCGCAAAGCTTGAATCTACCGAGGGCGAAATGCGGTCAGGTGAATGTGTTAGATTTCGGATAAATCATATCTACAGTTCTTGTTTCAAAACTGAATCGGGAAACCATTTTCAATACGAATATCTTCTCCGACGATTTCTTCAACACGGTTGCGTTTCTGATACATGTCCCAATAAAGAGCAGCAATGCTTTCGGCAATTTCTGGTGTAATTTGGCAACATACAGTAATAGTTCCCGCATAAATGCCCTTGTCCACCAACTCCTCATTCAATATATAAGCATAATTACGCAAGGCAGCGGCCATGGGACTTAAAGAACCCATACGAGCCATTGGAACAATAGAGGATCTACCACCCGTCAGTAATATCGCTCCATTTTGATTTTGGACCATGCCCTGCAATACTTGTTGAACACTTGAGATTGCGCCAAGAATTTGAAATTCGAAGGTCTTTCTGGCTATATCGGTGGTTACATGGGACGGAGGTATGAATTCCATACTGATTGGGCTGTATTCAACTACATCGACCGATCCGAAATGGGCTTTTACAGCAGAAAAGGCATCAACGATTGATTGTTCATTCCTTACATCTGCAACAAACCCATTTGCCTCAATGTCATCTGATTGAAGATTGGCAACCAATTGGTCCAATGAGTCTTTACTGCGCGCGATTAAGGCGGCTCGAAAACCATTGGTTCCAAACTTCTTCGCAATGGAAAGACCAAGTCCCGGACCTGCACCCACAATAGCTATTGTTTTCACCATTTCCCATCTCCTCGAAGTGTCTCTATTATTCCACAATGTGGAAATTTAACAATTCACTGTGCAGGTCTGTTGATCTTGTAAATTTGAATGATATTCGACCAGACAAAAAACCTGCATTGGCCAACAGATATCAATATTTCTGATGCCTGTAAAGATATTTCAACAAACCATTTTTTGTGAAAATATAATTGAGCCAGGAAAAATCTGTCAGAATGTTTTTTATTGGAATACACTTGCCAGCAATTCAAACTCTATAAAAATATTTTTCAAAATCTGTCAAATTAAAATGAATATAAAAAACAATGGGAAAGAATGGCTTAAAATGCCGTTATTGGCTCATATAATTTAATGCCAGGTGTCAGAATATTATTCTTTCCTACCACAAAATATAGGGCCAGATTTTATTCCCCATCCAATACTTTTCTGACTATTGTTGCCAGATCGTTTTTGGAGAATGGCTTCTGAACAAATTGCACCCCCTCATCCAGAACTCCTTGATGGGCGATAGCATTAGCCGTGTATCCGGACATGAATATGCATTTGAGATCAGGAAAAAGGGATTGCAAATGTTCTGACAGTTCATTCCCGTTCATTTCAGGCATGATCACGTCCGTGATGAGTAGGTGAATTTTGTCTTTATGCTCCTTGGCCAGTTCTATAGCCCCTTTGGGTGTGCCCGCGATTAAAACCTTGTAGTTCAGTCCTTCCAGGATTTTCTGAGCAAGTTTCAGGACTGGTGGATCATCCTCCACGACCAGGATAGTCTCACCGCGGCCTTGAGTGATTTGTTCAGTACTTTCCTCATGGATCTCAAAAGCTTTGTCCTCATTCCGGGGAAGGTAAATCTTGATGGTCGTTCCCTTGCCCGGTTCGCTATAGACGTTGATGAACCCGTTGTTCTGCTTGACAATGCCGTAGACCATGGATAATCCAAGTCCGGTGCCTTTGTCCACATCCTTTGTGGTAAAAAAGGGTTCGAAAATTTCTTTCAGCATTCCTTTATCCATGCCGCAACCATTGTCGCTTACAGACAACTGGATAAACTGGCCTGGGACAAAACCGACATGATCAGTACAATAGTCTGAGTCCAAAACCTTTGTTGCTGTTTCAATGGTTATCTTGCCAACTCCTTTGATGGCATCCTTTGCATTGACACAGAGGTTGGCCAGAATCTGATCGATCTGGGAGGGGTCCACCTTGACATTCCATAGATTCGTCCCTGGCAGCCAGACAAAATCTATATCCTCGCCTATGAGGCGCCGAAGCATTTTAAGCATACTTTCCACTGTTTCGTTCATGTCAAGCACCCTGGGTGCAATAGTCTGCTTTCTGGCAAAAGCCAGCAATTGCCGGGTAATGTCTTGTGCACGTCTGCCAGCCTTGAGAACCTGATTGAGATCGGCATGCAATGGTCCTGCTGGATCTGCATCCATCATAGCCAGTTCAGTGAACCCCATGATTGTAGTGAGCGCATTGTTGTAATCATGGGCCACCCCACCTGCCAGACGGCCAATGGATTCCATCTTTTGGGCCTGAATCAGCTGGCTTTCCAGTGATTTGCGTTTGGTAATATCCTGCAGAGTGGCCAATACCGTGTCAATAGTGTTGTCGAATTGCCGAATACACGAAACGGTTAAATGGGTGTAGATGACAGCTTTATCCTTTTTAAAAAAACGCTTTTCTATTTCATAATCTTCTATTTCACCTGACATCATTTTTTTTAATAGAACAAGATCCGGTTCAAGATCATCTGGATATGTCATTTCAGTCCATGACATTCGAATGAGCTCATCTTTTGAATAACCTAACATGTTGCAGAGTTTTTTATTGACGTTAACCCAACCCTTATCCAATGATGTGATGGCCATGCCGATATTGCCTTGATTGAAAAATCCTGAAAACGTCGCTTCGCTCAATTTCAGTTCTTTGGTCCGTTCCTCAACTTTTTGTTCGAGGCGGGTATTCATGCGCTTCATGTTGTTCTGTTCAATTTCCAAAAGATAATTAAGCATAAAATCCCGACGTGAAAGAATTTCAAGAGAATAACAGATCATCATCCCGAGCAAATTAATACCGGACAGATAGAAAAGTTCAGTCATTAGCAATTTGGTGGGAGGCCCTACAAAAATCCAAATGCAACCAATATAAAGAGCCAAAATAACGTTGCCTGATGCTGTGGCCCAGATGAATGTCAGCCGAATAAATGAATAACAAAATAAAAGACAAAATATGATTCCTACGAAATTGTATATAGGATAATTAGGACTGGATAATACAGTAACCACTGTGAATCCTGCCCCAGTCATTAAAACATAAAAAGAAAAAAGCTGTCGCCAGTAACGAGAATAATTTTTAAAGGATAGATAGGAGGATACTAAGCCAATGAGAAAGATAAGTGCCACTGGGGTAGCAACACTGATCCAGATGTGCAGGTGCGAAGGATCGATCACGAAAGTGTCCCAAATTCCGACCAGACAAAAAAAGAAAATAGCTATAAAGTGGCAGGCACGGCCAAGTTGCAGATTACTTTCAAAATAAGATTCTTGGAACCTGGTCTCAATGCTTCTATCTTGAAAGGCGAGTGTCAGTGAGCTAATTGAAAAATCGATTCCGTTCTTATCGTTGAATTTATTGAATTGTTTGAACAATGCTATTTGTATCCTTAAAATTCTATGTCGCTTGAGTATCCCTTTAGAATACTAACACTTAACCTGAATCCATGGGAGTTTGTGTTGTATATCAATAAAAGATTAACTGTCCCAACATTCAAAAGTGTCCACAAAAATTTATAAAAAAAGTATATCAATAATTCGGATATTGCAAAACAATTAAAAGATTTGTCCAAGTTTCCTACTGATTATATCTGGTATCTTAAATTTTATTTTTCTTCTGCCATGAATTCCACTTTATGAAAAAGGGCATCATCCTATCAATCAAGATCCCATGAAATTTTATTGGAGTTATGGTGCGGATTATGTCTATACGTCCTAAGGATTTCAAGCTTATTTTCGAAAGTTGCTTAGTTCTGGTAGTCCTGCCCGAGACTCTGCCGTGGAGGCCCCGAAAAATACCATCATTGTTTTTCAGACTAAATATTCAGATGATTCTCATTATAAGGCCATGAAATCCAGTTTATAAATTGTGTAAGACTTGTTTACTGAAAAGAATTGATTATCTTAGGGAGAATATTTTTTTATCCGTAATAAGTTAACCATGACAAGAATCACAAAAAGAGGAGAATAGAATTGAAAGTTGTTGGATTTAACGGCAGTGCCAGGGAAAAAGGGAATACAGCCTGTTCTTTGAACACAGTTTTCGCAGAATTGGAAAAAGCAGGTGTTGAGACTGAAATGATCCTTGTCGGCAAAGAAAAGATCCAGGGATGCATTGCCTGTCACGGCTGTGTAAAAAATCAAAATGAAGCCTGTTCCTTCAAAGACGATCCAGTCAATGAATGGATTCAGAAAATTAAAGAGGCCGATGGCATTCTGCTTGGCTCTCCAGTTCACTTTGCAGGTGTTGCAGGGACTATGAAATCCTTTCTTGATAGAGCCTTTTTCGTTTCTTCGGTTAACGGCGGACTGTTCCGGCACAAAGTCGGTGCTGCTGTTTCTGCTGTCAGGCGATCCGGAGGAATTTCCACGGTTGAGACCCTTAATCATTATATCAACTATTCCGAGATGATCATGCCCTCTTCAAACTATTGGAATGTAGCCCATGGCCTTACCCCTGGGGAAATGGAGCAGGATGGTGAAGGTAAACAGATCATGGAGGTTTTAGGCAAAAACATGGCATGGATCATGAAAGTTATCGGGTATGGAAAAGAACAATTTCCAGCCCCTGAACCGGTTGCCAAAACCATGACCAACTTTATCAGGTAATTTAGAATCCATGCCTTGCCGAGTCTTTGGTTCGGCAAGGCTATCCTTAAAAAAAACTTTCTTGGCGACGATTATGTCTATAAAATAATTTCCTGAAATGATTGAACATTTTTTTAATTCATGTCATGAATATACATCGTCAATCCAAGTGAGGTGATAAATGAGTTTTAAACCCGATAGCCAAACGCTTTCATTCTCAGACCTGGAATTGTCCCAGACAAAAGTAAAAAACAATACGCTTGAACACTTAAATAGCCTGGATCAAAGCATACACTGGGACCCCATTGAATCCACCCTGCTTAAAAGCTATCCCACGGGGAAAAAGAAAAAAGGACCCCAGGCCTATTCTCCTTTAATGCTGTTCAAATGCCTGCTGCTTAGAAACTGGTTTCAAATCAAATCTGATGTTGAGCTGGAAAGCCTGATTAATGATCGGTTCTCATTTAAAAAATTTATCGGTCTTCCCATGGGAGAAACTGCACCGGACAGCTCAACCTTTTCAAGGTTCAGAAAAAGACTTACCTTAAAAAAATGCGACATGGTGCTGTCAAATATTTCAGAGCAGGTATCCCATCAAAATCTCATTATCAATATGGGCCATATCATGGATATTCAGGTCATCAACTCAAACAGATCGTCTGAAACAAAAAGCTGATTTGTAACTATTCAGCTCTTATGTTTGAAACCGCCCTATCCGATGGATATTTGTTTCGATGCTAAACGCTTAACCTCCTGCAAATATCCATCAGACAGGGCTATGAGATAACGTCTTTTAACGGGCTAAACAATTACGCTGATTTTTTATATAATTTTTATGCAACGTTAGGGTTTAGCTGATATCGGCATTATACAGCCGCAAACTATTTGTCACCACTGAAATGCTGCTTGCTGCCATGGCAAGAGCTGCAAGAATCGGATGAAGCTGCCTTAAAAATTCCGGAAACATATCAAAAGGTGCTAAAATCCCTGCTGCAACGGGAATCAGAATAATATTATAGACAAATGCCAAAAATAAGTTCTGTTTGATGGTAGCAATGGTTTTCCGACTGATTTTGATGGCCTTTGGAATACCGGTCAGCTTCCCGCTGGAAAGGATTACATCCCCTGTTTCAATGGCAACATCCGTACCCGTGCCAATGGCAAAACCGATATCTGCCTGGGCCAAGGCCGGGGCATCATTGATTCCATCCCCCACCATTCCCACCAGCACATTATTTTTCTGAAATGCCTTCACTTTTCCGGATTTTTCTTCAGGTCTTACTTCAGCTTCAACATCATCCACATTAACTTCATTGCCAATGGCTTTTGCAGTCTGCAAGTTATCTCCGGTGAGCATTACCACCTTAAGGTTTTCTGCATGGAGCTCTTGAATAGCCGTTTTTGATTCCGGCTTCAATACATCAGATACAGATATAACACCCAACACATCCTTGTCTTTTGCCAATACCATGACGGTTCTTCCCTTATTCTGCAATTCAAGGATCATTTCCCGAATGACATCTGAATAACCTGAATCCTGTTCAAACCACAGGGGTTTGCCAAACCTGAAAACACTGTCGTCAAGTTGCGCCTCAACTCCGAAACCACTCACTGCTTTAAAATTTTTGGGATCATTCAATACCATGCCTTTATCTTGGGCAAATGCAACAATGGCTTTGCCGATAGGATGCTCAGACCCTTTTTCCAGAGAAGCTGAAATTGTCAACAGTTCATCGGCAGACAAGCCGGAAGTCTTGGCAGGAATCCAGTCCACCACTGTTGGTTTACCCAGGGTGATCGTACCGGTTTTATCCATTACAATAATTTCAAGCTTAGCTGCATTTTCAAGGGCTTCGCTTCTTTTAAACAAAATCCCGTTTTCAGCCCCCTTTCCTGTGCCTGCCATAATGGCTGTGGGGGTTGCAAGTCCCAAGGCACAAGGGCAAGCTATGACAAGGACAGCCACCATTCTAATCATTGACGGAACAAACTCTCCTGTTATCCCCCACCAGATGCCAAAAGTGATCACGGCAATACCAATGACAGCAGGAACAAATATGGCTGCCACTTTATCTGCAAGGGCCTGAATCGGTGCTTTACTGCCCTGTGCTTCCTGAACAAGTCTAATGATCTGGGAAAGGGCTGTGTCTTTGCCCACACGGGTGGCCACAAATTTTAAAAGCCCCTGACCATTAACCGTGCCGCCTGTGACCATATCATCTTTTACTTTATCAACGGGAATGGGTTCTCCACTGAGCATGGATTCATCAACTGCTGATTCGCCTTCAATAATCACGCCATCAACGGGAATCCTCTCTCCGGGTCTGATAACAATAATATCATTTAGTTGTACCATGGATATGGAAATTTCTTTTTCTGCACCATCTTCGATAATTGTGGCTGTTTTTGGCTGGAGCCCGATCAATTTTTTTATGGCCCCGCCTGTTTTGCCCTTGGTCCTGGCCTCAAGAAGTTTACCTAATTTAATCAATGTTATGATGACGGCCGATGTCTCAAAATAAACATGCCCGCCAAGTCCTGGAAGAATAAGGATGCAAAGCGAATAAAAATATGCCACTGAAGAACCCAGGGCAATCAATACATCCATGTTTGCACTTTTATTTTTTAAATTCTTATAAGCACCCACATAATAGTCTATGCCCGTATAAAACTGGACAGGTGTGGCAAGAAAGAGAAAAAACCAGTTTACCCAGGATGCATGGCTCCAGGGACCAATCAGACCAAAATCCCTTGACATGCTGATGAGGAACAATGGCAGGGCAAAAACAACACCCACAACAAATTTTTGCATCTGATCTTTGATTTCAGCATTTCTTGCAATCTCTTCCACATCTTCTTCATCCTGACCATCATCTGCAACAATCAAATCAAAACCGATTTTTTTAACGGCTGCCACAATCATATCAAAAGAGACAATGGATGGGATATAATCAACAAGCAATCTTTCCGATGCAAAATTCACTGATGCCGATACCACACCTTCTACTTTTTTATTTAATGTTCTTTCAATGTTTGCAGCACAATTAGCACAGCTCATGCCGGTGACCGGCATTTCTTTTCTGCTCATTGGGACCTTAAACCCTATATCATGGATTTTATGGACAATAT
>Ga0233430_1005110_pt1 | contig 11639 bp, 6 predicted proteins | sample SI_118_April2016_2_FD_179883 | JGI IMG/M metagenome (GOLD analysis project Ga0233430, IMG submission 179883) | Seawater microbial communities from Saanich Inlet, British Columbia, Canada - SI_118_April2016_150_MG | ecosystem: Environmental > Aquatic > Marine > Inlet | place: Canada: British... | reverse complement strand
TAGCTCGGCCCCCAACCGCTAGCGCCGCTTCCTTCACCGCTTCGGACAGTCCCGGATGTCCGTGGCAGGAGCGGGCGAGGTCTTCGGCGGAGCCGCTGAATTCCATGGCGATGACGGCTTCCTGGATGAGGTCGCCGGCTTCGGGGCCGACGATGTGGACGCCCAAAATGGCGTCGGTTTTGGCGTCGGCCAGGATTTTGACGAAGCCTTCGGAATCCGCGTTGCAGCGCGCCCTTGAGTTGGCCGAGAAGGGAAATTTACCGACCTTGTAGTCGACGCCCGCCTGCTTGAGGGCTTCCTCGGTCTTGCCCAGTCCGGCGGCTTCGGGCCAGGTGTAGACGACGCCGGGAATGGCGGAATAGTTCACATGGGCCTTTTCACCTGCGATGATTTCGGCCGCCGCCACGCCTTCGTCTTCGGCCTTGTGGGCCAGCATCATGCCGCCGATAACGTCGCCGATGGCGTAGATGCCGGGAACGCTGGTCGCAAAATTCTCGTCCACGGTGACGAAGCCGTACTTGTCCTGCGCCACGCCAGCCTTTTTCAGCCCCAGCCCTTCGGTGAAGGGCCGACGGCCCACGGCGACCAGCACGACATCGGCGCTGTAGGTTTCGGCCTCGCCGCCCGCGACGGGTTCAGCGGTGAGCGTGACGCCCTTGGCGCTTGCCTTTGCCCCGGTCACCTTGCGTGAAAGCTGGAATTTGAGGCCCTGCTTTTTCAGCGTGCGGGTCATTTGTTTGACCACCTCGCCATCCAGTCCCGGCAGGATGGCGTCGAGGAATTCGATAACGGTGACTTCCGCCCCCAGCCTGCGCCACACCGAGCCCAGTTCCAGCCCGATGATGCCCGCTCCGATGACGATCAGTTTTTTTGGCACCTCGGGCAGGGCCAGTGCGCCGGTCGAGGTGACGATGCGTTTTTCGTCGATCTTGATGCCGGGCAACGGCGTGGATTCCGAACCCGTCGCAATCAGGATGTTTTTGGTTTTCAGCGTTTCCTTGCCGACGGTCACGGTTGAGGCATCCTTGATAACACCGCGCCCGACAATGCGCGTTACCTTGTTTTTCTTGAGCAGAAAATCGATGCCCTTGGTCAGATCGCCGACGACCTTGTCCTTGCGCGCCATCATGGTCGGCAGGTCCAGCTTCACTTCGCCGGTTTGTACACCGTGCGCGGCCATTTCATCCTTGGCAACCGCGTAGTGATGGGACGATTGCAGCAATGCTTTCGACGGGATGCAGCCCACATTCAGGCAGGTTCCGCCTAATGTATCGCGGGCTTCCACGCAGGCTACGTTCAGGCCCAGTTGCGCGGCCCGGATGGCGGCCACGTAGCCGCCGGGCCCGCCGCCGATGACAACCAGATCGAACGGGGTATTGCTCATAATTTTGGTTCCTGCGTTCAGGTGTCGAGCATGATGCGGGTCGGGTTTTCGATGCATTTCTTGACGCGCACCAGGAACGAAACAGCCTGACGACCGTCAATAAGCCGGTGATCGTAGCTGAGCGCCAGATACATCATGGGCCGGGCGACGATGGAACCGTCTTCGGCCACCACCGGGCGCTGCTGGATCTTGTGCATGCCCAGAACCGCCGATTGCGGCAAATTAAGAATGGGCATGGAATTGAGCGACCCGTAAACGCCCGCGTTGGAAATGGTGAAGGTTCCGCCTTCCAACTCGTCCATTCCCAGCGACCCGTCGCGCGCCTTTTTGGCCAGCTCGCCAATGGTCCCTTCGACCGCGGCGAATGAAAGGGCGTCGGCGTTGCGCACCACCGGCACCACCAGACCTTCCTTGAGGCCAACGGCGACGCCAATGTCATAGTGGTTTTTGTAAACGATCTCGTCACCTTCAATGGCCGCGTTGACCACGGGAAATTCGCGCAAGGCGGTCACGCAGGCTTTGACAAAGAACGACATGAAACCCAGTCGGATGCCGTGCTTTTTCTCGAACGCGTCGCGGAATTCGGCGCGCAGAGCCATCACCGCGCTCATGTCGGCTTCGTTGTAGGTGGTCAGCGTCGCTGCCGTGTTCTGCGAGTTTTTCAGATGCTCGGCGATTTTCTTGCGCAGGCGCGTCATGCGCACGCGTTCCTCGCGCGGGCCATCGGGGCGCGGCGGGAACATGGCGTCGCCCGACCATGGTGTTGCCGCAGCCGCAGCCGGCGCGGGGGCCGGAGCCGGGGCCGGTTTGGGGGCTTGCGCGGGGGCCGGAGCCGGAGCGGTTTGCGCTTCAATATGGGCCAGCACGTCGCCCTTGGTCAGCCTACCGTCCTTGCCGGTGCCTGAAATGGCCTGGGCGTCCAGTCCTTGTTCGTCGACCAGCTTGCGAACGGCGGGTGAAAGCGGGATGGCGGCGGGCTCCGATTTGGCCGGGGCCGGAGCAGGTTTCGCTTTGGCAGCGGGGGCGCTCGCGCCCTCGGCGATCATCCCCAGCAATGCGCCCACCTCGACGTCCGATCCTTCCGGCACGGCGATTTCGGTGAGTGTTCCGCCCGCCGGTGAATTGACCTCCAGCGTCACCTTGTCGGTTTCAAGTTCCAGCAGCGGTTCGTCCGCCGCCACCGCGTCCCCCACCGCCTTGAACCATTTTGCAACGGTGGCTTCGCTAACCGACTCGCCGAGAGTAGGAACTGTAATCTGTGTCGCCATAATCAATCCTCGATAAATATTTGCGCCCCAACTATTTGCGCCCCAACTATTTGCGCCCCAACTATTTGCGCCCCAACTATTTGCGCCCCTGAAACACGGTATCGGGCGAAAGTGCCTTTTCGACCAATGCGGCCTGTTCTTTCAGATGGTTTTTCAACAACCCCGTGGCCGGCGAAGCTGCGGCTTCGCGTCCGGCGTAAGCGGGCAAGACCTGCTTTGCGCCCAGACGTTCCAGCACGTCCACCAGCCTTGTGAAGACGAAGGTCCAGGCTCCCATATTGGCGGGTTCTTCCTGACACCACACGATCTCGGCATTGGGATAGCGCGAAATCTGCTGCATCAGGCCCTGGCGCGGCCACGGATAAAGCTGCTCGACGCGCACGATTGCCACGTCGTCGATGGCGGCTTCGCGGCGCGCGGCCAAAAGATCGTAATAAACCTTGCCCGTGCACAGCACGACACGGCGTATTTCCTTTTCCATCACCATGCGGTCCCGTTCGGGTATGACCCGCTGGAACTTCGTGCGTTCGCCCATCTCGCCCAGGGTGGAAACGGCCAGCTTGTGCCTGAGCAGAGATTTCGGCGTGAAAACGACCAAAGGTTTGCGGAAGTTGCGGTGCAACTGGCGGCGCAAGGCATGGAAATAGTTGGCAGGCGTGGTGCAGTTAACCACCTGCATGTTGTTTTCGGCGCAAAGCTGCAAATAGCGTTCGGGCCGGGCCGAGGAATGTTCGGGTCCCTGACCTTCGTATCCGTGGGGCAGCAGCATGACCAGCCCCGAAAGCCGAAGCCATTTTGACTCGCCCGAAGAAATGAACTGGTCGATGATCATCTGCGCGCCGTTGGCGAAATCGCCGAACTGGCCTTCCCACAATACCAGCGAATGCGGCTCGGCGGTGGAGTAGCCATACTCGAAACCCAGCACCGAGGCTTCCGAAAGCGGGCTGTCGATCACCTCGAAGCGGGCCTGATCGTTGCCAATATGGTTCAGCGGGATATAGCGTTCTTCGTTTTCCTGATCGACCAGCACCGAATGGCGTTGCGAGAATGTGCCGCGTCCCGAATCCTGCCCCGACAGTCGAACCGGATAACCCTCGGCCAAAAGCGATCCAAAGGCCAACGCCTCGGCGGTGGCCCAGTCGACCCCTTCACCGCCGTCGATCATCTTGCGCTTGGCTTTTAACTGGCGGGTGATCTTGGAATTTAGCTGGAAATTTTTCGGCGGTTCGGTGATGGCGTGGCCGATCTGGCGTAAGGTCTCCATCTCGACGGCGGTTTCGTCCTCGCGGAACTCTTCCTCGCCTTCCATGTTGACCAAGCCCTGCCAGCGCCCCTCGAACCAGTCGGCTTTGTTCGGTTTGTAGCCGGTGGCCGCCACGAAATCCGCTTCCAGGCGCTGGGCGAAATTCTCGTTGATTTGCTCGGCATCCTCGGCCTTGAGTGTTCCTTCGGCGATCAGCCGGTCGGCATAAACCTGACGGGTGGTCGGGTGCTTGTTGATGGCGCGGTACATGACGGGCTGGGTAAACGCCGGTTCGTCGGCTTCGTTGTGGCCGTGTCGGCGATAACAGAACATGTCGATAACGACGTCGCGGCTAAACTCCTGGCGGAACTCGGTAGCAATACGCGCCACATGGACGACCGCTTCCGGATCGTCACCGTTGACGTGGAAAATGGGTGCCTGAATGGTTTTGGCCACGTCGGATGGGTAGTGCGAGGAACGCGAATATGAAGGCGCGGTGGTAAAGCCGATCTGGTTGTTGACGATGACATGAATGGTGCCGCCGGTCATGTAGCCCTTGAGTTCCGAAAGCCCCAGCGTCTCAGGCACCAAACCCTGACCGGCGAAGGCGGCGTCGCCGTGCATCAACAGTCCCATGACCTGCTTGCGGTCTTTGTCGCCGCGCTGGAACTGCTTGGCCCGCACCTTGCCGACCACCACCGGGTTTACGGCTTCCAGATGCGACGGGTTGGCGTTTAAGGATAAATGAATGGCGTTGCCGTCGAACACGCGGTCGGTCGAGGTGCCAAGGTGGTATTTCACATCGCCCGAACCCTGAACTTCCTCTGGTTTCGACGCGTTGCCCTGAAATTCCGAGAAAATCGCCACGTAGGGCTTGTGCATGACGTTGGCCAGCACATTCAGCCTTCCCCGGTGAGGCATGCCCAGAACCACCTCGCGAACGCCCAGCTGGCCGCCGCGTTTCAGGATTTGCTCCAGCGCCGGAATGACGGCCTCGCCGCCGTCCAGCCCGAAACGCTTGGTCCCCGTATATTTGACCTGCAAGATTCGCTCGAAGCCCTCGGCCTCGACCAAACGTTCATAGATGGCGCGCTTGCCGCGCAGGGTGAACTGGGTTTGGTTGCGAATGCCCTCGATGCGCCGCTGTATCCAGGCTTTTTCGTCGGGGTCCTGAATATGCATGAACTCGACGCCGATGGATCCGCAATAGGTCTGGCGGACCACCTGCATGATTTCGCGCATGCTCGCCGTTTCCAGGCCCAGCACGTAATCGATGAAGATGGGCCGGTCCAGATCGGCTTCGGTGAAACCATAACTGCTGGGCTCAAGCTCGGGATGCCGGGTGTTGCCCTCCAGCTCCAGCGGATCGAAACGCGCGATCAGATGCCCGCGGACGCGGAAGTTGCGGATAAGCATCAGCGCGCGGATAGAATCCAGCGTCGCCGCGCGCACGTTCTCGGTGCCGAAGCGGTCTTCCAGACCGCGCGCGATGGTCGCCGGCGCAACCGCGTTGATGGGAAGCCACGAAGGCGTATCTGAGGTTCGCGCCGCATCGGCCTGTGTGTCGCGATCTTCGCTCTCGTTTGAGATCGCGGGTTCGGGTGTCCAACTGGCGCCGCGTAGTTCGCTCAGGATGGCGCGACCGTCCTCGTGAAGATCGCGGAAAAAATCGATCCAGCTGGGATCTACAGAATTGGGGTCTTCGAGATACCGCGAATAAAGATCGGCGATAAACGCGGCGTTGTGCGGGTTAAGGACGGTTTGGACGCTTGCTGCCATGGCTCCCAAGAAAGCGCGCATCAAAGGCGCGCCATTCCTCCGTTCTGCGGTAGCCATGAACATGGGGTCACAACCACCCGTTGGCCACCCCTAACGCCGCGAACCGGCCCCTTTTTACAGGGGCCGGTTCTGCGGATTTAGCTTAGCCGCCGATCAGCGCCTTGGTCGCTTCTGTCAGACCGACGACCGATTCAACGGATTTTTCGAATTCCGCCTTCTCGTCGGGCAGGAAGTCGATCTCGATGATCTTCTCAACGCCGCCCGCGCCGATGACCACGGGAACGCCCACGTAAATACCGTCCAGACCATATACGCCGTCGCAATAGGCGGCGCAGGGAAGCACGCGCTTCTGGTCTTTCAGGTAGGACTCGGCCATTTCGATGCACGAGGAGCCCGGCGCGTAGTAGGCCGACGCGTTGGTCAGCAGGCGGCCGATTTCGGCACCGCCCTGACGGGTGCGCTGAACGATCTCGTCAAGCTTGGCTTGGGTGGTCCAGCCCATCTTCACCAGATCGGGAACCGGAATTCCAGCGACCGCTGAATAGCGCAGCAGCGGTACCATGGTGTCGCCGTGGCCGCCCAGAACGAAGGCGGTGACGTCTTCGACCGAGACGCCGAATTCGTCGGCCAGGAAGTAGCGGAAGCGCGCGGAATCAAGAACGCCAGCCATGCCGACGACCTTTTCGGCAGGTTGTTCGCTGGCTTCGCGAAGGGCCCAGACCATGGCGTCCAACGGGTTGGTGACGCAAATCACGAAGGCGTCGGGGCAATACTTTTTAATGTTTTGGCCGACGGTCTGCATGATTTTGGCGTTGACGCTGACCAGATCATCGCGGCTCATCTCCGGTGTGCGACGCGCGCCTGCGGTGACGACGACCACGTCCGAGCCTTCAATGGCGTCGTAGTCGTTGGTCCCCGAAGCGGCGATGTTAAATCCCTCGACCGGCGAGCTTTGGACGATATCCAGCGCCTTGCCCGACGGAATGGTTCCGGCGATATCGAACAGAACGATGTCGCCCAGTTCCTTTAAAGCGGCGATATGGGCCGCCGTTGCGCCGACGTTGCCGGCTCCGATGAAGGCGAGTTTGTTGCGTGCCATGGTGAATATCCCCCGGGCTCCTGTTTATCCAATACGCGCCGCCACGGTACAGCCGCAACGGCTCCCTAGTTTAAGCGTTAGTACCGCGATTTAGACGCAACGGCAAGTGGGCGATTGCGCCTTCATGCGGCAAACATCTTCTCCATTTCTCGGCGGATTGCATAGGCTTGTGTGCTGTCATCGAACGTCACGTCGTCCCAGCGCACCGGCCGCCCCACCGGAATATCGTATTTCAGCGTCACACCGTGCGACAGGCCGATGGGCAAGCCGCCCAAACGCAAGGAATCGGCGGCCGGCATCAGTTTGCCCCAAACGCAGTAACCGCCTTCGCCGTCCAGTTCCTCGCCCGCCTTCAAGTCGCGCTTGGCGGTGGCCACCACGTCGCCCAGGAAACCCTGGTTGCGTCCGGTGGGCTCGCCGCGCAGTGCGGCCATGGCGACGCTGATGCCCAGTTCCAGCCCGATCAGATGATAGGGCCGCCACAGGGCCGAATAGCGCCCCGATCTATCGGTCAGCATGCCGTAGTCACGAAAACAGTTCTTCACGTATTCGGTGGGCGCTTCGTAAACCACATAAACGCCCCAGCGCAGATTGTTGGGAACGTCGACGCCGTCGCGGTCCCGGCTCGATACCACCTCGACCTGCCCCTTGTGATGCAGGGTCCCACCGTCGGCCTGGGGGATCAGGGTCTGGGCCAGTTTTTCCACCGCACACGGCGGAAATTCCAGACCGCCGGGGGCCGGTGTCAGGCCGGTGGCGTTGGCCACGGCGGCCATTTCAATGCCCGACTTGGTGCCGTCCAGGAACGAATTGAACATCTTGGCGTTCATGCCGCTTTGCGCGGCGCGTTCAGCGGTCAGGCCGTAATGATCCCAAATGGTGTCCGGCGTCGAGGCGTGATAGTTGGGCATATATAGCGTGCCCTTGCCGGCGGCCACCACTTCCAGCCCGCAGGCCCGGGCCCAGTCCACCTGTTCACATATAAGCGCCGGTTGATCGCCATAGGCCATGGCGTATACGACGCCCGCTTCCTCGGCCTTTTTGGTCAGCAACGGACCGACCAGAACGTCGGCCTCCACATTGACCATGACCACGTGCTTGCCCTGTGCGAAACATTGCAGCGCATGATGAATGCCCGCTTCGGGAACGCCGGTGGACTCAATGATCACATCAATGCCGTCGGTACGAATCAGCGCATCGGCGTCGTCGGTGATGAAGGTGGTTTCGCCCGTCAGCGCGTCGGCGAACGATTTGGCGGCGAATTGTTCGTCGGTCCAGTGGACCCGGCGGCAGGCGGCGCGCGCGCCTTCAACGTTCAAATCGGCGATGCCGATCAGATGCATTCCCGGCGTGTGAAGCACTTGCGAGAGGAACATCGAGCCAAACTTTCCGGCCCCGATCAGGCCGACGCGAACGGGATTTCCCTCTTCGGCGCGAGCCGACAGCATGGCGTGCAGATTCACGGCGTTTTCTCCTCCCCTAAATTGGACGTTGCGTCCTTACCCTCCACTATACAAATATGATCCCGCATGGAAAACGTATTCGACACACTTCTCGCCAACGCAACGGCCTTGCGGCTGGGCGTCTTCTTTGGCGTGCTGGCCCTGATGATGGGGCTGGAAGCCCGGTTCCCGCGCCGCGCCCGCGCCCATTCCAGAAAATCCCGCTGGCCTTCCAATCTGGGGATCGTGGCCCTGAATTCGCTGATTGCGCGGGCCGCCTTTCCGGTGGCTGCCGTGGGCATCGCCGCGCTGGGCGAAACCAACGGCTGGGGCCTCTTCAATTCCATCGGATGGCCGTTCTGGCTGACGGTTGTGTTGTCGGTGGTTCTGCTGGACTTCGCCATTTATTTGCAGCACGTGCTCTTTCATGCCGTTCCGGCCCTGTGGCGGCTGCACCGCATGCATCACGCCGACACCGATATCGACGTCACCAACGGCGCGCGCTTTCACCCCATTGAAATCGTTCTCTCCATGATCATTAAAATGGCCGTGGTCGCGGCCCTGGGCGCTCCGGCCATCGCCGTGCTCATATTTGAGGTCGTCCTCAACGCCACCGCCATGTTCAACCACGCCAACTTGAGACTGCCGCCGGGACTGGACCTGTTTTTGCGCCTGTTCATCGTGACGCCGGACATGCACCGCGTTCATCATTCCGCCGAACCGCGCGAAACCCACAAGAATTTCGGGTTCAATTTGCCGTGGTGGGACTACCTGATGGGAACCTACACCGGCCAGCCGGAAGCCGGCCACATCGCCATGACCATCGGCCTGCCGATTTTCCGGAGCCCACGTGAACTGCGCTTCGACCGAATGCTGAGCCAGCCGTTTCGGGAGGGAGGCCCGCCCCCCGACAGCTAGCCGGATAAGGAGCCGGAAATTATGGATAATTCCAAAATCCTTTCCCACGCGACCGCCCACGCCGTCGCGTTCCTCAAAGATCTCGCGCACCGCGATGTTGGCGCGACGGCGACCGCCGGTGAATTGCGCGACGGCCTTGAGCGATCCTTGCCACAGGTTGGCGCACCCGCCGAACAGGTTCTCGACGAACTGGTCCATGACGTGGAAGGCGGCTTGCTGGCCTCGACCGGACCGCGTTTCTTCGGCTGGGTAACGGGCGGCGCGTTGCCCGTCGCGCTGGCGGCCGACTGGCTGACGTCCACCTGGGACCAGAACGCGGCCCTCTATGCCTCCAGCCCCGCCGAAGCGACCATCGAAGAGGTCACCGGCGGCTGGCTGAAGGAACTTCTCGGGCTGCCCCCGCAAGCGTCATTCGCCTTCGTGACCGGGGGGCAGATGGCCAACGCCACGGCTCTGGCCGCGGCGCGGCACCGGCTGCTGCGGAACCGCGACTGGAACGTTGAAACGAAAGGTCTCTCCGGAGCCCCACCCTTGCGCGTGCTGACCAGCGAAGCCCGGCATGGTTCCATCAATCGCGCGGTCCGGTTGATCGGTCTGGGCACCGACGCTATCGAACCCCTTGCTTGTGACGACAAGGGCGGCATCGAACTGAAATCCCTCGAAGCCGCCTTGCACACATCGCCATCCCGGCCAACCGTTGTATGCCTTCAGGCGGGCGAGTTGAACACCGGCGCATTTGATAAGTTTCGCGAGGCCTGCGCCATCGCCCACGCGGCCCATGCATGGGTCCATGTGGACGGGGCGATCGGTCTGTGGGCGGCGGCGAGCGAGGCGTACAGGCACCTGACCGACGGGGTCGAACTAGCGGACTCGTGGACCGCCGATGGCCACAAGTGGCTGAACGTGCCCTACGACTGCGGTTTTGTTTTTGTTGCCGACGTGGCCGCCCACCAGGCCGTTTTCGCCGAACCGACCAGCTACACAAGTGGTTTCTCGGACGCGCGCAGCCAGATGGACTGGAACCCCGAATGGTCGCGGCGCGGCAGGGCCGTGCCGGTCTACGCCGCCATCCGCGCCCTGGGCCGCAGCGGCATCGCCGAGATCGTCGAACGCAATTGCGTCCAAGCCGCCCGGTTGGTAACCGAAATCGGTAATCTGCCCGGAGCCGAAATCCTCGCCGAACCCATCATCAATCAGGGCCTGGTCCGCTTCCACGCCCCAAATGGCGACCATGACGCTCATACCGACCGCGTCATCGCCCGCATCCAGTCCGACGGCGTCGCCTGGTTCGGCCGCGTCACTTGGCACGGAAAACGAGCCATGCGCATATCCGTCAGTAACTGGCGAACCACCGACGCCGACATCGACCAGACGGTAGCCAGCGTCAAAGCCGCGCTGGCCCACTGCAACTGGGTGCAGGGGTAACAGCCGGGCCTTTAGAGCACTTTCCTATTGGTATTGGGCCTACTGGTTTTGTATTACGATTTTCCCGATATGCCTCTTTGCCAAGAACGAGTCCTGCGCCTTTCGTAAATCCTTGAGTTTGAACTCTTGTGCGATGACCGGGCGCAATTCACCGCGCTCAATGTAGTCGATTACGTCGATCAGTATGTTGTCGGATTGGAAGGTTGACCCAAAGAGGGTCAAGTCCCGCAGGTAGAGTGTTCGAACGTCAAGTTCGACGATCGGGCCAGCGATAGCACCTGCCGTGACATAACGCCCACCCCGCCGAAGTGCCGAGAGCATGTCCGGCCATCGCGGCCCCGCCACCAGATCTATCACGGCGTCGAACGCATCCTTTGGAAAAGGGTCTTCGCGTCCAATCGTGTCTTTTGCGCCAAGGTCACGGATAGCGTTGGCTTTGTCCGTCGTTGTCATTGCGGTGACATGTGCCCCGCGGCGAGCGGCAAGTTGAATGGCAGCGGACCCGACCCCACCCGATGCGCCGGTAATCAGCACACGTTCGTTTTTCAAAGCGATACGTTGCAACATGCCTTCGGCCGTGGAGTAGGCACAAGGTATCGAAGCCAATTGGGCATTTGTCCAGGGTGAGCGAATCGGCAAAGCGTCTGCGGCGAAAGTCTTGGCGAATTGCGCAAAGCCGCCGTCACACTCTGATCCAAAAGTCCACGTCGCAAAGGGGCCTCCGGACGCACCGGTCGATTGAAGTGTTCGAACCAAAACGCGTTCGCCGATCCGGTTTTCGGACACCCCCGGTCCCACGGCAACAATCTCACCGCAACAATCGGCTCCCTGTATGCGTGGAAAAGAGATCGGCACGCCCGACCATCCTCCATCGGCGGTGTCGGCCTCGGTGTTGCCTTGCTTTCCGCCGGATGAAGTGCCGCCCCGCACGGACTTGGAATACCAGGCTGTGCGGGTATTGATGTCGGTGTTGTTTACGGATGAAGCGTGAACCCTGATAAGCACTTCGCCTTGATGGGGTTGAGGCACGTCGAGGTCTTCACGCCATTCGAGCTTGTCGAGGCCGCCATGACCGGAAAGC